>ERZ1023510.77-NODE-77-length-16627-cov-139.911658_pt1 | contig 16627 bp, 17 predicted proteins | sample MGYA00380549_ERZ1023510 | MGnify/ENA primary metagenome ERZ1023510 (study PRJEB33173, sample SAMEA4830364) | metagenome | study: EMG produced TPA metagenomics assembly of the PRJEB25223 data set... | reverse complement strand
GCTCTATAATCTCTTTATAAGATTTGCCCATCAGACGAAATATAATAAATTGAAAGTAGAGGTGTACTATTCTAGTTTCAATATATTATAGTTTGCTCTTTGATTTTCATTGAGTATTAGTTCAATATCTAAAAAAAGAACCTTGCCAAGCAAGATTCTTTTAGTGTCTGACTTAAATAATTGTTCTTCTGGGAACTAAATCGAATTAAGCTTCGATTTCTGTAACCATACCTGAACCAACAGTACGTCCACCCTCACGGATAGAGAATGTAGTACCTTGTTCTACGGCGATTGGGTGAATCAACTCAACATCGATTGTCACGTTATCACCAGGCATTACCATTTCAGTACCTGCTGGAAGTTCGATTGAACCTGTAACGTCAGTAGTACGGAAGTAGAATTGTGGACGGTAGTTGTTGAAGAATGGAGTGTGACGTCCACCTTCTTCTTTAGTAAGGATGTAGACTTCACCTTTGAATTTAGTGTGTGGGTTGATTGAACCTGGTTTAGCGATAACTTGTCCACGTTCGATTTCATCACGTTGAACACCACGAAGAAGGACACCTACGTTATCTCCAGCAAGACCTTCGTCAAGTTGTTTACGGAACATTTCAACACCAGTAACAACTGCTTTTTGAGTTTCTTCTTTGATACCAACGATTTCGATTTCGTCGTTGACTTTAACGATACCACGGTCGATACGTCCTGAAGCAACTGTACCACGTCCAGTGATTGAGAATACGTCCTCGACTGGAAGAAGCAATGGTTTGTCAGTGTCACGTTCTGGTTCTGGGATATACTCATCAACTGTGTTCATCAATTCCATAACGATGTCTTCGTATTTAGAGTCACCTTCAAGAGCTTTAAGTGCTGAACCTTGGATAACTGGAAGATCGTCACCTGGGAAGTCGTATTCTGACAATAGGTCACGGATTTCCATTTCAACCAATTCAAGCAATTCTTCGTCGTCAACCAAGTCAACTTTGTTCATGAAGACGATAAGGTGTTTAACACCAACCTGACGTGAAAGAAGGATGTGCTCACGAGTTTGTGGCATTGGTCCGTCAGTTGAAGCTACTACAAGGATAGCTCCGTCCATTTGAGCAGCACCAGTGATCATGTTTTTAACGTAGTCCGCGTGTCCTGGAGCGTCGATGTGAGCGTAGTGACGTTTTTCAGTTTCGTACTCAACGTGCGCAGTGTTGATAGTGATACCGCGTTCGCGTTCTTCTGGAGCAGCATCGATAGACGCATAGTCTTTAGGTTGGTTAACTGATGAAGGCAAGCGACGTGCCAAAACAGTTGTGATAGCTGCAGTTAGGGTAGTTTTACCGTGGTCAACGTGTCCGATAGTACCAATGTTAACGTGTGGTTTACTACGATCGTATTTTTCTTTTGCCATTTGAGTAAAAGCCTCCAATAAAATATATTTTATAGATAGACAGTAGGCAATACAGTCTAACTTTCCTTACTATTTTATCAAATTTCAGCTAAATTGCAAGTGTTTTACAACGTTTTTGTGAATTATTCTTGGTAAAAATTTAACTAACTAATAGAAAGTACTAAATAGACTTATCCTTCAAGGAGTTTTCAGCATTATCCATCCACTCACTTGCTGAAAATGTAAACAGTCTCTGGTTTATATAGTAAAATGAAACAAGAATAGGGCAAATCGATCAGGACAATCAAATCGATTTCTAACAATGTTTTAGAAGTTGAGGTGTACTATTCTAGTTTCAATCTACTATACAACCTCAAAACTGTGTTTTGAACAACCTGCGGCTAGCTTCTTAGTTTGCCCTTTGATTTTCATTGAGTATAAAATTGCAGATAAAACGATAACAATCATAGGACTCAGCAGAGTCAATGTAGGTCGAAGAATAGCCCCCTAATCGCTTATTTTATAGCAAAATGAAATAGAAACTGAACATTTTGTTGAGGAAGGTAAATCAATTCCTCACAATGTTTGAGAAAGAAGGGAGGACTATTCCAACTTCAACCCACTATAAAGCAGACTTACAAGATAGGGAACCCATCTCCGATAATATTCCGATAATATATAGTAGAATGAAAACTGCACAATTTGATTGGAGAATTCAAACCAATTTCTAACAATGTTTTAGAAACAAGGGTCTATTATTTCAACTGCAACCTACTATAGCCCATTGAAGCTGGAATAGCCCACTGAGACTTCTAAACCACTGCTGGAGAGGAGTTTGTTTAGAGTTTCTTTCATTTCCCTAAAAAATCAAAAAGAGAGAACCAGTCTGATCCTCTCTTACTTATAGATGGTGCTCACTCAAATGTTAAAGGAGCTATTTCTTAGAGATAAAGGAATTTGAATACAGCTACTGCCGCAATTGCTGCTGCGATAGGTGCTACTACTGGTACCCAAGAATACCACCATTTTGAATCGCCTTTATGCTCACCAAGAACTGATTTTGGAAGGAAAGCATGAAGGAGACGTGGTCCCAAGTCACGGGCTGGGTTCAAGGCAGGTCCTGTAGGTCCTCCAAGTGATGTTACCAAAGCCATAACGAGGAATCCAAGTGCCAAGTGAGCCACAGAAAGTCCTGAAGCAGTGTGTGGAGCCACCTGTGCTTTAATAGCCAAGTCAGAAAAATCAACTGTTTGTCCTGCTTCTATTGCCTTTTGTTTCATGAATTGAAGCACTTCAGCACCAAAGAAGTTTTTAGTCAAACCAAGAGCTGCAAAGAACAAAACAAATGAACCAACAAACTCATTAATCAAACCATTGACAGTTGCTGCATAGCGACTTTCTTTTGTACCATGGTCAATACTTGAAATAGTTGAGAAAGTTCCCAAGATGTTATTTGGTTTTTCAGTTTTCAAGTAGAATGGACGGTATGTTGCCACAACTAAGGCTTGGCCAAAGATAGCCCCCAAGACTTGCGCGATAATGTAAGGTACCACTTGTGCCCAAGGGAAAAGACCGCTAACTGCAAGCCCTAGAGTGAAAGCAGGGTTGATGTGATTCCCAGATACGTTACCAAACATCAAGGCTGGGATCATAACCCCCATACCATAACCAACAGCGATGACGATCCAGCCACTTTGGTGACCTTTCGTACCTTTAAGTTCAACGTTGGCAACTGCACCATTCCCAAGAATGATCAAAATGGCAGTTCCCAAAAATTCAGTGGCATACTTCAGTGCCCATGTGAAATCCATTTGCTAGATTCTCCTTAAAATTTTTTAGATATTCCTTATTTTATCAATTTTTACCCTATTTAGCAACTGATTTCTGGAAATATTTTTAAAAAAATAGGATTCATAGTTTCCCAGTTCAACGTACTTGTAAGCGTTTTTATTCTTCACGAAAGACCTCATTCTCAAAACCAGGAAAAAGCCCACATCTATGAGCTTTTCCTGGTTCCTAGATTCTAAAATCTATTATTTTTCATCTTCTTTTTTCTTGAAGAATCCTAATCCTAGACCAGCTAACAAGGTCATGATACCAGCACTAGCCAAGGTAGCATTAGCTTCTGTACCTGTGTTTGGCAATTCCTCTCTCTTACCTGTCGCATAAGTCGGAACTTCTGGGTCTGGATTCACTGGAGTTTCAGTTTTTGGAGTACCTGGTTCTGGAGTTGGTTTATCTGGTGTTGATAAACGGTCATACCTTACCGTTATTTCTTTATCACTAGAGTCTGACGTAACTTCTTGTGATTCAACTGTTGGAATATCTGGATCTTTGTACTTGTCAATCTTACCAGATATAACCTCGTCCCAGTTTCCTGTTGTCCATTCACCATAGGTTACAACTCCCGTGACCTTGTTCTCAGTTTTTGTACGGCTTAAGGTTACAGGTTGAACAACATCTTCTTTTACATTTTGGTTCGTAACTTTATCAACGTAATGAATGATACGCGTTATAGTCTTCGTCTCAGTAGAGGTTGCTGTTTTGGGAACCACTGTTTCCTCAACATTCTAACGGTAGTAATAGTCAACTGTTGCACCGTCTTCTGGTACGCATTTGCAGGAGTTGCTACCAAGGTGTATGTTGTTTTCCTTGTGATAACTCGGTTTTCTTTGTCCTCAGTTGTTGTTTTCCCTTCAATAGTTTTTGATTCTGTGGTATACTCAGAACCTATCGCTAAATCAGCTTTTATAACAGACTCTGCCAACTTCTCTTGGCTACCTTCTTTATAGTAATTGGCTGTTACTGTAACAGTGGTTGGCGCTTCGCTTTCTCTATAAACTAAGGTCACTGTTCTACCTTCGCTTACAATATTCCCAGTTAAACTTGCAGAATTTGTATCTACTTCTTTAAAAGTATAATATTTTCCGTCAGTAGTAGTCATGCTACTGAGTTTTTTATCTGTGACATTGTAGCTGGTACCAATCAGTTGTTTTTTATTGGTAATGTAGGTTCCGTCACTTTCTTTTTCTCCAATTCCAGTATCATTTTTCAATGATAGCAAACGCCCTTGTTCATCAACATAGCGAACTTTCACATTTTCTGAGATTAGTTCTGCCAATTCTGAGGTTTTTTTCTTTTTCTTGATTTCTTCGGTTATTTTCCCTTTCTCTTCTTCGGGAATATTTAGTTTTGGAATGATTTTTTCAACAACGGTTCGTGATGGTTCCACAGTATCTTGGATGACTGAAAAGTCAGCTAGAATTGGGAGATTATACTGAACACGGTGACTTTGAGTGTTTACTCCTACTCTTTCATTATTCTCTGAAAATACTTGTACGGTATAAGAAACAACATCTTTTCCTAATAGAACATCCCCAGTAGAGAAATAGCCGCCTTTTCCTAGTTTGCTATCTCCAGAGCCCACTTCTTTCCTAATCTTATCAGATAGTTTTTTACCAGTCAGTACATTCGTTCGCACAATCCCTTTGTCTACCCCTACAAAGTGGGAGAACTTTTTGAACTCTTCAGAACCAGATCTAGCCCAACCATTATTAAGGGCATTTGCTTTTGTATTTGTATTCTCTCTCAAAAGTTTGGCGATTAGAATTATATTCATCGGCACTTAGAGTTGCTGCTATATCTGACTCTTGAATACCAACTTCCTTACTACCATTTCTAGCGGCAGTATATGTGTATTTATCTGTTTCTACTTCTAGCTGATTATCCTTAACATGATAGGTAATTTTCTCCTGGTATAAGAGTCTTCAGTAGTTTATATGCTCTGTCATCATCTTTAGCTTTAGAAGCAGCTGAGTTTAGCCAAGTTGGGGTATTAGGAGTATCTTTATCAGCCTGTTTCAAGACATTATTCAAGTCATTTGCTAGCCTATTGGTTGTCCTCACTGTGAAAGTTTTCTTCCAGTCTGAACCACTTTTATTAGACTTAGATATGCTCATGAAATCCTGGTCAACATTCAACACAATATCGCCTTGTTTTTTAGCATCTTCCGTTGCTTCTGCTTCAAATTGATCATGGAGTTTTTGTTGCTCTGGTGTATAGTTTTTTTATTTACACGATTTAATGTACTATTTTTTATTTTAGTATTAAGAACTCCATTAATACGATTTTTAAACTCTGCTTCAAAAAATCCCTTAATTTGTTGGTGCGCAAGTTCAACATTCAAACCTTTTTTATACAAGTCTTCATTCTGAACGATTTCGGCTACACGGTGAATGGTTTGATTGTATACCGTCTTCTCTTAACCAGCAGTATCCTTAGTTTTAATGACTACTCGATAGGTTCCTTTAGAACCGTTATAGTCATCTAGTTTTAAAAAAGCATTCCAAACATTCAAAAATAGTTGGAACTTCCCTTAATAAATCCGTCACTTTCTTTTTCAAGATAGCCCAAGCTTGCTCAATAGGATTCAAATCCGGTGAATAAGGTGGTAGAGGTAAGAAAAAGTGTTTATCTTGGATGCAGAGTTCATCCAAAATGTTCTTGGGATGAAAACCAGCATTGCCCATGACAATAACATGAGGTGTCTTCAAAGCAGGTAGGAGTTGCGTTTTGAACCACTCCACAAAGAAATCGCTTGTCATGCTTTTCTTGTAAATCATGGGAGCTATAAACTCTCCGTCTACTTGTCCTGCAACAATTGAAATTCGCTCAAAACGACGTCCGCTAATCTTTTCATAGACTTTCTCCCCTCTAGGAGCCCCTGCATAAGGACGATAGAGATAGCGGTCGATTCCTGTTTCATCAATATAAACAGGTGCTAGGTGCTTTAAACTATTAAAATTCTTAAGAAATAAGGCTACTTTTCTGGGTCTTGTTCCTTAAAGCTCGTCATCTTTTTTTAAAGTGACCTTAATCTGCTTTAAAGCTGCCCATACTGAAGGAACAGCACAATCAAAATGTGCCGCAATTTCCCGTAAAAAAGCATCTGGATGAGCCTCTACAAAGGCTTTCAATTCCTCTAAAGGAATCTTTCGGTTTTTGACGACTCGCTTTTTCCTCTCTATGTGTTCTTGTTCACGTCTTTCTTTTCCCACGTGAAGAGAGTTCTGACGCCAACACCAAAAAACTTGGCTGCCTCGACATGGCTGTGCCCCTCTTTGATGTAATCTAATGCTCGCTGTTTAAAATCAGTACTATATGCCATAGCTTTATTATAATATGCTTGTTTAAAACTAAGTAACTATATCAATGTTTTGTTATGAGAAGACTTACTTTTTTTACTGAAATTGAATTTTTCCTAGCCTAAACATCATATAACCCCAAAATTCAATCTGACCTGGTTTGAAGAGATTTTCGAAGCAGATAAGGTTTTACTAAAACTAAAAAAAATGATATAATCAAACTGATTAAATGTTTTAAAAATAAAGGAGAATTTGAATGTCTTACCAAGAAAATTACCAGAAATGGGTTGATTTTGTGGAGCTTCCTGACTACCTTCGTCAAGATTTGGAAAATATGGACGAAAAAACTAAGGAAGATGCCTTCTATACAAATCTTGAATTTGGTACTGCAGGTATGCGTGGCTTGGTTGGTGCTGGTACAAACCGTATCAACATCTACGTTGTTCGCCAAGCTACTGAAGGATTGGCTCGTTTGATTGAGTCAAAAGGTGGAAACGAGAAAGAACGCGGTGTAGCAATTGCCTACGATAGCCGTCACTTCTCACCTGAGTTTGCCTTTGAATCTGCGGCAGTTCTTGCTAAACACGGCATCAAATCTTACGTATTTGAAAGCCTTCGTCCAACTCCAGAACTATCATTTGCAGTTCGTCATCTCAACTGTTTCGCAGGTATCATGGTCACAGCCAGCCACAACCCTGCTCCATTTAACGGTTACAAGGTTTACGGTGAAGACGGTGGACAAATGCCTCCACACGATGCGGACGCTTTGACTACTTATATCCGTGCAATCGAAAACCCATTTGCAGTTGAAGTTGCTGATGTGGAAACTGAAAAAGCTTCTGGCTTGATTGAAGTTATCGGCGAAGCTGTTGACATAGAATACCTTAAAGAGGTTAAGGACATAAACATCAACCCAGCCTTGATTGAAGAATTTGGTAAAGACATGAAGATTGTCTACACACCACTTCATGGTACTGGTGAAATGTTGGCTCGTCGTGCTCTTGCCCAAGCAGGATTTGACTCTGTTCAAGTTGTTGAAGCGCAAGCAACTGCTGACCCAGACTTCTCAACTGTAACATCTCCAAACCCAGAAAGCCAAGCAGCCTTTGCCCTTGCTGAAGAACTTGGTCGTCAAGTTGGTGCAGATGTTCTTGTCGCAACTGACCCAGACGCTGACCGTGTTGGTGTTGAAGTTCTTCAAAAAGATGGTAGCTACCTCAACCTTTCAGGTAACCAAATCGGTGCTATCATGGCTAAATACATCTTGGAAGCTCACAAAAACGCTGGAACTCTTCCTGAAAATGCCGCTCTCTGCAAATCTATCGTTTCAACTGACTTGGTAACGAAGATTGCTGAAAGCTACGGCGCAACTATGTTCAACGTCTTGACAGGTTTCAAATTTATCGCTGAAAAAATCCAAGAATTCGAAGAAAAACACAACCACACTTACATGATGGGATTTGAAGAAAGCTTCGGTTACTTGATTAAACCATTTGTACGTGATAAAGATGCCATCCAAGCCGTTCTTGTCGTTGCTGAACTTGCTGCCTACTACCGTTCTCGTGGTTTGACACTTGCTGACGGTATCGAAGAAATCTATAAAGAATATGGCTACTACGCAGAAAAAACAATCTCTGTTACTCTTTCAGGTGTCGATGGTGCTGAACAAATCAAAGCGATTATGGCTAAATTCCGCAACAATGCTCCAACAGAATGGAACGCAACAGCTATCACTGTCGTAGAAGACTTCAAGGCACAAACTGCTACTGTTGCTGACGGTACTGTTACAAACTTGACAACTCCTCCAAGTGATGTGTTGAAATACACACTTGCTGACGGTTCATGGATTGCCGTTCGCCCTTCAGGTACAGAACCAAAAATCAAGTTCTACATTGCAGTTGTAGGGGAAACCAACGAAGAATCACAAGCTAAGATTGCTAACATCGAAGCAGAAATCAATGCATTTGTAAAATAAAGACCTATAAAAGATGGCTTTTTGTCAACTGTAGTGGGTTGAAAAAAAGCTAAGCTTGAGAAAGGACAAATTTCGTCCTTTCTTTTTTGATATTCAGGGCGATAAAAATCCGTTTTTTGAAGTTTTCAAAGTTTCGAAAACCAAAGGCATTGCGCTTGATAAGTTTGATGAGATTATTGGTCGCTTCCAATTTGGCGTTTGAATAGGGTAGTTGAAGGGCGTTGACGATTTTCTCTTTGTCCTTTAGAAAGGTTTTAAAGACAGTCTGAAAAAGAGGATGAACCTGCTTAAGATTGTCCTCAATAAGTCCGAAAAATTTCTCTGGTTCCTTATTCTGAAAGTGAAACAGCAAGAGTTGATAGAGCTGATAGTGATGTTTCAAGTCTTGTGAATAGCTCAAAAGCTTGTCTAAAATCTCTTTATTGGTTAAATGCATACGAAAAGTAGGACGATAAAATCGCTTATCACTCAGTTTACGGCTATCCTGTTGAATGAGTTTCCAGTAGCGCTTGATAGCCTTGTATTCATGGGATTTTCGATGAAACTGATTCATGATTTGAACACGCACACGACTCATAGCACGGCTAAGATGTTGTACAATGTGAAAGCGATCAAGAACGATTTTAGCATTCGGGAGTGAAACAGCCTGGGAGACTGTTTCAGCCTGAGCCTAGAAATTTGAAAGCGAAGCTGTTTAGCCAAGTCATAGTAAGGGCTAAACATATCCATAGTAATAATTTTGACGCGACATCGGACGGCTCTATCATATTTAAGAAAGTGATCTCGGATGACAGCTTGTGTTCTGCCTTCAAGAACAGTGATAATATTAAGATTATCAAAATCTTGCGCAATGAAACTCATCTTTCCCTTAGTGAAGGCATACTCATCCCAAGACATAATCTTTGGAAGCCGAGAAAAATCATGCTCAAAGTGAAAGTCATTGAGCTTGCGAATGACAGTTGAAGTTGAAATGGCCAGCTGATGGGCAATATCAGTCATAGAAATTTTTTCAATTAACTTTTGAGCAATTTTTTGGTTGATGATACGAGGGATTTGGTGATTTTTCTTTACCAGGGGAGTCTCAGCAACCATCATTTTTGAACAGTGATAGCACTTGAAACGGCGTTTTCTAAGGAGAATTCTAGAAGGCATACCAGTTGTTTCAAGATAAGGAATTTTAGAAGGTTTTTGAAAGTCATATTTCTTCAATTGGTTTCCGCACTCAGGGCAAGATGGGGCGTCGTAGTCCAGTTTGGCGATGATTTCCTTGTGTGTATCCTTATTGATGATGTCTAAAATCTGGATATTAGGGTCTTTAATGTCTAGTAATTTTGTGATAAAATGTAATTGTTCCATATGAATCTTTCTAATGAGTTGTTTTGTCGCTTTTCATTATAGGTCATATGGGACTTTTTTTCTACACAAAATAGTCTCCATAATATCTATAGGGGATTTACCCACTACAAATATTATAGAGCCTAAAAGATGAGACCAACCAACCTCATCTTTTTTCGTATCAAATCTAAGCAATTTTAGAAACTTTATGGCATACTAGACTTATCAATGAAAGCGAGGTAATCTCATGGAACAATTTTTAGATAACATCAAAGACCTTGAAGTCACTACAGTTGTGCGTGCGCAAGAAGCTCTTGATAAAAAAGAAACTGCAACCTTCTTTATCGGTCGCAAAACTTGCCCTTACTGCCGTAAATTTGCAGATACATTGTCAGGTGTCGTAGCTGAAACCAAAGCTCACATTTACTTCATCAATAGTGAAGAACCAAGCCAACTCAATGATTTGCAAGCATTCCGCTCACGCTATGGAATCCCAACTGTACCAGGTTTTATTCATATTACAGATGGACAAATCAACGTCCGTTGCGACTCTTCAATGTCAGCACAAGAAATCAAAGATTTCGCAGGATTGTAAAAAATCAGCTAACAAGTCTTAAAATCACAAAAACGCATAATGTAAGGTGCAAAAACCTTGATATTATGCGTTTTATTGTTCCTAAAACAGTTACATCAGCATTTCATTACAGAACATTTTAATTTTGGAAGTCAAATCAATTTTTAACAATGGTTTAGAAATCACAGTGGGCTATTCCATATTCAATTATCCAGATTCAATCGCTATTATCGTTTTCCTAGATTACAAAAAAAAACTACGTTTTGCTAATCAAAACGCAGTCTTAGCCACTATTTTATCTTACTGTCCTTCTTTTACTTCTTTGGTTGCTACATCTTCTCCAAACCATTTTTGGCTGATTTCTTGGAACTTGCCGTCCTTGTAAAGACTAGAAAAAGCTTCATTTATCTTCTTAACCAAGGTTGTATCTTCCTTACGGGCTCCAACCGCAAAAGCTTCTGTTTCTAGTCCAACTGTAAAGACATTATAATCGTTTAAAACACCTTCTGCTTCTAAATAATAGTTTGCATAGACACGGTCAATCAATAGACCATCAATTCGATCGTTTTTCAAATCAATCAAGGCTTCATTAAAGGTTTGGTATTGATTCGCTTCCTTATTAGCGACAATATTCTTCAAAAGTTCTGGATTTGCTTCAAAGTCCGCATAACCAGATGAACCAGCTTGAGCTCCTAATGTCTTTCCAGTCATATCCTTTGCAGTCGTGATACCAGATAATTTCTTCGTAACCAATACCTGCTCATTCTTCATATATGAGTTACTGAAAGCCACCTTTTCACGGCGTTCGTCTGTAGCGGAATAGCCATTCCAAATCAGATCAATCGTTCCTTTTGTCAATTCAGCTTCTTTCAAATCCCAATCAATCGGTTGCCAATTTACCGTGATTCCGTATTTTTCAAAAACAGCTGTAGCTAAATCAATATCAAATCCTGCATAAGAACCATCTTTCTGAGCAAATCCCATTGGAACAAAAGTACTATCAAATCCAATAGTAATAGACTTGTTAGACTGGTACTTTGACCAATTATCTCCACTAGTTTCGCTAGAATTTTTCCCACAAGCTACTAAGAACAAAGCAGTCATCAGACTGACTAATACAAGCATCCATTTTTTCATCCATTTTTCCTCCTATTTAGGTTCTACTTTCAATAATACATCTGCGATATTTTCAGCAAACTGCAAATCATGGGTAACCACAATCTGGGTCATCCCAAGTTCCCTATTTTGCAAGATTAGCTTCTCCACTTCCAAACGTAATTCTGGATCCAGGGCAGAAGTTGGTTCATCGTAGCCAATGATTTCTGGGTCAATCATCATAGCACGCGCCAAAGCCACTCGCTGCTTTTGCCCACCAGATAGTGAGAAAGGATAGGCCTCTGCGTGTCCTCCTAGTCCTAACTGTTCCAAGAGTCCACTCGCCTTCTTCTCAGCCTCTTCCTGCTTCATTCCCATGGTCTTCACAGGCGATAAAGTCAAATTTTCCAGAACTGATAGATGAGGAAATAGTTGAAAATCTTGGAAGACAAATCCCAGTAGGTTGCGCTTCTGCAATTCATCCAGCTCTAAAGGTTGTCCATTATAAAAGATTTGCCCTGAATCAATGGTTTCAAGACCTGCAAGCATACGTAAAAGAGTTGTCTTACCTCCACCAGAAGGTCCAACGATAGCCAGGATTTGCTTTTCAGGAATACTTAGACTGAAATTAGACAGGATTTGTTTGTCTCCAAAGACTTTATTGATATTTCGTAATTCTAACATGGCAGCCTCCTATCTATAATAACTATACTTCTTCTCAACTTTTTTGGAAATAATTGTCACAATCCCAATCAAAATCAAATAAATGGCTCCTGCCAAGAACATAGGAACCAGACTAGCATCGCGGTTAGCAGCTGTTCGACTAGCCAAGATAAGGTCTGAAATTCCGAGAGCATAGACCAAAGAAGTATCCTTGACCAAACTCATAACTTCATTAAAGACACTAGGAAGAACGATCTTGGTCACTTGGGGCAAGATAATATAGCGCACTCTGTCAAAAGGGCTAAACTTCAAGACCTTGGCAGCCTCATACTGTCCTCTTGGAATAGTGTCAATTCCCCCACGGAAAATTTCTGCAAAGTAAGCCGCATAATTCAAAACAAAGGCAATAATAGCTGCAGGAAGGCGGTCTAAACGAATCCCAATACTTGGGAGCACATAATAGATAAAAATCAGTTGCAAGAGTAAGGGGGTTCCTCGCATAACCCAGATGTAAATGTTAATCAGATAATGGAGGGGCTTCCAATGGACTTGCAAGGCAAAGGCAATCAAAACGCCCAAGGGAATCGAAAATAGCAAGACCAGTGCAAAGACCTGTACAGTCGTGCTCGCACCATTCAGTAAACTCGGTAATATCTCAAATAAATAAGACATACTGCACCTCCTAAAAGTAATTGTTCCTATTATAGCATGAATAAACAAGATTACCAAGTATTTTTGTAAAAAGATTCTACCATATACAAATAAAAACCGTAGCTATCAAAAGAGATAAACTACAGTTCTATATGTTTAAACATTCTTACAATCTCTCAAACAGTTCTTGCATTTGCACATCATCTGGAACCAGTTTTAAGTAAGTGTGAGCATGGACTTTTGCTTCTTCAAAATGTCCCAATTCACGCAAGAGATAGATATAGTGTTCCAGAAATTCTGGATTGTCCTTCAAATCTCCTGTCAACTCTTGATAATGCTCATAAGCAGTATCCAAATCGTCCATTTCTTGATAAGAACGAGCAATCATCCACTTGGTCAAAAGATTTTCTGGCTCCTCACTCTGCAAGTCTAGAATATCCTCATAACGCTCCTGCTCCAGATAAATAGTGGCTAAACGAAGCAAGATTTCTTCTGTATCCTCAGCGTCTTCTTTTGCAGTAAGGAGATAATTTTCTGCACCACTAGCATCATGCAATTCATAAGAAAATTGTGAAGCAGCTAGCAAGAGGCGAGTTTCAAAGGGATTTTTCTCTAATCCTTGCTTAGCGATACGCAGGGCTTCTTGAACTTGATGTTCCTTATGTAAAGCCTGACTGTACCCATACTCATAGCCTTCAAAGTCAGGAGAAATGGTATCAAGCTGCTTAAAGTAGAGGGTGGCTTTTTGATATTCTTCTTGATCAAAATAAAGACTGGCCAACTCAAAAGCTGTTAAGTCATCGTATTCTAACTCCAGGGCTTTTTCTAAAAACTCAGTAGCCGTTTCAAATTTCCCTAACTGAGCATAGGCAAAGCCAATTCGTTGATAGGTGGAAATGCCCGTTTGCTCATAAATCGAGCGATTATCTAACTGGGCATAGGCTTGAATAGCCGCTTGGTAATTTTCCAACTCACTATCCAACTCTGCCAAACCCAATATCAAGAGAGAATCCTCTGAGTAAGTCAAGGCCTCCAATAATTTCTCACGTGCCACATCTGTCAAACCTTCCAGCTGGTAAAGGTCTGCCTTCAGAGCCAAAGACGAGACATACCAGTCACTGTCAGCTTGGATTTCCTCAAGATAGGTAAAGGCTTCTTCTATTTGACCATCCTCGCTAGCAATTGCAGCTAGATTAAGATGAACCTCTGGAAAATCCTCTACAATTTTCAGGTAAATTTCCTTGGCCTGAGGATAGAAACCAATCCCTTCAAGATAAGTTGCCAACTCATACAGAAGATCACTTGAATCATTTTCTAAAGCTTTGGCGAAATAATGCTCAGCCTTAGTTAAATCTTGCTCCTCCAAAGCCTGTAACATCTGTTGACTATTGTTCACTCTTGACTTCCTCACCCTCTAATTCATATAGACCACTGACTACCTTATACCATTCGAAAATGGCTGAAATGACAACCTTAGCAGAGGCATAAACCGGAATACCAAGTAAAACTCCCCAGATACCAAACATAGATCCTGAAGTTAACAAAACAAAGAGAACATTAATAGGATGGATGTTTAATTGACTTCCCAAAATCAATGGAGAGACAAAACGGCCTTCAATAGTTTGTTCTACAATAAAGACAATCACTACTTTCAAAAGCATGACTGGACCAGCAATCAAACCCAATACTAGGGCAGGAAGCATGGCTAGAAAGCTACCAAGATAAGGGACCAGATTTAAAATACCAGCAGTAACCCCCAGCGTAACCGCATAGCGTAGACCAATAATCTTGAAGAAGATGATAAACATTACTGCTACAATAATAGCCACTGTCACTTGCCCTCGAACATAGTTGGACAACTGTTGATTCACATCTGATAGAACTTGTCCAACAGGTTCCTTCAATTTTCTTGGAATGAATTGGGTCAAATAGTTACGCAAGCCTTTCCCATCACGCAAGAGATAAAAGAGCATGAAAGGAACGATAATCAAGGCAACAATCACTTGAGAAGCTCCGCTAATAAAGGCACTCACCCAGTTGACTGCCTGAGATGAAACCTTACTTGCCAAAACTGTAGCCTGGCTAGAAAAATTGGTCAAAACTTGCTCTAATTGAGGTCTGAAATCATCTGGCAGGTGCTGGGCTACCAATCCATTAACAATCCTATCTATATCTTCTAAGTAAACAGGAACGTTTCTTGCAAAGGTCAAAACCTGACGTTGCAGATTTGGAATGGCGACTGCCAAGCCCCAAATGATAAAGAGAGCGATGATAACAAAGACAATAGTGATAGCTATAACACGATTAACCTTATGCTTCTCCATCCAATCAACAATAGGATTCAACAAATAATATAACAAACCAGACAAAATGACTGGCAACATCACAACTGCTATAAAGTCTAAAACAGGTGAAAATAGAAAACTAATCTTACTTAAAATAAAAAGATTCAATCCCAATAATAAGGTTACTAAAAATACCGTAATTGCCTTGTTATCTAAAAACCACTTGAAAAACCAAGATAGGCTAAAATGTTTCTCTTTTTGCTCCATAAATACTTCCTTTCTATTGTTCTCTCATTATACCATTTTTGAAACAAAATAACTCTTTTTTAAAGTGCTTACATCTAATTGAATGTCTTTAATTTGCTTGTTTTTGTGATATAATAGTCTTATCTTTACACAGAGGTATAGTAATGAAAGAAACTGTTTATTTTGGAACTTATACACGTCGTACTTCTCAAGGGATTTACAAGGCAGACTTTGATACAGAAACTGGTCAGCTTTCAAATCTAGAACTTTTTGCAGCTGAGCCAAGTCCAACCTACCTTGCCTTTGACCAGCACCAACATTTATACACTGTTGGTAGCCAAGACGATAAGGGGGGAATTGCAGCCTATCAAACTGACGGGACTGTGTTAAATCATGTTGTTGAAGAAGGAGCTCCCCACTGTTATGTTGCTGTCGATGAAAAGCGTGATTTGGTTTACGCAGCCAACTATCACAAGGGACAAGTCCTTGTTTATAAACGCCAGGAAGATGGTAGTCTTCTACTTAGTGATATGGATCAACACAGTGGCCAAGGTCCACATGAAAATCAAGCTTCCCCCCATGTTCACTATACAGATTTAACACCTGACCACTATCTAGTGACCTGCGACTTGGGAACTGACCAAGTCATCACCTATGACCTCGATCAAGAAGGAAAATTATCTAAGCTCTATACCTATCACAGCAAGCCAGGAGCAGGCTCACGCCATATCATTTTCCATAACCACTATAAAATCGCTTATCTCATTTGTGAACTCAATAGTACTATCGAAGTTTTAATCTACGATGGCGTTGGCGAATTTGAACGTATGCAGGTTATTTCAACTTTACCAGAAGCTTACGAAGGCTTTAATGGAACCGCTGCTATTCATCTCTCTAAAGACGGTAAATACCTCTACGCTTCTAACCGTGGCCATGATTCTATCGCAGTATATACCATCCTTGCGGACGGTAGCTTAGAGTTATTAGAAATCGTTCCAACGCATGGTCAGACTCCACGTGATTTTGATTTGACACCCGACCAAAAATTTCTCATTGTTGTCCATCAAGACTCTGACAATGCAACTGTCTTTAAACGTAATTGTGACAATGGTCGTCTAGCAGAACTCTCCAACGACTTCCATGTTCCCGAAGCAGTCTGCATCCGTTTTGCTCCTTAAAACACCATAAAAAATGAACTTGGTATTTTCAAGTTCATTTTTTCGGCTCTATAATATTTGTAGTGGGTAAATCCACTATAGATATTATGGAGCCTATTT
>ERZ1023510.73-NODE-73-length-17523-cov-46.263396_pt1 | contig 17523 bp, 17 predicted proteins | sample MGYA00380549_ERZ1023510 | MGnify/ENA primary metagenome ERZ1023510 (study PRJEB33173, sample SAMEA4830364) | metagenome | study: EMG produced TPA metagenomics assembly of the PRJEB25223 data set... | reverse complement strand
ATCGCCATGTTTTGCATGAACGCATCGAACAACGCTTTCATAAAATGATTGAACTGGGCTTTCAAGAAGAGGTAGAAAAACTTTATACGCGTGGCGATTTAAATATTAATCTGCCGTCAATTCGCTGTGTAGGCTACCGTCAAATGTGGGAATATTTGCAAGGCGATTACGATCACGAGGAAATGATTTTCCGTGGTATTTGCGCAACTCGCCAACTTGCAAAACGCCAGCTCACTTGGCTGCGCGGCTGGAAAACACCAATACAATGGCTAGATAGTTTGCAACCTCAACAAGCGAAAGAAACCGTATTACGTCACTTAGATTCCTATCAAAAAGGTTAGAAAAAATGACCGCACTTTCTGCCCTCATCGAACAAAAATTACAATCTCTTGGCACAATCCTGTGCCAATCTTTTCCAGAACTTTCCCCAGAAAAAATTCACGAAGCCATTCAACAAAATTCAAATCATCCAGAACTGCCTGTTTATCAATTAGGCTATGCCATAGCAATGTCTGACTTTGTGGAAAAAGTCTTGCAAAAATACCCGCACTTAGTGAAACAATGGTGGGAAAAATCCCCCTGTTTTGCAGATTGCACTGCCTATATTGAACGTTTGAATAAAGAGTTAGCCAATGTACATGACGAAACTGCACTCTATCAAACATTACGCCAATTCCGTAACATTGAAATGGCAAAATTAAGTTTTTGTCAAAGTTTGAATCTTGCGACTGTTGAGGAAATTTTTGTTCAGCTTTCACAACTTGCAGAGAGTTTAATTATCGCTGCCCGCGATTGGCTTTATCATCAAGCCTGTGCGGAGATAGGCACACCAATGGATGAACAAGGCAATCCGCAGCAGCTTTATATCCTAGGAATGGGGAAATTAGGCGGCTTTGAACTAAATTTTTCCTCGGATATTGATTTAATTTTTACTTATCCATCACAAGGGGAAACATCTATTGAGAATACGAATGCTCGACGTTCTGTGGATAATGGAAAATTTTTTACGCGTTTAGGGCAACGCCTTATTTCTGCCTTAGATGAATTTACCTCTGATGGTTTTGTGTATCGAACCGATATGCGCTTGCGCCCATTTGGTGACAGCGGCGCGCTTGTTCTCAGCTTTGCAGCAATGGAACAATATTATCAAGATCAAGGTCGAGATTGGGAACGTTATGCGATGATTAAAGGGCGAGTATTGGGCACACAAACAAAGAATCCCAACCTTTCAAAATTGCAAAAAATGTTACGCCCCTTTGTGTATCGTCGCTATATTGACTTTAGTGTGATTCAATCTTTACGCGAAATGAAAGGCAAAATTGAGCGAGAAGTACGCCGTCGTGGTTTGAAAGATAATATTAAACTAGGTGCTGGTGGTATTCGTGAAGTCGAATTTATCGTACAAGTTTTTCAACTCATTCGAGGCGGGCGAGAAATCAATCTGCAACAACATTCACTCTTAAAGATCTTGCCTGAAATTACCAAACTAGGATTAATTACCGAACAACAATTCCACGATTTACGTGAAAGTTATATTTTTTTACGCCGCGTAGAAAACATTCTACAAGCCATTAACGATCAACAAACTCAAACACTACCAACCGATGAAATAGATCAAATTCGTTTAGTCGAGGCATGTAAAACTTTCACCTGTTTAAATGAAAATAATCAAACCATTGAAAAACATTATCCAATAGAAAATTGGGACGATTTTTACCGCACTTTACAACAAAAACAAGAAAAAGTGCGGGCAGTATTTACTCAATTAATCGGTGATGAACAAGATGAGCCTTCACAAACTGATAGCCAATGGCAAGATTTTTTAGAAGCAGATTTTGAGGATATTGAACAAACATTATTAGAGAGTGGTGTATCAGAAAATAATATTGATGAAGTTTTAGAAAAACTTGCTCAATTCAAAAACAGCCTAAATCACAGAGTGATTGGTTCGCGTGGGCGTGATGTTTTGAGTCATTTGATGCCAACAGTACTTGCACTCATTTTTGAACAAGAAAATTACCGCACTTTGCTCCCCCGAATACTGAACATTATTGAAAAAATTTCAAGTCGTACAACTTATTTAGAATTATTATTGGAAAATCCTCGTGCCCTTCAGCAAGTTATTGAACTTTGTGCTCAGTCTCAACTTATTTCAGAGCAACTGTCCCGCCATCCTATCTTATTAGATGAATTGCTTAATACGGAAGCACTACGTCATCCGTTGCCATTTACCCAATATCCTGCAGAGTTACACCAATATTTGCTTCGTTTACCCCCTGATGATGAAGAACAGCTTATCGATGCTTTACGTCAATTTAAACAAGCAACCCTATTAAAAGTGGCAGCGGCAGATATTTTAGGTGCATTGCCAGTAATGAAAGTAAGCGATCATTTAACCTATCTTGCTGAAGCCATTATTGAAGTGGTTGTGAATCTAGCTTGGAAACAAGTGTCTTCTAGATTTGGCGTGCCTGAACATTTACAAAATAATGAAAAAGGATTTTTAGTTATTGGTTATGGAAAACTTGGTGGTATTGAACTCGGTTATAAATCCGATTTAGACCTCGTATTTTTGTACAATGCCGTAGAAAGTCAAACAACAGGTGGCAAAAAAGTGATTGATAGCAATCAATTTTACCTACGCTTGGCACAAAAGATTGTGAGTATTTTCAGCATAAATACTTCCGCTGGCGTACTTTATGAGGCAGATATGCGCCTGCGCCCTTCTGGCGATGCTGGCTTAATTGGCTGCTCTCTTTCTGCATTTTCCCATTATCAATTGAATGACGCTTGGACATGGGAAAAACAAGCACTTGTGCGCGCTCGTCCAATATTTGGCGAATCATCTCTTAAAGCTAAATTTGAGCATATCCGCCAACAAGTGCTTTCTGCATCACGAGATATTGAACAATTAAAACAAGATGTTGTTAAGATGCGGAAAAAAATGTTTGCCCATTTATCTCACTCAAAACACAGTGAATTTAACCTTAAAACAGATCGCGGTGGTATCACTGATATTGAATTTATCGCTCAATATTTAATGCTTGCCAATGCCCCACAAAACCCACAACTGACAAAATGGTCAGACAATGTACGTATTTTCGATGATATGGCTGGGGCGCAAATTATTAGCCAAACAGACTGCAACGCTTTAAAACAAAGTTATGTCAATTTACGCAATACCATTCATCATTTGAATTTGTTGGGTAAATCTTCCGTTGTGGAAAACAGTGAATTTGTTAAAGAGCGGTCATTTATTCAAGCATTTTGGGATAAGCTATTTAGTTCATAAAATAGTAATTAAATCCCATTTTTAATGAACTAAATCTAGCATTTCCTGTGCATTGGCTAGAGCTAATTCTGTAATTTCACTTCCGCCCAAAAGTCTTGCCAAGGCTGGTACACGTTCAGCTTGTGAAAGTGCGGTCATTTTTGTTTCAGTTTTATTATCCACGGTAAATTTTTCCACATTAAACTGATGATGGCCATGACAAGCAACCTGTGGCAAGTGCGTTACGCATAATACTTGGCAGCGTTCACTTAATTGACGTAAAAGTTTTCCGACAACACTTGCTGTTTTTCCGCTAATGCCCACGTCCACTTCATCGAAAATTAAGGTTGGAATAGCCGATTGATCAGAAGTTAAAACTTGAATCGCTAAAGAAATACGAGAAAGCTCACCACCAGAGGCAATTTTAGCTAATGGCTGCGGTTGTTGTCCTAAATTACTACGCAAAGTGAAAATAACATTATCCGCACCATTTGCACCCACTTTATCTAAATCCGTATTCAACTCTACATAAAATTCAGCGTTTTCCATTGCAAGTTGTTTTATCGACTGTGTGACATTTTGCGCTAAGCGGGTTGCAGATTGCTGACGACTTGCTGTTAATGCTGTAGCCGTTGCTTGCATTTGTTCAAATGCGAGTTTTTCTTGCTCAATCAACATCTCTTCACTTTCAGAAAAATCCAAAAGTGCGGTTAATTCTGCTTTTAATTTTTTGTGCTGTTCTACAAGATCTTCAGGTTTAACTTGATGTTTACGAGCAAGTTGTAAAGCCTGACTAATTCGCTGTTCGATTTCCTGTAAAAGTTGAGGATCTTGCTCGATATTACTTGATAAATTTTGCACTTCACTGGTTGCTTCTTGCACTTGAATCAACGCATCATTCAACATATTTTGCACTTCAGCATATTGCGGATCAAGTTCAGCTAATTCATCAATATATTGTGTCGCACGATAAAGCAAACTATCGATATTTACGGTGTCATTTTCACTTAAAATTTGCAGTGCAGATTGGGAAAGTTGAGTTAGCTGTTCGCTGCTAGATAAACGACGTTGTTCATCTTCTAATTCCAAATATTCATTTGGTCGAAGGTTAAATTCATCTAACTCATCCACTTGATACTGTAAAAGTTGTTTACGTGCTTCATTTTCCGCCACTTTTTGTTGAAAGGTTTTAACTTGATTTTGAAGATTTTTCCATGTCTGATAATCTTCACGCATTTTCACAAGTAATTCAGGATGAGCGGCAAAATTATCAACTAACTGAAGCTGATAGTCATTTTTTAACAATAATTGAGAAGCGTGTTGCCCATTAATATGAACAAGATATTGAGCAATTTCTTTTAATTGAGAAGCGGATACTGGTGTACTATTAATAAAAGCCTTAGAACGTCCGTCTGCATTAATTATGCGACGTAAAATACATTCAGTTGGATTATCTGGATCCTGTAATTCTTGCTCACTCAACCAGTGATAAGCGGGATTTTGCGATTCTAGTTGGAAAGTTGCACAAATGTCCGCACGCTCTTGCCCTTCACGCACCATTGAGGTTTCTACTCTTTGTCCGAAACATAAACCTAAAGCATCAATGGCGATAGATTTTCCAGCACCAGTTTCCCCTGTTATAACAGACATTCCTTTCGCCAATTCAATATCAAGCTGACGAACAATCGCAAAATTATTGATAGTAAGTTGAGTAAGCATAGCAAAATCCTTTAACTGTATATTTAATATGATATAACTGATTTAATTTACAGTAAAGGATTTTTTTTACAGTATTTTGTCAAATCTATTTCAATCGAAAATTTTTACCATAATCAAAATGATTTTAACCAACCTAATTTGCTACTTAACACATTGTAATAATTATAATTTTTCAGATGAAGCAATCGGAGTTTATGCTCGCTTTTTTGAATATGCACCACATCATCTGGGGTAAAAGGTAAGGTAATTTGACTATCACAGCCCACTTCTAATTGAGAGGTATTATGTTCAGCAAAACGAATCGATATTTTACTATCCCCATCAACAACAAGAGGGCGAGAAGTTAATGTATGTGGAAACATTGGCACTAATGCAATGGCATTAAGGTTTGGTGTCAAAATAGGTCCACCAGCGGAAAGAGAATAAGCCGTAGAACCTGTTGGAGTAGAAACAATTAATCCATCAGAACGTTGAGAAAATGCAAACTTATCATTGATATATACGTGAAAATCAATCATATGTGCAATTTTGGCGGGATGAATAACCGCTTCATTTACCGCATTGCTGGTTGATACGATTTCACTTGCTCGTTCGATTTTTGCTTCCAATAAAAAACGTTCTTCCACAAAAAATTCGCCACGTTCTAAACAAGCTTCAAGCTGGGAATAGGCATTTTTCGGGTCAATATCCGTTAAAAATCCCAAATTACCACGATTAATACCAATCAATGGAATATCATATTTTGCTAATACGCGAGCGCGCCCTAGCATATTGCCGTCTCCACCAATCACAATGGCTAATTGGGCTCGGTGGCCTATTTCTTCTAACGTAGCAAGATGTTCAAAAGGTAACTCAAGTGTTATGGCGACTTCTTTTTCCACCAACACTTGATAACCACGTTCCATTAACCAATGAAATAAGTTTTTGTGCATTTGTAAGTTAATATCATTGCGAGGCTTACCTACAAGAGCAATGGTTTTAAAGGAACGATATAAATGATTCATAAAATGACCGCACTTGAATTTAACATTTTCGTCATTATATCGTTTTTTGCTACACTATGCCCAATTACGATTAATCAATTTTGTTTTACGGAGAAAAAAATGTCAGAACAAGAACAAAAAGTTAAAAACCCAGAAGTAGAAAATCAAGAAGAAGTCGTTGTGGAAGAAACACAACAAGCAGAGCATTCTCAAGAATTTGATCCTTTAGAAGAAGCAATTGCTCGCGTGCAAGAGCTTGAAGAGCAGCTAAAAACTCAAATAGAAGAAGCCACAAATAAAGAACAGGATATTTTACTTCGCTCTCGTGCTGAAATTGAAAATCTTCGTCGTCGTACTGAACAAGACGTAGAAAAAGCACATAAATTCGCTTTGGAAAAATTTTCAAAAGACATTTTGAATACTATCGATAACCTAGAGCGTGCCCTTGCCACTCCAGCAAATAAAGAAGATGAAAGCGTAAAAGCCTTATTTGACGGTGTAGAACTAACCTTAAAAGAATTAGTTTCAACCGTTGGGCGTTTTGGCGTGGAAGCTGTGGGAGTTGTCGGTGAAGCATTTAATCCTGATTTACATCAAGCCATTTCAATGCAACCTGCTGAAGGCTTTGAAACCAATCAAATTAGCGTCGTATTGCAAAAAGGATACACCTTAAATGGTCGAGTCATTCGCCCAGCGATGGTAATGGTGGCTACTTAATTTATATTTTGTCTAAAGAGCGGTCGGTTTTTCGGCCGTTTTTTCTTTTTCCTGAATAACTACATAAACTTTACGGATAATTTCCCTAAAATCTTCGCTCGTTGTAGCCCAATCTAGAAGATCAACGCGCCACGGTAAATCTGATTCAGAAAAAGCTTCCTTTAATCTATCACGTGCTAAAAAATCTAAAGGCTCCTCAGAGATAATCGCAAGGTCAAGATCGGAATATTTTTTTGCTTTTCCCTTTACACGAGAACCGAAAGCCCACACGGTATAATCAGGTACTAATTGTTGTAAAATAGTTTTCACAATAGCCAAGTCTTCAGAATTTATATCAAGCTGTGCAAAACTAGTCATATTGATTTCTCTGACGTAATTGTTCCAATAGGAAACGACTTTCTATTAAAAAATCATCAATTTGTGCATAAACAGCCATGGCTTTTTCCTGATCATAAGTATGTGATGTAATATTACGCATATCACGATAAGCAACCCATTTTGACATATCTTCAATCAAACCAAATCTCAATGCTTCTCGCAAAATATCCTTAAATCCATAAGCCCCAATATCATCGGTATTAATTGCATCTTGTTGAAGTTGGCGTTTCATCATTTTTAAACTTAACTCATAAACAAATTCAAATTTCTGAATTGCACCTGCAATTAAAGTATCTTGTACAATAGAGGGTTGCATATCAAACCAATTTCTGTCTGAAATTTGTACTACGGTTTGCTCTAACGAATAAAATGCAGCGTCTAATACATTTAAATTTAGCTTATCAGTCATCATTTTTACCTCTGTTAAATACTCATCTATTTTACCATAGACTATTTTTTCTCAAAACCTATAACCCCAAAAGTAAACATTGTGATATTGATCACAAAATCAAAAAATATTTGAGAAAAGCTCTCAACAACTTAATGTGATATTTTTCTAATAAAATCAATCTTTAACAAAATTATCTTACGACAAAAAGGTCTAAAACACTACATATTGTGTGTTGATTATCTTTTTAGATCTATATATAGTGCAGTCCGCATTTCAAAAACACTATATATTGGAGCTATATCATGAGTAACTTTGGGGTCATCAAGCGCGATGGTTCTCGTGCGGAGTTTAAGATTCAACGTATCATCAATGCCATTAAAAAAGCCGCAAGTGCGGTCAATATTTCCGATGAATTTTATTGCCACCAAATTGGGCAAGAAGTAGGGAATGAAATTTTCATCCATCATCAAGGCGAGATTGATATTAATCAGATTCAAAAAATCGTTGAAGATAAATTGATGGCAAGTCGTTATCCTGAGATTGCTCGTGCGTATATCGAATATCGTCATGATCGTGATTTAGCCCGCGAAAAACGTAGTCAGCTGACAAAAGAAATTGAAGGCTTGATTGAACAAAGCAACGTAGAATTACTTAACGAAAACGCCAATAAAGACGCGAAAGTGATCCCAACGCAACGTGATTTGCTTGCTGGAATTGTGGCAAAACATTATGCCAAGCACCATATTCTTCCACGCGATGTGGTGGAGGCTCACGAAAAAGGGGAAATTCATTATCACGATTTAGACTATGCACCGTTCTTCCCAATGTTTAACTGTATGTTAGTTGATTTAGAAGGCATGCTTTCTCGTGGTTTCAAAATGGGCAATGCAGAAATCGAACCCCCTAAATCTATCGGCACCGCAACGGCAGTGACAGCACAAATTATCGCCCAAGTCGCCAGCCATATTTACGGCGGCACAACCATTAATCGTATTGATGAAGTGCTTTCCCCTTATGTGCAAATCAGTTACGAAAAACATCTCAAACATGCCCAAGAATGGAACGTGCCTGATGTTGAAGGTTATGCCAAAGCATTGATTGAAAAAGAATGTTTCGATGCCTTCCAATCCTTAGAATATGAAGTTAATACACTACATACTTCAAATGGGCAAACACCATTTGTGACCTTTGGTTTTGGTTTAGGTACAAGCTGGCAATCCCGTTTAATTCAGCAAGCTATTTTGAAAAATCGTATTCGTGGACTTGGAAAAAATCATAAAACGCCTGTATTTCCAAAACTTGTTTTCACCATCAAAAAAGGCTTGAACCAAACTCAAGGCGATCCAAATTACGATATCAAACAACTCGCATTAGAATGCGCATCAAAACGTATGTATCCAGATATTCTCAATTACGATCAGGTTGTCAAAGTCACGGGCTCTTTTAAAGCCCCAATGGGATGCCGTAGCTTTTTAGGTGCATACGAAGAAAAAGGCCACGAAATTCACGATGGGCGTAATAATCTTGGCGTGGTGAGTTTGAATTTACCGCGTATTGCGTTGGAGTCTAAAAACGAAGAAGATTTCTACCACACTTTAGATGAACGTTTGGCTATTGCGAAAAAAGCATTAATGACGCGCATTGCCCGCCTTGAGAATACCAAAGCTCGCGTCGCTCCTATTCTTTATATGGAAGGTGCTTGCGGAGTGCGGTTAAAAGCGGATGAAAATGTGGCACAAATTTTCAAAAATGGACGTGCCTCTATTTCACTTGGCTATATCGGTATTCATGAAACCATTAATGCGCTATATAAAAAAGGACATATTTTTGATGATGAACAATTACGCGAAAAAGGCATTGCGATTGTTCGCCACCTTAGCGAGGCAGTGAAACGCTGGCAAAAAGAAACAGGTTATGCCTTCAGCCTTTACTCCACGCCAAGCGAAAACTTATGCGACCGCTTCTGCCGTCTAGATACCAAAAAATTTGGCGTAATTGAAGGCGTCACGGATAAAGGCTACTACACGAACAGTTACCACTTAGATGTAGAAAAGAAAGTGAATCCTTACGATAAACTAGATTTCGAAATGACATATCCCCCACTCGCCAGCGGCGGTTTTATTTGCTACGGCGAATATCCCAATATTCAACACAACTTAAAAGCATTGGAAGATGTGTGGGATTATAGCTACGATCGCGTACCTTACTACGGCACAAACACACCGATTGACGAATGTTATGAATGTGGTTTCACCGGCGAATTTGAATGTACCAGCAAAGGTTTTGTTTGCCCGAAATGTGGCAATCACGACAGCACAAAAGTGTCTGTCACTCGCCGCGTCTGTGGCTATCTAGGCAGCCCTGATGCCCGCCCATTTAATGCGGGAAAACAAGAAGAAGTGAAGAGAAGAGTTAAACACCTTTGATTTAACACGATAGCAAAAGCACGCATTTTTTAATGCGTGCTTTTTGTTTCCAACTTTGGCATTCCCAAAATCTCCGCTAAAATAACCGCACTTTTTCTTATCTTCTAGGAAAGCAATATGTCAGATATTCTCAATAACCTTATTCATCTTCTTAAACTTGAAAAAATTGATGATTTAATCTTTCGTGGTGAAAGCCAAGATTTAGGTTTTCGCCAAGTATTTGGTGGGCAAGTAGTGGCACAGGCGTTATCTGCAGCAATGCAGGTAGCGCTAGATGATCGCATTTTACATTCTTGTCATGCCTATTTTCTTGCTCCAGGAGACAGCCAATATCCGATTATTTACGATGTGGAAACCTTGCGTGAAGGGCGTAACTTTTCTGCATTACGCGTAAAAGCCATTCAACATAAAAATACCATTTGTCATGTAACAGCCTCTTTCCAAGTGCCGGAAAAAGGTTTTGAACATCAAAATTCAATGCCAAATGTTGGCGCGCCTGAAGACTTTACGGATGAAAATGTGATGCTACAAAAAGTGGCTCAAACCTTGCCAGAACCACTCAATGAAAAATTTGCGGCAGAGCGTCCATTTGAGGTACGTACCAAATATTTGAATAACCCATTTAACGGGACAAAATTGCCAGCCGAGCAATATTCTTGGTTTAAAGCCAATGGTGAAACGCCGCTTGATATAAAAATTCAGCAATGTTTATTGGCTTATTTTTCCGATTTTCACTGTATTTTGACCGCACTTCATCCGCACGAAAAAGGCTTTTTACAAAAAGGAATGAAAGTGGCAACCATTGATCATAGTATTTGGTTCCATCGTCCGTTTGATTTAAATCACTGGCATTTGCACGCAATTGAAAGCAATAATGCCTTTGGAGGCCGTGGTTTGGCGCGTGGGCAGATTTTCTCGCAAGATGGTCAATTAATCGCAACAACACAACAAGAAGGCTTGATCCGTTTTAACGAATAAGAAAGAAAAAATGACCGCACTTATTACACAATTTTGGCAACAAGTTGAAACCGCACTAAAAACAGCGAATCCACAAGAAAAATGTCGTTTAGTTAATGATCTCTACGATAATCTTCTGCCACAAATTCAGCTGATTAAATTAGAAGATTTTCCCGAAGTCGTGCCGCAAGATAATATTGCCGCTTTTCCTGAAAAACCGCTCTTAGTTGCACCGAAAGATGTGCCAAAACGTTCTTTTGCCACAGAAGAAGGCTATGCAGCCACATTGCACGCTATCGCACATATTGAGTTTAATGCGATTAATTTAGGCTTAGATGCGGCTTGGCGATTTGGGCGTAATGCACAAGAAGAACTGGGCGAAGGTTTGGCTTTTGTGAAGGATTGGTTACGTGTTGCCCGTGAAGAAAGCACGCATTTTTCCTTAGTCAATGAACATTTGAAAACATTGGGCTATCAATATGGTGATTTTGAAGCTCATGCTGGATTATGGGAAATGGCACAAGCCACCGCGCACGATATTTGGGAACGAATGGCGTTAGTTCCTCGTGTATTAGAAGCAAGAGGTCTCGATGCAACACCTGTTCTGCAAGAAAAAATCGCACAACGTAAAGATTTTGCCGCTGTGAACATTTTGGATATTATTTTGCGCGATGAAATTGGCCATGTGTATATCGGCAACCATTGGTATCACGCACTTTCTAAAAAACGTGGTTTGGATGCGATGAAGTGCTTTACAGAGCTTTTACACAAATATCGTATTGTAATTTTTAAAGGTGTCATTAATACCGATGCTCGCATTCAAGCGGGTTTCACTCAACATGAGTTGGATTGGATTTATGAAGTGGAACAAACATTAAAATCCTATATTAAGAAATGATGAAAGAACAAAAGACTAAGTTCTATTACATTCTGAACTTAGTCTTTTTAATGGAAATGATTTAACGTTTAAATTTATTGCTTACGCCACGTTGTACCATTAGGACCATCTTCTAATACGATGCCCATAGCGGTAAGCTCATTACGCGCTGCATCTGCGGCAGGCCAATCTTTAGCAGCGCGGGCTTCATTGCGTTGTTTAATCAGTACTTCAATTTTTGCCACTTCATCATCGTCAGAACCTGCTTGTAAGAATTTTTCTGGATCTTGTTGAAGTAATCCTAAAATCGCCCCCAATTCACGCAAACGCGCGGCAAGTCCATTGGCTTTCTCATCATCCTCTGTTTTTAACTTGTTAATTTCACGCGCCATTTCGAATAAAACAGAAAGTGCATTTGGCGTATTAAAATCATCATCCATTGCTTCACGGAAGGTTTCCACAAAATTTTCTCCGCCAAAAACAACCGCACTTTGATCCGCTCCGCGTAAAGCCGTGTACAAACGTTCCAACGCACCTTGCGCTAAATTTAAATTTTCTTCGCTATAATTGAGCTGGCTACGATAATGTGCCGTTAATAAGAAATAACGTACAGCTTCTGCATTATAGTGATTTAATACATCACGAATTGTGAAGAAATTGCCGAGGGATTTCGACATTTTTTCTTTATCCACCATAATCATGCCAGAATGGATCCAATAATTAACATATTGTCCGCCATGCGCACAGCAAGATTGTGCAATTTCATTTTCGTGGTGAGGGAACATTAAATCAGAGCCACCGCCGTGAATATCAAAATGCTCGCCAAGCTGTTTGCAATTCATTGCAGAACATTCAATATGCCAACCTGGACGACCGGCACCCCAAGGGGAAGCCCAACTTGGTTCGTTTTCTTTCGACATTTTCCAAAGCACGAAATCCATTGGATTTTTCTTGATTTCATTGATTTCAATACGTGCACCAGCTTGTAATTGCTCAAGATCTTGACGGGATAATTTGCCGTATTCTTTGAAGCTTTCTACATCAAACATCACATCGCCATTATCTGCAACATAAGCATGTCCGCGTTTAATTAATTTTTCCACAATTTCAATAATTTCAGGAATATGATGAGTTGCGCGAGGTTCAAAATCAGGGCGTAATACATTAAGTGCATCAAAATCTTTATACATTTCCTGCACCATACGATCCACAAGTTGATCGCAGGTTTCTTTGTTTTCTAATGCACGTTTGATGATTTTGTCATCTACGTCCGTAATATTACGCACATAAGTTAAATCGTAACCCAAAGAACGTAAATAACGAGCAATCACATCAAAACACACAAAAGTGCGTCCATGACCGATATGGCACAAATCATAAACAGTAACGCCACAAACATACATTCCCACTTTATTTTCGTGGATAGGTTTAAAGATTTCTTTTTCTCTCGTTAAGGTATTGAAAATTTTTAGCATTTTTAAGCTCGTAAAATGAAATAAAAACAAACCGCACTTTTATAGCACTTTTACCTCGATTGTGGAATAATACGACCCTTAATTTTTTAGAGGGAAAACAAAATGGTTACATTACACACAAATTTTGGCGACATTAAAATTAAATTGGATTTTGATAAAGCTCCAGTTACAGCAGAAAACTTCTTAAATTACTGCAAAGAAGGTTTTTATAATAACACAATTTTTCATCGTGTTATTGATGGCTTTATGATTCAAGGTGGCGGTATGGAAAGCGGTATGCGCGAAAAAGCAACCAAAGCACCAATTCAAAATGAAGCGAACAATCGTTTAAGTAACAAACGTGGAACCATTGCAATGGCACGCACTTCAGATCCACATTCAGCGACCGCACAATTTTTCATTAACGTGGCAGACAATGATTTCTTAAATTATCGTTCAAAAGAAATGTTTGGTCGTGAAGTCGTTCAAGAATGGGGCTATGCGGTATTTGGTGAAGTGGTTGAAGGGATGGATGTTGTTGATAAAATCAAAAAAGTGAAAACAGGCAACAAAGGCTTTCATCAAGATGTTCCAACTGAAGATGTAGTGATTACATTGGTTTCAGTAGAATAATGGTGAATGGCGGATGAATTCCGCCATTTTTTATCGACCTAAAGGAAAATGCTCATGCCTTTCTTCGACACTCACACGCATCTTGATTATCTCCAACAATTTACTGGGGAACCGTTGTCACAACTTATTGATAATGCTAAGCAAGCCGATGTGCAAAAAATACTGGTTGTGGCGGTGAAAGAAGCTGATTTTAAAACAATCCAAAATATGACCGCACTTTTTCCTGATAATTTGTGCTATGGGCTTGGGCTCCATCCTCTTTATATTCAAGAACACGCCGAAAATGATTTGATTCTGTTAGAACAAGCCTTAAAAAATCGTGATGCAAATTGCACGGCAGTGGCAGAAATTGGTTTAGAACGCGCAATTCCTGATTTGCTCACCGATGAACTTTGGGCAAAGCAATGTCATTTTTTTGAAAGCCAACTTTATTTGGCAAAGCAATTTAATTTACCCGTCAATATTCATAGTCGAAAAACTCATGATCAAATTTTTACTTTTTTAAAACGTATTCCATTATCTAAACTTGGCGTGGTACATGGTTTTTCAGGAAGTTACGATCAAGCAAAACGCTTTGTTGATTTAGGCTATAAAATCGGAGTTGGCGGCACTATCACTTATGAACGAGCCAATAAAACTCGTCAAGCGATTGCAAAGCTACCACTTGATTCATTGGTATTAGAAACTGACAGTCCTGATATGCCTGTATTTGGTTTTCAAGGCCAACCTAATCGACCAGAGCGTATTCTGGAAAGTTTCAAAGCCCTTTGTACCTTAAGAAATGAACCTGCTGAATTGATTAAAAAACTTACATGGGAAAATGCTTGCCAGATTTTTTCTTGATCCACGTCACATTACTGAAATTATTTTGAATTAAATACTAGAAAAAAGAAACTGGCATAATAATATCCGCCTCGTAGAAAGTTTTTCTCAACACACAATAAGGATATATTATGTCGCAAATCTATACTCAGGTGAGAAAGTTAGCGGAACAGTTTATTGAGCCTTACGCCGACGAACTCGATCAAAAAAAGAGGCATTTAAGGAATTAGGTAAAGCTGGTTGGTTTTCACTTTTAATTCCAAAAGAATACGGCAGAATGGGATTAACCCTAAAAGAACACGCTGAAGTCTGTATGGCATTAGCTGAAAGTTCAGCCTCTGCTGGTCTCTGTTATATGATGAGTAACGTTGCAGTGAATTGTTTAAATCTATTCGGCAGCTATCAACTCAAACAAAAAATCTTTTCTGACATTGTTCAAAATAAAACCTTTGCCGCACTCGCCTATAGTGAATTAGGCACGGGTACTCACTTCTATTCGAGTTTTTACATCAACATGGCTTGGAATTTGGTCAAGATTATGTAGAAAAACGCTTTGATGTGGGTGTTGGTTTGCACGGTGAGCATGTAGGCGGTGAATTAAATTCAGCCAATGCATTCACCGAAACCTTGTTCAAAATGGATTACAACAATCCAGAACATAAAGAAATGATGGATTTGGAAGGATTAAAACGTTGGATTGCGCGCAGAAAAAGCCTTAAATTACCTTCCACCAGAGCAAATATCAAAATTTCAGACAAAAAAGCCCCATTAAGGGGCAATCTTATCAATGCGCTAAAGTTACTTATAGCTTTAAACAACGATTAAATATGTTGGTTAATGAAGTTAGCTAATTGAGTTTTTGCTAATGCACCAACTTGAGTTGCAACAACTTGACCATTTTTAATCAATAATAATGTTGGGATACTACGAACACCAAATTGTGCTGGCGTTGCTTGGTTATCATCCACATTCATTTTCACGATTTTAACTTTACCTGCAAATTCAGGTGCAAGTTCATCTAACACTGGAGCAATCATTTTGCAAGGACCACACCAAGGTGCCCAAAAGTCTAATAAAACGGGGATATTTGAATTAACTACAACACTTTCAAAATCTGCGTCATTAATGTGTAATACTTCGCTCATTTTGTTTTCCTTATTTTGTGAATGGAATCCCTATATAAGGGCTTTTTTTAAACTTACAAGTGCGGTGCAGAATAACACCGTTTTAAAAAATGTAAACTAATCGTTTTAATTGCCAAAAACTAAGACGGCAAAACAATATTTTCACACACTTTACCCGATTTCAATTTATAAATGTTTGATAAAGTCACGTCTGCAATATTGGTTAGTGCTTCTTCGGTTAAAAACGCTTGGTGACCTGTTAGCAATACATTATGGCAAGAAGATAAACGGCGGAAAATATCATCTTGAATCACTTCGTTAGACTTATCTTCAAAGAACAAATCTCGTTCATTCTCATAAACGTCCATACCTAACGCCCCGATTTTACGCTGTTTTAACGCATCAATTGCAGCTTGAGTATCAATCAAAGAACCGCGACTCGTATTAACGATCATCACGCCATCTTTCATTTTTGCAAAAGCCTCGCGATTTAATAAATGATAGTTTTCTGGCGTTGCTGGGCAATGAAGCGTAATCACATGAGATTTAGCATAAAGCTCATCTAATTCAACATATTGTCCCCCCAGTTCTTCCACCACTGGATTTTTAAAAGGATCGTACGCCAAGATATTCATGCCAAAACCTTTCAAAATTCGCATCACTGCGATCCCGATTTTTCCTGTTCCGATTACGCCGACTGTGCGTCCGTACATATTGAAACCAATTAACCCCTCAAGAGAGAAATTCGCTTCTCGGGTACGCTGATAAGCACGATGAATTCGACGGTTCAGAGTCATCATCAAACCGATGGTATGTTCCGCCACCGCTTCAGGCGAATAAGCTGGAACGCGGACAACTTGGATGTCTAAGTCTTGAGCTGCTTTTAAATCAACATTATTGAAGCCAGCACAACGCAAAGCCACAATTTTCACACCAAGTGCGGCTAATTTTTCTAATACTTTTCGGCTACCATTATCATTCACGAAAATGCATACTACTTCGCAATGTTCTGCCAAACGCACAGTGCTTTCGTTCAGCATAAAATCAAAAAATTCTAAATCGAAATTATATTTCGCATTAATGAGCTCAATATATTTTCTGTCATAACTTTTAGTGCTATAGATTGCAATTTTCATGGTTTGCTCCAATTATTTTAAGTTTGCAAAAGCCTGTAATAAGTCCGCTTTAATATCTTCTACATCTTCAATACCGACTGAAAAACGCAACAAGGTATTAGTAATCCCACGAGCTACACGCTCGGATTCTGGAATATCCATATGAGTTTGAGTGGCAGGATAAGTAATAAAACTTTCTGTGCCACCTAGACTTTCTGCAAAAGTAATCAATTTGATGGATTTTAAGAATGTATTAACCCAAGCTTCATCTTGCAAACGGAAAGACAGCATCCCACCTTTATTCGGATAAAGCACCGATTCCACTTGTGGTTGAGCTTTTAAAAATTCCGCAATAGCTTGTGCATTTTCTTGATGGCGTTTCATACGCAAAGAAAGGGTCTTCATACCGCGAATAGTCAGCCAAGAATCAAACGGAGAAAGTACTGCACCTGCACCATTTTGAATATAAGCAATGCGATCACAAAGTGCTTGCCCTTTTGCAACGATTAAACCAACAAGTGCATCATTATGACCAGCAATATATTTAGTTCCGCTGTGAATTACCACATCCGCACCTAAATCTAATGGACGAGAAAGCACTGGCGTTAAAAACGTATTATCCACGATCAACATTAAGTTATGTTTTTTCGCAAGTT
>ERZ1023510.67-NODE-67-length-19960-cov-43.940869_pt1 | contig 19960 bp, 20 predicted proteins | sample MGYA00380549_ERZ1023510 | MGnify/ENA primary metagenome ERZ1023510 (study PRJEB33173, sample SAMEA4830364) | metagenome | study: EMG produced TPA metagenomics assembly of the PRJEB25223 data set... | reverse complement strand
GCCGTCGTGATTTAGGTGGCTTGATTTTTATTGATATGCGCGATCGTGATGGTATCGTGCAAGTTTGTTTTGATCCGAAATATCAAGAAGCATTGACAGCGGCTGCGGGGTTACGTAATGAATTTTGTATCCAAATTAAAGGCGAAGTGATTGCGCGTCCTGAAAACCAAATCAATAAAAATATGGCGACAGGCGAAGTGGAAGTGTTAGCGAAAGAATTGCGTGTTTACAATGCTTCTGATGTGTTACCTCTCGACTTTAACCAAAACAATACGGAAGAACAACGTTTAAAATATCGTTATTTAGATTTACGTCGCCCAGAAATGGCTCAACGTTTGAAAACTCGTGCGAAAATCACCAGCTTTGTGCGTCGTTTTATGGATGACAATGGTTTCCTTGATATTGAAACCCCAATGCTTACCAAAGCAACGCCTGAAGGTGCGCGTGACTATTTAGTGCCAAGCCGTGTACATAAAGGCAAATTTTATGCGTTGCCACAATCTCCACAGCTTTTTAAACAGCTTTTGATGATGTCTGGTTTTGACCGTTATTATCAAATCGTAAAATGTTTCCGTGATGAAGATTTACGTGCAGATCGTCAGCCTGAATTTACTCAAATCGATGTGGAAACCTCTTTCTTAACTGCGCCAGAAGTACGTGAAATTATGGAACGTATGGTACACGGCTTATGGCTTGATACCATTGGTGTAGATTTAGGTAAGTTCCCAGTGATGACTTGGCAAGAAGCAATGCGTCGTTTTGGTTCTGATAAGCCAGATTTGCGTAACCCATTAGAAATGGTGGATGTAGAAGATATTGTCAAAGATGTAGATTTCAAAGTATTCCAAGCCCCAGCGAATGATCCAAATGGTCGTGTGGCTGTAATCCGTGTGCCGAATGGCAATGAAATTACGCGTAAACAAATTGATGAATATACACAATTTGTTGGTATTTACGGTGCAAAAGGTTTGGCTTGGGCGAAAGTAAATGATATCAATGCTGGCCTTGAAGGCGTACAAAGCCCGATTGCGAAATTCTTAAATGAAGAGGTATGGAAATCATTAGCAGAACGTGTCAATGCTCAAACTGGCGATATTTTATTTTTCGGTGCAGACAAATGGCAAACTACGACGGATGCAATGGGTGCATTGCGTTTGAAATTAGGTCGCGATTTAGGTTTAACTCGTTTAGACGAATGGCAACCACTTTGGGTGATTGATTTCCCAATGTTTGAACGTGATGATGAAGGCAATCTTGCCGCAATGCACCATCCATTTACGTCGCCAAAAGATTTTAGCCCAGAGCAATTAGAAGCCGATCCAACAAGTGCGGTAGCAAATGCTTACGATATGGTTATTAATGGCTATGAAGTAGGTGGCGGTTCAGTACGTATTTTCGATCCGAAAATGCAACAAACTGTATTCCGTATTCTTGGCATTGACGAAGAACAACAACGCGAAAAATTCGGTTTCTTATTAGATGCGTTAAAATTTGGCACACCACCACACGCAGGTTTAGCATTTGGTTTAGACCGTTTAACCATGCTTTTAACTGGCACGGAAAACATTCGTGATGTGATTGCTTTTCCTAAAACTACGGCAGCAGCGTGCTTAATGACGGAAGCACCGAGTTTTGCGAATCCACAAGCATTGGAAGAGTTGGCAATTTCTGTCGTTAAAGCAGAATAAGTTTGAAATATTAGGAATGAAGTGCGGTCAGATTTGACCGCATTTTTAATGATGCAATACAAAAATAATCAATCTGTTCTCGTTGTAATTTACACTAAAGATACAAACAGAGTTTTAATGCTCCAACGCCAAGATGATCCTGATTTTTGGCAGTCTGTTACTGGTACCATTGAAAGTGATGAAACACCAAAAAACACGGCAATTCGTGAGCTATGGGAAGAAGTGCGGTTAGAAATTTCGGAAAATTCCACCGCACTTTTCGATTGCAAAGAGAGCATAGAATTTGAAATTTTTCCACATTTCCGATATAAATACGCACCGAATGTGACGCATTGCCGTGAATATTGGTTTTTATTGGCAATGGAGCAAGAATTCGAGCCAGTATTAAGTGAGCATTTGGCATATCAATGGGTTTCCCCTGAACAAGCAATCCAAATGACAAAATCTTCCAATAACGCGGAAGCAATTAGAAAATATATTCTTAAAGATAAATAGAAGGAAAACAACATGGCAGGCCATAGTAAGTGGGCTAATATTAAACACCGCAAAGCAGCACAAGATGCACAACGCGGTAAAATTTTTACTAAATTAATTCGTGAACTTGTTACCGCAGCTAAAATTGGTGGTGGTGATGTGAGTGCTAACCCGCGTTTACGCACAGCAGTAGATAAAGCACTTAGCAACAATATGACGCGCGATACTATCAACCGCGCTATTGATCGTGGTGTAGGCGGTGGCGATGACACCAATATGGAAACCAAAATCTATGAAGGTTATGGCCCAGGTGGTACAGCGGTTATGGTTGAATGTTTAAGTGATAATGCAAACCGCACCATTTCACAGGTTCGCCCAAGTTTTACCAAATGTGGTGGTAACTTAGGAACAGAAGGCTCTGTTGGTTATTTATTTAGCAAAAAAGGTTTAATCTTAATCGCAGAAGCGGACGAAGAGGCCTTAACTGAAGCGGCTATCGAAGCAGGTGCTGATGATATTCAACCACAAGATGATGGTTCATTTGAAATCTATACCGCTTGGGAAGATTTAGGTTCAGTGCGTGATGGCATTGAAGCCGCTGGTTTTAAAGTACAAGAAGCTGAAGTAACGATGATTCCATCAACAACCGTTGATCTTGATATTGAAACTGCACCAAAATTACTTCGTTTAATTGATATGTTGGAAGATTGTGATGACGTACAAAACGTATATCACAACGGAGAAATCTGTGACGAAGTGGCATCTCAACTTTAATAATGCAATAAATGGGTAATTTAATTACCCATTTTTTATAGAAATTATGAGCATTATTTTAGGTATTGACCCCGGCTCTCGCGTAACGGGTTATGGTGTGATTCGTCAAACAGGAAGACATTTGGAATATCTCGGCAGTGGTGCAATTCGCACTCAAGTTGAAGATTTACCCACCCGATTGAAACGGATTTATGCTGGAGTGGCTGAAATTATCACGCAATTTCAACCTGATATGTTTGCGATTGAACAAGTGTTTATGGCGAAGAATGCGGATTCAGCTTTAAAACTCGGGCAGGCTCGAGGTACGGCGATTGTGGCAGCAGTAAATCATGATTTACCTGTTTTTGAATATGCCGCACGTTTAGTAAAACAAACGGTTGTGGGCATTGGTTCCGCTGATAAAGTGCAAGTGCAAGAAATGATAACTCGTATTTTGAAGTTGTCAGATAAACCTCAAGCCGATGCTGCGGATGCCTTGGCTATCGCGATTACACACGCGCATTCTATTCAACATTCTTTACATATTGCCAATTCTGTGAAAGTGACAGAAACGCAAGAAAAAATGACCGCACTTTTAAAGACCAGATATAGCCGAGGACGCTTTAGATTAAAAATTTAACTGGATGTTCGTCCAGTTTTATTTTATTCTATGCGTTAAATTTTTTATCATTCGGAAGAATTATGATCGGTCGCTTACAAGGCATTCTTTTAGAAAAACAACCTCCAGAAATTTTACTTAATGTGCAAGGCGTAGGCTATGAATTGCTTTTGCCTATGACGAGTTTCTATGATTTACCAGAAATTGGTCAAGAAACTACTTTATTCACCCATTTTGTTGTTCGGGAAGATGCTCACTTACTCTTTGGATTTGCCCAGAAAACAGACCGCACTTTATTTCGTGAATTAATTAAAACAAATGGGGTGGGGCCTAAATTAGCCTTAGCGATTTTATCCGCCATGTCGGTCGAACAATTTGCCTATGCGATAGAGAGAGAAGAACTTTCTAAACTCACTAAAATCCCAGGGGTTGGCAAAAAAACTGCTGAACGTTTGTTAGTTGAACTTAAAGGTAAATTTAAAGGTGTAAAACAAAGTGATTTCTTTGTAGAAAGTACTCATATTCGGTCAGTTCCATCTATTGAACCGCATACAGAAAATTCATCTGATGAAGCTATTTCAGCCTTGATTGCTTTAGGTTATAAACCTTCAGAAGCAGAAAAAATGGTGAAACGAGTTGCTAAGCCAGAATTAACCAGTGAACAAGTTATCCGCGAAGCGTTAAAAGCCGCACTGTAGGAAAGATATGATTGAAGCAGATAGAATTATTAGCGGGCAAGCTAAGGTTGATGAAGATGTTATTGACCGCGCTATTCGCCCTAAACTATTAGCAGATTATGTTGGGCAGCCGCAAGTACGCGAGCAAATGGATATTTTCATCAAGGCTGCCAAACTACGTCAAGATGCCTTAGATCATTTATTGATTTTTGGCCCCCCTGGTTTGGGAAAAACAACCCTTGCTAATATTGTGGCAAATGAAATGGGCGTGAATATTCGTACGACGTCAGGGCCAGTATTAGAAAAAGCGGGAGATTTGGCTGCAATGCTAACCAATCTTGAACCGCACGATGTGTTATTTATCGATGAAATTCATCGACTTTCCCCTGCTATTGAAGAAGTCCTTTATCCAGCAATGGAAGACTATCAATTAGATATTATGATTGGCGAAGGGCCAGCTGCTCGTTCTATTAAATTAGATTTGCCGCCTTTTACTTTGGTTGGTGCGACCACTAGAGCGGGTTCTTTGACTTCGCCATTACGTGATCGTTTTGGGATTGTGCAACGTTTGGAGTTTTATTCTGTAGAAGATTTAACCTCTATCGTGGCACGAAGTGCTGGCTGTTTAAATCTTGAATTAGAACAGCAGGCTGCTTTCGAGGTGGCTCGTCGTTCACGAGGCACACCTCGAATTGCAAACCGTTTATTACGACGCGTGCGTGATTATGCAGATGTACGCAATGGGGGAGTAATTTCGGTAGATGTGGCAAAACAAGCGCTTTCAATGTTGGATGTAGACGATGCTGGATTTGATTATTTAGATAGAAAATTGTTGTCTGCAGTTATTGAGCGTTTTGATGGTGGACCTGTAGGGCTGGATAATCTTGCTGCTGCAATTGGCGAAGAACGTGATACCATTGAAGATGTTTTAGAGCCTTATTTGATTCAACAGGGGTTTCTACAAAGAACGCCGCGTGGTCGTATTGCAACATCGCAAACTTATCGTCATTTTGGTTTGCAGAAATTATCAGACTAGATAAATTTAACCACTAAAAAAGCCTTATTGTACTCAATAAGGCTTTTTTAATTACTCACTATAACTTTTCAAGTTACTTAATTTTGCTAAACCTACTTCACAACTTTTTAACTGAGTCGCTAATTCCATTTGAAGAATTTGTTGTTTGCTTTGGTTTAGTTTACTTTTGATTTTATTTACTTGAATGTGGGTTCCAGGTTGTTTTTCTGCTTGGGCAATCAAATTCTCTGTTTCTTTAAATAGTTGTTCACATTGTTTAGGTATTGAATTAGATTCGGCTAAAACAGAAGTTGAAAATAAGCATAAAAGTGCGGTAAAAAAAAGCGTGATTTTTTTCATTTTAGAATCCAAAATTACTTTTCGATAGAATAAATGTCGAAATTTTTCGCAAGATAGCAAAATATGCTTGAGCTGTCTAATTTTTTATTCAAAATTTGTGATGCGTGTCAAATTAATTAATCAATAAGAAATCCACAATCAATCTTGAAAACTATAAAAATTTACCCCGAAATTATCCTCTAGGATGAAATCTTTCATGCAATCGTTTCAATCTCTCTTTTGCCACATGAGTATAAATCTGTGTTGTAGATAAATCTGTATGCCCTAGCAACATTTGCACCACACGTAAATCCGCACCGTGATTCACTAAATGGGTGGCAAAAGCATGGCGGAGAACGTGAGGGGAAAGTGCATCAGCATCAATATCCGCGAGAATGGCATAATGTTTTACACGATGCCAGAAAGTTTGACGAGTCATTTGCTGTGCGCGCTGACTTGGAAACACAACATCAGAACTCTGTCCATTTAAGAGAACAGGGCGACCATACAGCATAAATTGACGAACCCAATAAGCAGCTTCTTCCCCCATTGGCACAATACGTTCCTTGTTCCCTTTACCAATCACTCGCACCACGCCTTGTTGCACACTCATGTTTTCAATCGTCAGCGAAACTAACTCCGTGACACGAAGCCCCGTTGCATAAAGCAACTCTAACATTGCTTTATCACGCAACTCCAAAGGCACTTCCACATCTGGCGTATTGAGCAAATCAGACACTTGTTGCTCGGTTAAATATTTTGGCAAGCGACTGGGTAATTTAGGCGAACTTAGCACCGCACTTGGATCATCCACTCGATATTTTTCCCGATATAAATATTGGAAAAGTTTACGCATTGCACTTAACATTCGCGCAGTGCTCGTAGCTTTATAACCTTTCTCCAAACGTTCACCCAGAAAACCTTGTAAATCAACAGCATCTAAGGTTTCCAAAGACAAGTCGTTTTTATCCAACCAATCACAAAGTGCGGTTAAATCCAAACGATAAGATTGAACGGTATTTTCTGAAAGCCCTTTTTCAATCCAATATTCGTTAAGAAACAAATCAATGAGCGCAAGATTTTTCATATTACTTTTCTACAAGGAAAGCGATACGTCCTATTTATGCTGAACAATCAAAAAGGCATTTAACTTGCGTGGAATCACAAAAAATGCAGCAGCCGCGATGATACTCATCAATACAAATGTCATCGCTGGCGACGTTGGATAAATCGTTCCCGCAATCGCGGTAAAAATGGCAATTAACACACCATTGGATAAACCATTATACAAACCTTGTAATTTCGCAATATGGCTTTGCGGTTGCGTAGTGATATAGCGAACAATCGCATAATGGCACACGGCATAAGTCAAACTATGCATAAGTTGCAATAAGAATATCAACCAAAAATCTTCAATATATCCCATTACAGCCCAGCGTCCAACGCACGCAAACGCAGAAATATAAAGCAGCACACTGATAGAAATATTTTGAAATAAACGACGAGAGAAGAAAAATAATACAATTTCTGCCAATACCCCAATTCCCCAAAGTAAGCTCGTTTGAGAAACGGAGATCCCAATACTTGTCCAATAAATCGTGCTATAAACATAATAAGCCGCATGAGAGCCTTGAATGAGTCCTACTGCAATCATTACTCGCAATGTCATTGGATTTTTCAGTAAAGCAATAAAACCAATATGATTTTGATCGCTGCCTTCAGGTATTTCATCTTTTGGGGGAATGGTCGGTTTTAAAAGCTGAATGATGGTATAGAAAGATAAAAGTGCGGTTAAAATCCACACGATATTTTGCTCGCCAACCCAGCCAATCATGCCACCAAACACCACTACGCCAAGGATAAAGGCAGCAGAGCCAATTAAACGTACTTTGCCGTAATCTAAGCCGATTTGGCGTTGCCAAGTGGATGCCAACGAATCCCCAATTGGCATTCCTGCTGAATTCACAGAGGCATATAAACCAATAGCAATAAATAACAACCAAAAATTATGCGCAACTAAACTCATTGCCGCCATAATAATGGCCGATGCTAACGCCAATAGGCGTAAGGAATTAATAATATGATTGGCTTTTTTAATCAGCGATGAAAAAAATAATCCGCCCGCAAATCGGAAAATATAAGCACTCCCGATAACTAAGCCAATCATTTCTTCGCCATATTGTTGTGATTTCAACCATGCGGGGAAGAACGGCAAAAATACGCCATAAGCGCAGTAGTAACCTAGAAAGCTCAGTGCGAGCCAATAAAAAGGACGAAGTTGCATCAGAATAAGGTTTCCATTTCTTGTGAACGAGATAAACAAGCCTGCATAGCTTGCTCTATTGTTTGATTAAAATGTTGTGCGTCAAATACGGCTAACGCTGCCGCGGTGGTGCCACCTTTCGAGGTGACATTTTCACGCAAAGTTGAAAGTGCAATTTGCGGATTTTCTGTCACCATTTTTGCTGCACCAAGCATTGATTGCTGCACTAATTCACGCGCAGTTTTTTCATCAATATTCATTTTAATTAAGGCTTTCTGCATTGCTTCCAGCATTAAAAAGAAATAAGCTGGGCTACTTCCTGAAGCGGCGGTTACCGCGTGCATTTGACTTTCATCATCCACCCAAACCGTTCTTCCCACAGCTCCCAACAAATCTTGTGCAAAAGTGCGGTGATTTTCGCTCGTATTTTTCAGTGCAAATAAACCTGCCATACCTTCGCCCATCAATGCGGGCGTATTTGGCATAACACGCACTATCGATTTTACGCTTGGAATTAATGCGTTCAAGCGTTCAGTTGAAATCCCCGCAGCAATGGAAATTAATAATTTATCGGAAAGATCCACCGCACTTAGTGGCGAACAAACATCAGCCATCATTTGAGGTTTTACCGCAAGCAACACAACTTCCGCTTTGATTACGTTTTCCACATTATTTTCTGAAGTTGTCACGCCAAGATTAGCAAAAAATGCTCTTTTTTTCTCATTCGGATCATTCACAATAATTTGCTCGGCAGGATAACCTTGTTTCAATAAACCAAGAATAATCGCCTGTGCCATATTGCCACCGCCAATAAAGGCAATCAATTTGTGTTGCATCGTTTTTCCTATTGTTATGGGCTATAATGCTGCATATTCTACCCTATATTGAAGGAAGTGTTACGATGTGGTTCAAAAATTTAATGACTTATAGGCTGACTAAACCGCTAGATTGGGATCTTGCACAGCTACAAACTCAACTGGAAGATTGTCAATTCCATCCTTGTGGTGCTCAAGATCAAAGTAAATTTGGTTGGTCAGACCCATTACGAGGCACTGATTTACTCTATTTTTCTGTTGGAAAACAAATCCTATTAATCGCCAAAAAAGAAGAAAAAATCTTGCCAGCAAATGTGGTCAAACGTGAACTTGATGAACGCATTGAAAGCCTCGAACAAAAAGAAAATCGCAAACTTAAAAAGGTAGAAAAACAGACATTAAAAGATGATGTCGTGATGAATTTATTACCTCGTGCGTTTAGTAAAAATCAGCATACGGCACTGTGGATTGATACGGAAAATAATCTTATTCATATTGATGCCGCATCGAGTAAACGCGCAGAAGATACACTTGCATTACTGCGTAAATCCCTAGGCTCGCTTCCTGTCGTGCCTTTAGTTTTTGCTAATGAACCCAGCACGATTTTAACCAATTGGATCCTTCAAGATAGCTTACCGCATTGGTTACTTGCATTAGAAGAAGCCGAGCTTCGCGGCAGTCAGGAAGACAGCGTTATTCGTTGTAAAAAACAACCCTTAGAAAATGAAGAAATTCTCGCTCTTCTGCAAGATGGCAAAAAAGTAGTAAGTAAATTAGCCTTAGAATGGGAAGATACCTTAACTTTCGTTTTTAACGAGGATTGCACAATCAAACGTTTAAAATTTGCAGATAGTATACGTGAAAAAAATGATGATATTCTGAAAGAAGATTTTACACAGCGTTTCGATGCAGATTTTGTACTGATGACTGGTATTCTAGCCAAACTCACCGAAAATTTATTAGATGAATTTGGTGGCGAAAAAACGAGATTATAAAATCGCACTTTAATCATTCTAAAATTAGGTTTATTTTGGCAATGTAAATTTAATATTCAGTGCATTCAAACCAGCTCTCTAAAATTAAACAGGCTGAAATACCATCGACTTTGCCTTTTTTTAATGCTTTAAAACCACCACGTTCAAAAATCTCACTACGAGCTTGCGTGGTGGTTAGTCGTTCATCTTGTAAATGGACATTAACCCCAAAACGACCTTGTAAACGATTTGCAAATTTACGAGCCAGCAAAGTCAAATTTTGTTCTGTTCCGTCCATATTTAAAGGAAGACCAACAATAACAACATCTGGCTTCCATTCTTTCAAGCATTTTTCGATCGCTTCCCAATTTGGAATGCCATCTTGTGCTTTAAAAGCTGGCAAGGCTTGTGCTGTACCTGTAATACTTTGCCCTATGGCACAACCGATACTTTTAGTGCCAAAATCAAAAGCTAGAGCGGTAATTCCCATTAACTATGCCCCACTTGCGCTAAGGCAAAATTATAAGGATGAATACCAAGTAACTGATTGGCTGCCATATAACGATCTTCATAGGGCATATCAAATAAAATTTGATCCTTAGATGACGCCACCAACCACGCATTATCGCTGATTTCTTTTTCTAACTGACCTGCCCCCCAGCTTGAACATCCTAGTGCAACAAGATATTTTTCAGGTGCAAAAGTTGAACCGAGCGTTTCCACTACATCAGCGGAGGTTGTCATTGAAAGTTCCTCTGTGACTTTATAAGTATGCTGAAAAGCATTAAGTGTATTTTTATGTAAAATAAATCCTCTTTCTGTATGCACAGGCCCGCCTGCGACCACCATTTCGTTACCAAAAGTGCGGTCATTTTTCATCATAAAATTGAGTTTTGAATAAAGTTCCGCAATGCTTAAATCTGTCGGCTGATTAATTACCAAACCCATTGAACCCTGTTCATTATGCTCACACATAAACACCACCGTGCGATTAAAATAATCGTCTAAATGTGGCATTGCGATCAAAAATTTTCCTTGTAATTCCATCATTCGCCTAAATCCCCAAAACAAATTTGCAATGCACTTATCGCTGCAAGTGATGCAGTTTCAGTGCGTAAAACACGTTTTCCTAATAAAATTTCTGTAAATCCTTGCTGTTCAGTTTGGGCAATTTCTTGTGCTGATAATCCACCTTCCGAGCCAATTAATAAACGAACTCCTTCAGCAGGAATAGTCGGTAAGGTTTTAATAGAATAGTGCGCGCGTGGGTGTAAATTCAATTTCAATGCACCATCATTTTCTGCACACCAATCTTGCAATTTCATCAATGGACGAATTTCTGGCACGCTATTACGACCGCACTGTTCGCAAGCTGCAATCGCAATTTTTTGCCATTGTTGGATTTTTTTATCCATTCGCTCTGCATCAAGTTTTACGCCACAGCGTTCTGACCATAATGGCGTAATCACATTTACCCCCAATTCTACAGATTTTTGAATAGTAAATTCCATTCGTTCTCCGCGAGAAATTACTTGCCCCAAATGGATTTTTAAATTGGATTCTTTATCCGCAAGCTCACGCCCTAAAATCTCTACTTTTACGGACTTTTTATTTGACTCAATAATTTTTGCTGGATAAATATGATTAGAACCATCAAAGAGTTCAAGCTGTTCGCCTTCTGTCATTCTTAACACTCGAGCAACGTGATTTGCCGCATCTTCTGAAAGATAACATTGAGTTTGATTTTCAAGGGATATTGGATGATAAATTCTTGGTATGCGCATAATGTTTATTTATATGAATGAAAAAGTGCGGTCATTTTAACTGGTGTTTTTATAAGATATTCATCTTACGACGAATAAACGCCATCATACTGTGCAAGAGTAAAAACAATAAAGATAAAGCATACAAAGGCATATTTCCTAACACAGAATAAGGGGTTTTGCCTTCTGCAGGTGCAATTTTATAAGTCAAAGTTGTTTCAATAAATTGCGGGGCTTGTGCTAATACCTTACCTTGCGCATCAACAAAAACTGAAATCCCCGTATTTGTTGCACGAATAAGCGGTTTGCCTAATTCTAAAGCGCGCATTCTTGCCATCTGTAAATGTTGCCAAGGCCCAATAGAATCGCCAAACCACGCATCATTAGATAAGGTGAGCAAATAATCCGTATCTTGTTTCAAATTTTGTCGCACTTGCTCGCCGAAAATAATTTCATAACAAATTGCTGGCGAAAAAGCACGTTTTTTTGCGATTAAAGAGGGTTGAACTGCCTCTCCACTTTGAAATGCAGACATTGGTAAATTAAACACTGAATTAAGCGGTCGTAAAATACTTTCTAGCGGAACATATTCCCCGAAAGGCACGAGATGATGTTTATTATAACGATTTGGCGTATCTGGTTGATAAGGAAAATCTGGGTTTCCAGTAGTCATAATTGAATTTAATAACTTACCAGATTTTGTATCTTGGAATACCGTTCCAATCATAATCTCCGTTTTCGTTTCTTTAGCTGCACGCTCTAATCCCTCAAAAAATGGCGTAATCGCATTTTCAAGCGTTGGCAAAGCTGATTCAGGCAAAATAATTAAATCGGTTTTACCAAGATTTTCTGTGATTAATTTTTGATAAATCGCCAAAGTAGAATAGAAATAATTAGGATCCCATTTAAGATTTTGTTCAATATTACCTTGTGCAAGCGTGACTGAAATTGCCTTATCTTCAACAGATTTTACAAAGTGAATTTGGGATGAATAAGCACTTAATCCGCCCACGATGATCAATAACAAAGCATTCGCTAAAACTAATTTAAGGTTTTTCGTTTTAAACAAAGAGGAAACGAGATTAAAAATTACCGCACTTGCCCAAACAGTAAAGAACGTTAATCCTGTTACGCCAAAAATCGGGGCGAGGCCATAAAATGGGCTGTCAATTTGTGTATAACCAAATTGAAGCCAAGGAAAACCAGTGAAAATCCAACCTCGTAAAAATTCTGTCAATGTCCAAATCACGGCAAAAATTACCGCACTTTGCACTTTGAAACGCTGAACTAAATAGGTAAAGAGCATTGGATATAGCGCAAGATAAGCCGCAAGTAAACCGACAAGGAAATAACTCACACCTAACGACGCGCCACCAAATTGATGGATGCTAACATTAAGCCAACTTACTCCAAAGCAGAAAAATCCCATCGCCCACAAGAAAGTGGATAAAAGTGCGGTGGATTTTTTAGGATTTTTAGCGACATAAAGTAAACCGAGTAAAGACACATAGGCTAAAGGCCAATAATCAAAAGGCGAAAAGGCAAAAACGCCGATTAAACCCGATATAAAAGCAATAAGATAAGTAAAATATTTATTCATAAATTTAATTGATAATAAAATCCTATTCAGATTTTTCATCTACATTATTCATTTCTGCCAAATGTTCATCTGGCACTGTGACGCGAAGTTGAATTAATCGACGACTATCTGCAGAAGTCACTTTAAATTGAAGATTTTTCAAAATAATTTCTTCCCCACGTTTTGGTAAATAACCAAAAGTCTGCATAATCAGACCGCCAATGGTATCCACTTCTTCATCATCAAAATCCGTATTAAATTGCCCATTGAAATCATCAATATCGGTGAGCGCACGCACTGCATAAGTATGACGAGAAAGCTGACGAATATCCGCAATCTCTTCTTCATCAAATTCATCTTCAATATCGCCAACAATTTGTTCCAAAATATCTTCAATAGTAACAAGCCCCGACACTGCACCAAATTCATCCACCACAATGGCCATATGGAAACGTTCTGAACGGAAATCTTTTAACATACGATCCACTCTTTTGCTTTCTGGCACAATCACGACGGGGCGCAATAATGAAGATAAATCAAACGCTTCCGCATCTTCACGTAAAAATTTTAATAAATCTTTTGCGTGCAAAATGCCCACGATATTATCGCGGTCATCGGCATCGGCAATCACAGGAAAACGAGAATGAGCGGATTCAATAATTGTGTTTAAACAAGTATTTAAATCTTGTTGATCTTCAATAAAAATAATTTGTGAACGAGGAATCATAATATCACGAACACGAAGTTCCGCAATTTCCATCACGCCTTCAATCATTTCACGCGTATTTTGATCAATTAAATCGTTTTGTTCTGAATCGCGAATCACTTCCACAAGTTCTTCACGATTTTTTAATTCGCCTTGAAAAAAGCGACCGAATAAAGATTGGAAAAAAGGTTTTTTCGTATTTTCAGATTGGTTTGAATTTTGCTGTTCGTCGTTCATATTGATTTGTGTTTGATGTCTTATTGACGGCGAAAAAGTATCATATTTTGGAAAAAATCGCAAAAAGCGAAAAGAGGAAAATCAATTAAAAATAACCGCACATTGGGTTTAAACCTAAAGTGCGGTTAAAAATACACAATTTTTATGGAGATGGGAAAATTCTAGGCTACAAAATCTCCCTATTTTGTTTATATGACGAAAAGTATCTATGTTGTGGATAACTTGTGAATAATGGATTTTTGATTGTGAATTGATCTCGTAAAAAGAGGGCAAAGATCCTTATCACATCAAACTTCAAAATAAATCGGGTTATTTGTAACCAAAAGATCTTAAATAAAAATAAACCGCACTTTTTACATACAAAAATGGAAGAAAGTGCGGTAAAAAAATACAATTTTTAAAATAGTTTTATTCACAAAAGATCTTTTTACCATCTCTTTGAGTTATTCAATATTTCTGTGGATAAAATTGTGGTTGAGAAAATCTATAATGTTGTATAACTCAAATTAACTTTTTTAATAAAATTTCAGATTTAAATTTATTCCTTTTAATTCAACTAGTTAGAGTTAAAAGAGTGAACGAATTTATAATACACAGAATACCTCAAAATTTGATGTTTAATTTTTATACAGTTTGTTTTACACTGGATAAATAACGTTCCCAATCAAAATATTGACCAGGATCGATCTTACGTCCTGGCGAAATATCGCAATGTCCAACAATTCGATTTTTCGTAATCTTCGGGTAACTTTTCATTATTACGTTAGTAAGCTCTTGCAATGAAAAATATTGAGCGTCGGTAAAAGGCTGTTCATTACACCCCTCCAGCTCAATTCCAATGGCAAAATCATTACATTTTTCTCGTCCTTGAAAATTAGATACGCCTGCGTGCCAAGCGCGATCATTAAAATTGACATATTGCGTAATTCGCCCATTTCGTTCGATTAAACAATGTGCTGAAACACGCATTTGATAAATTTCTGCAAAATAAGGATGGATCTTAGGATCTAATTTCCCTTGAAAAAAATCATCCACATATCCGCCACCAAATTGTTCTGGCGGTAGACTAATATAATGAATAACTAATAAGGAAATATCCTGCGGATTTGGGCGTTTATCAAAGTGAGGTGACTGAATTTGCCGACAATCGGTCAGCAATCCTTTCTCAATATCTTTTATTTTTCGCATACATTTTTCCTTTTTTTGCGATCAGGATCGCAGAAAAAGTGCGGTCAATTTTACAAACAAATTTTTCCTTTTCACAATGTCGTTGCCAACAAAGGCTTAATAAAAGGAAAATGAATGAAACTAACAACACAGCAAACCTTGAAAAAAGGGTTTACATTAATAGAGCTAATGATTGTGATTGCAATTATTGCTATTTTAGCCACTATCGCAATTCCTTCTTATCAAAATTATACTAAAAAAGCAGCGGTATCTGAATTACTGCAAGCGTCAGCGCCTTATAAGGCTGATGTGGAATTATGTGTTTATAGCACAGGTAAACCTTCCAGTTGCTCGGGAGGAAGCAATGGAATTGCAGCGGATATAAAGACAGCAAAAGGCTATGTAGCCTCAGTAATCACTCAATCAGGTGGCATTACCGTAAAAGGGGATGGCACATTGGCAAATATGGAATATATTTTGCAAGCTACAGGTAATGCTGCAACAGGTGTAACTTGGACAACAACTTGCAAAGGAACGGATGCCTCTTTATTTCCAGCAAATTTTTGCGGAAGTGTCACACAATGACGAGCTATGCTTTACTTCATACTCAGCGTGTAACCGCTCAAAATGGCGAGATCTTTACGATCTCGTCTGATTTATGGGCGCGTAATCAACAACAGTAATCCTTGCTCTTGCGGTATTTTGCTTTGCCACTTAAAGAAGAAAATAATCGTCTTTGGCTAGGGGTTGATTCTCTCTCCAATCTTTCAGCTTGTGAAACCATTGCGTTTATAACAGGAAAACCTGTCGAACCAATTTTGTTAGAAAGCAGCCAACTCAAAGAACTGTTACAACAACTTACTCCGCGTCAAATGCAAGTGGAAGAACAAGTTAAATTCTATCAACATCAAGAAACCCATTTTGAACAAGAAAATGATGAACCTGTTATCCGCTTACTTAATCAGATTTTTGAATCTGCCTTACAAAAAAATGCCTCTGATATTCATTTAGAAACCTTGGCTGATCAGTTTCAAGTGCGGTTTAGAATTGATGGTGTTTTACAACCACAACCCTTAATAAGCAAAATATTCGCCAATCGTATTATTTCACGCTTAAAATTACTGGCTAAATTAGATATTAGTGAAAATCGACTTCCACAAGATGGACGATTTCAATTTAAAACCACTTTTTCCGATATTCTTGATTTTCGCCTTTCAACCTTACCAACCCATTGGGGCGAAAAAATCGTGTTGCGAGCGCAACAAAATAAACCTGTAGAACTTAGCTTTGCTGAACTGGGCATGACTGAAAGCCAACAACAGGCATTTCAACACGCTCTTAGCCAACCCCAAGGATTAATTTTAGTAACTGGCCCAACAGGAAGTGGAAAAAGTATCTCACTTTACACTGCACTTCAATGGCTTAATACACCTGATAAACACATTATGACAGCGGAAGATCCCATTGAAATTGAGCTTGATGGCATTATTCAAAGCCAAATTAATCCGCAGATTGGACTAGATTTTAACCGCCTATTACGCGCTTTTTTACGTCAAGATCCCGACATCATTATGCTAGGTGAAATTCGAGATGAAGAAAGTGCAAGGATTGCACTACGTGCCGCTCAAACGGGACATTTGGTGCTTTCAACTTTACATACCAATGATGTAATATCTGCCATTTCCCGCTTACAACAACTCGGTATTCAACAACATGAAATTGAAAACAGTTTACTACTCGTCATTGCACAGCGTCTTGTACGAAAAATCTGTCCAAAGTGCGGTGGAAATTTAATAAATTCTTGTGATTGCCATCAAGGTTATCGAGGGCGAATCGGCGTGTATCAATTTCTACATTGGCAACAGAATGGCTATCAAACGGATTTTGAGAATTTACGAGAGAGTGGTTTAGAAAAAGTTAGCCAAGGCATAACAGATGAGAAAGAAATTGAACGTGTGTTAGGTAAAAACTCATGACTAAAAAACTCTTTTATTATCAAGCTAGTAACGCATTAAATCAGAAACAAAAAGGCTCAATTATTGCGGATACGAAACAACAAGCGCACTTTCAGTTAATAAGCCGCGGGCTTACTCACATCAAATTACAACAAAACTGGCAATTTGGGGCAAAACCCAAAAATTCAGAAATCAGTGAATTACTCAATCAATTAGCGACATTGCTACAGTCCGCAATTCAGTTAAAAAACAGCCTGCAAATTTTGCAACAAAATTGTACTCAAATTATGCTCAATGAATGGCTTGAACGGCTGCTTCAATCCATTGAATCTGGCTTAGCATTCTCACAAGCCATTGAACAACAAGGAAAATATCTCACACAACAAGAAATTCAACTGATTCAAGTGGGAGAAATGACAGGAAAACTTGCCGTAGTTTGTAAAAAAATAGCCACGCACCGTAGCCAATCTTTAGCATTACAACGCAAATTACAGAAAATTATGTTATATCCCTCAATGGTATTGGGAATTTCTCTATTATTGACACTCGCATTACTGCTTTTTATCGTGCCTCAATTTGCTGAAATGTACAGTGGCAACAATGCGGAGTTACCAACAATAACCGCAATATTGCTCTCTATATCCAATTTTCTTAAGCAAAATATTGGCATTTTGCTATTTTTCGTTTTGAGTTTTTTTCTATTTTATTATTTCTATCTAAAACGCCAGACTTGGTTTCATCAAAAGAAAAATCAACTTATTTCTATCACGCCTATTTTTGGCACAATTCAAAAACTTTCACGTTTAGTGAACTTTAGTCACAGTTTACAAATTATGTTACAGGCTGGCGTACCGCTTAATCAAGCACTAGACAGTTTTCTCCCTCGCACACAAACGTGGCAAACCAAGACGCTTGTAAATGACATCATATTAGATAAAGAAGTCCGGTCAATTTTACAATGGGTTTCTCAAGGCTATGCGTTTTCTGATAGTGTAAGTAGCGATCTTTTCCCGATGGAAGCACAACAAATGTTACAAATTGGCGAGCAAAGCGGAAAACTCGCTTTGATGCTAGAGCATATTGCGGATAATTACCAAGAAAAACTTAATCATCAAATTGACTTACTCTCACAAATGCTAGAACCATTAATGATGGTGATCATCGGCAGTCTGATTGGAATTATTATGATGGGAATGTATTTACCTATCTTTAATATGGGTTCTGTTATTCAATGATTTATTTCATAATGTTTTTATTAGGCGGTATCTTAGGGATCGCATTGTGGTTCTACCTATCTGGTTTTATTACGCATTTGCAGCAAGAGATTTATGCGACTTACGTTGAATTATTTCCACAAAACAGTTCTCCATTTCAACCGCACTTTGCCTCTATTCAACAAAAAAAGTGCGGTCATATTTTGAGGTATTTTTTAAGTGTTGGGGTAGGATTTATATTTTTACAAATTGCCTTCAAAGATTCTATTTTTACTGTATGGTTCGGACTCACACTTCTTATCCTTTGGGCAATCAGTTATCTTGATTGGCACTATCAACTTATTTCTACGACACCCTGTTTATGGTTACTTACTCTAGGATTATTTGGAGCAGACAATAACTTTTCATTGCTAACGTTATCTGAAAGCATAAAAAGTGCGGCTAGTTTTTTTATTGTTTTCTACGCAATCTATTGGATTGCAAAATGTTATTACAGAAAAGAAGCCTTTGGACGGGGAGATTATTGGCTAGCAATGGCATTAGGAAGTTTTATTCGTTTAGAAACCTTACCGCACTTTTTATTATTAGCCTCAGTGCTTGGAATATGTTTTTCGCTTATTCATAAAAAGAAAAAAGAATTTATACCTTTTGCCCCTTTTATGAACTTATCAGCTGTCATCATTTATTTCGTCAAATATTACGGATATTAAAAAGGGGAAAACATAATATTTTCCCCTTGTTCTTCATAAAAGTGCGGTTGCTTTTACGAACGTTTCATCACTTCAAAAAACTCTTCGTTGGTTTTCGCCATCATCAGCTTATCAATCAAGAATTCCATTGCATCCACTTCATCCATTGGATTAAGAATCTTACGAAGAATCCACATTTTTTGTAATTCGTCCGCTGTTGTGAGTAAGTCTTCTTTACGAGTACCAGAGCGTTTAAAGTCAATGGCTGGGAATACGCGTCTTTCTGCAATTTTACGAGAAAGGTGTAATTCCATATTACCCGTACCTTTAAATTCTTCGAAAATAACTTCATCCATTTTCGAACCTGTATCAACTAGTGCTGTGGCAATAATCGTTAAACTGCCGCCTTCTTCCACATTACGTGCAGCTCCAAAGAAACGTTTTGGACGATGCAACGCATTAGCATCCACACCACCAGACAAAATTTTACCTGAAGCTGGGGTTACCGTATTGTAAGCGCGCGCTAAACGAGTAATAGAATCAAGCAAAATGACCACATCTTTTTTATGCTCTACGGAACGTTTTGCTTTTTCGATTACCATTTCTGCCACTTGAACGTGACGAGTTGCGGGTTCATCAAAAGTAGACGCAATGACTTCGCCTTTTACTGAACGTTGCATTTCTGTCACTTCTTCTGGGCGTTCATCAATCAGTAATACGATAAGTTCCACATCAGGATAATTATGCGTGATACTTTGTGCAATATTTTGCAACAACATGGTTTTACCCGCTTTTGGTGGTGCTACGATTAACCCACGTTGGCCTTTACCAATTGGGGATGCTAAATCCAAAATACGGGCAGTCAAATCTTCTGTTGAGCCATTGCCTCTCTCCATTCTTAAACGAGAGTTAGCATGTAATGGCGTTAAGTTTTCAAATAAGATTTTGCTACGGGACACTTCTGGTTTGTCGTCATTGACTTGATCAACTTTTAAAAGTGCGAAATAACGTTCGCCTTCTTTTGGTGGGCGAA
>ERZ1023510.65-NODE-65-length-21089-cov-111.630788_pt1 | contig 21089 bp, 27 predicted proteins | sample MGYA00380549_ERZ1023510 | MGnify/ENA primary metagenome ERZ1023510 (study PRJEB33173, sample SAMEA4830364) | metagenome | study: EMG produced TPA metagenomics assembly of the PRJEB25223 data set... | reverse complement strand
CATTGGCTCCGACGGATTAAGTTGCTTTCGTGGATACCAAAATCAGCCGCAATTTGTTCATAAGTTCGATATTCTCGCACATATTGAAGAGTGGCCATAAGAAGGTCTTCTAGGCTTAATTTAGGTTTTCGTCCACCTTTTGCGTGTTTAAGTTGATAAGCTGTTTTTAATACAGCTAACATCTCTTCAAAAGTGGTACGCTGAACACCAACAAGACGCTTAAATCGTGCATCAGTTAGTTGTTTACTTGCTTCATAATTCATAGAACTACTATACCATGTTTTGTTTCGCAGGAAGTCTAATAAGTTATAGTCCAGTTTTTACTATACTTTGATATTCAAATATGTTATACTATGATTATCAAAGTAAATGAAAGGAGTTACGAATATGACGCCAGAAGAAATGTACCTGACAGAGCGATTAGACGTACAGATAGCTCATTTTTTAAAGAAAAGCGTTCAACATCGTAGGCGCTATAAGGTATTAAAAATAACAGAAATCGTGGCAGGTTTCCTCATAGCTGTCTTTTGTGCTATTCCTATGCCAGGTGATCGCTACCGTTTGATTTCGGTTGCCTTATCCAGTCTCGGCTTGCTGTGTGAGGGGATTATCAATTTGTATAATGCAAAGGAAAATTGGATTTCTTACCAAAAAACTGCGCAACTCCTGGAGAAAGAAAAATTCCTCTATCAATGCCAAACGGAGAAATATGCAGGAAAGACCAAGGCTTTTGCCCTATTTGTCAAGACATGCGAAGGTCTTATCTCAGAGGAGATTAACCAGTGGGAAAGTATCCAGTCAAAAGAAGTGGCAGCTAGTGCAGATGCTCCAGTTAAAAAAGAGTAGGAGGTAGAGGAAATGTCTCAATCCAGCTACCTGTCGCCCTTGCTCTGGTTAAAAAAAGAAGCCGATAAGGAAAAGATGAGCGCGACCCAGTGCCAGATATTTTTCTTTTACTATCAAATGTTTGAGCTCTTATTTGCTAGAGAAAGCGACATGAAAGACTTATGTCTGGGAACGAAAGGTTTTTATTTCTCGCAGTTAGAGAAAAATTTGCTTTCTGGAGTTTCCCGATTTCTAAAAAACTTGGAGGGGAAAGTAACTCTCAAGGCTAACCAAGAAGTATCAGCTCGCAAAGCCCTTTTTCTAGCCTTGACAACTAGCCAATCAGATTGGCAGGAGTTAGCTCCTGTTTTTGATTTTTATCAGACTATCGGGAGGCTTGAAAATCCTTCTCTCTTGAGTTCTCAGGACAGACAACATCTGATGTGGATTTACCAGTCAGCTTTGGAGAAGGATTATATTGTCAAGGTTATTGGCGACAAGCATTTTGTATTGAAGAGACAAGATGCTACTAAATTGACAGCGCGCCAAACTCAAACTTTGGAAATTCTGAGTCAATCAGAAGACTTGGTCAATCCTGTCTATGTTACATTAGGAGAAAAGGGGGTGCTCTTGCTTGATTAAGAGAGGAGATGTTGTAGCTCTTTATTTGCCTTTTCCGACTATTAGTAGCGATTTGGCTGTGAAGAATCATATGTATATCTGTATTGACAACAGCATGACTAAAAACAAAGAGTTGGTTAAAAATCAGACCTTCAAACCAGCTCTCTTGACCAGACGTTTGGTCAAGAACTTTATGATAGAAGAGCCGGATCTAGCTCGTAATCCTTTTACAAGACCAACCTTGATTGACTTAGATAAGGTATTTATGTTGGATAATACGGTCATTCCGACTTCTTATTTAGCCAGACGGCGACGCAATGTCTCAGAAGAATTGTACGAGGAAATTTTGGATTACTTAGTCCAACCACGGCTGATTTCGCTGAACAAGTCTGAGTTTATGCAACTCAATCCAGGAACTTATTAGGAGGTAGAAGATGGCAAATAAAGCAGTAAATGACTTTATACTAGCTATGAATTACGATAAAAAGAAACTCTTGACCCATCAGGGAGAAAGTATTGAAAATCGTTTCATCAAAGAGGGTAATCAGCTACCCGATGAGTTTGTTGTTATCGAAAGAAAGAAGCGGAGCTTGTCGACAAATACAAGTGATATTTCTGTAACAGCTACCAACGACAGTCGCCTCTATCCTGGAGCACTTCTCGTAGTGGATGAGACCTTGTTAGAGAATAATCCCACTCTTCTTGCGGTCGATCGTGCTCCGATGACTTATAGTATTGATTTGCCTGGTTTGGCAAGTAGCGATAGCTTTCTCCAAGTGGAAGACCCCAGCAATTCAAGTGTTCGCGGAGCGGTAAACGATTTGTTGGCTAAGTGGCATCAAGATTATGGTCAGGTCAATAATGTCCCAGCTAGAATGCAGTATGAAAAAATCACGGCTCACAGCATGGAACAACTCAAGGTCAAGTTTGGTTCTGACTTTGAAAAGACAGGGAATTCTCTTGATATTGATTTTAACTCTGTCCATTCAGGCGAAAAGCAGATTCAGATTGTTAATTTTAAGCAGATTTATTATACAGTCAGCGTAGATGCTGTTAAAAATCCAGGAGATGTGTTTCAAGATACTGTAACGGTAGAGGATTTAAAACAGAGAGGAATTTCTGCAGAGCGTCCTTTGGTCTATATTTCGAGTGTTGCTTATGGGCGCCAAGTCTATCTCAAGTTGGAAACCACGAGTAAGAGTGATGAAGTAGAGGCTGCTTTTGAAGCTTTGATAAAAGGAGTCAAGGTAGCTCCTCAGACAGAGTGGAAACAGATTTTGGACAATACAGAAGTGAAGGCGGTTATTTTAGGGGGCGACCCAAGTTCGGGTGCCCGAGTTGTAACAGGCAAGGTGGATATGGTAGAGGACTTGATTCAAGAAGGCAGTCGCTTTACAGCAGATCATCCAGGCTTGCCGATTTCCTATACAACTTCTTTTTTACGTGACAATGTAGTTGCGACCTTTCAAAATAGTACAGACTATGTTGAGACTAAGGTTACAGCTTACAGAAACGGAGATTTACTGCTGGATCATAGTGGTGCCTATGTTGCCCAATATTATATTACTTGGAATGAATTATCCTATGATCATCAAGGTAAGGAAGTCTTGACTCCTAAGGCTTGGGACAGAAATGGGCAGGATTTAACGGCTCACTTTACCACTAGTATTCCTTTAAAAGGGAATGTTCGTAATCTCTCTGTCAAAATTAGAGAGTGTACCGGGCTTGCCTGGGAATGGTGGCGTACGGTTTATGAAAAAACCGATTTGCCACTAGTGCGTAAGCGGACGATTTCTATTTGGGGAACAACTCTCTATCCTCAGGTAGAAGATAAGGTAGAAAATGACTAGGAGAGGAGAATGCTTGCGACAAAAAGAGGCGATGATCTCTCTGCGGATATCTGAAAGTTTATCTCTTGCCTAGCGATTTCCATTGGAGTATGCTCGTGATGTTAAAATGAATCTATCAAACAGAATGTGTAAAAAAGTAAAAAGGGTAGCCAATTCCTTGATATACAGGGGATTGATTATCCTTTACTTGTTTTAGATGATTGGAAATTCAAGAACGACACGTATCGGAAATATTTTGCTGTTTATATCTAATACCCATTTATGGAAAAAATGAAATTAAATATGAACAAATCAATTGCTAGCAATGTTTTAGAAGTGCCAGTGTACTAGTCTAACTTCTCCATCTTGGGAACACGTAAATTATACTCTTCGAAAATCTCTTCAAACCATGTCAGCCCCATCCGCAACCTCAAAACAGTGTTTTGAGCAACCTGAGGCTAACTTTCTAGTTTGCTCTTTGATTTTTATTGAGTATTAGAGGTTTGCTTAGAAACTCTTCTATTGATTTCTTAGAATACAATAGCGCCTATAAGAACTGTTGAATTTCAAAGTATTTACTTGAACTATGATATGTCTGGAGTAGACTGTCAACAAAAGGTGCAGTATGATTGTTTTTGTCGCTTATATCTACAAACTTCAAACAGTAATTTGAGCTGACTTTGTCAAACTTGGCTGAAACTTTCTATTTGCAGATAATGGTCTAGTTTGTTTTTTGAATGTGGATGAGTGTCTGTTGATAAAGATAGAAAGGCAAGACCATCTTAGCAGGTAAAGTGCTATCCTAGCTTGATTTGCTAATAAAATCCATTTCCTCTAGTGAAAATCAAAAAAACTTGTGTTATAATAAGAAAGATTAAAATGTGAAAAAAGGAGATTCCTAATGGGACGTAAATGGGCCAATATCGTAGCCAAGAAAACGGCTAAAGATGGAGCTAACTCTAAAGTATATGCAAAATTTGGTGTAGAAATCTATGTAGCAGCTAAAAAAGGTGATCCAGATCCAGAATCAAACTCAGCTTTGAAATTCGTTATCGACCGTGCTAAACAAGCCCAAGTGCCAAAACACATTATCGATAAAGCGATTGATAAAGCCAAAGGAAACACAGACGAAACCTTTACAGAAGGACGTTACGAAGGTTTTGGGCCAAATGGCTCTATGCTAATTGTGGATACTTTGACTTCTAACGTTAACCGTACAGCAGCCAATGTCCGTGCAGCCTTTGGTAAAAACGGCGGAAACATGGGCGCTTCAGGTTCTGTTTCTTACCTTTTTGACAACAAAGGTGTTATTGTATTTGGAGGTGAAGATGCGGACGCAGTCTTTGAGCAATTGCTCGAAGCGGATGTGGATGTGGATGACGTAGAAGCACAAGAAGGTACAATCACAGTTTACACAGCGCCAACTGACCTTCACAAGGCTATCGTTGCTCTCCGTGAGTCTGGTATTGAAGAATTCCAAGTGACTGAATTGGAAATGATTCCTCAGTCAGAAGTGGAATTGTCAGGCGAAGACCTTGAAACCTTTGAAAAACTTTACAGCGTTCTTGAAGACGACGAAGACGTCCAAAAGATTTATACGAACGTAGATGGGTTTTAATTTAACCTATAGAACATGATCCTAAGTGAGAAAATCACTTGGGATTTTTTTAATCAAGAAAATAGTTCTCATAGAAATTTAATTATTCTCCAGAGAACTATTTTTATTTAGAAGGGGGAGATTATGGATAAACCGATGTTAGTCTTTAAGCGTTTTGGTCATCAAATTTACCTGATGGTGCAAAAGGAAGCCAAACGTTGCGGCATTGAATTTATGGGTGGGCCGCAAGGTCAGGTTGTGCGTTTTTTGGATAATCGCTAGAAAAACCAAGACTTGGTCTTGATTAAAGATATCGAGCAGGAACTCAATATTACCAAGTCTGTTGCTAGTAATCTGGTTAAGCGTATAGTGCAAAATGGTTTGGTGGAATTGGAGGCGAGTCCTGTTGATAAGCGGGCTAAGTTTGTTCGTCTGACGGACAAAGCACGTTCTCAGATGCAACAGGTTAAGGCTTTTTTTGAACGCATAGACAAGCAGTTGATGGAAGACATTGATGAAGATGAATTACTGATTTTTGAGAAAGTTCTCGGTCAACTACAGGCAAAATATCAAGGGAATAGGAGGAGAGAATAAAGAAATTAACCAAAAGAATTAGTAGAAAAGAATGGGGGATGATTTTACTAGCCATTCTCTTTACTTGCTTTTCGGTCTATCTAGAGTTGGAAGTGCCGACCTATATCTCGAAAATTACGGATTTGCTAGGTAGTCAAGAAACTAATTTAGATGAGTTGTGGCAGCCGGCAAGCATGATGATGGGAATGCTCTTTCTTGCCTTCTTGTCCGTAGTTGCAGTTGGATTTTTTGCATCCCGAGTGGCGGCTTCTTATACTAGTAGGCTGAGAAGTGATATTTTTAACCGAGTTTTGGATTACTCGCAGACAGAGATTAAGAAATTTTCAATTCCTAGCCTCTTGACGCGTACTACCAATGACATTACTCAAGTTCAAATGTTGATTACTATGGGCTTGCAAGTGGTAACGCGTGGTCCAATTATGGCTATCTGGGCTATTGGGAAGATTTTAGGTCATTCAGAATACTGACTCTGGGCCGTACTTGTGGTAGTGATTGTCAACGTCCTGATGACGACCGTTTTGATGACGCTAGCCTTTCCAAAACAGTCCTTGATTCAGGGGTTGACAGATAAACTGAACAGTATCACTCGTGAGAGTTTAACAGGTATTCGTGTCGTTCGTGCCTACAATGCAGAGGATTATCAAAATGAAAAATTTGCAGCAGTAAATGATGAATTGACCCGTTTGAATTTGTTTGTCAACCGTCTTATGGCTATTTTGAATCCTATCATGATGGGGATTTCAAGTGGTTTGAGTGTAGCGATTTACTGGATTGGGGCCTATGTGATTAACGACGCTGCTCCGATAGCGCGTCTGCCTCTCTTTAGTGACATGATTGTTTTCATGTCTTATGCCATGTAGGTTGTCATGGGCTTCCTTCTCATGGGAGCACTCTTCATCGTTCTTCCCCGAACTATGGTCTCTGCTAAGCGGATTAATCAAGTTTTAGATTTGCATTCTTCTATCCAAAACCCTGTTCAAGTGCAGCTGACTGATGAAAACTTCAAAGGTCAGGTCGAGTTTAAGGATGTGACCTTCCGCTATGCGGCAAATTCGGAGGCAGTTATTGAACATGTTAGCTTTAAAGCAGAAACTGGTCAAACAGTGGCCTTTATTGGGTCAACAGGTTCTGGTAAATCAACTCTGGTCAATCTGATTCCACGTTTCTACGACGTGTCAGCAGGAGAAATTCTGGTGGACGGTGTCAATGTTCAAGACTATGACTTCTCTGCGACAGCTCATGCTGGTCAAAAGGTTGCCATTGTTGGGCCGACTGGGACTGGTAAGACAACCATTGTCAATCTTTTGATGAAATTCTATGAGATTGATAAGGGAAGTATTCACATTGATGGTGTGGATACCAAGGCTATGACGCGTTCAGAAGTGCATGATGCCTTTTCAATGGTCTTGCAGGATACCTGGCTCTTTGAAGGAACTATTCGAGACAATCTCATCTATAATCAAATAGGGATTAGTGATGAACGAATGATGGAAGCTAGTAAGGCTGTGGGAATTCACCACTTTATTATGACCTTGCCAGATGGCTATGATACCATCTTGGATGACACCGTGACCTTGTCTGTAGGACAAAAACAACTATTGACTATTGCTCGTGCCCTTCTTAAGGATGCACCGCTTTTGATTTTGGATGAGGCGACTTCTTCTGTTGACACACGGACAGAGGAATTGATCCAAAAAGCCATGGACCGTTTGATGGAAGGACGCACATCCTTTGTCATTGCCCACCGCTTGTCAACCATCCGAAATGCAGACTTGATCTTGGTCATGAAAGATGGAAATATCATCGAGCAAGGCAACTATGAGGAACTGATGGCGCAAGGTGGCTTCTACGCTGACTTGTACAATAGTCAATTTACAGAAGATGAAGCAGAAGAATAAATCAAAAGAAGGCTTGACGGCCTTCTTTTTCTTATTTATACTAGTACACATAGAAAGAGAGAAGTATGAGTCAGAAATTATACAATATGAAATTTGCTGCTGTCTACTTAGCCTTGATTGCAAAAGTTGAGCGAAAGGGTGGAAAGGCAGAGTCAGTTCACCAAGTGACCAGTTGGTTGACAGGGTATGAAGTGAGTGACGTTCTTGCTTGTCTGGATAGGGATGTTACTTACGGAGATTTTTTTCGACAAGCACCATATTATGTCCCTGAACGAATTGCAATTACAGGGAAGATTTGCGGTGTCCGTATTGAGGAAATTGATGATCCTCTGATGCAGGAAATACGTCGCTTGGACAAGCTAGTGGATTGGCTTGCCAAGGGGAAAACATCTCAACAAGTTCTAGAAAAGTATGAGAAGCATAAATGAAAAATTATCAAGAATGGTATCGAAATATCAGATCCAGACTAACTAGTCGTCCAATTCTTTTATTCCTATTACGCAGTTTCAATCGTTTGATGACAGTCGCCATGCCCCTGGTCTATCTGATCTTGCTAGTCACCACTTACCTGCAACTAGGACTTGGTCAGCAAGTTGGGGTTTATGTGCTTATTCCTGCATCAGGTTTTGTGGCCTTGTCCCTGTTTCGTAAGAAAATCAATCACCCGAGACCTTATGAAACTTGGGATATCTGTCCCCTTCTTGATAAGGATAGTTCGGGACGGTCGATGCCCAGTCGCCATGTCTTTTCGGCATGTCTGCATGCTAGTCTACCTATTGGCTTAGTATGCTTGATCTTTTCAGCTTTGCTGGGGTTGGTGAGGGTTTTAGGGGGTGTTCATTATCCCAAGGATGTCTTGATTGGCTATGCTTGTGGTCTGGTGTGGGGATTCCTTTTCTTCCTATTCTGACATGTAAGTTAAGCTAGTCCTACAACCACTTACTGCTTCAAATTGACCACTTGCTTTCTTGCCCTTGTATTCCTAACTTAGCTTTGATATAGTAGAGTCAGAAAGGAGATGTGATGAAGTTACGAATTGAGATTGACGGCAATTTAGAGGAGACTGAAATTGTCATCAGGACCCCTGCTTTGACAGATGAAATTGCAGATTTGCAACGGCTCTTGCAAGAGTCAAAGGCTCCGAGGTTGACTTTTTACAAGGGGACGGGTGAATATTATCTGGACTTGTCGGAAATTCTCTTCTTTGAGACAGAAGGTAGCAAGATTTATGCCCATACCCAGAAAAATGCCTACGAAGTTCGGCTCAAACTCTATGAGTTAGAGGCTATCCTTCCTCGCTATTTTAGTCGAGTATCCAAGTCAACGATCGCTAATATTCGGCAAATCTATTCGGTGGACAAGTCCTTTTCAGGAACGGGCACCATTTCCTTTTATCAAACCCACAAGGAGGTTCATGTGTCACGGCATTACCAATCCCTCCTAAAAGAAAATCTAAGAAATATGAGGTAAGAACATGAAAAAGAAAGCATTTGGTATTGTTTTATTGGTTTTAGCAGCTTGGATCTTGCTGCAAGGGAATTTTGGAATTCCTTCTTTGGATGGCAAGATATGGCCTTTGATTGGTATCGCCTTTTTTGCTTACCAATCAGTTGAAGCTTTGCTTCGTCGTCATCTAACATCAGCAGTTTTTACCGCTCTAGTAGCCTTAATGATTGCGAATCATTTTTATAACATTTTTCCTATTCCAAACCAGTCTTTGTTTTGGGCTAGCATCTTAGCAGTGCTAGGTGTTGGTTATCTCACTCACTCAAGTAAGTTCTGGAATGAAAAAAAATGGTGGTACAATGGGAAAAAAACAGTCGTCACGGATAAGGAAGTCGCTTTTGGTAGCGGGACCTTCTATAAGCAAGATCAAGATCTCGTAGATGACCAAGTGGAAGTTGCTTTTGGGGATGCTAAAATCTACTATGATAATGCAGAGATGCTAGGTGATTTTGCAACTTTAAATATTGAAGTGGCCTTCGGAAATGCAACCGTCTATGTTCCACAACACTGGCGTGTAGATTTGAAAGTAGAAACCTCCTTTGGTGCAGCTAAGGCTGACGCTCCTGTAGCCCCAACCAGCAAAACCTTGATTATCCGTGGAGATGTGGCTTTTGGGAAGTTGGAAATTGTCTACGTTAAATAAAAAATCTTCACTTCAACCATCAAAATAGACGTACTAAGAGTAGGAAGTTGATGCCTTGCTCTGATTTCAGTTCTATGGTTGTTAGACTTTAAAAAATGAAATGTTGCCTTTAAAAGTTGTATATTTTTCGATATTTTGGCTCTTACGTTTGATGTATCTATGTCCTACAGCGTGGATGATGTAGTGTAAAATGCTTTAAAAAAATGAATGATATTGGACAGTTTTTTGAACCTTTAATTGCTCAGGAGCCATGAAAGCAAGCACTTGGGTTTATGACAAGGGAGAATGGTATTATGTAAGTTCTTCTGGAGCCATGCTAGCGAATGATTGGGTCAAAGATAATGGCAAGTGGTATTATCTAGCTTCATCAGGTAAGATGCTTCGCAATACCTACACACCTGATGGTTACTACGTTGGCAACTTAGGTGCCTGGCAATAAGAATAATACTCTTTGAAAATCTCTTCAAACCACGTCAGCGTCGCCTTATCTACAACCTCAAAACCGTGTTTTGAGCAGCCTGCGGCTAGCTTTCTAGTTTGCTCTTAGTATAAGAAGTCCTTTTCCTTAAAGGAAGAGGCTTTTTACTTGCTTTTCTGCTGCTTCCTCATTTGTCCTGAAGCCTTTTTTGTGTTAAAATGAATGGTATGAAAGCTAAAAAAATGTGGATGGCAGGCTTGGCTCTGCTAGGTATCGGAAGCCTTGCTCTTGCTACGAAAAAAGTTGCAGATGACCGTAAGCTCATGAAGACTCAGGAAGAGTTGACAGAGATTGTGCGAGACCATTTTTCCGACATGGGGGAAATTGCGACCCTCTATGTTCAAGTTTACGAAAGCAGTCTGGAGAGCTTGGTTGGTGGCGTCATTTTTGAGGATGGTCGTCATTATACCTTTGTCTATGAAAATGAAGACCTAGTCTATGAGGAGGAAGTCTTATGATACAGCCAGCAAGTTTAGAAGAATTAGCATCTTTAGTGGAAAAAGCGGGCAAGAAGGTCTTCCTTTTTGTGGCAGACTGGTGTGGCGATTGTCGTTATATTTATCCTGCCTTACCAGAGATTGAAGAGACCAATCCAGAGTTCACCTTTATTCGAATGGACCGAGATCAGTATATGGATTTGGCCAAACTCTGGGATGTTTACGGAATTCCTAGCCTTGTTGTTCTAGAAAAGGACAAGGAAATCGGTCGTTTTGTCAATCGCGACCGTAAAAGTAAGGAGCAAATTAACGATTTTTTAGCAGGATTGAAATAGGAGAAAAAGGAAACAATGATTTTTACGTATAACAAAGAACATGTCGGTGATGTCCTTATGGTCATCGTGAAAAATAGCGGAGATGCCAAACTGAATGTGGAACGCAAAGGCAAGGTAGCCCGTGTTTTCCTCAAAGAAAATGGGGAAACAGTAGCTTGGAACATTTTTGAGGTTTCGAGCTTGTTTGAAATTGCAGAGCGCGGTCAAGTCTTTTTATCAGATGAGCAAGTCGCTCGTTTGAACCAAGAATTACAGGCGGAAGGTTTTACAGAAGAAATTGTTAATGATAAGGAACCTAAGTTTGTTGTTGGTGAAATTGTCGAGATGGTAGCTCATCCAGACAGTGACCACCTCAACATCTGCCAAGTTGCAGTCGCAAGTGACAAGATAGTGCAAATCGTTGCAGGAGCACCTAATGCGCGTGTTGGGTTGAAAACCATTGTGGCTCTTCCTGGTGCCATGATGCCAAAAGGGAATTTCATTTTCCCAGGCGAACTTCGTGGTGAAAAGAGTTTTGGGATGATGTGTAGTCCTCGTGAATTGCATTTGCCAAATGCTCCGCAAAAACGTGGGGTGCTTGAATTATCAGAAGACCAAGTTGTCGGAACACCGTTCGACCCAGCGAAACACTGGACTGCCTAGGAACTTGTCAGCATCTGATAGAAGGAAATAAGATGGCAAAAAATGTAGTGATTACGGGAGCAACCTCAGGAATCGGTGAAGCGATTGCGCGTGCTTATCTGGAGCAGGGTGAGGATGTCGTTCTAACAGGACGACGGATAGACAGATTAGAAATCCTCAAGTCGGAGTTTGCAGTAAGCTTTCCAAATCAAACCGTCTGGACTTTTCCACTAGATGTGACGGATATGGTCATGGTGAAGACTGTTTGCTCTGATATTCTAGAAACGATAGGGAGGATTGATATCTTGGTCAACAACGCCGGACTGGCTCTTGACTTGGCTCCCTATCAAGACTATGAGGAGTTGGATATGTTGACCATGTTGGATACCAATGTTAAAGGTCTGATGGCGGTTACTCGCTGTTTCTTGCCAGCAATGATAAAAGTCAATCAAGGTCATATTATCAATATGGGGTCAACCGCAGGAATCTACGCCTATGCTGGTGCCGCTGTTTACTCAGCTACCAAGGCTGCGGTTAAGACCTTTTCGGATGGACTGCGAATTGATACCATCGCAACGGATATCAAGGTGACAACCATTCAGCCTGGGATTGTCGAAACAGATTTCTCAACTGTTCGTTTTCATGGTGATAAAGAGCGAGCTGCGTCCGTTTACCAAGGAATAGAAGCCTTGCAAGCTCAGGATATTGCAGACACAGTAGTCTATGTGACCAGTCAGCCTCGCCGTGTTCAGATTACAGATATGACCATTATGGCCAATCAACAGGCGACAGGTTTCATGATTCATAAAAAATAAGAAATTTCCTCGAAAAGTTACAAATTTCTGTAACTTTTTTTGATTTCCTACGAATAGATAAGTAGGAGGAAGAAAATATGTATAATAAAGTTATCATGATTGGGCGTTTAACGTCTACACCAGAATTGCACAAAACCAACAATGACAAGTCAGTAGCGCGAGCAACTATCGCTGTCAACCGTCGTTACAAAGACCAAAACGGTGAACGTGAAGCTGATTTTGTCAATATGGTTCTATGGGGCAGACTAGCAGAAACTTTGGCAAGCTACGCAACCAAAGGTAGTCTCATTTCCGTTGATGGAGAATTGCGTACCCGTCGCTTTGAGAAAAATGGCCAAATGAACTACGTGACCGAAGTACTTGTAACAGGATTCCAACTCTTGGAAAGTCGTGCTCAACGTGCCATGCGTGAAAATAATGCAGGCCAAGATTTGGCAGATTTAGTCTTGGAAGAGGAAGAATTGCCATTTTAATACTCTTCGAAAATCTCTTCAAACCACGTTAGCTTTATCCACAACATCAAAGCAATGCTTTGAGCAGCCTGCGGCTAGCTTCCTAGTTTGATCTTTGATTTTCATTGAGTATAAACATTAAAAAGTCTGAGTTGGTCTCAGGCTTTTCATCTTGAGAAAGTCAGACTTTTTTCTTGATTATTTCTGACTAAGTGATACAATAGAACTATGAATTAGCACTCAGGTATAAAGAGTGCTAATAATATCTATCTCATTATGGAGGAAATCAGATGTTGAAACCATTAGGGGACCGTGTGGTCTTAAAAATAGAAGAAAAAGAACAAACCGTTGGGGGCTTTGTTCTCGCAGGTTCAGCCCAAGAAAAAACCAAAACAGCCCAAGTTGTGGCTACTGGACAAGGTGTTCGTACCTTGAACGGTGACTTGGTTGCTCCAAGTGTTAAAACTGGAGACCGTGTCTTAGTTGAAGCCCACGCAGGTCTTGATGTCAAAGATGGCGATGAAAAGTACATCATCGTAGGCGAAGCTAACATCTTGGCAATCATTGAAGAATAGAAGGAGAAAGTAAGTATGTCAAAAGAAATTAAATTTTCATCAGATGCCCGTTCAGCTATGGTCCGTGGTGTCGATATCCTTGCAGATACTGTTAAAGTAACTTTGGGACCAAAAGGTCGCAATGTCGTTCTTGAAAAATCATTTGGCTCACCATTGATTACCAATGACGGTGTGACTATTGCCAAAGAAATTGAATTAGAAGACCATTTTGAAAATATGGGTGCCAAATTGGTATCAGAAGTAGCTTCAAAAACCAATGATATCGCAGGTGATGGAACTACAACTGCAACTGTTTTGACCCAAGCAATCGTCCGTGAAGGAATCAAAAACGTCACAGCAGGTGCAAATCCAATCGGTATTCGTCGTGGGATTGAAACAGCAGTTGCCGCAGCAGTTGAAGCTTTGAAAAACAACGCCATCCCTGTTGCCAATAAAGAAGCTATCGCTCAAGTTGCAGCCGTATCTTCTCGTTCTGAAAAAGTTGGTGAGTACATCTCTGAAGCAATGGAAAAAGTTGGCAAAGACGGTGTCATCACCATCGAAGAGTCACGTGGTATGGAAACAGAGCTTGAAGTCGTAGAAGGAATGCAGTTTGACCGTGGTTACCTTTCACAGTACATGGTGACAGATAGCGAAAAAATGGTGGCTGACCTTGAAAATCCGTACATTTTGATTACAGACAAGAAAATTTCCAATATCCAAGAAATCTTGCCACTTTTGGAAAGCATTCTCCAAAGCAATCGTCCACTCTTGATTATTGCGGATGATGTGGATGGTGAGGCTCTTCCAACTCTTGTTTTGAACAAGATTCGTGGAACCTTCAACGTAGTAGCAGTCAAGGCACCTGGTTTTGGTGACCGTCGCAAAGCCATGCTTGAAGATATCGCCATCTTAACAGGCGGAACAGTTATCACAGAAGACCTTGGTCTTGATTTGAAAGATGCGACAATTGAAGCACTTGGTCAAGCAGCGAGAGTGACTGTGGACAAAGATAGCACTGTTATCGTAGAAGGCGCTGGAAATCCTGAAGCGATTTCTCACCGTGTTGCAGTTATCAAGTCTCAAATCGAAACTACAACTTCTGAATTTGACCGTGAAAAATTGCAAGAACGCTTGGCGAAATTGTCAGGTGGAGTTGCTGTAATCAAGGTTGGTGCAGCTACTGAAACTGAGTTGAAAGAAATGAAACTCCGCATTGAAGATGCCCTCAACGCTACTCGTGCAGCTGTTGAAGAAGGTATCGTTGCAGGTGGTGGAACAGCTCTTGTCAATGTCATTCCAGCTGTGGCTAATTTGGAATTGACAGGAGATGAAGCAACAGGACGCAATATTGTTCTCCGAGCTTTGGAAGAACCTGTTCGTCAAATCGCCCACAATGCAGGATTTGAAGGATCTATCGTTATCGATCGTTTGAAGAATGCTGAAGTTGGTACAGGCTTCAACGCAGCAACTGGCGAGTGGGTCAACATGATTGAAGAGGGAATCATCGACCCAGTTAAAGTGAGTCGTTCAGCTCTACAAAATGCAGCATCTGTAGCCAGCTTGATTTTGACTACGGAAGCAGTTGTAGCCAATAAACCAGAACCAGTGGCCCCAGCTCCAGCAATGGATCCAAGCATGATGGGCGGCATGATGTAAGTTTTCTATAGAAAACAACTTATAAAAAACACAAAAGGAGGGAATGCCTACCCCTCCTTTTTATGCTATTCACTTCTAAATTGATTTGAGCTCTCCTAACTTATATGATAAAATAAGACTAGAAAAAGGAGAAGAACATGATCGATGTAGAAGAAATTCTGAGCAAGATGAACCCCAATCAGAAGATTAATTATGACCGTGTCATGCAGAAGATGGTACAAGTATGGGAGAAAAATGAGCAACGTCCAACTATTCTCATGCACGTTTGCTGTGCCCCTTGTAGTACCTATACACTAGAATATTTGACCAAGTATGCAGATGTGACCATCTATTTTGCCAATTCTAATATCCATCCCAAGGTAGAATACCATAAGCGGGTCTATGTCACTAAGAAATTTGTTAGTGATTTTAATGAGCGGACAGGAAATACGGTTCAGTACCTAGAAGCTCCCTACGAACCCAATTAATACCGAAAACTAGTTAGGGGACTAGAGGAGGAGCCCGAAGGTGGCGACCGTTGCAAGGTTTGTTTTGACTACCGACTGGATAAAACAGCGCAAGTGGCTATGGACTTGGGCTTTGACTACTTTGGTTCAGCCTTGACCATCAGTCCTCATAAGAATTCTCAAACCATCAATAGCATCGGAATCGATGTGCAAAAAATTTACACGACCCACTATCTTCCCAGCGATTTCAAGAAAAATCAAGGCTACAAACGTTCAGTAGAGATGTGTGAGGAGTATGATATCTATCGTCAATGTTATTGTGGCTGCGTCTATGCAGCCCAAGCCCAGAATATTGACCTGGTTCAGGTTAAGAAGGACGCCACAGCGTTCATGCTTGATAAGGATGTTGAAAAAGACTATTCTCATATCAAATTTATAGTAGATTGAAACTAGAATAGTACACCTTTACTTCTAAAACATTGTTAGAAATCGATTTGACTGTCCTTATTTCATTTTACTATACTGTTACGAAATTAGATATATAAATGAAAACTTGCCTCAAGGTAGGTTTTTTGCTAGTAGAAAAGCGATAGACAGAAATTGTTGGACTCTTAAAAAAATGAAGTTTTGCTCAAAAGAGCTTCTTAAATTAAAACGAGCAATTATCAGTTCAAATCTGTTTCAAAAGAAGAACGGATAAATTAATCGATGCTTTGTTTTTGAGTTAGGAAGTTAAGCATGCCAAACTGAGTCGTAGGAATAAATTTCTTTATAGAAATGTGTTACAACTTTGCTATAACGGAATATTCCTTTTTGCATTTATACAACTTATTTAACACTATCTTTATTCTTGTGATATAATGCCAAATTATAGAGTGGAGGTCATTTAAAATGATTGATAAAGTAATTGAACAATATAAAAGTCATGATAATCTTGATATTCGAGTAGAATTGCATAAGAAGTATTCAAAAAATAAATTGGGATTTAATAATTGGATATTTTCTAACTACCAAATCACTGATGAAGTAAAGGTTCTAGAATTAGGATGTGGTACAGGAGAACTGTGGAAAAGCAATAGTGATTCTATAGATAAAATGAAGCAGTTGATTGTTACAGATTTTTCTAAAGATATGGTAAAATCAACGAAGTCAGTGATTGGAAATAGAGACAATGTCAACTATGAGATAATGGATATTCAAAAAATTTCTTTTGAGAATGAAACTTTTGATATTGTTATTGCTAATATGCTTCTACATCATGTGAATGATATTCCTAAAGCTCTCTCTGAAGTGAATAGGGTCTTAAAAACCGAAGGCATTTTTTACTGTGCTACATTTGGTGAAAATGGAGTTGTAAATTATTTGGCAAGTTTATTTAAAGATGAGGTTAATCAAGATTTAGAAAATAGAACGTTTACTTTACAAAATGGTAAAAGGTACCTGAGTAGGTGTTTTAACTCTGTCGATACATTACTCTATGATGATGAGTTACAGGTAACTAGTATAGATGACCTAGTTAAATACATCCAATCGTTTAAAGGAATTTCAGAAATAGGTTCACTAGAAGAGGAAATAATACGTAAAAGATTGGAAAGTGAGTTTAATAATAGTATGTCGATCATTCCTAAAGAATATGGTATGTTTATCGCTCGAAAAGAAAGTTAAGGGAACGAAAGTGTGAAAAATTATGGAGAAGCTTTTCGATATTTTAGAAAATTAAACGGATATTCTTTAGAGTATGCTGCAGTTGATTCTATATCAAAATCTCAACTTTCTAGATTTGAAAGGGGAGAAAATGAAATTTCTCTTTCAACATTTTTTGAATTATTATCAAATATCAATGTTTCGATAGAGAATTTTTGTAATCACTTAGAACATTATAAAAGATCGGAGCGTGATGATTTTTTGGTTAATTTATCTCCAAATTTTTATAGTTTGAATATTAAAGGATTGGAGGTAATAAAAAATGAGCAACAAAAACTTTTTGAGAAAAGTGGGGAAAAAACTCATAAAATAAATACAATTATGGTTCAGGGATTATGAAATCAGCTAGATTGTAATCATGTAGTTAGTAGAGATGATCTAAATTTAGTATATGACTATTTATTCCAGAAGGAACGATGGGAGTCCTATGAGATAACGCTGATTGGTAATTTATATCATCTTTTTGAAACAGATTATATTTACATGGTCGGGAAAGAAATACTAGAGCGTACACATTATTACGAAAAAATCGGCAAGAATAGAAATTTAGTTGTGTCAGCTTGTTTAAATTTTTGGTTCTGTTGCCTTGAAAATTCACATCTAATATATGCAGACTACTTTGAAATGAAATTAAAAAAATTATTAAAGGATGACACAAAAGTTTTTGAAAAATCTACATTCAAATTTGTAGAAGGATATAAAATATACCTGACAGAATCTAAAGAATCTGGAATTAAACAAATGGACAATGTCATAAAATATTTTGAGTTTATTGAATCTAAAAGTATTGCTTTATATTTTCAAAAACGATTAAATGAGCTGATAGATTAAATAGCATTTTCTCTGTTGAGATATTGTTTTTAAAATATTGTACTAAATGATTGATGCTATGTGGAAATACAAAAAAATGTTTTTGATACGAAGTTGACCTGTATTTTTTATACTAATCATTTTCGTATTTTTTGTATTAAACGATATAAGTTTGTTGTAAACTTACAAGGAATAAAGACATTAAAAAATAACAGTATATCTATTTGTTTTATATATTTTACGAATTCTGCATAAATCTCTTTCTAGTAATGTGTTGTAACTCTGCTATAATAGATTTATTCCTTTTTGTGTTTACACAATTTATTTTATACTACCAAAAAAGGTCAGGATTTTGTTCCTGACCTTTGACAACTTTACCGATTCTTTAGTTCTACATAGCGCTTGTACCAAATGTTTACATAGGCTTCTGAGAAAGGACCACGTCCATTGTTAATCCAATCAACAAGAATTTTGACATGTTCTTTTAAAATATAGTCCAAGTCATCAGAATAATTCATTTTGCGTTTGTGACGCTCGTACTCTTCAACGTCCAAGAGACGTTTTTCCCCATCTGTAAAAATTTTAACATCCAAATCGTAATCAATATACTTCAGTGCTTCTTCATCCAGATAGTAGGGGCTAGCCATATTGCAATAGTAAGAAGTTCCATTATCACGAATCATGGCAATGATATTAAACCAATATTTCTTGTGAAAGTAAACAATAGCCGGTTCTCGAGTGACCCAACGACGACCATCACTTTCGGTAACAAGTGTATGATCGTTGACACCAATAATGGCGTTTTCTGTTGTTTTTAGTACCATGGTGTCTCGCCAAGTTCGGTGGAGACTCCCATCATGCTTATAACTTTGAATTGTAATAAAGTCGCCTTCTTTTGGAAGCTTCATAACTAACCAACTTTCTACAATTTATAAGTTTATCATTTACTATTGTACCATAAAATTACCCAAAATCTGTGAATTTCACTTGGAAATATTAAAGATATTCTCTAAGAGCGCTTGCTATATCCGAAAAATCGTAACCCTTTCGTGCTAAAACTTGAGTTAAACGCTGCTTCAGTTCGTATCCTTCATACTTTCGGGCATACTTAGTATATTGCTTATCAAGTTCCTTGAAGATGAGTTCCTGAGTCGTTTCTTCATCAACTTGACTATCCAATTCGTCAAAGGCAATTTTAGCATCAAAATAAGAGAAGCCCTTGTTAGTCAAGTTCTGGATAATCTTATCTTGCAGGGCACGAGCTGGAAGTTTTCCCTCATATTTTTTCAATAGTTTATTGGCTACACGTTGAGCAACTTCCGAAAAATCAAAATCATTCAAGATTTCTTCTATATTAGATTTTGAAATTCCTTTTTGTGCTAATTTCTGAGTCAGTACATAAGGTCCCTTGTCTCCTGAAAGTTGATTGGCATTGATGATAGCATAAGCGTACTGGCTATCATTAATCCACTTCTCTTCTTTAAGATTAGCAATGACTTGAGAAACGATGTTTTCATTAATATCATATTTTTTCAGATATTCTCTGACCTCTTTTTCAGTACGTGCTTTAAAGGATAAGTGGTAGAGGGCCAGATTCTTACCATAAGAAAATTGAGCAAAGTCTTGAATCTCTTTCAATTCCTCTTCGCTTATCACCTTATCTCTCGATAACATAAAACGAACAATTGTGTCTTCGGTGATATAGCATTTGTCGCCATTATCAAGCTCCATCAGATAGAGTCTTTTTTTCTTTTCAAGTTTTGTGATTTTCATAGCTCTATTATAACTCAAAATGTGATAAGATAGGGGTATGAATCTGAAAGTGAAACAAAAAATACCATTAAAAATCAAGCGCATGGGAATTAACGGTGAGGGAATCGGCTTTTACCAAAAAACATTAGTCTTTGTACCAGGAGCTCTCAAAGGCGAAGATATCTATTGTCAGATTACTTCTATTAGACGCAACTTTGTTGAAGCAAAATTACTGAAGGTCAACAAGAAGTCTAAATTTCGAATTGTGCCATCTTGTACTATTTATAATGAATGCGGAGGCTGCCAAATCATGCACCTGCATTATGATAAGCAGCTGGAGTTCAAGACGGACTTACTTCATCAAGCGCTGAAAAAATTTGCTCCTGCAGGATATGAAAATTATGAAATTCGTCCAACTATTGGAATGCAGGAACCAAAATATTACAGAGCTAAGTTACAATTTCAGACTCGAAAATTTAAAAATCAGGTCAAGGCGGGCTTATATGCACAAAACTCTCACTATTTAGTAGAGTTGAAAGACTGCCTGGTACAAGATAAGGAAACCCAAGTGATTGCTAATCGCTTAGCAGAATTACTTACTTATCACCAGATTCCAATCACGGATGAGAGAAAAGTTCTAGGTGTCCGTACTATTATGGTCCGACGCGCGAGAAAGACCGGACAGGTTCAGATTATTATTGTTACAAACCGCCAGCTTAATTTAACTCAATTGGTAAAAGAGTTGGTTAAAGATTTCCCAGAAGTTGTGACAGTAGCTGTTAATACAAATACAGCTAAAACCAGTGAGATATATGGTGAAAAGACAGAGATTATCTGGGGGCAAGAGAGTATTCAAGAAGGTGTACTCAATTATGAATTTTCACTATCCCCTCGAGCTTTTTATCAACTAAATCCTGAGCAAACAGAAGTCCTCTATAGCGAAGCAGTAAAAGCGCTGGATGTTGATAAAGAAGACCATTTGATTGACGCTTATTGTGGAGTTGGAACGATTGGATTTGCCTTTGCAAAGAAAGTAAAAACACTCAGAGGTATGGATATTATTCCAGAAGCTATTGAAGATGCCAAGCGAAATGCTAAAAGAATGGGATTTGACAATACTCATTATGAAGCTGGAACGGCAGAAGAGATTATTCCTCGTTGGTACAAGGAAGGCTACCGAGCAGATGCTTTGATTGTTGACCCACCACGTACAGGTCTGGATGATAAGTTATTAGATACTATTCTTACTTATGTACCAGAAAAAATGGTTTATATTTCTTGTAATGTTTCGACCTTGGCTCGTGATTTGGTACGCTTAGTAGAAGTCTATGATCTTCATTATATCCAGTCGGTCGATATGTTCCCACATACAGCTCGAACTGAAGCTGTTGTAAAATTAATAAAAAAAATTAGAAAAAGTAGTGTCAATCGAAAGTGATTATGTCCCCCAAAAATGGTGAGTTTGAGGGCAATTATTTTGATTTCATTTGACACGAGGAACCCTTGAAGCTGT
>ERZ1023510.61-NODE-61-length-21988-cov-49.204578_pt1 | contig 21988 bp, 19 predicted proteins | sample MGYA00380549_ERZ1023510 | MGnify/ENA primary metagenome ERZ1023510 (study PRJEB33173, sample SAMEA4830364) | metagenome | study: EMG produced TPA metagenomics assembly of the PRJEB25223 data set... | reverse complement strand
CGGTGGGTATGGCAATTGCTGAGAAAACCTTAGCTGGACAATTTAACCGTGAAGGCCATGAAATTGTCGATCACCACACTTATGTGTTCTTAGGCGATGGCTGTTTAATGGAAGGGATTTCTCACGAGGCTTGCTCTTTAGCGGGAACCTTAGGTCTGGGTAAATTAATCGCATTCTACGATGACAACAACATTTCTATTGATGGTCATGTTGATGGTTGGTTCAGTGATGACACCGCCGAGCGTTTTGAAGCTTATGGCTGGCAAGTAATCCGTAATGTAGATGGTCACGATGCAGAGCAAATTCGCGCTGCTGCCGTTCTTGCTCAAGCAGAAAAAGAAAAACCAACGTTAATTATTTGTAAAACCATCATTGGTTTTGGTTCTCCAAATAAATCAGGTTCTCATGATTGCCACGGTGCGCCATTAGGCGATGAAGAAATCGCTTTAACCCGCAAAGCACTTGGTTGGGAATATGCGCCATTTGAAATTCCAGCTGAATACTATGCTGAATGGTCGGCAAAAGAGAAAGGTGCAGCAGCAGAAAAATCTTGGGAAGAAAAATTTGCCGCTTATGCAAAAGCCTATCCTGAATTGGCAGCAGAATTTAAGCGTCGTGTTTCTGGCGAATTACCAGCAAATTGGGCGGCAGAATCTAAAGCGTTCATCGAAAAATTACAAGCAAATCCAGCGAGTATTGCAAGCCGTAAAGCATCACAAAATGCCATTGAAGCCTATGCACACCTATTGCCAGAATTTTTAGGTGGTTCTGCAGACTTAGCAAGCTCCAACTTAACCTTATGGAGTGGTTCAAAACCGATTCGTGCCCACGAAAACGTAAGTGGTAACTACATTAACTACGGTGTTCGTGAATTTGGTATGTCTGCCATTATGAACGGCATTGCCTTACACGGCGGTTTCATTCCTTACGGCGCAACCTTCTTAATGTTCTACGAGTATGCTCACAATGCGGTGCGTATGGCAGCATTAATGAAACAACGCACATTATTCGTTTATACCCACGATTCCATCGGTTTAGGCGAAGATGGGCCTACACACCAACCAGTTGAGCAAACCACCTCATTACGCTTAATTCCAAATCTTGAAACATGGCGTCCATGTGACCAAGTTGAATCAGCCATCGCATGGCAACAAGCGGTTGAACGTCAAGATGGCCCAAGTGCGTTAATTTTCACTCGTCAAAATCTTGCTCAAATGAACCGCACTTCTGCACAATTAGATGCGGTTAAACGTGGTGCTTATGTATTAAAAGACTGTGATGGCACACCTGAGTTAATTTTCATTGCGACAGGTTCTGAAGTGGAATTAGCAGTGCAAGCAGCCGAAGCATTAAGTGCTGAAGGTAAAAAAGTACGCGTTGTTTCTATGCCAAGTACTAACCGTTTCGATAAACAAGATGCAGCGTACCGTGAAAGCGTATTACCTGCAGCGGTAACCAAACGTGTTGCGATTGAAGCGGGTATTGCTGACTTCTGGTATAAATACGTTGGATTCAATGGTCGTGTTGTCGGTATGAATAGCTTTGGCGAATCCGCACCAGCAGATCAATTATTTAAACTCTTTGGTTTCACTGTTGAAAACGTGGTAGCAAAAGCGAAAGAAATTCTTTAAGATTAAACTAAACTAGCTCCTTGATATTCAAGGAGCTTTTTTATTGGCTATTGAAAATTATTGTGAGATATGAAATAAAGAAAGGAATAGATTTATACTTAATTTCTCAGCTATCTAACGCAAACTACAACTTTTTATTTTCTGCAGTTTCTGGCTCTAAATCTAATTTTGCCATCAATAACTGATCGCCATCTTCTTCTGGGTTATCTGTGACAAGTAATTTATCGCCATAGAAAATAGAATTTGCGCCCGCCATAAAACACATCGCTTGCATTTCTTCAGTCATACCACTGCGACCTGCAGAAAGGCGAACATAACTTTTTGGCATAGTAATACGTGCAACAGCAATCGTTCGCACAAACTCCGTCCAATCTAATTCTTCCGCATCGGCTAACGGCGTACCTTCAACCTTAACGAGTTGATTAATCGGCACTGACTCAGGTTGCGGATCAAGATTTGCAAGGCTCGCGATTAATCCAGCCCGTTCTTTACGGGTTTCATTCATCCCCACAATGCCACCACAACACACTTTTAATCCAGCTTTGCGCACTTTTCCTAAGGTGCTAAGACGATCATCAAAACGGCGAGTACCAATCACTTCTGCATAATGTTCTGGTGCGGTATCAAGATTATGATTGTAATAATCTAATCCAGCTTCTTTTAAATCTTCCGCCATACCGTCTTGCAATAAACCAAAGGTACCGCAAGTTTCTAAACCAAGTGATTTCACGGCTTTAATAATTTCTGTGACTTTCTCAATATCTTTTGGCTTAGGGCCTCGCCAAGCAGCCCCCATACAGAAACGCCCCGCACCACGTGCTTTCGCAATTTTTGCTTTAGCGACGATCTCATCAACATCTAATAACTGCTGATTTTGTACGCCAGTATGATAACGGGCTGATTGAGGGCAATAACTACAATCTTCTGGGCATCCCCCCGTTTTGATAGACATTAACGTGGATAACTGAATCGCGCGAGGATTAAAATGCTTACGATGAACTTGCGTTGCTCGGTAAACTAATTCCAAAAATGGCGTTTCAAATAACGCCTCAACTTTGCAAACAGACCAATATTCTACACTTGGATGAGGTGTAATAGAGTTAATTTGTAATTTTTCCGCTAACATGTTTTTCCTTTGAAAGTGCGGTTAAAAACACCACGCTTTTTATACTTTCTTAATTGATGAATTAGTGTATATGGTAGAAACAATCAATTCAACGTTATGAATGAAACTAATTTTACCCCCCTTTTTGCAATTGACTTATCTGACCATTTTCCACCACTAACACTTGATCTATCGAACCGATTAATTCCGATGGTTGGTGGGTAACAAGTAGCAATGTTAAATCTTTCTCGTCACAAAGTTTAGCGATTAAAGCCAGCATTTCTACCCGAAGTTTCTGATCTAATGCAGAAAAAGGCTCATCTAATAACAAAATTGGCTTATCTCGCAACAAACAACGTGCCAATGCCACTCGTTGTTTTTGCCCCCCCGAAAGAGAATTCGGTAAACGCTCTAAATAATCGCCCAATCCTACGGAGCAAGCGGCCTGTTCAATTTTTTCCTGCTCAAGTGCGGTTAATTTTAAAGAGGGTTTTATTCCTAAGGCAAGATTTTGTTGTACAGTCAAATGGGGAAATAAGTTATTTTCTTGAAATAGCATAGAAACAGGACGCTCGTAAGGCGCACTACGCGTATGATTTTTATCGTTTAACCAAATTTCTCCTTGAGCAGGAAATTCAAACCCAGCAATTAAATTCAATAAAGTACTTTTCCCCGCGCCACTTTCGCCAATAATTGCAACACGTTCGCCAGCATTTACGCTCAAATTAAAGCACATCGGTAAGGTTTTATCATTCAAAATCACATTATTTAGATAAATCATCGGCATCCCTATATGTGTGAATAAAGGCAAACAATATGCCACAAAGCAATAATAAAATCCCTGCGGTTACAGCTGCATCTTGATTACGATAATTCCCTAGCTGCTGATATAACAAATGCGGTAGAGAAGTAAACTCTTGATTGCCAAATAACGCAATCGCCGTAAAATCGCCGAGAGATAACGCTAAACCTAAAGCAAAAGCATAACGCAGCGGTGCGCGCAAGGTTTTCCACTCAATCAGATAAAAACGTTGCCAACCCACAATTCCCAAACTGTTACACAGATTTTCGTAATAACGCATATTATTATGAAAAGGTGCGCTTAAAATACGTAAAACAAAAGGCATTGCACTTAAAGCATTACAAAATACAACGATGATAAACAAATCAATATTGGAAAAATCACGATCTTGTAATAATAAAAACAACCCCATCGCAAGTACTAAAATCGGGATGGCTAAAATTACCATTCCAGCATTAATAATAAATTGCGATATTTTTTGATAATTCAACCATTCTAAACGGCGTGATAAAAGCAATAAGGCAATTGCCATCGTTAATGCAAGTAATGCGGACAAAGGTGCGATAGAAAGTGAATAGCCTAAGGCGCGCCAGAGCTGGGAATTATGCCAAACTGTGAGCAAACTTGATGAACTCAATGTGCTGACAAGAATATTCAAAACTGGCGAAAAAAGGAAAAAGACAAAAACAAGTAAAACCAAAATATGGAAAATTTTGACCGCACTTTTAGGTTTCTCAAACCAAATATTACTATTACTCAAGCCATTTTGATTAGAAGGTGAAAAATGCGATGTCAAACTAAATAAAACCAAGCAAAATACAAATTGCAACATAGCAAAAAGTGCTGCTTTCGGCAGATCAAATTCAAATAAAATCGCTTGGTAGATTGCGGTTTCTAATGTTGTATATTGAGGCCCACCACCTAATGTAAGCACAACAGTAAAACTGGTGAAGCAAAGCATAAAAATTAAGCTGAATGTAGGCAAACATTGCTGACGAAAAACCGACCACTCCACCAATTTAACAAATTGCCAACCTTGCAAATTAAGCTGGGCTGCAAGCTGACGTTGCTGATAAGGGATACTTTGCAAACTTTGTAAGAAAAGCTGTGCTGCCAGTGGGATATTGAAAAAAAGGTGGGCAATTAAAATTCCCGAAAGTCCGTAAATATGCCCCTGCCACAGCATTCCAAAAAGGTTAGCAAGCCAAGCTAACCAACCGCTTGAACCATAAATACCGATCAAACCAAAAATTGCCACTAAAGCAGGTAAGACAAAAGTTAGCGACATTAATTTCAACAACCACTTTTTTCCCAAAAATGGCTTATAAAATAATGCCCTAGCGAGAAGTAAACCAAAGAAAATAGATAAAACGGTAGACAGTAAGGCTTGCCCAAAACTGAAAAGAATCAAATGCTGTAGATAATCATCAGTAAACCAAGCTCGCCATTGTAATTCATCGCCCAATGTAAAGATCGAACTTAAGGCACTACCATAAAAAAGAATAATGAAACTAATGACAACAACCCCGCCCGCATAATGACGAGGGCGAAGTTGTGGATGATGAAATAACGAAAACATCAAATTATTTTGTTAATGTGGTTTGCCAAGTGCTAATCCAATTTTTTAACTGCTCAGCATTCACTGTTGGATTAATTGACGTTTGAGTTTTTTGTTGAACTTTAAGTGCATCAAAGTGCGGTTCAATTTCGCCTTGAATAACTGGCAACATAATATTGGCTGTCACAATATGTTTTTGTGCTGTAGGCGAAATTAAAAATGCCATAAAATCATCCGCACATTGATTTGGATGGTTTGCAACTCGCGCCGCTAATTCTACTTGAGTAATATGACCTTCCGCAAAATCTGTCGCCGCATAATTATCTTTTTTCTCAAAAAGTTGATGATAAAGTGGCGATGTGCTGTAACTTAATACTAAATCCGCTTCGCCTTTCAAAAATGCGCCATAAGTATCTGACCAGCCTTTACCTACTGTCACTGTGTGCTTATCTAAATTTTTCCAAGCGGATTGAATTTTATCAGCAGGGTAAACGGCATTCATCCAAACCAATAAACCACGACCCACACTGCTGGTGCGAGGATCTTGATAAATCACACTAAGATCTTGACGTTCAACTAATTCTTTCAAACTTTTCGGCGGGTTTTGTAATTTAGTTTTATCGTACACAAAAGCATAATTACCGAAATCAAAAGGTAAGAAGGTTTTATTCGCCCATTTTGTTGGTAAATCCAGCTGAGTTAAATCCACGTTATTTGGCGCAAAAATACCTGTTTTTTCAGCTTGTTCCAAAAAAAAGTTATCTAAACCTAGCACAATATCCGCTTTTGTTTTCTTTCCTTCCAAACGAACACGGTTGAGCAACACACCAACGCTTTCAAAAGGCGTAAAATTAATCGCACATTGTGGATGGGCTTTTTCAAAATCTTGTTTTACTTTTGGCCCAGCCCCCCATTCAGAAGTGAAAGAGTCGTAGCTATATACGTTTACACTTTGCTGTGCTTGAGCTAATGCTGCAGTGGAAAAAAGTGCGGTAGAAATTAAGGTTAATTTAAGAAGTTTCATTATTACATCCTTATTTATGATTAAAAGGCAGCAATAATGACGAAAAGGAGATAAGGTTGTATTCCTAGTTTCCTACGTCAGTATTAACTGTTTCAGGTTCACGGGTATGATCTCAGCGTATTGCACCCCGACTAGGCTTTCTAGTGTATTAAAATTTACTAAGATTGCCAACGGCTTTTTAAAAAGAAATAAACTTTCTACATTTTCTGAAAAAATAAAGGGCTGACGTAGATTAGCAAGTATGCTAGTCTATAAAAATGAATATTGGCATGATAGCGTGAATAAGACGCAGCATAAAATCACGTGCTGGGTTGATTGCATAACTCGTTAATCCACCAAAGGACATAACACCACCAGCTACACCTGCAAACACAAAGAACATTGCCACCCCTTTAGCTGGTTGTTGATGACCTAAGGCAAAACAATATAAACAAAAGAGAGAATGTAGCCACTATTTCAGAAAGTAAATTTCGGAAATTATTGCTATTTGAAGCAATAGTTGCAAATGAGCCTAGTTGGCAATTTTGATTTTCTTCTTCATCTAAATGATCTTTAAATAATAGCCATACAATCAGAGCAACAATAAACGCACCGATACATTGAGCAATAATATAGACTAATACAAGTTCTGTTGGAAATTTGCCGACCTCCCAAAAATCGATAGTAACAGCAGGATTTACATGAGCACTGGTGAGTGGTTCAAAAATAACAGTAATGGACACCATTGATAACCCAAACCACAAGCGGCAAGTAAACCACCATTCCCATACATTCCTGATTTTTTTAAGGAAATATTGGCACAAACGCCAAGTCCTAACACCATAAAAAATGCTGTTCCCACAAGTTCACCAAGATAAAGGTTGATATTTTACATAATCTTCACTCCTATCTAGATATAAAAAGAGTGCTAGAGATAACCCTAGCACTCCATCATTTATTCAATTTCAGCAATACAAGTTGGCTTGAATCTAGCCCGACAATGCGTAATGGTGCATTGATAACCTAAGATCGCTTGGTGGCAATTTTTCGGATTTTCTTCGTCAGGTACACGAGAAGACGGCGAACCTAAGGCTAAGAAATCAATGCCAACCCCTTTCAAATTTGGGAAAGTCTCGGACAAATATTGGCCTGCACTCGTTGCAATGTATGGCCCTTCATTTTGGTAAATTAAGGGATTTGCTGTTCTATATTTTTCAAAGCCTGTTCTCAAAAAGGCAAAAGAAACTTTAGATAAAATATCGGCATAAGGTTTTAAATCTTCTTTTGTAATGCCTTCAGCTTCTCCTTTTGGAATTTCCAATAATGCCACTTCTTTATGGCAGAAATAGTCAATAGAAAGCTCATTAATACTTAAGCCATCTTTCAAAAAATGACGTGGTGCGTCCATATGTGTACCGCAATGATTTGGTATTTTAGAGATAAAACTGCTAAATGGTGTTATCTCATTTATATCTGTACAACGTATCACTATTAAATTTTAACCGCAATTAAAGATTTTTATTCTGAAATTTGATATAGAATAAAATGCTGGCTAACACGACAACAGGGAAAAGCAGATCAAATACAGAGCCATCGTTGCCAAAAATCAAGTTAGCAAGAATTACTGAAATACCACCAATCCCCCAAGCAATCGTGGTTGGTACAGACCAAACGACCATTTGTTTTTTCACATCATTAATTCCCATCATACGGTTAACCACCCAGAATAAACTATCATTGAAATAGCCAAAGAAAAGCGATCCCATGGTAGCAGCTTGAGCGGCTAATAGCATATTGACACCAGGTATTTGCGCAAGGATTGGGGATGAAATTGAAGCAGCTGTAATCATTGCAACCGTACCTGAACCTTGAATAAAACGCACTAAAGTCGATACGATAAATGGAATTAAAATTGGTGAAATAGGTAAGTTTGCGATCTGTTCTGCTAATTGTTTTCCAGCACCACTATCGCGTAATACCGCACCTAATGCACCACCCGCACCTGTTACTAATAAGATAATACCTGCTGTTTTAACACCTTCTTCAAGATGAAGTGCAGTCGTATTTTTATCGGCTTTTGGTAATAATGTGTAAACAGAAATTAATACGCTTAATGCTAAAGCAATAACAGGGTGACCAAGGAATGAAACGATTTGATAAGGTATACTTGTCAATGCTTCAGGTACATCTTTAACGAATAAATGTGCAACTGCTTTAATAAAGATTAATACTATTGGTAATACAATTGGTAGTAAAGAAAGCCCTAAACTAGGAAGTTCTTTTTTCTCACGACTTTCAATATAACTATCATATTTTTGTTTTAACTCTTCTTCCGTGAACACTTCTTGATTAAAGTTAGGGTATTTTTTATCTAACCATTTAGCATACAGAACTATTCCTACAACAGGCAAGACAGCCATACATATTCCAGTGAGTAACATTGCACCAATATCTACACCAAATAACCCAGCTACTCCCAATGGACCTGGTGTTGGTGGAACGGTGTGGTGTGTCACAACCAAGCCACCAGCCAAAGCAACGCCTAGAGTTAATAATGAGCGTTTACCATTTTTTGCGAGAGCTTTTGCTACTGGATAAAGGATAACAAATGCAGAATCTACGAAAATTGGAATACTCACTACGTAACCTGTAATAGCTAATGCCCATTCTTCTTTTTTCTGACCTAGCATTTTGATAAAACTATATGCCATTTTTTCTGCCGCACCAGAAACTTCTAAGACGCTACCCATCATTACACCAAGTCCGATAACAATCCCAATACTACCTAGTGTGCCACCAAATCCTTTTGTGATGGAATTTAAGGTTTCATCAGCTGACATACCACCTACTAAACCTGCAATTGAAGCTGCAATTAGCATTGCGATGAAAGCATGAACTCGCGTTCTTAATACGAGAAAAACGAGAACAAATACAGCGATTAATAATCCAATAATTGGAATCGGTAAGCCAAACATAGTGCCTCCTACATATCATATTCAATAAACTGTTGGATAACATTTTGGAAATTGCTATCCACTTTGAAACCAAGAGCTAATGCCTGGGTGTTATCAATTCTTGCAGGCCAACTAGCAACGATATTGTTAATGCTTTCATCGAACTCAAATTTAATATGTTCTAAAATTGCTTCACCTTTTACTTGAGTGAGATCAGATAACATTTGTTTTACGGTAATACTAAACCCAGGAAGATTAATAGTATGCCAACTACGCAATGGAAGTGATGGAAGTTGTAAAGCATGAATAAAGTTTGCAACTACTGTATTTGGGCTAGATAACCATAAACGTAATTCTTCCGATACAGGACACACAGCATCCTCCCCATGTAGAGGTTCACGCATAATACTGCTAACAAATGAGGATGCAGCTTTGTTTGGTTTGCCTGGTCGAATACAAATGGTTGGTAAACGAACAACAATACCATCTACAAAGCCTTTTCGTGAGTAATCATTAATCAGCAATTCACACATTGCTTTTTGTGTACCATAGGTAGATTGCGGTGTGAATGCTGTACTGTCTAAAATAGTTTCAGGTAGTTCTCCACCAAATATGGCTAAAGAACTAGAGAAAATAAACCGCACTTTAGGATTATTTTTGCGACAAATTTCAAGGATATTTCGTGTTGCTAAGAAATTTATTTCATAACCTAAATCAGGATCTTGTTCTGCATGACTACTTACGATAGCCGCTAAATGAAAAATAGCATCCGTTTCTTCAGTAATTAATTCATCTAATCCTGTTGGATAACGTAAATCCATTTCATAACATCGAACACGAGGATCATTATTTGGCGCAATAGGCTTAACAACATCAATTAAAATTAAATCATCAATATGAACATTATTCTGGGCTAATAGCGTTTTGGCTAAACGTTGTCCTAAGAACCCTTGTCCACCAGTAATTACGACTTTCATTGTATCCTCCTTAGATAATATATGTTTTTAAAACCGCAGTTAAATTTAAGAATATTTATTTATACTTCTGAAACCAATCCAATCCCGCTACGGTTTCACCACGTGGTTTATATTCACAGCCAACATAGCCTGTATAACCGATTTCATCTAGTTTATCGAAGATATATTGGTAGTTAATTTCACCTTCGTCGGGTTCATGACGGTCTGGTACAGAAGCAATTTGAACGTGAGCAAATTTGCCATTTAATTTATCGGTTAAACGCGCAAGATTGCCATCTACATTTTGTGCATGAAAATAGTCGAGTTGAACAAATACATTATCACGATCAACCAATTCCACCACTTCAAGCGTATCAAATTGGCTTTTGAGTAAATAATTAGGTTTCACTTCAGGGCTTAAAGCTTCAAGCTGAATTTTAATTCCATATGGTTTATATTTATCAGATGCATAGCGTACGTTTTTAATAAAGGTTTGTTTATATTCTTCACGGCTTGCACCTTCTGGCACAACTGCTGACATGATATGTACATTTGGACAACCTAATGCAAGTGCATATTCAAGAGCCAAATCAATATCTCTATGGCTATCAGCTTCTCGGCCAGGGATTGCCGAAACACCCCATTCACCTTTGTTTACATCACCAGCTGGGGTATTAAATAACACAACTTTTAGGCCATGCTTATCTAAAATTGCTTTGAGTTCTTGTGCAGGGTAATCATAAGGCCATAAGAATTCGACATATTTAAAGCCTGCTTTAGCCGCCGCTTCAAAGCGATCTAAAAATGGCACTTCGTTAAACATCATTGTTAAGTTTGCTGCAAATTTAGGCATAATTATTTTCCTCTATTTTCTAAATCTTTCACTTCGGCATCAGTGAGATAGCGGATTTTTTGTCCTTGCAAAGTGAAGAATAATTTTGCGGTTTCTTCTAACTCTTCTGTATTATCTGCCGCATCAAGCAAGTCTAAGCCAGTGACAACAACACCATGATTAGCGAGTAAGAAGGCTTTGCCTGTTAAAGCTCTGTTACTTAATTCTTCTGCAATCTTTGGTGAACCCGGTCTATAGTAGGGAATAACTTGCATTTTTCCCACGCGCATTACGTAATACGGTGTAAATGGCTCTATAGCATTATTAGGATCCAAATTATCTAAGCAAGAAAGTGCGGTCAAATAGGTACTATGTAAATGCACAATGGCTTTGCACTCAGGATTTTTCTTGTACATAGCCAAATGAAATACTGCTTCTTTCGATGGTTTATCGCCCCCTAAAAGATTACCTTCCATATCCAATACAGATAAACGTTCTACACTTAACCGACCGAGTGAAGAACCTGTAGGAGTCACTAACACACGATTGTCATCTAAGCGAACTGATAAATTACCTGCACCGCCCACGGTGTAACCTCGCTCATAAAAAGAACGTCCGAGCTGCACCATTAATTCTTTTTGTGCTAAATCCATCATAGGAACATTCCTTGTGCATATTCAAAAAAGTCTTCTTTGCCGAAATTGCCTGATTTAAGCGCAAGGAAAATATCTTCTTCTACCGCTTTTAACCAAGGCACACCTGGGGCGATTTGTTTACCAATATGGAACCCAGTAAAATCAAGTTGTTGCACCACAATACTTGAGGTTTCACCACCAGCAGTAATAAAGTTTGTTACGCCATATTGTTTTAATTTATCGGCAAGTTTGGCGAAAGTGCTTTCAATGGCATGGCTTGCTTGATCCACCCCAAATTGATGTTGAATAGCTTTTAATGCATCTGGTGGCACTGTTGCATAGACCATAGGGGCAAATTCGCTATCGAGATTTGCTATTACCCACTGATAAAGTTGTTCTATATAATTTTCATTATGGATGGCTTGCTCAACATCGAGTTGAAAGTGCGGTGCTTTTTCACGATATTTTTCCACTTGTTTATTGGTCATTACTGAGCAAGACCCTGAAAGCACCACGGTTTTACCTTTAGTTGGCGTAAAGGCATTGGTGCCTTTTTTGCCACCACTTAAACGTGCAGCCATATAAGCTGCTAAGCCTGAACCGCCTGTCACCAATTTGAAATCCGCCACTGCTTCAGCAAGTACTTCCAACTGCGAATTATCCACGGCATCAACAACCGCATAACGGTAGCCTTGTGCTTTTAATTCCGCAAAGCACTCTTGCACACGCGAAGCCCCTTTAATCACATCAGCATACGCCACCAAACCTGTTTTACCTTTGGCTTGTGCATCCATTAAACGCATTAAATTTGCGTCCACCATTGGTGTAATCGGGTGGTTTTTCATGCCTGATTCACTCAACAATACATCACCTACGAATAAATAGCCGTTAAAAATAGTGCGACCATTTACAGGTAAGGCTGGTGTAATAACGGTGAAATCTTCATTTAATTCATCTAGTAAAGCATCCGTGACAGGACCAATATTGCCTTTCGCTGTGCTGTCAAAGGTGGAACAATATTTAAAATAAAATTGCGTACAACCATTTTCCTTTAACCATTGATAGGCCCTCAATGACTGTTCAATGGCTTCATTCACAGGGTTGGAACGTGATTTTAGACTGATCACAATGGCATCTACTTTGCTGTTTAACGATTGTGTTGGAACACCGTTCATTTGCACCGTACTTAAGCCATTTTCAACCAAAAAACTGGCGATATCGCTTGCGCCTGTAAAATCATCTGCAATAACACCTAACATCGCTACGCTCCTTTTTTCGGTAAGCTAACGCCACTAAAAATTTTAATCACTGCACTATCATCTTCTTTACCATAACCCGCATTGCTTGCCTCAGTGAACATAGAATAGGCTGTGCTTGCCAAATGAAGTGGGAAATTAAGTGATTTTGCAGTGTCATTAACTAAGCCTAAATCTTTCACAAAAATATCAACCATAGAAAGCGGCGTATAGTCACCTTCTACTACGTGTTTCATCCGGTTTTCAAACATCCAAGAGTTACCAGCTGCATTGGTCACAACATCATACATAACATCAAGTGGAATACCCGCTTTTGAGGCAAGGGCCATAGCTTCCGCACCTGCTGCAATATGTACGCCGGCTAATAATTGATGGACGATTTTCACCGTTGCACCTAAACCAATTTCTTCACCAATGTTATAAACTTTTGCCGCAGTGGCATCTAAAACAGGTTGTAACAACTCAAATGCTTGTTTTGAACCCGATGCCATAACAGTCATTTCACCTTTTAATGCTTTAGCTGCACCACCAGAAACAGGTGCATCTAACATAATCAAACCTAATTCTGTTAATTTTTGTGAAATTATTTGAGCATCTTGAGCCGCCATGGTAGAAGAAACCATCACCGCTGTACCTGCTTTTAATTTTTTAGCAATACCATTTTCGCCAAATAATACTGCGTTAGCTTGGGCTGCATTAACCACTAAAATCACTACAGCATCAAGTTCGTGAGCGAAGTCATAGCCATTTGCCGCTACAGCTTTTGCACCTGCCGCTTTTAGTTTTTCAAGTGCAACTGGGTTTAAATCAATACCATAGGTCGTTAATCCTGCATTAATGCAAGATACCGCTGCGCCCATACCCATAGAACCAAGACCAATTACTGCGACTGAATAATTTTGATTTTCCATTTTTAATCTCCCAATAGATCTTAACTAAATTTCTCTGTATATTAGCCGATACAATAAATTAAATCTGAGATCTAGATCACAGAATGATAAAAAATGTTATTTTTTGTTAATTTTAGTGATAAAACGTTATGAGCTCATAATCTGATTTGAAATCAGGTATGGAGAAAAAGATGATTCCTGCTGAACGGCAAAAGACATTATTAAACTTAATTAGTAAACAAAGCGTTATTAGTATAAATAACTTAGTCAATATCTTAGGCGTATCGCATATGACCGTACGTCGTGATATACAAAAGCTCGAAGAGGATGGAAAAGTCATCTCTGTTTCGGGGGGGGTTCAATTACTTGAACGTTTATCCAGTGAACCAACACATGACGATAAATCATTACTAGCAACGACTGAAAAGGCGGCTATTAGTAAAAAAGCAGTTGAGTTAATACAAGAACATTCCACTATATATCTAGATGCTGGCACGACAACACTTGAAATCGCAAAACAAATCGCTAATCGAAACGATCTACTTGTAATTACTAATGATTTTGTTATTGCCCATTATTTAATGGTCAATAGCCAATGTAATATTATGCATACTGGTGGGTTCATTAATAAATCAAATCGTTCCTCTGTGGGAGAATTTGCTGCCCAATTTCTACATCAAATTTCAGTTGACATTGCGTTCATCTCGACTTCATCTTGGAATTTAAAAGGGCTAACCACGCCTGATGAGCAAAAAATTCCTGTCAAAAAAGCTATTATCCAATTTAGTCAAAAAAATATCCTTGTTACTGATTCATCCAAATATGGCAAAGTAGCAACATTTCTACTATATCCACTTAGTTCACTAGATACGATTATCTGTGATAAAGGATTACCCGAAAATGCTCAAGCTAGAATCGCTGAAATGAATGTTGAATTATTTTTAGTATAAAATAAAAAAGCCCTGTGAAACAGGGCATTCATTGGAGGTTAGAAAATTAAAAGATTATACGATCACGATTTTTCTCTAGTGTTGCTTTGCCAATTCCTTGTACTTCTAAAAGCTGTTCTGCATTAGTAAAATTACCGTGTTTTTCACGATATTGCACAATAGCTTCCGCTTTTTTCGCACCAATGCCAGTTAGGGATTTTTGAATTTCACTGGCAGTTGCTGTGTTGATATTCAATTTATCGCTCACTACGGCTGGTGCTACTTGAGCTTCAGCTTGAGTTGTTACAACAGATTGAGCGGTTTGTTCTGTCGCTTTTTCCTCAGCAAAAGACGAAGAAGCAACCAGCGCACCACACAATACAACCGAAGTGAATAATGTTTTCATTAATTTCATAGAGGTTTCCTTATAATATGAATCGTTGATCAGCAATCAACACACCTATTTTTTCCTGCCTTGCAAAAACCCTCAAGAAACTGACCGCACTTTTGCGATCTCGATCGCAAAAATTCTTAATTTGAATGAAAAAACAAAGGGCTTATCATTTACGACAAGCCCTTAGTATTAATTAACTTCTTTTATTCTCAGCTCTTTTGGCACCTCAAAGAACATATTTTCTTCTAAACCTTGCAGTTCTTCTATGGTATTCGCACCAAACTCTTTTAAGCGGGAAATAATCGATTGAACTAATTCCTCTGGCGCAGAAGCACCAGCTGTAATCCCAATGGTTTTTACATCATTAAACCAATCAGCTTGAATATCGGCAGGATCATCAAGAAGCTGTGATTTAACCCCCATACGAGAAGCCAATTCAGCTAAACGATTTGAATTTGATGAGTTTTTAGAACCTACAACCAACACTAAATCTGATAATTTTGCCAATTCTCGCACCGCTTCTTGACGATTGGTTGTCGCATAACAAATATCGTTTTTATGTGGTCCTTGAATAGCGGGATATTTTTCCTTTAATGCAGCAATAGTTTCAGCCGTATCATCTAGCGACAACGTCGTTTGCGTCATAAAGGTTAAATTATCATTTTCTTGCATTGGCAAACGCGCAATATCTTCTACTTTTTCAATTAGGAAAATACCGCCATCTTCATTGCTATACTGCCCCATTGTGCCTTCAACTTCAGGATGCCCTTTATGCCCAATCAAAATCGCTTTTGTACCCTTTCGACTTGCACGCGCAACCTGCATATGCACTTTAGTCACCAAAGGACAGGTTGCATCAAATACTTTGAGATTACGATCTTTTGCTTCTTGCCGAACCGCTTGAGACACTCCGTGTGCAGAAAAAATAACGATAGCACCATCAGGTACTTCGCTTAATTCTTCCACAAAGATCGCACCACGCTCACGCAATCCATTCACAACAAATCGGTTATGTACCACTTCGTGACGAACATAAATAGGCGCACCGTGAATTTCTAAGGCAAGTTCAACAATACTAATGGCACGATCTACACCGGCACAAAATCCTCGTGGATTGGCTAAAATTATCTTCATTTTTGACCGCACTTTTCTACTTGTTTATCTTGTACTTTTTTCTTTTCGCTCTTAAACGCATCTAATACTAATAACCCTGCACCAATACAAATGGCGATATCGGCGATATTAAACACTGGATAATGGTAAATATCCCAGTAGAAATCAAAGAAATCCACGACAAAACCGTTATAAGCACGATCCACCATATTCGCTAACGCCCCACCAATAATCAGTGCATAAGCAGAATTTTGGATTTTTTGTTCAGCATTATTTTTTGCTAAAAAATAAACCAACATGCCTGAAATAGCCAATGCCAACAAAATAAAGAAATATTGTTGCCAGCCACTATGATCCGCTAAGAAACTAAATGCCGCACCATAATTGCGAACATAGGTAAGATTGAAAACAGGCAGCACATTAACACTTTCATACAAATCAAATTTTTGTACCACAATGTATTTAGTGAGCAAATCAGCTACAAAAGCGACCGCACTTAACCATAAAAACGAAAGCCCTGATTTTTTGGACATACTATTTCCCTTTTAAAAAAATTCCGCTCATTCTAGCACAAGCCGATAAATGATAAAGCACGATCTCATTTACTGAACGGTTTCTGGTAATTTTGCTGGATCATCAGCCAACTCTTTAACATTTACAACGTTATTCCAATCAAATACCTTAATTTCCTGTTTTTCAGGATGGAAAAAATCCACGCCTTGTAAATGTTTTTCCTTAATTCCCATCCAATCAGCAAAACCATAAACAAAATTAAATGCCGATTGTGGCGTTTTTATTTTTTCTACCTTTTGACTATCACTCGAAAACATTATGAAAGGAATTTCATAATCTTGTTTATAAAGATTATTTGGATGCAATGATAGGCCGTTAGAATCCTCATAATGAGCAAGCCCATGATCAGAAAAGTAAATCACCGAATAGGGTTCATTTTGTGCCACCAATTGTGAATTTAATTTTTCTAAAAACTGATCCGTATATTTAATTGATTCTAAATAACAAGACATCGATTGATTAATAAAATAATTTTTAACCTCGTATGGAAGACGCTCACAAAAAGCAGGATGTGAGCCTATTAAATGAATCACAATTAATTTTGAATTGCTAATATTTTCTTTTAAGGCTTTATCTAATACAGGCAACATTTCATCGTCATAAACTTTTTTAGAGTTATAACCTAATGGCTTCATAAAAATCGTTTCATCTGCACTTTGACCAATACGAGATGCTATCGTATCAAATTCCCCAATTTTGCCTTGATTAGAAATCCAATAGGTTTTCACACCCGCTTTTTTGGCTAAAGAAATAATATTATCCGTATAAACCGTTTCCCCTTTTTCTGCTCGATATAGGGTGAGTTGTAAAGACGGTTGCGTATTCGGTGCCGCAGAATAATAATTTTCAAAAACTGTGCCTTTCACACGCTCTAAAAATGGTGTGGTTTTCAATGGAAAACCATATAGTGACATATAATCTTTTCGCATACTCTCGCCAATAATCAAAATATAATTTTTATATTTTGGCATAAAAGATTGAATATCCCATTGAGAAGGCGCATTAACGGATTGATTTAGAAAATCACGTTGTTCTAAATACAGATCATTCATTCGATCAAATTCAGAATAAAAAAGAACGGGATAAAAACGGAATTTATACGCATAGTTCCAATCAGAAAATTGATTGTAAGAAAAAACTAATAATAGGCTGATAACAGCCGTATTTAGCCATTTAAATGCTTGTTGTTTAGCATGAAAGCTTAATTTCATTAAAATAACAAACAAAATGATATAACTAGCTTGAAATAAAAATATCCAAAAAGGAATGGTTGTGTAGTATTCCAAGGTTTCATTAATATTCGTTTCATAAACAGAAGCGATAATACCCAAAGATGGAATACCATAGAAAAAACCAGCAGAGCAATAAAATAACGCGCTGAGGAATAATACAGTGATTAATATTCGCCCAACCCAAGGGGTGAAATAAAAAGAAATCGCCGTGATAACAAATAAAATTGCGTAATCTGAAACAGGAATATTCTCACTTAATACATTGCCTAATCCCATATTGGTAAATATGGAAAAAAGAAACAATAAAAAATAAAACCATATTGTTTTAGAATGAATTATTTTTTTCCCGAACATCATTAACTTCCTTTCGCACAAAAGTAAAAAAGTGCGGTGAAATTTACCGCACTTTTGAGCAGAATTTATCTCAAATTATAATTTAACCTACTATTGTTGTGCTTCATCATCTTGATTGATGAAAGAATCATTTACCTCAATTTTCGCTCTCTCACGTAATCCTTGTATTAACTGAACTTGTAATTCAGATTGATGACTACGCAATAATTGCATACCAAATTGCGACAATTCTTTTTCACTTAAACTGCCTTGTTCAACCTTATTCAAAGCGACAACAACGACATCGCCATTTGAATTATGCACCACTTGATAAAGAGCTTTACTTGATTCAGGTTTAGCAATTGAAAATATACCATTTGTTAAAATAGGATCTTTATTTTCACTTAAAGTAAAAGTCTGCTCACTTGAGAAATTAATGCCATCTACTTTTGATTCAGGGTTTTCACTTAATTTTTTCACTGCTTGTTGTGCTTTTTCATTAAGCGCATTCTCAGCTTTCTGACGTTTTAAGAAAGTTTCAATATCGATTTTAGCCTCTTCTAAACTTTTTACGCCCTCTGCTTTGCGATCCAACACACGTACAATAATTGTGTGATAATCGCCTACATTAATTGGTTCAGAATTCATACCAACATTCGTAGTATCTGATTCAAATATTGTGTAAATAACATTAGGGAAATTTAATCCAGCTGGCACATTTTGACGAGAAAAATAATCGCTCTCTTGAACCTTAACACCTGCTGCTTGTGCTGCAGTATTAAGTGACTTACTGTCTTCAAAAGCCTTATCACTCGCTTGTTTTTCTAAAGAAAAATAACGACTCTCCATCAAAGATTTACGAACTAAATCTGCAATTTGAGCTTTCACATTCTCCAAACTTTGCGCTTTACGTTCTTGCACTAACACAATATGGTAATTGCCATCCACATTGATTGGTTGGCTATATTGCCCTACCTGCAATGCAGCTGCGGCATCTTCAAAGGCTTTTGGTAATTCATTCTCATTTACCCAGCCTAAATCCCCGCCATTCTCACCAGAAATTTTATCCAAAGATTTCGCTTTAGCGACATCAGCGAAATTTGCCCCTTTCTGTAATTCCTCGTAAGCTACTTTCGCATCTTGTTCATTTGCAAATTGAATATGTGCTAAATGTTGAGTCATAAATTGTGCTTTATTATCTTGATAATATTGCGCAATTTCTACATCTGTAACTTGAAGATTTCTACTGATGTTATCTGCAGAAAGATCAATATACTGAACTTTAACCTGCTCTGGCTGAACAAAAGACTTTTGATTAGCTTCATAATACGTTTTGATTTCATCATCAGAGACTGATTGTTTTGCCATTTCATCTGCAAGAGATAAAGTTGCTAAACGAGCTAAACGCTTTTGAAAGAAAACTTCTGCACTATTTTTTACTTGAGCAGGAACAATAAATTCACTGTTAGCAACGCCATTTTGTATTTGTTCAAGAGGTAACGAAGCACGTAAAATTGAAGCGTAACCATCTGAAGTTAAATGATTTTGTTGTAATATTCGTTGATAAACAGCATTATCAAATTTACCCTTTACTTGAAAATTAGGATCGGTCACGATTGCACGTTTAATCATTTCATCACTCACGCCTAATTTTAATTCTTTAACATATTGGCGAAGTAATTCTTGATCAATCATTAGATTAACGATGTTTTGACGAAGTGCGGTAACAAATTCAGGAGAATCAGACTGAGCCACAAACGCCTCTCCCTCACGTTGTGCGCGTATTTCAAATTCTTGATTATAGCGATTTAAAAAATCTTGTTGAGAAATTACTTCGCCGTTCACTTTTGCCGCATAGGTATCATTTGAGCTAAAAAGATAGCCAGACATTCCACCAACTAAAAACGATACAGCAATCAAACCTAAGATAAATTTAGAAATCTTTGAGTTTGTTAAATTGTGCATTTTTTCAATTAACATTCTATAACCCTTGTTATAAATATAAAATTTTCCCGATTATAATCTAAACGTAAAAAATTAGCATCTTAAAAAGTGAAAACTCCATCTTCACAAAGCCAGCTAATAGCAATTCCTATCAACAAAACACCACCAAATATTGCCGCTTTTAATTTAAATTTTTGCCAAAAAATGACCGCACTTTACGCTTCCTATTTTCCAATGCAGAAAGAACTAAAAATATTACCAAGTAAATCATCGGATGTGAATTGACCCGTAATTTCACTTAAATAGCTTTGAACTAAGCGTAATTCTTCCGCTAAAAGTTCTCCTGCGTGAAATTCTGTAAGTTGAACCAAACCGATTTGTAAATGCTCTGCGGCTTTATCCAACGCATCTAAATGACGACGACGAGCTAAAAATCCCCCTTCCATGCCAGCTTGGAAACCCATTGCTTGTTTCAAATGCTCACGTAAAAGTTGTACGCCATCATGCGTTTGAGCGGAAAGACTAATTATTTGATAACCGCCCTGTTCGCTTTCACTTGCTTGTTCGCCATTTAAATCAATTTTGTTTCGAACAATAGTAACTGGCAAGGTTGAGGGTAATTTTGCTAAAAATTCTGACCGCACTTTGCTTAAATCTGCACTTTCAGGATCGCTACTATCTAACATCAAAATAATACGATCGGCTTGTTCAATCTCTGTCCAAGCACGAGAAATCCCAATACGCTCTACTTCATCGATTGCATCTCGAAGACCTGCGGTATCAATAATATGCAATGGCATACCGTCAATATGAATATGCTCACGCAATACATCACGGGTTGTACCTGCAATATCCGTGACGATAGCCGCTTCGCGACCAGCAAGTGCATTAAGCAAACTCGATTTACCTGCATTCGGGCGACCAGCAATCACTACTTTCATACCTTCACGTAAAATAGAACCTTGTTTAGCTTCGGAACGAACATTTTCTAGCTGATTAATAATACCGCGTAAATTTGCTTCAATTTTTCCATCTGCCAAGAAATCAATTTCTTCATCAGGAAAATCAATGCTTGCTTCTACATAAGTACGTAAATAAATCACAGAATCAACCAATTCATTTACTTTTTTAGAAAACTCGCCTTGTAAGGATTTCAATGCTGAGCGTGCCGCTTGTTCTGATGTTGCATCAATTAAATCTGCAATGGCCTCTGCTTGAGCAAGATCCAATTTATCATTCAAAAAAGCTTGTTCAGAAAACTCGCCTGGTCTCGCCAAACGGATTCCGTCAATTTGTAAAATACGTTTGAGTAATAAATCTAATACAACCTGCCCACCGTGACCTTGCAATTCCAACACATCTTCACCAGTAAATGAATTTGGCGATTTGAAATAAAGCGCAATCCCTTGATCTAAAATAGTGCCATCAGCATCTTTAAAAGGAAGATAATCTGCCATTCTTGGCTTCGGGCATTTACCTAATATAGCTTGAGCAACTTTTGTTGCTAAAGGTCCAGAGACTCTTAAAATCCCAATACCACCACGACCTGGCGCAGTAGCTTGAGCAACGATTGTTTCTTTCATATAAAACCTATTATTGTCTGGGGTAGACCTAGGGTAGGTATACCCACGGTAGCAAAATAAAGAAAGGCACATTCCGTGCCTTTCTTTTTGCCTGTTCGTGACTATTTTTTACGAGAATGCAACCCTTTTTTCTCTAAACCACGATAAATCAATTGCTGTTGGGCGATTGTAATTAAGTTGGAAACTAACCAATACAACACTAAACCTGCAGGGAACCACAAGAAAAAGAACATAAAAACTAATGGCATAAAATTCATTACTTTTT
>ERZ1023510.60-NODE-60-length-22114-cov-39.938664_pt1 | contig 22114 bp, 11 predicted proteins | sample MGYA00380549_ERZ1023510 | MGnify/ENA primary metagenome ERZ1023510 (study PRJEB33173, sample SAMEA4830364) | metagenome | study: EMG produced TPA metagenomics assembly of the PRJEB25223 data set... | reverse complement strand
ATTTTGATCTACATTATTTTTCACAAAACAGTTGCCATTTCAAATTTTGTAAATGCTTTCTTTCTATATCCACAATGTATTTTTGCAAATGTCGTTGTACTTTATTGACAGATAAATGTTTAGAATGCGTTGGTTGCTGTATTTTTTGCGAATATTGAAATTGCACAAAGCCACATTGGGACAATTGTCGTCCTTTCATCACATTGACTTGCCAAGATGGATTTTCTTTCGTTGGCGAATAGATAACATATCCATTTAATTCATTTGGATTGGTCGAATTTTCTGGAATAGCATCGAAATGGAAATCTTTTACGCCTGTATTGCGATAAATGCGTTCTCTTAATGCAATACGTTCTTTAATAGAACGTTCGGGTTGATTGCGATCAAAGAGAATTTCAATTTCAGATTGCCAATTTTCCAGCGTATCTGGTTTAGCAATATACACATAGCGTGCAATGGTTTCTAAATCTTGGCTGCCAGTAAGTACATAATGTTTTCCATTATATTCTAACTGCGTAGGCACATTTAATTGCGTCAGCTTAGTTGCACAGCCTGAAAGTATAAGTGCGGTCAAAATAACAAAAATTTTATTCATTAATATCTCGCTTAAAGACAAATTCAGTTTCAGTGGAGGATGCTGAATCAAACCAATAACCACCTAAATCAAATTCTTTTAACTGTTCAATTTCAGTTAAATGATGTTGAATAATATAGCGACACATTAAGCCTCGTGCTTTTTTAGCATAAAAGCTGATTACTTTGTATTTGCCATTTTTATTATCTAAGAAAACTGGCTTAATAATTTTAGCGTTAATTTGGCTTTCTTTAACAGATTTATAATATTCGTCAGAGGCTAGATTGACTAACACATTATCGCCTTGTGCATCAATAGCTTGTTGAACTGCTTGGGTGATCACATTTCCCCAAAAGGCATACAGATCTTTTCCTTTTGGATTGGCTAATTTTGTGCCCATTTCTAATCGGTAAGGTTGCATTAAATCAAGTGGTTTTAAAAGCCCATAAAGCCCAGAAAGCATACGTAAATGGGATTGCGCAAAAATGACATCATCTTCCGAAAGGGAATCAGCATCTAAACCAGTATAAACATCGCCTTTAAATGCAAAGAGTGCAGGGCGGGAATTATTTTCATTGTGAATTTTTGTCCATTCAGCAAAACGCGCAGCATTTAAACCAGCCAACTTATCGCTGATAGACATTAATGATGAAAGATCTTGTGGAGAAAGTTTACGACAAACCTCAATAAGTTGTTCGCTGTAATCGGTAAAGTGCGGTTGAGAAACAGGAAAATTTTTTACCGCACTTTCAAAATCAAGGGTTTTCGCAGGGGAGATAATCGCTAACATAATCGTCCTTTTATGAAAAAAGAATGGGCGTATCTTAGCATAAAAATTTATACTAAACGCGTTTATATAGCCCATTTTCACTGATGATAAGATCTTGCAATTCAAGATCGAGCAACTGAACAAGCAAAACATCGACGCTTAAATTAAATTCTTCCGCTAAATCATCAATGCTCACAGGCGTGTAACCAATACGCGAATAAAGTTTCGGGTGGCTTGGTGCTTCTACTAATCGGCGAGGATCAGGTGGTGGCGTGTAATTAGGCACGGCGATCTGGTCAAAATCAATTTCAGTTTGGCTATGGATTGAATGTTGGTAGAGAGTTTCCAAAATGTCCTTTGCATTTTCTACCAACATTGCACCTTGTTTAATTAGGCGATGACAACCTTGACTTGATTTATTTTGAATGTTTCCTGGCACAGCAAAAACCTCTCGGTTTTGTTCCAACGCATATCGCGCAGTAATAAGCGAGCCGCTTTTTTCTGTGGCTTCAACAACAAGCGTGCCGACTGAAAGCCCGCTAATAATCCGATTACGACGTGGGAAATTAGCGGCAATGGGGGCTTGGTTTGGTAAGAACTCAGAGACTAATGCGCCATTATTTTCGATGATTTGTGCCGATAATCTTTGATGTTTAGAGGGATAGATTTGTTCTAATCCACTGCCTAAAACCGCAATAGTTTGTCCTTGAATATTGACGACAGCTTGATGGCAATGTCCATCAATTCCTAATGCAAGTCCACTAGTAATCGTAAAGCCAGCTAATGAAAGTTCTGTCGCAAAATGTTTTGCCCAATATTCTCCGTAAGTCGTGCAATAACGGCTTCCAACCATTGCCATTTGGCGTTGTGAAAGTGCGGTTAAATTTCCTTTTACAAATAATAGTGGCGGAAAGTTTGCGGTTTGTTTCAATAAAAAGGGATAAAAAGGGGAAAAATAATTTACTAAATGATTTCCCTCTTTTTGTGACCACACAAGTGCTGGCTCAATAAATTTTGCTTCAGGCTTGAACCAACGGCGAATTTGAATGGCTCCCCACCCCATTTGTCGGAAAGCAACATCATCATAATTAAGTAATTCATTTAAGGTAATATTGGACAAAATTTTATCAATGCCAACGCCGCCAAGTTTAGGCACTTGCATTAAACGGAGTAATGTGTAGGTAATGTCATTCATATTTTTTCCTTTTTATTTGAAAATCTAGTATGGAAAAAACGAAGGAGAGAAACGATTAATTTAAAAGCATTTTGCGATGCAGATCGCAAAAATTCTTTTTAATGAATAAAAAATTGCAAAATTTTTCTTATTTTGAAAATGTAAAAAATCCAATAAGAAAAATTTGTTGATTAGGATTGTGTTGGTTAAATATGCTGATTTTATTAAGTTTGTTAGTTAAATGTATATTTTATGAAGTGTAATTAGGTTTATTTTTAATATAAAATGCCAAAAAAATAGTTTGACAGCCAGTTTTTTATTCGTAATATGGAAAACGTTTTACACAGAAGGATTTTTATTTATGTTTCGTATTGTTTCTTTATCTCTCAACCTACTGCTCTCACATTTTGTGTGCGGCTAAGTTGTGGATAAAAAAACAGTCAGATGTAAATACCCAATTTTAAACCCGCACTTTATAAGTTGCGGGTTTTTTATCTTAAAAATACAGGAAAAACGCACCGCACTTTTGGCGTGATTTTAGAGGAACTTTTAGTAAGGACATTTAGTAAGGATATTGTTATGACAGATGGCGTTATTATTTTTGATACTACCTTGCGTGATGGGGAACAGGCATTAAAAGCAAGTTTGACGGTAAAAGAAAAATTACAGATCGCTTTAGCACTTGAACGCTTAGGTGTGGATGTAATGGAAGTGGGGTTCCCAGTTTCTTCTCAAGGGGATTTTGAATCTGTTCAAACCATTGCGCGCCATATTAAAAACGCTCGTGTTGCCGCGTTATCTCGAGCCGTAGATAAAGACATTGATGCCGCATATGAAGCCTTAAAAGTGGCAGAAGCATTCCGTATTCATACGTTTATTGCAAGTTCCGCATTGCACGTTGAAGCAAAATTAAAACGTTCTTTTGATGATGTGGTAGGAATGGCAGTTGCAGCAGTGAAACGTGCACGTAATTATACGGATGATGTTGAGTTTTCTTGCGAAGATGCAGGCCGTACAGGCATTGATAATATCTGTCGTATTGTTGAAGCGGCAATTAACGCAGGTGCAACTACGGTAAACATTCCAGATACAGTCGGTTTTTGCTTACCAAATGAATACGGCAACATTATTGCTCAAGTGCGTAATCGCGTGCCGAATATTGATAAAGCAGTGATTTCCGTGCATTGCCACAATGACTTAGGTATGGCAACAGCTAATTCTTTAACGGCAGTACAAAATGGTGCGCGCCAAATTGAATGTACCATTAATGGAATTGGTGAACGTGCAGGCAATACTTCCCTTGAAGAAGTGGTGATGGCAATGAAAGTTCGTCAAGATTTTATGGGCGTGGATACCCGTATTAATACCCAAGAAATTCATCGTGTGAGTCAAATGGTTAGCCAGCTTTGTAATATGCCGATTCAACCGAATAAAGCCATTGTGGGTTCAAATGCTTTTGCGCACTCTTCTGGTATTCATCAAGATGGTATGTTGAAAAACAAAAATACTTACGAAATTATGTCTCCAGAAACCATCGGTTTGAAAAAAGAAAAATTGAATTTAACCGCACGTTCTGGTCGCGCAGCGGTAAAAGGTCATATGGCAGATATGGGTTACACCGAACAAGATTATGATTTGGATAAATTGTATGACTCTTTCTTAAAATTGGCGGATAAAAAAGGTCAAGTGTTCGATTATGACTTGGAAGCATTGGCATTTATTGATATGCAACAGGGCGATGAAGATCGTTTGGTATTAGATAAACTTTCGGCACACTCCACCAAAGAATATCCAGCCACAGCCTTTGTTCAATTGAAATTAGATGGCGAAAAATTAAGCACTTCGTCAATTGGTGGCAATGGCCCAGTAGATGCGGTTTATAACGCCATCTTAAATTTAACAGGCTTAGAAATCAAAATGTCTCACTATAACTTAACTGCCAAAGGCGAGGGTGCAGAAGCATTAGGGCAAGTGGATATTGTGGTGGAACACAAAGGGCGTAAATTCCACGGCGTTGGTTTAGCAACAGACATCGTTGAATCTTCCGCACTTGCTTTAGTCCACGCTATCAATGCGATTTATCGCGCGCATAAAGTGGCAGATATTAAGAATCATAAACAGCATTAATCTATCGAGTTCCCCTTTTTCGCAAAGAGGGGAAAAATACGAAAAAAACTACCGCACTTTTGCAGTAAAAAATAGGAAAAATAATATGCAATCATACAATATAGCAGTATTAGCAGGCGATGGTATTGGCCCCGAAGTCATGGCGGAAGCCATTAAGGTATTAAACAGAGTTCAAGAAAAATTTGGTTTGAAACTTAACTTTAACGAGTTTTTTGTCGGCGGTGCGGCTATTGATGATTGTGGTTATCCGTTGCCAGCAGAAACCTTAAAAGGCTGTGATCAAGCGGATGCCATTTTATTTGGTTCTGTAGGTGGCCCTAAATGGACAAATTTACCACTAGATCAACAGCCAGAACGTGGTGCATTATTGCCTTTGCGTAAACATTTCAAATTATTCTGTAATCTTCGTCCTGCAACCCTTTATAAAGGCTTGGAAAAATTCTGTCCATTACGTGCAGATATTGCAGCGAAAGGGTTTGATATGGTGGTGGTGCGTGAATTAACGGGCGGGATTTATTTCGGTCAGCCTAAAGGTCGTGAGGGGGAAGGCGCGCAAACCAAAGCATTTGATACGGAAGTGTATTACAAATATGAAATTGAACGCATTGCACGTGCGGCTTTTGAGGCAGCAATGAAACGCAATAAAAAAGTCACTTCTGTAGATAAAGCGAACGTATTGCAGTCTTCTATTTTATGGCGTGAAACTGTGACAGAAATGGCAAAAGACTATCCTGAAGTGACTTTAGAGCATATCTATATTGATAACGCCACCATGCAATTAATCAAAGCACCAGAATCTTTTGATGTTTTACTTTGTTCTAACATTTTCGGCGATATTATTTCTGACGAAGCAGCGATGATCACAGGTTCTATGGGAATGTTGCCATCTGCTAGCTTAAATGAAGAGGGTTTTGGTTTATACGAGCCTGCTGGTGGTTCTGCCCCTGATATTGCAGGCAAAGGCATTGCCAACCCAATCGCACAAATTCTTTCTGCTGCGATGATGTTGCGTTACAGCTTCAACTTAAACGAAGCAGCAGATGCCATTGAAAATGCGGTACAAAAAGTCTTGGCAAGTGGACATCGCACCGCCGATTTAGCTGATGATTCCACACCAGTTTCTACTGCAGAAATGGGTACATTGATTGCACAAGCAATTTAAGACTTGCCTTCCTCCGTTTACGGGGGAAGGTGCCCGAAGGGCGGAAGGGGGGCAATCTCCCACCCTTAGTTATTTAGAAATATCCCCAATAAACAGGGGGACAAAGTATTTAAAGTGCGGCTGAAAAACACTTCGAATTTTAACCGCACTTCCCTTAACGAATAGAGAAAAATATTATGGTAAAAACACTTTACGAAAAATTATTTGATTCACACATTGTGTATGAAGCAGAGGGCGAAACGCCAATTTTGTATATTAACCGTCATTTGATTCACGAAGTAACCAGCCCACAGGCCTTTGATGGGTTACGCGTCGCAAATCGCCAAGTTCGCCAAGTGAATAAAACTTTCGGTACCATGGATCACAGTATTTCCACCCAAGTACGAGATGTCAATAAACTTGAAGGTCAAGCGAAAATTCAAGTGTTAGAATTGGATAAAAATACCAAAGCAACAGGTATTAAATTATTTGATATAACAACCAAAGAGCAAGGTATTGTACACGTTATGGGGCCTGAACAAGGTTTAACCTTACCGGGTATGACAATTGTTTGTGGCGATTCCCACACCGCCACCCACGGCGCATTTGGTGCCTTGGCTTTTGGTATTGGTACTTCTGAAGTAGAGCACGTATTAGCCACTCAAACTTTAAAACAGGCTCGTGCAAAAAGTATGAAAATTGAAGTGCGTGGTAAAGTCGCATCAGGGATTACGGCAAAAGATATTATTCTTGCCATTATCGGCAAAACTACGATGGCAGGCGGTACAGGACACGTTGTAGAATTCTGCGGCGAAGCGATCCAAGACCTTTCTATGGAGGGGCGTATGACTGTCTGTAATATGGCAATTGAAATGGGTGCAAAAGCAGGCTTGATTGCGCCAGATGAAACCACATTTGCATATTTGAAAGATCGTCCACACGCACCGAAAGGCAAAAATTGGGAGGATGCCGTTGCTTATTGGAAAACCTTAAAATCTGATGATGATGCTCAATTTGACACGGTGATAACGCTAGAAGCAAAAGACATCGCACCACAAGTCACTTGGGGGACAAACCCAGGGCAGGTAATTTCTGTGAATGAAACCATACCAAATCCGCAAGAAATGGCAGATCCTGTACAACGTGCTTCAGCGGAAAAAGCCTTACATTATATTGGCTTGGAAGCTGGCACTAATTTAAAAGATATTAAAGTTGATCAAGTGTTCATCGGATCTTGCACCAACTCGCGCATTGAAGATTTACGCGCAGCAGCGGCAGTGATGAAGGGGCGCAAAAAAGCGGATAACGTAAAACGTATTTTAGTGGTGCCGGGTTCTGGCTTAGTGAAAGAACAAGCGGAAAAAGAGGGCTTGGATAAAATCTTTATTGCCGCAGGTGCAGAATGGCGTAATCCAGGTTGTTCAATGTGTTTAGGAATGAACGATGACCGTTTAGGCGAATGGGAACGTTGTGCTTCCACTTCAAACCGTAACTTTGAAGGTCGTCAAGGCCGTAATGGACGCACCCATTTAGTAAGTCCTGCAATGGCGGCAGCGGCAGGAATGTTCGGTAAATTTGTTGATATTCGTGACGTAACATTAAACTAAGGAGCAGAAAATGGCAGGATTTAAACAACTTTCAGGCTTAGTCGTACCATTGGATGCGGCAAATGTAGATACCGATGCAATTATTCCAAAACAATTTTTACAAGCCATTACCCGCGTAGGTTTCGGCAAACACTTATTCCACGAATGGCGTTATCTTGATGTGGACGGCACCAAGCCAAATCCAGAATTTGTCTTAAATTATCCGCAATATCAAGGTGCAACAATTTTGTTGGCGCGTAAAAACCTTGGCTGTGGTTCTTCTCGTGAACACGCCCCTTGGGCATTAGCCGATTACGGTTTCAAAGTAATGATCGCCCCAAGTTTTGCGGATATTTTCTACAACAACAGCTTAAATAATCATATGTTACCGATTCGTTTAAGCGAAGAAGAAGTAGAAGAAATCTTCCAATGGGTATGGGCAAATGAAAGCAAGCAAATCCACGTAGATTTAGAAGCGATGACGGTCACTGTAGGGGATAAAGTTTATACTTTTGAGCTTGATGAATTCCGCCGCCATTGTTTGTTAAACGGCTTGGATAATATCGGCTTAACTCTTCAGCACGAAGACAAAATCTCAGCATATGAGAAAAATATTCCAGCGTTTTTACGTTAAAAATAAAAAATGCGCTGATTTTTCACCGCACTTAATCACTGAATTTCATTCAAAAATAAAGCCCTGTAATACACAGGGCTTTGTTGTTTATAACGTTAATTCAAACAGGCTTATTAAAAACTAAAACTTAGTTTTAATTCTGCAGTTTTTTGTTTTTCCGCTTGTTTCGCTTTTGTTAATCCGCCTATTAGACTTAATTTCACATTATGATATTTCAATTTAAGTCCTGCGTTATATTGCTGTTGGTTTTCCACGTTGTAAGCAAAATCATATTGATTTACATTAATTTTTCCGCTGCCTTGATTTGCATCATATCGAGCAGACAAAATTGGCGTAACGGAAAACTCGCCTAAGTGATAAGTATAACTTAAATCAACTTGAGCAAAGGCCGTTTTGACAGATATTGGATTTACTTTAATGCGATCTTGATCTAATGCAAAATCAGCGTTTGATAAATAGCTATAACGCACGCCTACTATTGGCGTAATACCAAAATTGCCAAGATTAAATGCTTTGCCTGCGGTTAAACCAAATTGTGTAGTATGGCGAGCAAATTTCGCATTATGATCAGTTTGTAAGTTGCTTTGGAACTTGCCGTAGCCTAAATCAATGCCCAAATACCAATGATTATCCGCATAATATTTAGAATAGAAATTAACTTGTGCTAGAGTATTTTTACTGCTTGCCTTATCAAAGTTGTTACTATTGCGAACATAAGTAAACACGCCACCTAACTGAACATTGTTTGAGATTGTTTGATCCCAACCAAGTTGAGTTTGCGTACTTTTAGAACTAAAACGACGATATTGCTCTGAGGAATAATTTTTGTTCATTGAAGTATTAGATACCCAAACGTTATATTGCCCCTCGTTATTCATTTCTAACTGGCTAATATGTTGAGAAACTGCTTTCCCCACATTTAATGCAACAAATTGTGCTTTTGCCCTTGCATCAGAAATTACCGCATTGGTGTTTGTACTTGTGAGATTGCTCAATGGCATTGCAGAACGATCGTTGCCACTTGTAGCTTGTCCAACATCATGCGGAACTGAGCTAACACTTCTTCTACTTCTACGTCTACTATTTGTCTTATTACTTTTTGAATTATCAGCTACTGTTGTTTTTTCAGTAGAAGTTACCGTTGTTTCTTCAGCAGAAGTCTCTTGAGGCTGGCTAACACTTCTTTTACGTCTACTCTTTGGCTTATTACTGCTTTCTGAATTATCAGCTACTGTTGTTTCGTTAGTAGAAGCTACTGTTGTTTCTTCAGCAGAAGTCACTTTAGGCTGGCTAACAGTTTCTGTTATCGCTGTTTCTGATTGAACTGCCTCTGAATTAACCGCAGATTGAGTTGTAGCAGGTGTTGTATTCTCTGGATTTTCCACTACAGGGTTTTCAGTGCTTACTGTTGTGGTTTCTGTCACAGGTTGTTCAGCTTCTGTAGTTTTATTCTCAACAGGTTTAATAGGTGTTGTAGCATTTTCAGGTGTAACAACTTCTGTTGAAGCAACAGCAGTGTGGGCTTCAGGCTGATGAATATTTTCATCTGTCGTTTCTGTTGATTGAGGATTTTCTGCTTTATTTTCTGCTTTATTTTCAGCTGTTTTTGGATTAGCTACAGGTTGAGCAGTTTCTTTCTGTTCACTGTTTGATGCAGTTGTCTCTTTCGCAGCAACAGTTGTAGGTTTTGCTTGCGGTTGAGCTTCTTTTACATTATTAACAGTCGAAACATTTTCACGAGCAGGCTCTGCTTGCTGTGTGGTAGTTTCTGGCTCTGCTTGCTGTGTGGTAGTTTCTGGCTCTGCTTGCGATTGAACAGTTTTAGGCTGTTCCTGCTGTTTAGCCATTTCTGGTTCTTCTTGTTTTGGAGACGCTTGAGAAGCCATTTTAGGGACTTCTTGAGTTTTCTCTTTTTCTACTTTAGCCGTTTCTGTTTCTACTTTAGCCGTTTCTGTTTCTACTTTAGCTGTTTTCTCTGTTTCTGTTGGATTTATATTATTTGAAGTCGAGCTAATACTTCTTCTATGTCTGTTCTTTGGTTCACTGCGTGTCAGATCATCTTCCACTGCTGTTTCTTCAGTAGAATTTATTTCAGACTGACGAGCAGTTTCAGTCGTTTGAGTGATAGCTTCTACAGTTGGTTTAGCTTCTTCTGCAACTTTTCCATTTTGAGCTGTTGTCTCGGTTGCTTTTTGCTCGTTTTTCGCTACTGTTTCACTTTCTTGCGGACTATTTTCAGCCACTTTTTCAGTTGTCTCTGATGGAACACTTTCTGAATTTGGATTTTTAGCTTGTGTTGCGGTATCAGATTTTGGAGCAGTTTCCGTTGAGTTAGCAGTATTTGTCTCTTCCATCGCTGGTTGATCGGTTTCTGCAGGAGGAGTTTCTGGTTGCTCGTTTGCCATTGTTGATCCAGTAGTAGGTGCAGGTGGTGCTGGTGGTAGAGCTGGTGCTTCAACACGGGCGGTTTCTTCATTGTTACTTTGTGCGCTAGGTGCATCAGCTTGAATATCATTAGGTGTTGTGATATTTGTCGTATCGACAGTTTGATTTCTTTTTTCCACCTCTGGGTTATGCAAGTAATAACGTCCACTACTTTCTTTCAAAGTATAGCTCCAAGCACCTCGATCAACTTTGCCATTTGCTAATGTCACTTTTAAATCATTTCTTGTAGCATTTGAAGCATCAAAAAGTGTGAGTTCATTTTTTGTAGGTTCGCCTGTTTTATCTGCTACTTGTAATGTAAAGTTACCTGTGGCGGATTTATTTACAACAACTTTGTCACTTTTATTATTGGTAAAATCAACCCAATAATAGAAAGAACCGTTACCTGATAAGCTATTCACTGTCAGTGTGTTATATGTAGTTACTTTATTAGCATCGTTTTGTGCATTTAAATGAATATGCCCCTTGTCTAAATTTAACTGATTAACACTGCTATCGCCTGTTAAATGCCAATGGCTATTTTCGGTTAAACGTACTTGGCTATTTTCTTTGCTTTGAATTGTGCCGAATAAGTTAGCTTTGCCTAAGGTAAAGTTTGCATTACCTGATAAATTTACATTGCCAGATACATTAGTGGCGTTAAAGCTATTAAGGGCTTTTTCCGATAAATTGCTATTATGGCAAGTCACATAGCCTGTATAGTCAGAACGTACACAAACGGTATCGCCTGCTTTATAGCCGATATGCACTTTTGCATTATTAGAAGCTGTGATATTTGACGTAATGCTTTCAACATTGCGACCTGAATAAAGGGTTGCGTTATTGGTTACATTAATATTTGTTGCTTTAAAATTGCGGTTAATCCAGTCATCTTCTACCACCACTTCATTATTTTCAGAAAAGTGTGGATCTTTCTTAGTTGAAGAAATACCTGCGATATCTCTTGCGTGAGGTGTTGGTCTGCCAGAAAGGAATAAGGTGCCTTGTTGAACATTTAAATCGCCATTAAGGTTTGTTCCGCCTGTTAATAAAAAGCGATTTTGCTCGGTTTTGCCACTAAAGGTAACGTTTAATTTGCCGTTTTGATCTGCCTTAGTTACTTCCTCGCCAAAATAACCGTTAAAGCCATTCATACGCTCGTTGTTTATATGGTTCATTGCATTTTTTTGAGCGTCTAGTTTTTCTGTTCCCATATATAGCCAACTATCATTGCTTTCTCCTCTGTTTTGAGGAAATTCTGAGCGAATGCTAGCACCTTTCTTTAACGCATAATAAGTTCTATTTTCTTCATTAAAATAGAGTTGGTATCCATATTGTATTTGTCGAAAGGTATAATAAGGAGCATCTTCATCTCGTGGTTTTACATAATATAGAGAAACCTTATTTGGATCTGTAATCAAATTATCCCCTGTAATTGTTACAGTAGAGGTTTTGCTGGTATTGTGATTTACTATTCTTGCCCCATCATCAATATTTCTGATGTGGTCAAAGGTTAGTGAATTACCGTTTAAATCTAATCGACCACCTCTAAAGCCAAAGTAAATAGAATTTGGATCTACTTGTTTATCATCATTAAGTACAACAGTTGAGCGACCACTCACTATACCTACTTGTGAAAAGGCTTGAACTTTATTATTGGCATCAGCTTTCTGTTTTAAGATAACAGTACCATCGCCAACTTTAAGTAATCCTTCATTTTTCCCTTTTCCTTCTACAACTAATGTCCCTTTACCAATTTTAGCTAAACGATCAGATTGTGGGTTATGTACTTTCCACGTTACTGTTTTTCCATCAGCAACAGAAACGCCAGCTCCTTTCCAAGTAGTGTTATCGGAATTACCTTTAACTTCATAATCTCCTTCAAAGAACAATCCGCCTGCACCTTGATCGATATTATTATTTAAGGTAAGGTTTCCACTTCCTTCAAATGTAACACTTTTCCCGTGATTAGGTTTATCTTTTCCATCAGCTAAATCAACATTTAAAGATTTCCCTCCCCCCGTAATCGTACTTGTACTGCCAGTGGCTTGCCAAGTATATTGGGTGTTAGAACCAGTTAAAGAACCTGCACTATATTGTTGATAAATTTTTTCTGCAAATTCATGTTTATAGATATTCCATTCTTGCCAAGATTTTTTGTTATAACCCGCCCAGAAATCATAGGATCCAAGAAAAAGCCATTTTCCTTTTTCTCTATCATATACAAATAATGGGGAGCCACTGTCGCCTAAAACAGCATAATTGGTAAGAGGATCTTGAGATAATATTCCTTTTGGATCGCTGTGTTCCTCTTTTGAATTGCCAAAACCAATTAGTCCATTATTCTCGTGGTTTACTTTATAAGGTGTACCTGCAATACCATAGGTATAAGCATTACCAACTAGTTCGAGATTATCTCCACCAACATCCCAGTTTCTCAACAGATTTCCTTGTTTATCCTTTTCCGTCAAGATTAATTGATAACGACTTCCTTTTTTATAGATAAATTGAGAGCCACTACCAAGTCTTACAAAAGCTGGGTATTTATCAGAATTGTTATACTCTCCTTTATTGTTGTTTGCAGTTGAAGCCTCTATTGGTGCAACTTCGGTAACAAATTTATCAAGGCGAGGCATATAATAATCTTCACGGCGTTTTTGAGCATCTTGTTCTTCTTTTGTTGTGAAAGATGTTACATTCTCTGTAGGGAAATTATTTTTTTCAACGGTGTAATATCGGTTTTCTTCAGAGGATACATCTCGGTGCGATTTAGCATTGCCATTATGCATATTGCCGTTTAAGTTACCAAAATGTAGTTCATTCACGCCGTTACTAACGTGTTTTACGCCTACTACATATTGTGGATTTACCAACGTGGCAATTCTCTTATCTACATCCACAACACTAAAATCAATCATCGGAATGCCATTAGGTAAAGCATTGCCTAAAGATTGGTTATTTTTATCTCTCACTTCCACATTTGTTGCGCCAACAGAAAACTTCCCTTTATTTTCTGCAAAATCACGAAATATTTGATAATCCACATCGTCTCTCACTAACGCGGCTTCTGTATAAGGGGTTAATGCGTAGGCGACAGTAAGTGCAATAAAATTGAGTTTGAATTTTTTATTTAGCATAGAAGCTGTCTTTATTAATTAAGTTTAAAAAGTAGATTTGATAGGACACAATTTGATATACGGCTACAAGTTGATTCAAATCTTGGCTGTGTTGCATTGATAGTTTGCAAGTTGTCTTCATTTTTATAATGAGTGGGTTTTATAGCATAAATCGCTCAAAACTTGAATTACATTTATTAGGTAATGATAATGATTTTTGATATTTTTTAAAAAATTGGCGTATTTTCCACCGCACTTTTGGCTAATTTAAGGCGTTAATGATGCCATTATGAACAGAAAATATTTTTTTGTTTTCCACTTGCATTTCTTTTAGTTGTCTTTGAGTAATGGCGGTAACAAACACTTGTGAGCCACTTTGTTGTAATCGTTCTGCCAACAAGGCACGTTTGTATTGATCTAATTCCGAGGCAAAATCATCGATCAAAAAAATACAATGGCGTTGCTTTTCTTTCATTAAATGCTCGCCCTGCGCTAGTCTTAATGCACACATTAAAAGTTTAAGTTGTCCACGAGAAAGCACATCTTCAACAGGCAATCCTTGTGCTTTGAAACGAAAATCCGCTTTTTGAGGGCCAGAAAAGGTGTAATTTAAGGCACGATCCCGTTCAAAATTTTGTTGAAGAATTTCATAATAATCAGCATTTTTTTCCCACCCTTGATGAAAGCTGACATTAATTTCTAATTCAGGCAGAAAAAGTTGGCAAGTTTGTTCAATTTCAGGGCGGAGAGCTTCTGCATATTCGGCACGCCATTGACTTACTTGGTGGGCAAGTTTGGCAAGTTCAACGTCCCAAATTTTTATGGCAGAGTAAGGCTGATTTTGTGCAAGGGCGGCATTTCGTTGTTTGAGTAATCGATTGAGATTGCTCCAAGCGGAATAGAAACTTGTTTGGTGGTGGAATAATCCCCAATCTAAAAACGCTCGGCGATAACTTGGCCCGCCGCTGAGTAAGGTTAAGCCCTCTGGCGTGATTAATTGCATTGGCAGAAGATGGGCAAGATCGGAAATTTTATTGCCATCTTCGCCGTTAATTTTTACTAAGGTGTTGCCTTGACGCAGTTTTTGTAAGCCGACAGACCATTGATGTTGGCTTTCTTGGATTTGTCCAAATAGGGTAAAGTGCGGTTCGTCGTAAGAAATGATGCGATTTGTGACCGCACTTTTAAATGAACGCCCGTGACCAAGATAAAAAATGGCTTCTAATAAGCTGGTTTTTCCGCTGCCGTTGTTGCCGATTAAAAAGTTAAAGCAGGGATCAAAATCAAGATCCACTGCTGTTAAATTACGAAATTTTTCGACCAGTAAACGAGAAATCGCCATATTATAAACGCATTGGCATAATGACGTATTCGCAGCTGCTGTCTTCACAGTTTTCAATTAAGCAACTGGAGAACGCATCAGTTAAGCACATTCGCACTTGATTACATTTAAGTGCATTCAGCACATCAAGAATATAGGTTACATTAAAGCCCACTTCTAATTCTTCGCCATTGTAATTGACATCGACAATTTCTTCTGCTTCTTCGTGTTCTGTATTTGAGGCAGTAATTTTAAGCTGGTTTTCCTTTAAACTTAAACGTACGCTGCGTGCGCGTTCATTAGATAAAATGGACGCACGAACAAAAGCCTGTTTCAGCATTTCCCAACTGCCTTCGACAATTTTTGTGGCATTACGAGGCAATACTCGGCGATAGTCAGGAAAGCGACCATCAATTAATTTTGATGTAAATACCGTGTTTTTTAAATGGACTCGTAAATTGTTGGTGCCAATTTGTAAGCGTGCTGGTTCATCGTTTGTTTCTAATAAACGAACAAGTTCTAACACGCCTTTACGAGGTAAAATCACAGAATGATTTTGTAATTCTTGTTCAAGTGAGATAGTACACACCGCAAGTCTATGACCGTCTGTTGCCACAGTTCGCAATAAATTGCCCTCTGTTTCAAATTTCATACCATTTAAGAAATAGCGTGCATCTTGGTTTGCCATAGAAAATTGAGTGGATTCAATTAAACGGCGTAAGGTATTTTGCGGTAGTTGAAAATCCACTTCAGACTGCCAATCTGTGAGGTTTGGATATTCTTCGGCAGGTTGAGTGGTTAGTGTAAAACGACTACGCCCCGATTGCACTAATGCACGGTCTTGTTCAAAAGTCACCGTGATTTCTGAATCATCAGATAAAGTGCGGCAAATATCTAAGAATTTTTTTGCTGGAATAGTAAAAGTGCCATTTTCAGAAGACGATGAAAGCTGAGTTTGACTCGATAATTCGACTTCTAAATCTGTACCAGTGATAGTCAGACGATTGTCTTCAATTTGCAACAACACGTTGTTTAATACAGGAATGTTTGGACGATTACTCAATACGCCACATACTTGTTGCAACGGTTTTAATAAATTTTCTCTTGAAATGCTAAATTGCATTGCGTTCTCCTTTTATGCGGACAAAGTGCGGATTAAATTCGCCCAATCTTCTTGAATACTATTGTCTTGCTCGCGGAATTTTGGCACTTCGCGGCAAGCGTTTAATACGGTTGTGTGATCACGATCAAATGCACGACCGATTTCAGGCAAACTGCGGTTTGTTAATTCTTTTGCTAATGCCATTGCAATTTGGCGTGGACGAGTGACTGAACGTGCGCGACTTTTTGATTTTAAATCTGAAACCTTAATTCGATAATATTCAGCCACCACTTTTTGAATATTTTCAATGGTAACTAAGCGTTCTTGCAGAGCCAAAATATCTTTTAAGGTATCACGCACGAAATCAATATCAATGTCGCCGCCTTTGAAGTCTTGCATTGCTTTCACGCGATTTAACGCCCCTTCGAGTTCACGCACGTTGGTACGTAAGCGTTGAGCAATGAAGAACGCGACTTCTTCTGGCAAGTTCAGATTATGTTCTTCCGCCTTTTTCAATAAAATCGCTACACGCGTTTCAAGATCGGGCGGTTCAATGGCTGTTGTTAAGCCCCAGCCAAAACGTGATTTTAAACGTTCTTCAATTTTTTCAATTTCTTTAGGATAACGATCCGAAGTTAAGATAATTTGGCGACCCGTTTCAAACAAGCTATTGAAAATATGGAAGAATTCTTCTTGGGTTTTTTCTTTTTCAGCGAAAAATTGAATATCATCCACTAAAAGCGCATCGAGAGAACGATAGAATTTTTTAAATTGATCCATTTTATTATCACGCACTGCTTTTACCATATGCTGCATAAAGTTATTTGCGTGAATATAAAGCACACGTGCATTCGGTTTATTGGCTAAAATGCCATTGCCAATGGCGTGTAACAAGTGAGTTTTCCCTAAACCAGTGCCGCCATATAAAAAGAAAGGATTGGCTGATGGTTCGCCCGGTGCTTGAGCAAGTTTTTGACCGACTGCACGTGCCAGTTGGTTCGATTTACCTTCAACAAAGTTATCAAATAAATGTTTAGTATTGAGATGGGATTCAAATTTTATTGGCGTATTAGATTCTGTTTGAAAATCTACCGCACTTTCTGATCTAAGTGTTGTATTTGGTGTGCTTTCCACTATCTTGGGTGCAGGTTTAACCCCTTCTTTTAAAGAAATACGCAGTTCAGGATTTTGTGCAAGTGTTTGACAAATTTGCTGGATTTGTGCGAGATAATGAGTTTCCACCCAACCTTTCACAAACATATTAGAAGCATATAAAACAATGTGGTTATCCGCCACCACATCAGCCTGTAAAGGACGAAGCCAAGTGCTAAGATCGCTGGCTGAAACTTGATCTTGAAGTTGTAACAGGCAACTTTGCCAAAGATTTGAGAGAGTCACAAAAGGATCCTTATTGTTTTTGTAATAGAGAAAAGTGCGGTAAAAATTGTCGGAGATTTTACAATAAATGCGTGAAAAGATCTTGTAAAAAATCCAAGTTTGGTTTTTCACTTAACCAGATTATAGAACAGAAAAAGATGCGCCAGTAAGGTATAGATATAGCATGTCTAGTCCATCTGGCGCATTTTAATTTAGAATTTCATTTCTAATGTTAAGGTATAGTTTCGTCCTGATGCTGCGTAGCGAGTATAGCTACCAACATTTTGATGTTGATTGACCGCACCTTGTGCTGTTTGACGCACCGCTTCCCAAGTAACATAGCGATAGTTTAATAAATTATATACTCCTAATCGGAACAAAATACTTCTATTCACCATGTAATAACCCGATACATCTAAGATATGCCATGCCCGAGTAAGTTTTCTTGTTGATTTTACATCCCTTGAATTGTTACCCAATGCACGTTTTCCTAGCAATTCATTTTGAGATTTTGCTTTTGATTGAGTAAACATTGTATTAATTCCCCAAGTATTACTTGGATGATCATAGCCTAAACCAATGATATAACGGCTGGGCTGAATGGCATCAAATAAATAACTGCTTACGGAGGCTAAACCAGCATTGATTTTTTGATCTTTAACTTTTACTCGGTTATAAGCAAATGTTGCATACCAACCGTAGGGAATACGTTTCCATAAACCATTAAAATCTAATTGCGCAGTTATATTTACGCCAACTAATTTTGCATTTTGTGCATTATGATATCCATAATTGCCCTTGCCCCTTCCATTTTTAAGTTCTTCAGCAAAGGCGATAAGATTTCGATAAGCATTACTAAAATGACTGATCTCAATATTACCAAAATCCCCTTTTAGAGCGAGACCAAACTCTTGGTTACGAGATGTTTCAGGCTTAAATTTACCTACATAAACCTCGTCATTCTTGCCACCATACCGCCAACCATACATTTCAGCAAAACTAGGATTTCTAAATCCAGTAGAAAGGCGATAAGAAAGATCAAGCCATTCCGTTGGTTTTATGACAATACCAGTATTCCAAGAGAAATTTTTAAATTTACCAACACTAATAGTTGATTCATTAGCTTTTGTACGAGATACGTCATACCGAATACCTAAACCTAAATCAACGTATTTCCCTAATGCCATATTATTGCGTGCTGCGAAATAATAATTTTTCCCTTTAATTAACCGCACCTTACAGTCTCTGTAATTAGAGGAACTACCTTGATAATTACAATGATCTCCTCCTGCAAAATATGGCTTTGGTGTTGGGTATAAGTAAGGTCGGTCTTTTTCACCATTTCTGTGTTTCTCAGTTTTACTCCCTGGAATACTATTTGCCGTAGCGATAACACGTCGAGTTAAATAATCTTTGTGCTGAAGCGCTGAAGTAAAGTCATCAAAACCAAGATTGAAAGCAATTTGTTGAGTAAGCCAATTTTGTTGAATTTTTTTCTCTAAATTCAATTGCAACATATTATGTTTTTCTTTATAAACATTTCTATCAGAACGATAGAATGAATAAGGTTTATCACGTGTTGGGCGGCAATTCTTACTTGGATTAGGATAAAGACTGCAATGCGTATGTTGCATATAACTGTCAAGTATGATGTTTTGTTGATTAGCACTTAACACTGCTTTGTCAATGATTCCCGCTTTGTTCTTATTTTCGTAAATATATTCAATACCTACACGCTGTTTTCTATGGTGTTCATCAAAATAAAGCCCACTTGCATATTTAACGCCTCGGCCATCTTCAATATGTTGGTATGCACCATAATCTCGCTTGGGATAAAAAGGTCGACTGCTATCATCCCGTCTTTCTGTTGGGCTTAAATAAGCGGGAAATGTCATATCACGGATATCAAATTTTTGTTGTGTGAATTCAAAAATACCACCAATATAATGTTGTTCAGAAAAATGATACCCTCCTCTTAAAAACCAAGACTGGCTTTCATATTTCATTGGATTAGGTTTGATACGGTTAGCCCCCGTATAATCTGAAACGCTTACGGTTTCTTTTTTGGTGGATAAAATCGCAGGTGGTTTGGCTGAAGGTATACACTCGTCATAACCCTTTGGACACTCATCTTCCATCACAAAGTATGCAGATTGATTCTCTGGTTTGGCGATTAAGCGATTATAACTTTGCACGCCTTTTAATGCATCTTTATGGACTTGGGTTTCAATTGAATTTCGTTGAGTGTAAATGGCGACCCCTTCAAATCCACCTTGTTTTCCTGCTACAGCTAAAGAATGGGTAAAGCCTTTATTTTTGCTTGAATAAGCATTTTTAGTTTGAATTCCCCATGATTTGTCTCCTTCTAAGATATCGGCTGCGGATTTGCTTTGAAATGTTACAGAACCAGCTAATGCTCCATTTCCATACTCAGAAGAACTCCCCCCCTTGCTTATTTCGACGGCCTTTACATTTTCATATTCAATTTCATTAATTGCACCAGTGCCAGAATATCCTGAACGAGCAACTAAAGGGCTTTGCACTACATAAGATTGCGTTTGAGGTAAACCATCTACTAATAAAGCAACTCTATTTCTGTCCATACCACGAATAGAATATCCAGAACTTGCACCGCGGCCTTGTTCTACAACTGAAATCCCTGGATCATAGCGTGTTAGATCACGAATATTTAATACTTGTTCTCGGCTGATACTTTCACTAGTTTTGATAATTTTGCCAAGTCCAGTTACTTCATTATCTTTACGATCTCTTATTTTTTCTGCAGTGACTGAGATAGTTTCTAATTCTGAATCTTCTGTACTTTGAGTGTCCACTTCAGATGATATAGCTTCTTTTGTATCTTTTATACTTTGAGTTTCTGCTTTTACATAGCATGAAATTAAAAGACAAGAAATAATACTTAGGCGAAAATAGGGTTTTTTAGTCATTTTTAGTATTCCATTATTTGGTTGTTTCTACTTGTTGTTTTTTAGCTCCAAACACAACGGCAGCTCTTGCCTTTTCTGAATTGGATGGTGAAGATACGGCTGAGGAATTTGCAGCTGTAGAATTTCCGTTATAAGTGAAATAACCGCCTAATTCTGTAGCGTGCGGACCATAAAATGCCCCGTTTACTGTTGCCGTGAAATTGACTTTAGGTGTGCCTTGTGTACTTTGGCTATCAATCGCTACATTGTTTGCGTGGGCAGTGCCTTCAAAGTCATTCTTACCATTTTGAAAGGTTGCCTCAATGTTAAACACGGTATTTTTATTATCGTGTCGTTTTAATGTGCCTGTTAGCTTTTTATTGTCAAAATCAACATCAAACTCGGCGGGAGCATTTTTATTTTGTTGTTTATCTCCTGTAGCGGAGTAAGATGTCTTGTCATCACCAATATAACCAAACCAACTACCGAGATATTTCACGTTTCCCATTGTAGGAATTTGAGAACTGGGAGTACGGAGACCTAATAAGAATTGATAATAAGTGTTGGTCGTTGCCGCCGTTTGTTTTTCTTTGTCTTCTTCTTTTTCTTTGTTTTTTTCTTTGTTTTTTTCTTTGTCTTTTTCTTCTTTAAGTGGGTCTTCATAATACATACCAAATTTTACATAGCTTAGATTACTGCAACATGCTTCTACTTTATAGCGTTTCTTTCCTACCTCATGGTGCTTACTACTTATGAAATCACCACTATTTTCAGGTAAAAGTGGAATAGGATATTTGTCAATTAACAGATAATCAGCTTCGCCAAAACTTGGTATATCTTCCGTCTTAAAGTTTTTTTCATCGGTTTTTGCATCGGCTGCTGTATTGGTTGTGGCATCAGTTCTTTTAAAAGTAATTAGCTTGCCATCAATTAAGGTTTCTTTGGATAATTTTTTGTTTTTTGTTTCTTCCGTTTCTTTGGCACTAAATACCCCAAAAACTCGTTTATCATCAGCTAAAAATTTACCCCCTAGTTCTTCAGCATTAGGCCCGTAAAAACCACCTTCTAATGTTCCCTCGCTGGTAAAGGGATGTTCTTGAGACTCTTCTCTGGTTGTTGGCTTTACTTTACCCCTGAATCTATTACTATAAATATGGGCATCTATATCATAGAGTTTTTTCTTTTCATATGCTTGATTCCCAGTTTTTCTTTGGGTGTAAGACAGTTCTCCTGTCAGTTTTTTAGTCTCAAAATCTGCACTAAATTCACTCACTAGCCCTTTTTCTTTCCCATTACTATTTTCAACTTCTAAATCAATGTCTGCTGGAATTGCACTACGTTTGGAATAAGCTTGACCTCTAGCATTACTGAACAAAGAATACTTTGTGCCATTTTTAGTTGCAGTGATGAAATCCCAAGTTCCTTTGTATTTAGCTACACCGCTTACTGGCAAGTTTTTTGCAGTTTCATTACCATAATAAAACGCATAACCATAATAGCCACTATAGGCTTTCCCCTCTGTAATCTTAGACCAATCACGCCAACTATTGATATAATATAATCCAGAATAAACGTATTTTTGTAAATTAGAATCTTGTGATGTTCCATTAGGTTCCACAATTGAGCCAATAAGGTCCCCCCCCCCCCCGTTTTTATTGTCATTTTTAACTTTTTTAACATCCTCTTCAATCGTAGAAAGTGAGGAAAATATGATATAGTCGTTTCCACTTAAGAAACTAGGTTCTTTAGCACCACTCAAATTTTGAGCCACTAACTTCATCCCTCCCCCTAAAGAAGGAATGGACAAATTTTCCAATTTAGATTTTGTTCTTGAACTTGAAG
>ERZ1023510.56-NODE-56-length-24436-cov-39.206062_pt1 | contig 24436 bp, 29 predicted proteins | sample MGYA00380549_ERZ1023510 | MGnify/ENA primary metagenome ERZ1023510 (study PRJEB33173, sample SAMEA4830364) | metagenome | study: EMG produced TPA metagenomics assembly of the PRJEB25223 data set... | reverse complement strand
TTCCAAATTTTCCAAAAATATTTTCTATTGCATAATTACATCTCGTAATCTTATTTCTAATCTTATCAAAACATATTGCTTGCCTTGTATTAAGTATATTTTGAGTTAATCAAGGTATTATAAAATGAAAAGGATCTATACTGATGAACCAACCAACCAACCAACCAACCAACCAACCAAAATAATAAAACCGTTGCGGTAGTGACTTCAACAATTGGTCGTCCAGAATTATCTTTGGCTATTAAAAGCGTACAAAATCAAACTTATCCATGTAAGCATTATGTATTTATTGATGGCAATATTTTCTGGGATAAAGCCAAATCTATATTGGAATACAAAAAGCGATATTTTCGTAGATGTTAAAATAGAAGATATTCAACAACAACTCCATTTTACTTTTAATGAAGTTAATGGACATATTGATACTAATTGTTACGCCGTACCTCGTGAGATTGCACAAAAAACTTCATATAGTTGGAACACGCCATTAATTGGTGATCGCAGCTTTTTATCTGCCTTAAAAAGTTTGGGGTTAATAGGTCAAACTTCAGGAAAATATACCGTTAAATATAGGGCAGATTTCAATAAACTAATTGCTGTTCGTCGTGTTTTTCCTCAATTATCCTTGTCAGATGAAGATAACAATAATATTTCTGCAAAAATATTAGAAGTGATAAATCAGCAAAATATAGAATATTATGGAGGTCGCCCTTGGGCAAAGGAATAAAAAATACAATTTTTAATCAAAAAGTATAAAAAATAAAAATCAGGCTTGACTTATTCCTTTTGCACTAGTTTAATAGTACAAAATTTTCCAAAAGGATAAATAAATATGAACATTCAAACTCAAGCCTTTATTGCGGTGACAGCTCAACCCATTCCCTATTATGCTGACACCACCGCTATTTTTAATACACTTTGTCAATCCAATTCAAATTCTCTTCTACTCGACTCTGCCGAAATCGGTAGTAAAAACAGTTTACAAAGCCTTATCTTAGTCAATGCTGCGGTTAAAATAACGTGCTTAGGTCACAACGTCACATTTAAAGCTTTAAATAAGAATGGAAAACAAGTTTTAAAAGAAATTCATCCAAAATTAACCGCACTTGGAAAAGTAAGTGCGGTCAATTTTGAAGACGAATTTTCTGTACAATTTTTGCCACTTGATAATCAACTTGATGAAGATAGTAAATTACAGTCTGCCACTATTTTTGATGGGTTGCGTGTTATTTCTAGTCTTTATCAACATAGCCAAACGCCTATTTTCTTAGGCGGATTATTTGCTTACGATCTCGTCGCAAATTTTATTCCAATGGATGGCATTACATTAAAAAATGATGGTATCAACTGCCCTGATTACAGTTTCTATCTTGCCGAACACCTCATTACTATCGACCATCAAAATCAACAAGCAACACTGAAAAGTTTCTGTTTTGCTCAAGAAGAACAAGTTAATATTGCGAAAACCTCCCTTTCCATCGCACAAAAACTAAAAAATATTGATCACGTTCTTTCTATTAAAGCGGCAAGTGATGAAGTTAAAACAAACTTTGACGATCCTGAATTTACTGGTATCGTAAAAGCCTTAAAACACCATATTAATATTGGAGATGTTTTCCAAATTGTGCCTTCTCGCCGTTTCTCCCTTGCTTGCCCGAATACATTAGCCAGTTACGCTCAACTCAAACAAAATAATCCAAGCCCTTATATGTTCTATATGAACGATGAAGACTTTATTTTGTTTGGTGCATCGCCAGAAAGTGCGCTGAAATACGCGCCAGAAAATCGTCAGCTAGAAATTTACCCAATCGCAGGTTCACGCCCTCGTGGTTTTGATGCTCACGACAATATCGATCCTGAATTAGATGCACGTTTAGAACTAGAACTTCGCCTTGATCATAAAGAACAAGCGGAACATTTAATGTTAGTTGATTTAGCGCGTAACGACATTGCTCGAGTTTGCCAAAGCGGTACGCGTAAAGTAGCTGAATTAATGCAGGTGGATCGCTATTCTCACATTATGCATTTAGTGTCTCGTGTGGTGGGTAAATTACGCCCTGAATTAGATGCACTTCACGCCTATCAAGCCTGTATGAATATGGGCACATTAACTGGAGCCCCCAAAATTAAAGCAATGCAGCTTATTTATCAATTTGAGCAACAAAAACGCCATAGTTACGGCGGTGCGGTGGGTTATCTCACGTCTGATGGACATTTTGATACCTGTATCGTGATTCGTTCTGCTTTCGTACAAAATGGGATAGCCCATGTACAAGCAGGTTGTGGTGAAGTATTGGATTCTGATCCACAAATGGAAGCTGATGAAACACGCCATAAAGCAGCGGCTGTCTTAAAAGCAATTCGTCAAGTTAATACACAAGCAAAATAAGGAAGAATTATTATGGCTAATATTTTATTTTTAGATAACTTCGATTCCTTCACTTACAATCTTGTGGATCAATTTCGTGTATTAGGTCACAACGTCACAATTTATCGCAATGACTGCGACTTAGAAAAACTGGTAGAAACCGCACTCAATACACCTGATACCATTCTTGCACTTTCTCCAGGGCCAGGAACGCCATCAGAAGCTGGGATTTTACTGCCATTGATCGAACGCTTAAAAAATAAAGTGCCGATTATTGGAATTTGTTTAGGTCATCAAGCGTTGATTCAAGCCTTTGGTGGTAAGGTTGTTCACGCTGGCGAAGTGTTGCATGGTAAAGTTTCTCGTATATCCCATGATAACGAAGCGATGTTTAAAGATCTTGCAAATCCAATGCCTGTGGCGCGTTATCATTCTTTAATGGGACAAGATTTACCAAAAGAATTTATCGTCAATGCGGAATATAATGGCATTATTATGGCAATTCGTCATCGTGATTTACCCATTTGCGCATTCCAATTTCACCCTGAAAGTATTTTAACTGTGCAAGGTTCGCAATTATTACAACAATCAATTGAATGGTTGTTAAATAGATAAGACAGAAAAAAGTGCGGTGATTTTTAACCGCACTTTAAAGGAGAAAAAATGATCACCGTATTCGGACTTAAATCCAAACTCGCACCACGTCGTGAACAACTCGCGGAAGTAATTTATAACAGTCTTCATCTCGGATTAGACATTCCAAAAGGCAAGCATGCGATTCGCTTTTTGTGTTTAGAAAAAGAAGATTTTTACTACCCTTTTGATCGTAGCGATGATTACACCGTCATCGAAATTAACCTGATGGCTGGTCGTATGGAAGGCACAAAAAAACGCTTGATAAAAATGCTATTTAGCGAATTAGAGTACAAACTCGGCATTCGAGCTCACGATGTGGAAATTACGATTAAAGAACAACCCGCGCATTGCTGGGGTTTCCGAGGAATGACAGGTGATGAGGCGCGCGATTTAGATTACGATATTTATGTTTAATAAAATATAGAAAATTAACAAATCCACATACAAAGAAAAACAGGAATAGACTATGCAACACAACCAATTATTAGAACAACTTTATAGCGGACATTCACTTTCAACCTCAGAAAGCACCGCTCTTTTTAATGCAGTCATCCAAGGTGAGCTTTCCAATGAACAAATTGCTGCAATGCTTATTGCTTTAAAAGTGCGGGGAGCAAATACTGAGGAAATTTCGGGTGCCGTTGCCGCCTCATTACAAAATGCCAAAGCATTTCCATATCCAAATTATCCTTTTGCGGATATTGTAGGAACAGGAGGCAATGGTCAAAACACTATTAATATTTCCACTACCAGTGCGATTGTTGCGGCATCAATGGGAGCAAAAATAGCAAAACATGGCAATCGTAGCGTGTCGAGTAAATCAGGTGCTAGCGATGTGCTTACCGCACTTGGCGTTAATGTGAACGTCACACCAGAGCAAGCTCGACAAGCGTTAGATGAAATTGGTGTCTGTTTTTTATTTGCTCAACAATATCATTCTGGTTTCCGTCATGTTGCGCCAGTCCGTGCCGCTTTAAAAACGCGCACTATCTTTAATATTTTAGGGCCGCTTATCAATCCTGCTCGCCCAACTTATCATTTACTTGGCGTATATGCGCCTGAATTAGTAAAAACCTATGCTGAAACCGCAGTTGCCTTAGAACATCAACATTCCTTTGTTGTACATGGTTCTGGCTTAGATGAAGTCGCATTGCACGGCGAAACACAAGTGGCAGAAATTAAAAATGGCAAAATTGAATATTTCACTTTAACGCCTGAAGATTTTGGCTTAAAAACGCAATCCCTCGAAAGTCTTCGCGGTGGTGAACCACAAAAAAATGCCCAATATCTGACCGCACTTTTACAAGGCAAAGGAAAGGCTGAACATGCTAATGCGGTGGCTGCAAATACGGCATTATTATTGAAATTATTCGGTTACGATGATTTAAAACAAAATGTACAAAATGTACTGGCGCATCTTGTATCAGGTAAAGCCTTTGAAACATTACAGAAATTAACCACATATTAATAAAAGCTAATTTTATACGCCACAATAAGAAGAAAAATGATGATTACTCAAGATTTTACTAAACCCATTGATTCCGCTACGGTGCTACAAAAAATCGTGCTTGACAAAGCGCAATGGGTTAAAGCAAAAGAAAAGGAATTTCCCCTTTCACAATTTAAACAAAACATTCAAAACTCTGACCGCTCTTTTTATGATGCGTTAGCAAAAGGCACGCATCAAAAGCCCGCTTACATTTTGGAATGTAAAAAAGCCTCCCCTTCTAAGGGATTAATTCGTGCTGAATTTAATTTGGAAGAAATCGCCAATGTCTATAAACATTATGCGTCCGCTGTATCTGTTCTGACAGATGAAAAATACTTCCAAGGCAATTTTGAGTTCTTGCCGTTAGTTCGCGGTATCGTGAGCCAACCTGTGCTTTGCAAAGATTTTATGATTAGCGAATATCAAGTTTACCTTGCTCGCTACTATCAAGCGGATGCGATTTTATTAATGCTTTCTGTGGTAAACGATGAGACTTATCGTGTGCTGGCAGAGCTTGCGCATTCTCTTGGCATGGGCGTATTGACAGAAACCAGTAATGAAGAAGAATTTGAACGCGCCCTTGCGCTTGGTGCGAAAATTATTGGTGTCAATAATCGTAACTTGCACGATTTAACTGTGGATTTAAATCGTGTTGTTGAACTCACTGAAAAATACGCCGACTGTATTCCTGCTGATGTACGTATTATTAGCGAATCAGGCATTTACAATCACAAGCAAATTCATCAATTACAAAAGGTGGCGCATGGTTTCTTAATTGGGAGTAGCTTAATGGGCAACCAAGATTTGAATAATTCGGTTCGCTCGGTGATTTTTGGAGAAAATAAAGTATGCGGTTTAACACGCACGCAAGATGTCAAAATCGTTTACGAAAACGGGGCACTTTACGGCGGATTAATCTTCGTAGAACATTCAAAACGTTGTGTGAGTTTACGCCAAGCGCAAGAATTAGTAACCGTTGCACCACTTCGATTTGTTGGTGTTTTTCAGAATCAAGAAATTGACTTTATCGTCAAAATAGCCAACCAGTTGCAGCTTTATGCGGTGCAATTACATGGTGTAGAAACTGAAGCATTTATTACCGCACTTCGCCAGCAACTACCAAAAAACACGCAAATCTGGAAAGCGATTTCGGTCAATACTGAATCTCAAAGTGCGGTCGATTTTACAGATGATTTGAATGTGGATCGTTATATTTTTGATAGCCAAACAGCGAACCAACAAGGTGGCACGGGTAAAACCTTTGATTGGTCATTAATTCCTGAAAATCTTAAACACAAGATTATTTTAGCTGGCGGTATCTCACCAAATAATGTGGAACAAGCCATTCAACAAAATTGCTTAGGCTTGGATATTAATTCTGGAGTAGAACGTTCTGCGGGCGTAAAAGATCAAGAAAAAGTGCGGTTAGTTTTTAATAATATTTATTAATTTTAATAACATAGAAATCACTAAATTTCAGCTTAAATACTAATAGGAGTAAACATATTATGTGTTTAGGCGTTCCGGTCAAATTGTCAAAATTGATGAAAATTCTCTTCAACTTGCCACAGTAGATGTATGTGGCGTACAACGTGAAGTAAATATTTCACTAGTCTGCACGGGAAATCCAGCCGATTTACTTGGCAAATGGGTGCTTGTTCGTGTGGGCTTTGCAATGAGTGTTATTGATGAAGATGAAGCTAAGAAAACCCAAGAGGCTCTGATCACAATGAGCCAACTCGAACATGAAGTTGGAGATTTTTTAGGACTAAATCAAAAATAAAAAGTAGGCATAATGCCTACTTTTTATGTTTTGTTACAACGCCTCAATCGCCTTATACTGCTCTTGGATTTTTTCTAATCCAGATTGGTATTCCGCTTGTTTTTCACGTTCTTTCGCAATCACTGCTTCAGGTGCTTTAGCCACAAAAGCTTCATTGCTAAGTTTGTTTTCGATACGTTTCACTTCGTTTTGATATTTTTCAATCTCTTTAGTTAAACGGGCAAGCTCTGCTTCTTTATTGATAAATCCAGCCATTGGCACAAGCAATTCAGCATTGCCGACTAATTTCGCTACGGCAAGTGGTGCTGTTTCGTTTGCGGCTAACACTTGAACGTTGTCTAATTTCGCCATGGCTTTTAAAAGAGCGGTCTGTTTTTCGAGAATTTTTGCATTTTCTGTGCTTAAATTACGAAATAACAGATCTAAGCCTTTGCTTGGTGCGATGTTGCTTTCTGCTCGAATATTACGTACCGCAACAATCACTTCTTTTAACCACTCAATTTCAGCTTCTGCTTCTGGATCAAAACCGCTCTCTTCCACTTGTGGGAAAGGTTGTAACATAATGCTGTCAGCAGTAATATCCACAAATCCTTTCACTTTTTGCCAAATTTCTTCGGTAATAAATGGAATCAGCGGATGTGCTAAACGTAATAATTTCTCTAACACGTGAACCAAGGTTTGGCTTGCTGCACGGATTTGTGCTGCGTTGCCGTTGGCAAATACTGGTTTAGTCAATTCTAAATACCAGTCACAGAATTGGTTCCAAGTAAACTCATAAATCGCATTGGCACAAAGGTCGAAACGATATTGGCTTAATGAATTACGGAAAGTTTCCACTGTGCGATTGAATTCCGATTGAATCCAACGATCCGCTAATGAGAACTCGATCTCGCCTTGGCTTAAATCTAATTTTTCATTCGTTAAGACGAAACGGCTTGCATTCCATAATTTGTTACAGAAATTACGGTAGCCCTCTAAACGTTTCATATCCCAGTTAATATCGCGACCGTTTGAAGCTAATGCCGCTAATGTGAAACGCAATGCGTCTGTACCGTGAGCAGCAATGCCGTCCACAAATTCTTTGCGAGTCGCTTTAGCAATCTTCTCTGCTAATTGTGGCTGCATCATGTTGCCAGTGCGTTTTTCAAGTAAATCGTCAAGGCTGATACCGTCAATCATATTGATTGGATCAAGCACGTTACCTTTCGATTTCGACATTTTTTGGCCTTGCTCATCACGAATTAAGCCCGTTACGTACACGGTTTTGAATGGCACTTGCGGTTTGCCGTTTTCATCTTTTATGAAGTGCATCGTAAACATAATCATACGTGCAACCCAGAAGAAAATGATGTCAAAGCCTGTAATTAACACATCCGTTGGATGGAACATTTTGAGTTCTTTGGTTTGCTCTGGCCAACCTAAGGTAGAGAACGTCCATAAACCTGATGAGAACCACGTATCTAACACATCTTCATCTTGTTTGAGTTCAACCGCAGAATCTAAGTTATATTTTGACCGCACTTCTTCTTCGTTACGTGCGACATAAACATTGCCTTCCGCGTCATACCACGCTGGAATACGGTGTCCCCACCAAAGTTGGCGAGAAATACACCAATCTTGAATATCACGCATCCAAGAGAAGTAAAGGTTTTCATATTGTTTCGGCACGAATTGGATTTCGCCGTCTTCCACTGCTTTAATCGCCACATCAGCAAGCGGCTTCACACTCACATACCATTGGTCGGTTAACATCGGCTCAATCGGCACACCGCCACGGTCGCCATAAGGCACTTTCAAATCGTGTGGTTTAATTTCGTCTAATAAACCCAGCGCTTCAAAATCTGCCACGATTTTTTTACGTGCAGCGAAACGCTCTAAGCCACGGTAATCCGCAGGAATTGTCGCTTCATAGCCAGCAAGTGGTTTGCCGTCAGTACCGATAGTTTCCGCTTCATCACGAATATTTGCGTTCAGCGTCAATACATTTACCATTGGTAAATTATGACGTTTACCCACTTCATAGTCGTTGAAATCGTGTGCTGGGGTGATTTTCACGACACCTGTACCGAATTCACGATCCACATATTCATCGGCAATAATCGGAATTTCACGATTAGCCAGTGGTAGAACAACAGTTTTACCAATTAAAGATTGGTAACGCTCATCTTCAGGATGTACCGCCACCGCCGTATCGCCCAACATAGTTTCTGGACGTGTGGTTGCCACCACTAAATAATCTTTACCATCTGCCGCTTTTGCATCGTTTGCTAACGGATAACGGAAATGCCAAAGGGAGCCTTTGCTTTCTTTATTTTCAACTTCTAAATCAGAAATTGCGGTGTGAAGTTTTGGATCCCAGTTTACTAAGCGTTTGCCACGGTAAATCAACCCTTCTTCGTGCAAGCGAACAAACACTTCTTTTACTGCGTTAGATAAACCATCGTCCATCGTGAAACGCTCACGTTCCCAGTCGATTGAGTTCCCTAAACGGCGCATTTGTTGGCTGATTGTGCCACCTGAATAGGCTTTCCAATCCCAAATTTTATTGATGAACGCTTCGCGCCCGTAATCGTGACGAGTTTTGCCTTCTTCCGCCGCAATTTTACGTTCCACCACCATTTGGGTCGCAATACCTGCGTGGTCTGTCCCCGCTTGCCATAAGGTGTTATGCCCTTCCATACGGTTAAAACGGATTAAGGTATCCATTAAGGTTTGTTGGAAAGCATGCCCCATGTGTAGAGAACCTGTTACGTTCGGCGGCGGAATTGCAATGCAATAGCTCGGCGCATTTTCATTTTCAGACGGTTTAAAATAACCGCTCTCTTCCCAATGTTGATAAAGGGCTTGCTCTACCGTAGACGGATTAAAACGGTCTACCATTTCGAATTTTTGTGTCATTTATTTTTTCTCTTTAATAGATTGATGTTAATTTGAGAATTTACTAAATAATTCTTTTTCTTTTTTTCTAAACTCTTTGTATTTATTGGACCAATACATTCCTTTATTGTAATATTGGGTATCCCCTGTTCTATAAAACTCTTCCGAATATATAGAAGCCAATTCAAAACTAATAGTTACATTACTAGAGACATCAATTATTTTATCACTATCCTTAATTCCTCTTTCAAAATAAGATATTGCCATATCTATATCTTTTTTTACTCCATGTCCATCTCCATACATTCGACCAATTTCTAGAAGAGCGGAAGAGTCATTTTCATTCGCAGCTTTTTTATACCATTCTAAAGCTTTCTCTAAATCCTTCTCTACCCCATTACCATATTCGTACATACGTCCTAATTGAACTTGACTTTCAATATCACCTCTAATTGCAGCTTTTTTTAATAAAGGAAATGCTTTGCCATAATCTCTAGTAATAACACGTCCACCATAGTATTCTTCTCCTAAGGTTTTTAACGCCTCTAATTCATCTTTATTTGCTGATTTCTCTAGATACTCAAAATAGAGTTCAATATTTTTGTCTACACCTTGACCTAAAGCATATAGCTTGCTTAATTTATATTCAGCCTCTCCTGACCCTAAATCAGCAGCCTTATCCCACAGTTTACGGGCTTCCACATAACTTTTTTCATTATATAGAGCATCTGCTTGTTTTAATAAGCTCTTTACATCTTCTTTATCGTTACAAGCACTTACAAAGAGCAAAGAAAAAATTAGGAAAATAGATTTTAAATTTTTCATAATGAAATCCTTTTAATAATTATTTAATTTAAATAACTCTGAATTTTAATTATTATCAAACCATCCAATACGCAAAATATCGCTTGCTTTAAAGTGGCTTTCCGATTTATCTCGAATGGTGATGGTTTTACGCTCTGCGAGAATATCGGCTTCAAAACGTTGATAAAAGGTAATATCGTTCATTTATTACCCCACGTTTTCAGTAGAAAGATTCCAACCTTGTAGACGTAATTGTTTATAACGTTCTCGAGCTTGTGTTTTTAACGCATCATCTTTCGGTACAAAATCAATAATTTGGGTAAAACTATGGCTAAAATCTGGAATTTCTTGTTGCAAATTAATTAGCACATCACGACGTTGTAAATTTCGTTTCCCAAGCCATGAAATTTCAATCGGTGTGGGATATTGTGTTGCCTCACCTGATAAATTATGCGGAACAAATTCATTAGGATCTCGTTGCCACAAAAGTTCATCAATTTCTAATGCTTGGCTCTCACTTTCGCAACTAATTAGTACTTTTTTCCCTGAACGCCATATTGAAGCAGCAAGATTACAGGCTATTTCTTCGACAGTTAAAGTACAATTTTCCGTAAGAATATAAAATTGTGCAGTTTTTGCCATTTTAGCCCCGTTATTTTCTCAATCTTGCCCTATAAAAAGGGTAAAATTTTAACGAAAAAAACCTAAAAAATAAATAATTAAATATGCATTATTACAAATGTCTGAAAATCCACCGCACTTTTATGATCTATGTCACAAAACTGATTTTTAACGTTTTTGTTACGTTCCACTCATAACTCGGAAGTGTTAAAATCACTTGCGTTTTAATTTTCATTCAATTCATAGGAGTACAGAATGGCATTTCGTATTGAAAAAGACACAATGGGTGAAGTTCAAGTTCCAGCAGATAAATACTGGGCTGCACAAACTGAACGTTCACGCAATAACTTTAAAATTGGTTCAGCCGCATCAATGCCACATGAAATTATCGAAGCTTTTGGCTATTTGAAAAAAGCAGCCGCATTTGCTAATCATGATTTAGGTGTATTACCTCTTGAAAAACGTGATTTAATTGCTCTGGCTTGTGACGAAATTTTAGCAAATAAATTAGATGATCAATTCCCACTTGTTATTTGGCAAACTGGTTCTGGTACACAATCCAATATGAATGTGAATGAAGTAGTTGCCAATCGTGCACATGTGATAAACGGTGGAAAATTAGGCGAAAAATCAATCATTCATCCAAATGACGATGTGAACAAATCACAATCTTCAAATGATACTTTCCCAACGGCAATGCACATTGCGGCATATAAAAAAGTAGTTGAGCACACTATTCCTTGTGTTGAACGTTTACAAAAAACTTTTGCGGCAAAATCTGAAGCTTTTAAAAACGTGGTAAAAATTGGCCGCACTCACTTAATGGATGCAACACCTCTCACATTAGGCCAAGAATTTTCAGCTTATGCTGCTCAATTAGATTTCGGCTTAAAAGCATTAAAAAATACCCTTCCACATTTAAGTCAATTAGCATTGGGTGGTACCGCGGTTGGTACAGGTTTGAACACGCCGAAAGGCTATGATGTGAAAGTGGCAGATTACATTGCAAAATTCACTGCACTTCCGTTTGTCACTGCAGATAATAAATTTGAAGCATTAGCGGCTCATGATGCAATTGTTGAAACTCACGGTGCATTACGTCAATTAGCAATGAGTTTATTTAAAATTGCGAACGATATTCGTCTATTAGCATCTGGCCCTCGTTCGGGAATTGGCGAAATTTTAATTCCTGAAAATGAACCAGGTTCTTCAATTATGCCAGGTAAAGTAAACCCAACTCAATGCGAAGCGATGACAATGGTCTGCGCACAAGTATTTGGTAATGACACTACAATCGCATTTGTGGGTTCACAAGGTCACTTCCAATTAAATGTGTTCAACCCTGTGATGATTGCCAACTTCTTACAATCTGCTCAATTATTGGGTGATGCTTGCGTATCTTTCGATGAACACTGTGCAGTGGGTATTGAGCCAAACTATCCACTCATTAAACAACAACTTGAAAATTCATTGATGCTGGTGACCGCACTTAATACGCATATCGGTTATGAAAATGCAGCTAAAATTGCAAAAACCGCACATAAAAATGGCACCACATTACGTGAAGAAGCGATTAATTTAGGTTTAGTGTCTGCCGAAGATTTTGATAAATGGGTTCGCCCAGAAGATATGGTGGGTAGCTTAAAATAATTCATCGCACAAATTAACATCAGTAATATTAAAGGCGAGTAAAATTACTCGCCTTTTTACTCGTTTCTCATTTGTTTTTTGATGCGGTTTGTTATAATCAACACAATTTTATTCACGGCAATTTATTATGAAAATGAAATCCCTTTTTGTGGCAATGATAACGTTTTTTTCTGCCACACCTTTTGCCCATTGGCAACCCATCGGAAATGCCGAATATACTTGGGGGCCGTTCCATGTTTATACCATTGGTTTGTTTTCTGAAACGGGCACTTATCAAGAAAATGAACGTCCATTAATGCTCTCTTTCAAATATGAAAAACCCATTGAAGGAAAAAATTTTGCGATTACGCTCATTAAAGAAATCGAAACCTTAAAACTTAATGATGGCGATACTCAAAGCTGGCTTAAAGAAATGCAATCCACATTTCCTGATTTTTCCCCAAACGATATTTTGAACTATATTGCCTTACCAGATAGAGGCTACTTCGTCTTAAATGATACAGTTTTAGAACACGATTTTGATGCTAAATTTAATCAAGCATTTATCGGCATCTGGCTTGCGCCAAATAGTACTTTTGTAAAACTTCAGCCACAATTATTAGGCAAAACGAAAAGCAATCATGAAGCGACAGAGTTTTATCTCAAACCTGAAATTGAATCCTTTGATGAACAAGATTCTACACCTGAATTACCGCCAAATTATTTATTAGATAGTCAGAAAAAATCTCAAGGATAAATTCAGTTTTTTATATTTTGCACCATAAAAAATACCTGTTTCCGAATAAATTATTATCAAGGAAACAGGTATTTATTATTTGAACATTCTCTATCTGACTAAAATTTTTCCCAAACTGGGATAACGCTATCAACTAAATCTAAATTTTTTCCTAACTCAACCCAACCACAAGGGAAATGGAAATCTGAACCAACGGATCCCAACAGATCAAATTCTTTTGCCCAACGAGCAAGCATTTGACGCTGATCTTTTGTTTGACCACAATCCGCCATTTCCATGCCATCACCACCCCAAGCCTTGAAATCGGTTATCAGCTTACGCACCCATTTCCCCGTCATGTTATAACGTAATGGATGCGCAATAATAGCTATACCGCCTGCGGCATGGATTGTCTCAATCGCCGTGGGAATATCTGTCCATTCTGCTTTAACAAATGCCGATTTTCCTTGCCCTAAATAGCGTTTAAAGGCCTGAGCATCATTAGATACCTTACCAATCTGCACCAAATAACGTGCGTAATGAGCACGAGTAACCTCGCCATCGGCTAAGGCTTTTGCTCCGTCATAAGCATTAGGAATCCCTGCTTTTTCTAATTTATCGCCAATTTCCACCGCTCTTTTTTCCCGTAATGCTTTTTGACTTTGCAAAAGTGCGGTCATTTTTGGATGAGTTTTATCGAAGTTTAATCCTACAATATGAATCCCTCGCCCTTCCCAATTTGTCGAAATTTCTACTCCAGTAATCAATTCAATGCCTACTTCTTTCGCTGCAATCTCAGCTTCATCAATGCCCGCAATCGTATCGTGATCGCATAATGCCAACACGTTCACGCCTTGCGCATAAGCACGATGCACTAATTCGGTTGGACTCAACACTCCATCTGATGCGGTGCTGTGGCAATGTAAATCGTATTTTTTTGCCATTATTTAATATTTTTTACTAATTCTTTTACTAATTTTGGACCGTGATAAATCAATCCTGAATAAACTTGCAACAACTCGGCACCAGCCTCAATTTTCTCTTGTGCATTTTGCAACCCATCAATGCCGCCGCTACCAATAATCGGAATCTGACCTTTCAGTTCTTGATGTAATCGCTTAATAATCTCCGTGCTTTTATGCTGCAACGGCTTTCCACTTAATCCGCCTTGCTGTTCGGCATTTTTCATCCCCATAACCGTATCACGAGAAACCGTGGTATTCGTTGCAATAACGCCATCCATTTTATGACGAACCAATGTATCCGCAATTTGCACTAATTCACTTTCCGTTAAATCTGGTGCAATTTTTACCGCAATCGGCACATATTTATTGTATTGGTTTGCCAAAATAGCCTGACGATCCTTGATGCTTCGCAATAAATCATCGAAATAATCACCATATTGTAATTGACGCAAATCTGGTGTATTGGGAGATGAAATATTCACCGTAATATAACCTGCATAGTTATAGGCTTTGTTCAAACAGAAAATATAATCATCTTTGCCTTGTTCCAAAGGTGTGAATTTATTTTTACCAATATTGATGCCTATCACACCTTTATAACGGGCGTTTTTCACATTTTCTATAAGATAGTCTATGCCATTATTATTAAAGCCATTACGGTTAATAATGCCTTCAGCTTCAATCAAACGAAACTGACGTGGCTTTGCATTCCCATCTTGTGCAACGGGCGTGACTGTTCCTACCTCAAGAAAACCAAAACCTAATGCACCGAAACCATCAATAGCATCGCCATTTTTATCTGCCCCTGCCGCCAATCCAATGGGATTAGGGAAATTCACACCCATTACCGTTTTCGGAAAGCCTTTGGGAGCATGAATAAGAGATTTTAAGATAGGTTGAAATAAAGGATTACCAGCTAATTTCAAGCATTGAATCGTGAAATCATGAGCCTTTTCAGCATCCATTTGGAAAATGCCGTGACGGAATAATTGATACATACTCGTTTATCTCTCAGGATAGTTTACTGTAAGAAAAGTGCGGTCAATTTTCACCGCACTTTAAAGGTAAGGTTGCTCGTATTCTACGAGGAACAAAAATGATGTGCAAATAATAAAGAAATAATTAATGGAAAATATTGTAAAATTAAGCTCTACACGATCATTAATACATTTTAATTATGTATAAAAAACGGCTAGTTTTATTTTTATGGTGCCTAGGGTCTTTCTCTTTATGTTGGGAATTGCCATTGTTCAATCTCCTGTTCAAGTGCGGTTAATAGTTCGTTTAAATTTCCACGAAACTCTTCTACTTTAAAATTCCCAATACCATAGCCTGCAAGTGTATTAGGCTTGCCTTCAATATCCGTATTAAATTGGGGTTTTGCCCCAGCGTGGTAGATTTTTTGATTGTTATATGACAATTCCCCATTTGCCCGAATACGAATGGTGCCGATAGCTCGGTTAATTTTTTTATACTCTATCCAGCCGTCGCCATCATTCGCCCCCATATTTAAGAGGTGATTAGCATTTGCATAAGTTTGCGAATCAGCCACCCCAATGCCACGAAACCCAATGATTTTAGATTCAAAACTTTTGGTACCTTGAATCGATTCATTGCCCCTTAATCCCACTTTGCTCTCTGCGGTAGTTTTAGCTTCTACTGCTTTGTCATAGGCGGTTTTCACGGCTTTTGATGTTGCAGCTTCGGTTTCGCTGTCGCTGTTAGTGGCTGAGCTTAGTTGCACGATGCCATATTGTTGTAACGTTGCCCGTGTAATTTCACTTAAGGCAAACCCCCAACGCACCCAATATTGCGAATCTGATTCATTCGGGCTGTTGTTTTTGCTATTTTTTAATGCTCGGTAGCTTATGCCATCAAACTGGACGCAAGAGCCTTTAGTATAGTCTTGTGTAGCAGACCATTCGGGTAGCCCTCGTTGCATTAAATAAGTATGTTTTTCGTCAAGTCGTTTAAACAAAAAGTTAAACCACTCCATAGGAGGGATACCCTGTGTTTGGTCAAACGTAATCCCCCATCCACGCAATAAGTCAGGGAAATTATCAACTTCACCTTGTTTTGCAGATGATGCAAAAATGCTTTCATCTGGCTTATTTACTAATGCCATATGTGACCTCTATATTAGGTTGAAAAGATATTGCACACCGGCTTGGCGTGGCAATATATCTAAATGATTGATTGCGAATTTCTTGAAATCAGATGTGATAGCGTTTGGTACAGAGATAGAGACGGTCATATCGTAGTTATCCACGATGTGACAACCTTCGCCAAAAATAAATAGGCACGCCTCAATTAAGTTTGGTAGCGTGCCTATTTGGTAGTTTTTAAGGATTCTGCATTTAATCAGGAACCGATAATCATCATCGGATAATCTGACGGAATCAGACAGTGGGTCTCGTTTACGATACCATTGCGCACCGCCTAGTCTTTTTTGGCTAAATCCAAGTGCATTGGGCGAATTGCGGAAACCGAAAAATTTACGTAATTGATAGCCATTAATAACCCGAAATTGCCCGACGTGTTTACCTACTTCACCTGCACGCGCAGGCGCTTGTTCGTAAGCGTAACTCATTTCATTATTCTCCTAACTGTTGTAAGTTTTGTTGAAATCTATTTTTGGTGCAGCTTTAGGCTCCGCATCACCAAGCAAAATACTGCCGAGCGATTTACGTTCATCCGCTAATTTTGCCACGACCGCTTTTGCTGTTTGATATGCGCCCGAAATTTCCTCATCGGATAATTTGGCTGCCTCGTCTTTAGTAAAAATACCCTGCGCAACTACCGTGCTTTCTTGGATTTCACGCACAGTAGCGTTATCCGCAAAATTGACTTCTTTAAATGCGGTTTTTGCATCAGCCAACACGGCAGCTTGTTTTACTTCTGCGTCACGTTTTGCTTGTGCTTCTTTCAATGCTTGAATTTCTTCATCTTTAGCTTTAAGGCGTTTTTCAAGCTCTTCTTTTTCCACGTCATCTTCCTTTTTATTTTCAGGTTCAGATTGTTTTTCTTTTAGTTCGGTTGGTTGTTCGCCTTTTGGCTCTTTACCTTCTTCACTACCAGACTTTTCTTCGTCCTCAATTTGTTTTTTCTGTTCGTCCGACAACTTGATGCCGAACGCACCTAAAAACGCATCGAGAATTTTTGCGGTTTTCCCCATAATGGTTTTATCCTCATCGGCAAGTTTTACACTTCCACCGCAGCGACCCTTTGCCACAATCGCTACGTGGTTGCCGATCATCGGCGACATCTCAAAATCTGCATCTTGTACCGTGGATGGCTTAATATCGCAGTCATATCCGCAAGATAATTGTTCCACACCGTGCTCCTGTACGGTTTTAATGGCTTGTTCATCATAAATCCAAGCCTCGGCTGTGAGTTCATCGCCCACTCGCTTAACATTACGCACGACACCGACAGAAAGCTGTTTCCAGTTTTTCGCATTCACTCCATCTTTAGGATGACCAACGGTTAATGTTGCATTTTCAAAACTCTTAATCGTTTCATCGTTAAATAATGATTTCTCGGTGCGAGCAACTTTTTTAATACCGTCTTCTTTTAAACCTAGTTCTGTAGCGAGGTAATCAAATACCCCAATTTTAGAAATTGTTGCGGGCACAACTAAAAAACCATCTTTAGTGATGGTTCTTTGTGTGGCTGCTTGAGTGGTTTTGTCTGTAAATTTCATTTATTTACCCCAATAAAAAACCCGACCATTTCTGATCGGGTTGTTTGTTTTTTTTTGCAATATCACGCCAACATTTGGCTAATTATTGTTTGTGCTACTTGTTTTATCGTATCAAGTGATAAATCGACGTTTAATTTTCTTCCCACGCCCCATGTGCCGTTATCGGCGAAAGGGTCATTGCTTGCACTTGAGTTTACCGTTCGATTAGGTAAGGACTTCAGAGCAAATAATCCGGTGTAGGTGTTGGCGATAGATTGATCCAAAATCGCCCTAGCCAAATCAGGACTTCCCCCACAGAGTTTTTCCAAGTCTCGCAAACATCGCTTAATCGTATCTTGAGTTTTAATTTCCGCCCGCTTGGCTTTACGCATTCGGCAATAAGCGATCCATGTCTCACGATCGACATAATCCGGCAAAGGAATATTCTCTGCGTTGATTTTCCCATTTGCAGACGTAGCCGATTCCCCTTGGGGGGATATAGGGGGGGTATTTTGTATATTGTTTTTAATATTGTCTTTTGTAGAGTCCCAATTTTTGGTACTGGTACTAATCCCATTTTTTGGTGCTGGTTTAAAATCGTTATTTTCATCAATGAAAAAGTTGAGTGAAAACTCGTTAATTTCACCTTGTTTACGTTCAATATTAACTAGATTTACCGACTCTAATTCTTCTATTGCTGCATAAGCCGTTTTTCGATCTTTTATGCCGCATTGAGCCATAAATTGAGAGGAAGAAATACGATCTGAATCTTTTCTCCAACCTGTAGTTTTCCGTGCAATGAGCAAATAACATTTGATTGCCTTGCCAGAGAGTGAATCTAGGTATTCATCAACAAAAGAATTTGGTATTTGAAAAGAATTTCTAATAAATCGACTCATAGCATCAACTCCGAAGCATAACGTGAAAAAACGCCGAATTGACAGGCGGCGATAAAGTTAAATGTCTGATTAAACTCTTCATTACTAATAAAGCGACTCAGTGTGCTAGGCGTGGTTTCCATACCTTCTGCCACCTCGTACTGCTTTTGCTTGTAATATTTTTCGATAACCTGATCCGAAAGCACTCTTGCAGATCGCGTTAATTTATTGCGTGCCATTGCGTATTCCTGTTGGTAAATTAGCTTTGAGACGGAAATACATCCTCGATACAAACTTTTGCTCCAAGTGAGTTCAGAGTTTGAACAATCTTCTGGGCAACACTTAACGATGGCGAACGTAATCCAGTCTCATAATTAGCAATTCGTGGTTGGCTCCATCCGATATGGTTGGCTAGTTGTCGCTGAGTAATCCCAAGCTGTCCTCGAATCTGTGAAAGGTTATTCATTGATAAATTTCCTTTTGTGATTTTCTATAATCTATTTAATCACATAATGATATTTCTATCAATCACAAGTTGAAATTATCTAAATATAACGTAACGTGTTATTATTTGAACTAAAAGAGGGAGAAATTAAATGGCTACACTTGGTGAAAGAATAAAAGCGTATCGAGAACAGTTAAAAATCAGTCAAAAAGAATTAGCTGAGAGATGCAATAATATTGATACCAAAAGTGAGAATGCGCGTTGGGGACAACCGAGAATTGCTAATTATGAAAAAGGCAATAGAACGCCTGACCTCGAAGATATCTCTATCATAAGCAAAGCACTTAATATCCTGCCTGAGGTTTTAGCCTTCGATTCAAACATAAGCGAGATCAAAGAGTCAATTTGTCGTTATCCATTATTAAGCCCAATCCAAGCAGGACTATGGACTGATATTAGATCGCTTGAAGGGTTTGACGGTTATGAGATGATCCCAAGCACAGCCATAGCCTCTGAAAATTCCTTTTATCTACGAATTGAAGGGAAATCTATGCTCCCCCGATTCAACGAGGGCGATCTAGTTTTAATCGATCCTGATATTGTGCCAACCCCAGGAAAATTTGTGGCGGCAATCAATGGCGACAACGAGGCAACATTTAAACAATACAAAGAGCTTGGCACGAAAACACCAGAAGGCATACCGCACTTTGAGCTTGTTCCGCTTAATCCAATGTTCCCAACATTAAGCTCACTCAACCAAGAGATCCGCATTATTGGTGTGGCAAGAGAGCGTGTAGAAACGTTATAGCGTGGAGTGAGAATGTGGGTTTAATGGGTTGTAATGGCAACGGTAGAGGAAGTGTTATTGGATAAGAGAATGGATAAAATCATATTTATCAGAGAAAGAATGGAAATGGGGATAACCCGTCCCTTTATTTGTCAAACAGATAAAGAGAATTGGTTTATCATAAAAACATTGTCTATGATGCCAATCAGTCAATTATTAGCGGAAGTCATAGGCTCAACACTGGCTCATGAAATAGGGCTCCCGTGCCCAAGTATTGATTTTGTTGAAATAACGCCGGAATCAACCCAATACGTTTCTTCGGAGTGGCGGCAAGACTTGCCCAAAGGAATTGCATTCGCATCATCATTTGTGGTAAATGCCAAAATTGCCAAAACCGTTCAAGTCAAAAATCCTGCATTTTTATCGGAACCAGAACAAAAATTACTCTATATGTTTGATCGTTGGATTTTAAATTCTGACAGAACCGCATCACAAGTCGGCACAGGAAATATTAATCTGCTTTTTGACGAACAACAGCAAAAAATTTTAGTGATAGATCATAATCTTGCTTTTGACGAAAGAGCTGATTTTTCTGAACATATCTTTTCACCACAGAACAGAGAGTGGCGACTTGACTGGGTGGATAAACAAACTTTTACAGACAAAGCCATTGACACACTCAAAAAATTTGACCATATTTATCAGTCCATTCCTGATGATTGGTTTGTTGGAGACGAAGAATTTCACAAAATTGAGTACCAAATCAACCGAATAAAAGCACTTTTAAACCGAATAACACAAGAAAATTACTGGGACAACATAGAATGAAAGAACCTATTTTATACAGCTTTGTGAGGTATCGTCCGTACTTTGAAACAGGCGAGTTCGTCAATGTTGGCTTATTGATGTGCGAGCCCGAAAAGAAAAAACTCACTTATCAACTTGTACCTAAAAATAACAAGCGCGTGAATGATTTTTTCTATAAAAGCAAAATGTTTGAAACTGTCCGCGAAACGATTAATGATGAATTACAATATGTCGTTAATCAGCCATTTAACGGAAGTGCGCAGGATATAGCGACTTTTTTTCACCATTACATTGATGTAAAAGAAGGTATTGTTCAATATAGCAATGCTGCGGTAGGTATGGTGGATGATCCGCAAGATTATTTTAACAAGCTATATACGCAATTTATCCAAAATGCTGGAGTAAAAACAGAAAGCCAAGAACAAGTGATTTTGAAACATTACAAAACCTTGTTTAGACAAGAAAACGACAGTGTTCTTGCACAATACAAACAATATATGGTGAATGGTGATTTTGCTAAATTTGCCCTTCCTTTGGCATTGAAAAACCAACAAGATAAACATATTTTAAAAGCGGTAAAACCTCTTGCATTCGATCAGGTTGAAAGTCCGAGCATGATTGAACATTGTGATAGTTGGGTAGCGAAAATTAATCGCGCAGAGCAAGAAGGATTTATTAAAAGAGAGAATATTTTATTTGCGCTTGATACACCAAACACAGCGCATAAAGCTAATATTCTCGACACAATTAAGCGAACATTTGATCACTTCAAGTTACAACACATTAGCTGGAATGAAGATAAACAAATTATTAATTTCGCCAAAGCAATCTAACCTTTAAACCGTGCACTAACGCCGCCTCATCTGATGTCTCCGACATCAATGTCGGAGACATATCAACCACAATAAACCGCCTCTTCTGGCGGTTTTTTATTCCCCACCTTTCACCTTACTTAAATTCACCAAATCTTGCTTATATCCCTTCAAAATCGCTTCTTCCTTGATAAGTCTAGCCTCACTCCCCTTGCTTAACGGCAATTAAAACTTGCTTACGCTCTTCAAAATTTTCAAAAAATCCACCGCACTTCCCAAACCAAACACCTCGCTGGTTAAAAAATAAGCAAACAAACACATTTCTTAAAAATTTATTTCTTTAGAAATCAACAATATAATCACAAAATGAAATTTTTTTAGATAAAAAATCACAATTTGTATTGATTATATTATTTCAAATCGTGATAATGCCCCATCAAAACGAGATACACAATCTCAATGCTCTTTAAAAATTTGTGATGAAAAAAGCCCCTTTCGGAGCTTTGTTAATTAAACCATTTCAACCTTAGTTGATTGGTTAGTTGATTTAACTAAATCAATAGCGTGTAAACAATCAGTGTAGTTTTTATAGCCTTCCCCGCTATCTGCAATGATTTTACCGTTATCCGCTTTTAGACGCCATCGCCATTCAATGCGAGAGTCCATATAAGTTTCAAATTTCATAAGGGGTTCCTCAATGAAAAAGTATTTATTCCATTATTACTTCCAAGGCACCAAATGGGCATGCGATGTTTACGCAAATAACCCGGAAGAAGCCAAAGAAAAAATAAAGGCAATGTCCCAAGCTATTTATGACGGCGAATTAAAATTTGAGATTCACATCCCAGAAATCCGCTTTCAAAACTAGCAAGGTTAGTTGCAAGGATAATCAAAAAGTTTACTTAAGTCAGTGACTTTCATCACAAATTTTAAACAATTTGGTTAAAGAAACTCACTCGGCGGAAGCGCAGACGGAAGCCCAACGGTGCTAAGCGGTCGTTAGATTGAAAGCCCTAACCTACTTAGTTAAGAGTGAGTTTTAAAGTCTGCCCATGCAAAGCCAGTGAAAAACGGTGCAGTTGCCGAAAGTGGAGCTCAAGCAGGCGAATATCCCAATGTGGATATTTCAAAACACATTTGCTAGTACAGAGACACAACGGCATGTGAAACCGTTGCGAATGATAGATGAAGTGTGTTTTGAAATGGCAGACATAAAACAAACGAGGTTAAAAAATGGAAGAAAAAAAAGAAAAAAGCCTATCTGATAAAGATAAAAATCTAATCAAACAGGCTGTATTGAATTCTGTTGAGAACGGCTGTTTAGAGCCTGAATTACTTGCCAGACGGTGCTGTGAAGCCTTGGAGCGCATTAATCGATATGGCGAACAAACAAGCACTGGGCGTGTTGGAATAAATGTTACCAATTGTCCTGAATGTATTTAGCGACATTAGAAAGGCACCCTATTCTAGACAAAATCAGCATAGACTGATTGCACTACTCCACTGACCGCCTGAAAAGTGCGGTCTTTTTTAAATATTTGACACCGCTCCTGCTTCGAATTAGGATAGTACTACTTTCAACAGCCTCTTTTAGAGGTTTTTTTTATACCCAAAGCGTGGAATATGACAGAATTATTTATTAAATCTGAATATCATTCAATTCCTCATCAATTTGCTGAATTTCGTGTAGCAAATGTTGATTATATTATTGATTTCTCATCGGATAATGATGTGATTGAAAGCCTCTTTTCTTTAGATGAACGCTTAGTGCCGCTATTAAAAAATCGTAAAACATACAGTGTCAAATTTGGCGTAAAAGAATACTACGAAAGCACCGATCCAAGTATCGATCTATACGCTCCAGCAATCAATCATCAGCTAAAGAAAATCGATATTCAGCATTTAAAAGAACAACTTGAAACATTGCTCTATAAGCACTATTTAATTTACCAACCTGAATGTTATTTTTTCATCGCTGAACGCCCCTCATTGAGCCGAATGTATCAAAAAATGTGCGACAATCGCCATCCACTTATGATAGACTTTCAACCAATCGGGCAACTAGGCGAAAACTCTGATTGTTTTATTATCAAAACCCCAAACTATAAGGAGTAAGCAATGGCAGAAACTAAACCCAGTGCAAAAGAACTTAAACGTCAAGCTATGCTTGCTTCACGTTTAGCTTACCAAAAAGCAAAAAATCAATCATAAAAATCCGCCCCGAAAATTCGGGGCTTTTTATTTAACACCGCCATCACTTCGGATTAAGATAACCCCACTTTCAACAGAAAGTCGGGAATTGGCGTTCCTGAATTGATTAGGGCGGTATAGATAGCACGCTCAAATGCGTGTTTTTTTATAGCCGCAAAACAGTAAATCTACCTTTTACTAAAATTTTAGTAAAAGCCCAATGATGAACTGTTTAGGAGGATCGAAAGATCCGCCGTTTTGCTCTAAGTACGGTACTGCGAATCCTATTCAGTTCATCACCAACTATTCGCAGTAGTTCGTGATGAGTTTTAAAACTTAACTTAGAGTACATCACAATGACACACTTAAACTTAATTCCTGTTTTTAATGGCTTAATCCAAAATCAACCTGTTCGACTTTGCAACGCCCGTGAACTTCACGCATTCCTAGAAATACAAACTCGTTACAATGACTGGATCAAAAACCGCATCAACGAATATGGCTTCATCCAAGATGAAGATTACCTCGTCATCACCGAACGCACCAACGAACGCCCACGCAAGGAATATCACATTACCCTCGATATGGGCAAAGAACTCAGAAATTAATTGCACCATTTAAAGCGTCTAATCAAATGAACTGGGAAAGAGCGAAAAACCTCATCGCCCAATAAAACATCACAAAATCCGACCGCACTTTTTTAAGCCTGCGGCGGATTATCACACCTAAAATCCGACAAAAGGAACAGAAAATGAACAAATTAATCATTACGCTCGTGTGTGCATTTGTGGTATATATGCACACGCCCTAAACCTTAATCAAGACTGTGACGGCAAAATCTGTCATGCCGAACAGACACAACAATATTAACGAACCACCGCTCTTATGGGCGGTTTTTTATTGGAGGAAATATGGAATCAATTAAAC
>ERZ1023510.55-NODE-55-length-25609-cov-39.821867_pt1 | contig 25609 bp, 29 predicted proteins | sample MGYA00380549_ERZ1023510 | MGnify/ENA primary metagenome ERZ1023510 (study PRJEB33173, sample SAMEA4830364) | metagenome | study: EMG produced TPA metagenomics assembly of the PRJEB25223 data set... | reverse complement strand
GTGGCGAACTTGCTTTTCTCATTCGTAGTGCCTTAAATACGGCGATTTATGGCGAACAAGGTTTAGACTGGAAAGGCACCAGCTGGCGTATTGCACAAAGCATTAAACGTAGCGATATAGGCGGTAAAACAGGTACCACCAACAGTTCAAAAGTGGCTTGGTATGCAGGATTTGGTGCAAACTTAGTCACTACAACTTATGTCGGGTTTGATGATAACAAACGTGTACTTGGGCGTGGAGAAGCAGGTGCAAAAACAGCCATGCCTGCTTGGATCACTTATATGAAAACGGCTTTGAGTGATAAGCCAGAACGTAAATTGTCGCTACCGCCAAAAATTGTGGAAAAAAACATTGATACTTTGACAGGTTTGCTTTCTCCAAACGGTGGACGCAAAGAATATTTTATTGTGGGAACAGAACCGACACGTACCTATCTTTCGGAAATGCAAGAGCGTGGTTATTACGTTCCTACAGAGTTACAGCAACGCTTAAATAATGAAGGCAATACGCCAGCGACGCAACCACAAGAACTCTTCTAAAAATGACCGCACTTTAGTGTGAAATCGGGCGAGTCAATTGGCTCGCCTTCGTTATTAAACAAAGGATATATTATGCTGAGTTATCGTCACTCATTTCATGCTGGCAATCATGCCGATGTCTTGAAACATATTGTTTTAATGCTCATTTTGGAAAATCTTAAACTCAAAGAAAAAGGCTTTTTTTATTTGGATACGCACTCTGGCGTGGGGCGTTATCGTTTATCCTCAAATGAATCAGAAAAAACGGGGGAATATAAAGAAGGTATTGGACGCCTGTGGGATCAAACAGATTTACCCGAAGATGTTGCTCGTTATGTAAAAATGATCAAAAAACTCAATTATGGTGGCAAAGAACTACGTTATTATGCTGGCTCGCCGTTAATTGCTGCGGAATTGTTGCGCTCACAAGATCGTGCACTATTGACTGAGCTTCATCCTAACGATTATCCAATTCTTCGCAATAATTTTAGCGACGACAAAAATGTCACCGTAAAATGTGACAATGGCTTTCAACAAGTCAAAGCAACGCTTCCGCCAAAAGAACGCCGAGGCTTAGTACTCATCGATCCGCCTTATGAATTAAAAGAAGATTATGATCTTGTCGTCAAAGCCATTGAAGAAGGTTATAAACGTTTTGCCACTGGCACTTATGCGATTTGGTATCCTGTTGTATTACGCCAACAAACTAAACGTATTTTTAAGGGCTTAGAAGCAACGGGAATTAGAAAAATTCTAAAAATTGAGCTCGCTATTCGCCCTGATAGCGATCAACGAGGAATGACCGCAAGCGGTATGGTGGTAATTAATCCACCTTGGACATTAGAAACCCAAATGAAAGAAATTTTGCCTTATCTCACAAAAACATTAGTTCCAGAAGGTACTGGAAGCTGGACTGTCGAATGGATTACACCAGAGTAATTCTCCATTATAAACGCCACTAAATTTCACCGCACTTTATAGCTTAAAAGTGCGGTAAGATTTTCTAAGATTTTAAATAAATCCCACAGTTCCCAAAAGCCCATTTTTTCGCTAGAATGCACGCAATTTTTGACTTAATAAAGGATAACATTATGTTTGGAAAAGGCGGTTTAGGCGGCTTGATGAAACAAGCCCAACAAATGCAAGAAAAAATGCAAAAAATGCAAGAAGAAATCGCGCAACTAGAAGTAACAGGTGAATCTGGTGCAGGTTTAGTGAAAATCACAATTAATGGTGCACATAACTGCCGCCGCATTGACATTGATCCGTCTTTAATGGAAGACGATAAAGAAATGTTAGAAGATTTAATCGCAGCTGCTTTTAATGATGCGGTGCGTCGTGCAGAAGAATTACAAAAAGAAAAAATGGCATCGGTTACCGCTGGAATGCCATTACCACCAGGAATGAAGTTTCCGTTTTAATCGAACACTTGTCTTCCCCTGCTTGCGGGGGAAGGTGTCGCAAAGCGACGGAAGGGGGTTCCCTAAGCCTTCGGTAGCTTCCCTCGTAAATAGAGGGAGCGGAAAGTAGCCTTATATTTCATCTCAAATTATGCAAAGCAGCCCACTTTTAGAACACCTTATTGAAAACTTACGTTGTCTTCCTGGCGTAGGGCCTAAATCGGCGCAACGTATGGCTTATCATCTTTTACAACGTAATCGTAGCGGTGGAATGAATTTAGCTCGAGCACTCACAGAAGCTATGTCTAAAATTGGTCATTGCTCACAATGTCGAGACTTTACGGAAGAAGACACTTGCAACATTTGCAATAATCCACGCCGTCAAAATTCAGGTTTGCTTTGTGTCGTTGAAATGCCAGCAGATATTCAAGCGATTGAGCAAACGGGGCAATTTTCAGGACGTTATTTTGTTTTAATGGGACACTTATCGCCACTTGATGGTATTGGACCTCGTGAAATTGGCTTAGATTTACTGCAAAAACGCTTAGTAGAAGAATCTTTCCACGAAGTGATTCTTGCAACAAACCCAACTGTGGAAGGCGATGCAACAGCAAATTACATCGCTGAAATGTGCCGCCAACACAATATCAAAGTGAGTCGTATCGCTCACGGTATCCCTGTCGGAGGGGAACTGGAAACTGTGGACGGCACAACGCTTACTCACTCTTTTCTAGGTCGTCGTCAAATCGACTAATCTTCTCATACCATTATGCGTTTATTTATCGCCGAAAAACCAAGCCTAGCTCGTGCTATTGCTGACGTGCTCCCTAAGCCTCATCAACGTGGGGATGGTTTTATTAAATGTGGCGATAATGATGTGGTAACTTGGTGTGTAGGGCATTTGCTCGAGCAAGCAGAACCCGATGCTTATGATCCTAAATTCAAACAATGGCGTTTAGAACATCTCCCTATCATTCCTGAAAAATGGCAACTTTTACCGCGAAAAGAAGTAAAAAAACAGCTTTCTGTGGTGGAAAAACTAATCCATCAAGCGGATACACTTGTTAATGCAGGAGACCCTGATAGAGAAGGACAATTACTTGTAGATGAAGTCTTCAGTTATGCCAATTTATCTGCCGAAAAACGCGATAAAATTTTACGCTGCTTGATTAGCGACCTAAATCCAAGTGCGGTAGAAAAAGCGGTTAAAAAATTACAACCCAACCGTAATTTTATTCCTCTTGCCACATCCGCTCTCGCACGAGCTCGCGCCGATTGGCTTTATGGAATTAATATGACCAGAGCTTATACCATTCGAGGCAGACAAACTGGCTATGATGGCGTGCTTTCTGTTGGGCGAGTGCAAACCCCTGTGCTTGGTTTAATTGTACGTCGAGATTTAGAAATTGAGCATTTCCAGCCCAAAGATTTCTTTGAAGTACAGGTTTGGGTTAATCCAGAGAATAAAGAAGAAAAAACTCCAGAAAAATCAACCGCACTTTTCAGCGCCTTATGGCAACCCAGCAAAGCTTGTGAAGATTACCAAGATGATGACGGCAGGGTGCTCTCTAAAGGATTAGCAGAAAACGTTGTAAAACGTATTACAAATCAACCAGCAGAAGTCACCGAATACAAAGACGTTCGTGAAAAAGAAACGGCGCCTTTGCCTTATTCCCTTTCTGCGTTACAAATTGATGCAGCAAAGCGATTCGGTATGTCCGCTCAAGCCGTATTAGATACGTGCCAACGCCTATATGAAACTCATCGTTTGATTACTTATCCGCGTTCTGATTGTCGCTATTTGCCCGAAGAACATTTTGCTGAACGACACAATGTATTAAATGCAATTTCAACCCATTGTGAAGCTTATCAACGCTTACCAAATGTCATTTCAACTGAACAGAGAAATCGCTGTTGGAATGATAAAAAAGTAGAAGCTCACCATGCAATCATTCCGACTGCCAAAAATCGTCCAATAAATCTAACACAAGAAGAACGAAATATTTACAGCCTTATCGCTCGCCAATATTTAATGCAATTTTGTCCTGACGCAGAATATCGTAAAAGTAAAATCACATTAAATATCGCTGGCGGTACTTTTATAGCCCAAGCGCGAAATTTACAAACGGCTGGGTGGAAAGAATTGTTAGGCAAAGAAGACGACACAGAAAATCAAGAACCCTTATTACCAATAGTAAAGAAAGGACAAATTTTGCATTGTGAACGCGGAGAAGTGATGAGTAAAAAAACTCAGCCGCCAAAGCCTTTCACCGATGCAACCTTGCTTTCAGCAATGACGGGCATTGCACGATTTGTACAGAATAAAGAACTCAAAAAAATCCTGCGAGAAACCGATGGATTGGGTACAGAGGCTACTCGTGCTGGCATCATTGAATTACTTTTTAAACGCGGTTTTTTAACGAAAAAAGGGCGAAATATTCATAGTACAGAAGCTGGAAGAATTTTAATTCAGGCATTACCAGATATTGCCACCCAACCAGATATGACGGCTCATTGGGAATCGCAACTCACAGACATTAGTCAAAAACAAGCAACCTATCAACAATTTATGCATAACTTAAATCAAATGTTGCCTGATTTAGTCCGTTTTGTAGATCTTAATGCATTAAGACAATTAAGCCGCATTAAAATGATTAAATCCAATAGAGCGAAACCTAAAAGTGCGGTAAAAAAATCCAGTAAATCAAACGGTGAAACTGATTAAAGTTAAACCAATTAATATTTTTTTTATGCAAAGCACTTGCGAGAAAATTGAATTTTCTATAACATTCACGACCAGTTTTCTTGCAAAATTGCAAATTAGAGAGAAAAAATGTATCAAGTTCTTTTATTTATTTATGTTGTTGTCGCGATTGCCTTGATCGGGTTTATTCTCGTTCAACAAGGTAAAGGGGCGAACGCAGGCGCATCTTTTGGTGGTGGTGCATCAGGTACAATGTTTGGCTCTGCTGGTGCAGGTAACTTTTTAACACGTACTAGTGCGATTTTAGCAACCGCATTTTTTGTTATTGCCCTTGTTTTAGGTAATATGAATTCACATAAAGGCAATGTTCAAAAAGGTACTTTTGACGATTTATCACAAGCTGCAGAGCAAGTTCAGCAACAAGCAGCTCCAGCGAAAGACAATAAAAATAGCGACATCCCACAATAAATTAGGATTAGCATAAAAATTAAAGCTCTGGTGGTGGAATTGGTAGACACGCTATCTTGAGGGGGTAGTGACCACAGGTCGTGCGAGTTCAAGTCTCGCCCAGAGCACCATTTGACTAAACAAAGCCCCGCGAAACTAATCGCGGGGTTTTGTTTTATCCAGGTTTCACAAGGGTTTATAGCACTTTCACCCCTCATATCTAATCGTTTCTAATTGTCTTTAATCGCAAATTTTAGTAACCAAAATAGTAACCAAAACTTATAATGGTTACTAAAACCTTATCAGTGAAATTACAAGATGGCCAGAATAGTAAAACCTTTATCTCCGACTGAAATCAAAAATGCTAAACCAAAAGAGAAAGAATATACCCTATCTGATGGTGAGGGCTTATTGCTGCTAATCTTACCTAGTGGTTCTAAAAGTTGGCGATTTAACTACGCTAGACCAGTTACCGGGAAAAGAACAAAAATGGCCTTAGGCGGTTATCCAGAATTATCGTTAGCAGATGCCCGTGCTAAACGTGAAGAATATCGTGCGTTACTTGCGAAAGGTATCGATCCACAAGAAGAAAAAATACGCATACAACAAGAATATGAAAACCGTTTAAAAGATACTTTTCATTCTGTTGCAGAAAGTTACTTTAATGGTATTTACAAAGAAAAAGCTAAAAATCCAGAAACACGAGAAAAGAATTGGGAAAGATTGAAAAATCATATCTTCCCTTATATTGGCGATAAGCATGTATCAGAAATAAAAGTAAAAGAGTTAGTTAGCATTTATGAAAAAATAGCAGATAGAAGTAACACACTCAAAAAAATCCACCAGCTTGTCAGTGCAATTATGGATCATGCAATAACAAAAGGTATCATAGAAAGCCATAACTGCAGATTGGCCGTGAAAAACTTCTATATAAAATCATCTACGCCACATCCCACTATTAAACTTGATGAACTCTCAAAATTATTCCAAGACTTAGCAAATGCTCGTATAGGGAAAAAAACCTATTTATTAATTTGTTGGTCATTCTTAACAGCATTACGACCAAAAGAGGCGGTAAATGCGGAATGGTCAGAAATTGATTTTGATAACAAGTTGTGGAATATCCCCAAAGAAAAAATGAAAGGACAAGCAGATAAAAAACGACCGCATACTGTGCCTTTATCTTCACAAGCAATTCAGCTTTTAGAAGTGATGAAACTGTTTTCAGAAAATAGCTCTTTTGTTTTTGCTGGCCGCTCATCAAAAAATCAACCCATGAATAAAGCAACCGTAAATGTTGCTCTAAAACGTATCGGCTATAAAGATAAATTAACTGCTCACGGCATCCGTGCGTTTATTAAAACATTCTTAGCCTCTCATAAAGTTGAACGCAATGTATCTGAAACTATTCTCTCTCATTTATTAGAAGGCGGAGACGACTTAGAAAATACTTACAATCGATATAATTATTTAGAAGAAAGAAAACCCATAATGCAGCTTATCGGTGATTATTGTGAATCTTGCGGAATGAACTTAAATTTATAATTAGTATATTAAAAAAGTTTTTTATAGGTTTTAGTCTTCACCTCTTCACCTTTGGTGTTTTTTATTTATAAATCAATGCGTTAAGCGGTGAAGACTGCCCATTTAACTCTTCACTAAGTCTTCACCAAAAGGTGAACACTCAATAAAAAAGCGGGTTTTAACCCGCTATTTTTAACTAAACATTTCATTTCGAAAACTATCAAAATCCTTAAAATGGACATTTGTTCTACGTCCAGTTTTGGTATGTCTCTTCATGAAATCATGTTTATTGCCATTCTGTTTTAAGGCTTGCTCAACCCCTATTACAAAGTTGTTCAGCCCTAATTCACCGATATTCATCGCCTTTGTATAGGCTAAATAGGCTGGGTAAAGGTGCGTTCTTATTTTGTCTAATCCCATGTTTGTAACACCAATAAAAAGCCCATCTGTTTGCTCTGTCGTGTAGAAATAACCGAAGAAGTCTGTAAGTGGATCAGATAGTTTTTTTACTTCTAACGCCTCCTGGCTTTCCATTTGTGCTTTTAAAGCCTTTTTCGCATCATTTGGATCAGGGAATGAATCAAACACCTTGCGAATAATTCCGCCTACTTCTAGAGTGATTTTATCCATAAAATGCGGATCACGTTCATCTTCTGGCACTATCTTTTTGAAGTCAAAAATAACACGTCTTCGATCAACTCCACCAGAACGCTCTGTAAATGAACAAGGTCTATTATTTATCAGCATAACTAGGGCCGTGATTTTTACATCAAATGGATCTTGATAATTATATCTCACCCTTACAGTGTCCCCGCCAGTGATAGATTTCAAACCGCTGCCGTCTCCAGCATATTTTGATTGTTCAGGGCATAAAATCAGCGTTTTATTTTCAAGTCCAGATAGTCCGCGTTCATCATCAAACTTTTCTAAATTACTTGATGCAGTGTTTTTTACACCAGCCAACAAAGTGGCGATACTGGCAAACACAGATTTACCACTTCCCCCCTTTCCTGTAATTTCAAAGAACATTTGCCAGTTATAACGATTGGTTAAGATCGCATATAAAACGGCTAGAATGTTTCTTGCTTTCTCTTTGTTTCCATCAGATACAAAGCTCAACCATTTGTCAAAGTGCGGTGTATCTGTAGCATGCTTATCATACTTATGAGGAATACAAGAGGTTAGCCAGTTTTGCCGATTATGAGATTCAAATTCCATTGTATTGCGATTTAACACGCCATTCTCAAAGGCTATCAAATCGTTAGACATTCCTCCCATTCTTGGCAATTGGGCTTTTAATGTCTTGATTAACCGCTCTATTGTAGAATCGCTGTAGTTAAATTCATTTTCATCAAGAAATTTAACTGCTTTCTCTTCTAAGTCATCATTTTCTTGTTTATTCCACGTTTTGCCATCATAAGCATAGATTTCTCTACAACCACGCTGTAGTGCCATATCTAAATTTAACCACTTTTGAAAGGCTCGTGATTTTTTGTTCGTTCCGTCTTTTTCTTTTAATTTCTCTGGCGGTGCTAATTGCTCTGCGAGATCTGCAGTATCTTTATCATTGCGTAAGCGTTGAATATAACCACTTAAATCTTCTTTAGTCTGCGCTGCAGCATCAAGAAGTTTGACATCTATTGCATCAGAGTTTTTAGCTAAGTTTTGACAAATAGCCGTTATTTCAGCTTGTGCCAGTTCACCATATTGAACAAGTTTTACTGATCGTTGATCTTCTTTGACTATGCGGATAGAAGAAATATTCTCTAACTGGTTTTCAGCAAGAATAACTGGTTTTATATTTCTATCTAATCCGTGAATTAAAGAACATAACAAGAGCCATTCTTCACCCTTTCCATTATCCCATGCTTGCCAGGCTTTACGCCCAGCAAGAATAAAAATATCAGAGTAAGGTTCATGTGGTTGATCCGCAAGGTGCGGTGCATTGATTAATTTATCCATTTCTTGCCCCCTTGCTCTGCATCAATCCCTAATCCAATCCATGCACATTGCTTAAATAAAAATGCATCCTTGAACTGAATCACTCGAATTTGAGCGGTAGGGTAGAGAATTTGAAAATGCTCTACCCACTTTTCAACCTCTGCACGTTCTCTTTTTCCCTCTGCGTGAATAATAGGCGCGCGTGCATTGCCTAAGCTAATTTCTAGCGTGTAATGATTTAAATTAATGGCTCTGACGTTCGTTAGTTTCCCTTGTCGAGCATAAGCGCGGTGAAGGCTTAAAATATCCCCTTTGGTTTCTCGCATTGCGACAACAATCGGCATAAAAGCATCCTCAAAAACGTGATAGCCAGCAGTTAAAATAAAAGCAGTTTTACTCATTGCTCACCCCCTGTAATTTCTCACCCTCAATGCGTTCAACATTGAGGCGGTTTATTTGTGTGATAACTTCACCGAACTTATGGATTAAGTAGTCATTAGCTTGATTAAAGTCTTTTAGGGTGGATTGATTGTCTCGGCAAAATGTTATCCCTTGAGATTTAGCCAGCGCATTTAATAGCTTGCCACCAGCTTTTAATCGGTCGATTAAGTCCATCATTTCATCACGCATTTTGAGCTTATGATGAAAATCATAGGGGTAAACCTCAAGGCATTTGCGGTTACTATCATGAATCAGTTTAAATTGGCGTGTAAGCTGGGCAAATTGAAAGGCTAAAGGGTTAGCGTATAGTTTCCCTTGATATTTGCTTTTAACCTCGCTACGTGCGTTTCCTTGCGTATTTTTAACCGCTTTGCTCTTTTCGCAAATTGCTTCAGAGTTTCGCAGTTTGCTTTCGCAGTTTTCATTCACAACGCCAGTATTTACAAGGGTTTGTGGAGAAATTAAGTTTTTAGTAAATCGTTTCGCACTTTCGCAGTTTTTAACTGGCTCAATTTTGAGCGTGTTAGGGTGTACGGCGTTGGCTGATACCCTGCCATCACTTGCTAAATTATTAGTGCGGTTCATTTCGTTCACGAACTGTTTTATTTTTCCTTGCTGGTGGTTAGCTTTCCACTGCTCAAGCTGTGTCATTGGATTAGTTGGTTTCATTTTCTTCCCCTTTCAAAACTGTAATAACTTCTAACACTCGGCCGCAAATATCGGTTCGTCCTATTTCATGCGTGCATCTAATTTTTGCCTGTAACGCCTCTCTAAGCGTGCCATATTTGCCCGCTATGAATTGGTCGCCATCGTCATAAACAAAGATTAATTGATAGGGTAGGTTTGGTTTAATCATCATTTCTTTCAATCTCCCCATCTAAGCCACCAGCAAGATAATATTCGCTCAAGCTAGCTGTTTCTCTTAACGCATTGAGTAGATAGGCATTTGCCTTGATTAATCCCCCGATATGTTTCACGTTATCGTTACTCATTGCCTCGCGTGTAAAATCCTGCTCTGTGTCGGCAAGATTGCCTAAGGTTTGCATTAAGTCGCCTAAGTGCATCAATCCATATTCGATAGATTCACATAACATTTCAGATTCATTGCACAAGTCTGTTAATTTTTCCTTGCTTATTGGTACAGGGATTTGCTTGTAGTTGTTAATGTCATTAAATTCCGCTATCTCTTGTAGTGCAGATAAAATTGATTGATTAAACATTTGCGCCCCCTTGTGTTGCAGATACAAAAAGGGTAGGAAGTGCCGCCAAAGTGCGGTTATTTTTCAGTGGGTTTTGGTTGATTCTGCCAACGAATAACAAGGTATCGCCATCAGTAAAACGTGAACGTGCTTGTTGTTCATTATCGGCAAGAAGTCTAATTTTGATTTGAGGTGCGCGAATAAGCGCGAAAATGAATTGATACATTTTGCGTAACTCCAATTGTAAACACTTGAGAGTTACCGCGTAAAGTTTCGAGGCTTTGGCGGTAACGTGTAACGGTCTCGAAAACTGCGACAATTGGAACACAGCAAAGGGCGAACCTTTACCGCTACACGCTACCATTGAGAGAGATTTGTAGATTTGATCAATAAAAACAAAATCCGCAAATTCTTTGGGTGTGCGAATGTTACGCATAAAAAAACACGCTTTGGGCGTGCTCTGCGCCAATTGTAAATAAGTCGAGTTTCGAGGCTCGGCAATCGTTTTTTGCGACTGCGGGGAAATAATGCCAAATTTCACCGCACTTTGTAAAGTGTTTTTTATAAAGATTTCTGATAAAATAGTTTTGTAACCACCCATATGGTTACCTCCTTAAATTAGAATCGTTTCTAAATTGTTACGCCATAGTTCTTTTTTCCTTGCTATGGCGTTTTTCTTTTCTATTAACCAATGATTAAGCACGTGCAGCCTTCTGTTCTTCAATCCATTGATTCACTTCTTCTAAATCCCAGCGGACAAAGTTTTGTGAAAAGCGGATTGGTTGAGGGAATTTCTTAGCCTTTACAAGCTCGTTGAGTTTGGTGCGACCAAAGCCAACAATATGGCAGGCGATTTCACCAGAGATTAGTTTTTGTTGTGGGTTTAATTTCAGATTTAATTTTTGAGCTTCGTTCATCTCGTAACCTCTATAATTGTTGATTAATAACATTGAGCTATTCAGTAACTCGATTGGTTGCGTAACGTTACGAGGTTATTAAATCATTATGGATATAGGGGCGAGAGATAGGGAGAGAATAAAAAATACCCTGCCTATATAGACAGGGTATAATAAAATCAATGGGTTAAATGTAAATTTAGTTTTTCTTTCTATTAATTGGACAAGCTATTTTTTCTATCTCTGTGGCAAGGGTTTGAGTAACGCCATAATCCCTTATTATATAATTTCTAATTTGAGCATTACTTTTTACATTATCTGGATAATTTGCCCAGTATTTATTTCTGACCTCTATGGCTATCTTTAAAGGATCGTCAGTTCTATAGGCACTCAATAAAATTGGAATGTTTTTATTATTATAATTGTTCTTTAGTTTAGTTATCTGATTGTCTTTTATCTCTAGTTGTTGGCGTAAGTTTTTTATTTCATTTTCGTAGTCAGTATAATTTTTCCCAACATCTTTTTCTAATTCTAAAAATACATCTAAATCTTTTTTTAAAATTTCAATGGAATCTAGATCCACTTCAATATTCGGAAGGTTTATATATAAACCATTATTTTCACTTGTTAGTTTAAATTTTATTTCAACGTCATTATTAGATGCACTAGTAAACTCATAGTTAGAATGTATAAATATTTTTCCATTTTTTATTATATCCTTTTATTTGCTGGAATAATTATATGGCTCGATATAAAACCATCCAGAAAAATCAATATCTGGATAGATAAGTTTATTTATTTTTTTTGTTCTTTTTGAATTGGCAATATAAAATGAGATATTTATAGATGGATACCTTTCCATTGCTCTATTTTGTATTGATGAAGATGAACAAAAATAAATACAATCTCCATTAATATTTTTATAAACACATAAGCCTTTACTTTTTCTAGAGTTTTTTGCTCTGTATTTAACTATCAAACTATCATCAGCAATAAAGAAAATAGGCTGTAAAAAATAATCTGTATCACCTATAGAAGATAAAAATAATCGCCCACTAAGAGAAGTACAAGCAATCTTGATTACAGTTTTAATCTGGCCATCCTTTATGAAATATAACAAATCATCTAAATTAATTTTTTCATCAATTCTATTGTTAATGTAGTCCAATGCTTTCTCTAAAGAAAAGCTAAATCTTTTATTGCTTAATGAAGTTTTAATTGTCATAAACGCCCCTTTCGCATTTGTCCTTATTGGTAGGAGCGCATCAACAAGATAAGGTTTCTTGCTTTCGGGGATCAGCCTAGATGCGCTTTATTTGATTAATTATTCCTTTAAATTGATAGTGATATTGCCTAATCGAGTTTCTTTTCCGTCATTTCCAATATGCGTTATTGTTCCGCTCATGAACGGTTTATTTTCCTCTTGTTTTTTCCTAAATTCATCTTCCATTTGCTCAAGGGTTTTCTCCATTATCATTTTTTCTTCTGCCTTTTTGGTCGCTTTTTTCTCAATCCACCAAAACCATACAATAAAAGCGATAAATATAGGGACTGAATAAACCCCTAACGCTGCAATCATAAGAAAACACAAGAAAACTAAAAATATTATTAGTAACCCATCAAACATAAGCCGTTATCCGTTAAGCTTTTCATAAAAATATTTTATCAAAGTTTAGATCCGTTAAGCTACGGCTATTTTTTGTTCATCAGAAAAGCTTTATAATAGTCTCGCTTTGAATTTAGAAATATTTTCAAAGTCTTCTAAATGTGAGCGGCTTACTTTTTCGGAAGTTTGCCGCAAACTTTAAGGAGTGGAATGCCTAATCATCGTCCTGCATGTAAGTTTTTAGACAAAATAGCCCAACATTGTGAAATGTCGGGCTTTTCTATTATTTGAACGCTTTTTTTAATTCTTCTTCTGCAACTTCTTTTGCGATTCTTAGAGCCTGTGCCTCACCAGATTTAAAGCCTTTTTCCATATAATGGCGACCTTTCATTTTTACTGTGCCATATTCAACCATCCACCAATAAAACGGATCTGATTTATCTCGCGTATTTTCCCCAATTTTTGCCATTCTACGGCCGTTTGTTCGCATAACTCGAATTGCAGTGATACCACTTAAGCCATCTTTGGCTACCTTTGTTTTATGTCGAACGTTGTTTTTAATTGTTCCTTTTTGTCGGAAATTAGTGCTACTCTTCAATGTTGGAACATTCGGCTTGATTGTTTTTTCAATCGATTTAGCCGCGCTATTTAGTCCTTTTCTGATTGCTTTTGCAGCGACTTTGTTTATATCCTTATTTAGTTTTTTTAAGTTTTGCTCAAGTTCTTTTAAGCCTTTTATTTGAACTGCCATAGTTTCCCTCTGTAGTTATAAATCAATACCATTAAATTGTTCTAATGCGTGTTTGTGTTCATCTGAAAGCTCGAAAATCAAATCACCATATTCAAGTTGATAAGTGCCGAAAGACATCAGAAAGGCTACGGCTGGGTCGATTTTGTTTGCGGCTTTTTTCTTGTTTGGTTTAATGTTGGCGTTGGCATCGGTTTCCATTACCACATTGGATAGCGCCCAGGTAAGCACTGGATCGCCATGATGTTCTATCATCTGTCTATTTATTAATACTTCTGCACTTTTCGCCACCGGGCTAAATCGTTGATAGGTTTGCGGGAAGGGTTCAACCTCAAGCCCCGCCGTTTGTAATTGTGTGCGTAGGTGAGTTGCATTCCATATGTCAAAGCCAATCATCTTAATATTGAAACGTTGTGCATCTTTTAAAATATCATCTCTGATTTTGTCGTAGTCGATACAGTCGCCTTCTGTTGCAATCAACCAACCACTACGCACCCAATTTCGATACATTGCACGGTTTTTATTTGCTACGTTATTAAGTTGAAATTCAGGGATATAATGCCGAGTAACTAACCGCACTTTCTTCCCTTGTGGAAAGGTATAGCAAAGACTGGTTAAGTCATTGGTGCTAGATAAATCCAGTCCTAAATAGCAATCTTGGTGAAGTAAATCGCTTTCGGTGTACTGCCGTTCGCACTGCGCCCAGTTTCCTTCGCCTAGCCACGGGGTTGTGCCTTGACACCATACATTAAATCGCTTGGTAAGCATTTCCACCCATTCGGAAGGAATTCCCCTCGCTTTCTTGATAGTGTTCTCAAAATCAAGGTAAGGAATGGATTTACCAATATTGGGATTGGCTTTTATCCAGTTCTCTTGCTTGTCGATTTCATTTTCTTCGTCTAGTTCAAAAATCAATACGAACAAGCTATCGTTCTGCTCATTCCCTTCAAGGATTTGAGCACAATAATCATAGTGCTGTTTACAAGCCGAAATCACGTTACTTCCCGCGGTTGTAATAGCAAAGAGCAAACCTTCTGGGCGTGCGCCTTGTCCTAGCTCTAACGCGCTATAGACGCTGTTGTCCGTGTGTAGGTGATATTCATCAACAATAGCTAAACTAGGGTTTGTGCCTTCAATGGTTGAGGATTTGGCAGCCAATGGGCGCATGATACTGTTGTTCTTAGGGTTGATGAGTTTGTGCTGTTGAATATTGAGCCGTTTTTTCAGTAAAGGCGAAAGTAAGCACATTTGACGCGCATCATCAAAAACGATTCGGGCTTGGTCTCGGCTCACGGCTGCCGTGTAAATATCTTGTTGGCCGCCTTCCATCACTAAAAACCAATTGGCTAAAACGGCTGCTACCGTTGATTTCGCGTTTTTTCTTGCCACTTGAACGTAAGCAGAGCGATATTTTCTTAATCCTGTATCTTTTCGTTTAAAGCCGAGAATGTTAGCAAAGAGGAAAACTTGCCAATCTGAAAGAATAATCGGCTCACCTCTCAAGTGTCCTTTAACGTGTGGGCATAGTTTCGAGAAAGCGATAAATTTTTCTACCGCACTTTGATCAAAGAAATAATCGGGGTTGTTTAAATCGTTAAAATAACGCGCTACGGCTTGTTTTATCTTCTTACAAGCCACTATTTCACCTGATTGAATTTTCTCTGCGTATGCGTGCCAGATTGCCATATTTAGCCTACATTGTGAGGATTTCATCAATCATATCGGTTGAATCAACTTCAACAGGGTTTTTTCTACGGCTAACTGGATCAAAGCCTAACAGTGAGGACATTTTCACCATCACTTTTTCTGCATCAGCTTTCGCGGATAATGCGGGATTTCTTGATTGCGTGCCTTGGCTATTGACGATTGAAAAGCCGTTTTTGTGAATATCTTCAACGGCTGCACGGAAAAGAGAATAGTTCACGCAATATAACTCAAGGTGAATTAAATCGGCATCTTGAATATCGCCACGTTCAAGAAGTTGAGGGATGCGCTCTTTCCATACTGATTTAGCAATCGGATCTAAAAAACTTGGCGGGGTGTGTAAATTCTTCTTTTTGGCTGTCATTGTGTTTCCTTATTTTCAAAAAAATTACCTTGCATAAAAATTAAAGGGGGCGGGCGGTTCTTTAGGCTTGCCAATTTCTTTCAAAAACTCCCCCCCACCTGTTCAAATTGTCTTTTGTCCAAAATTTATACCAATCCAAATTTGGATTGGTTGGCTTAGTTGTTACCATATGACCACAACTCAACTGTGGATATATCACCATAATTCAGGCGTTTCGATATCAAAACGGTTCACTTCTTCGCACCAAATCCGCGTTGGTCTATTACTCGTGTTTTATAGCTATGGCAATCACGACATAAAGATTGATGGTTAGATTCAACCCAAAATAGCGGATCTGCTTGTCCGTTCTCAACTGGCTTGATATGGTCTATCACTGTAGCGGGCGTGTAGATACCTTTCTCTAAGCACATCACGCAAAGAGGGTGATGCTTTAAGTATTGCGCTCGGTATTTGCTCCACTTGTGATCGTAACCTCGTGCGCGACTGCTTGGGCGGTTGTCCTTTGGCTTATGCTCTTCACATCTGCCCGACTTCACTTTATTTCTGCATCCAGGATAACTACAACGTTTTAATGGTTGATATGGCATATCGGTTACTAAATTCTTAGTAAGCGCAAGGCTCTCTATAGACTTCCCATAGTGCGGAAATCGTCATGGGTGCTTGTTTAAGATTGGCTAAGTCTGTTATCGCCTCTCGGTTTGTGTAGAGGTAGGCGATATACATTAAGCAGCCGACTTTAATTGATGGCGTAAACGGAACGGTATTTTCTGTTTCTTCATCACCAAAGGTTTTGCCAATATGCTTTTGGCATACTTCCAATGTAGCGACCTTATAGGTTTCGAGTAACGCATCATCTAAATCATGATCGAGATTTAAATGCGCTTTGATGTCATCTAGGGTTAAATTAATATTCTCCATAAGCCTCGCCCTCTTTACACATTAACTGCAATTCTCGGTGTGATTCCATACTGTCAATCACCGAATAAATATCAAATAGTCGTTTACCGTATTTAATTCGCATTTTGTTTGTAATGCCCTCAATGTAGCGAATGCGGATGCGGATGATGTTTTCACCCATTTGAAATGGGCCGCTAAAATACTCTCGCCCTTGCAATGGCTCTACACTGGCGCGGACGGTTGCGATATGTTTCCAAAATGCTTTGTGTTCACCGTGTAGATTGGTTTCTCGCTCTCGGGGATAGTTTCTCGCCTCAATGGTGATGACCTTGTTATATTTCCCAGCCTTAAGCATCACTGCCATTGCTTGCCCCCTGTTCTTGTTCATCACCGCGTTTAACTTCTACGGTTTGTTTCCAAGCCTGGCTAAATTCATCTCCACCTTCATAAGGCGGTAAACCTTCACGGCGGCGAACTTCATTCGGAGACATTACCCCCGCTTTGATTGCCACATCATAGCTACTGAAACGTTCGCTTTGACTGGTACGAAGTAGGTCGCTTGTATCAAATTCGATTAAGTAACGTTTATTGGTGTTGCTGCCTAAATCAATCATCAAGGCATCTTTGAGTTGTTGTTCAAAGTTAGTAAGCCAAGGGCGCAAGGTTTGAGAAAGAAATGCGCGGCTTGCCTCACTGAAATTCGAATAGCTACTATTCGAGTAGTCTTGTAAGAAAATCGGGCTAATATTGTAAATTCGGGCAATATCGGAAATGGTGAACGTGCGACTGGCTAACCATTCTGCATCTTGGTTTGTCATACCCAATTGTTTATATTCCATTGAGCCCTCAAGAATAGGCGTTTTACCCGCATTCTTCGCCCCTTTGTAACGTTCAAGGGCTTTGACGGCTTTCTGTGCTTTTGCATCATCTAACCATTCGGCCGTTGAAATAAGTCCGCTTGCCATCAATCCGTTTTTCATAATGGCTGCGCCATGGCGTTGTTGGGCTAAACCTAATCCGACCGTTTCACGACAAACTGTTATCGGAGAACGCCCCATAAATCCATCAATAGAAATATGGCGTAAATGCAAAATCTCATCTTGAAGATAGTTTTTTGTTACCCCGTTTAAGTCAGTGATTTGATAAATATATTTACCTGTTACTTTACGGAAGATATTTACCGCACTTGGTTGATAGGGAGTAAGGCTTATTGGTTCGCCTTTGTTATTCCACTCAATCACGGCATAAGCGTTACCATTTAGCAAACAATGGCGCATCATCGTATTTTTGAATTGATACGGTGTTTGACTACGATTTGGCATTTCATTGAGAAGATATTCAACAGGATGACGATAGATTCTTTCTCGGCCATCTTCTTTTAGTGCGTATAGATAACAAGGCATTGATGCTACCGCCTCTGAAATGACGGTAACGGCATTCATTACTGCAGGTAACGATTCTGCAGTTTGTGGACTGACAAATTCGCCCGCACCTGTATTGTTTACGCCCATGTAAGATAAAAGCTCTTCGATTGTGGTTGGCTCGCTACGTTGCTCTTTTCGTCTAAAAGGATTCCACATATTAAGCCTCCATCACATCAAGCCACTGTTTCAAAAGTGCGGTAGAGTGTTCTTGTGTTTTTTCTTTGGCAGCGACCATCGAACGTTTAGCAATTTCTACACTACTTTCAGGATAGGCGGGAATGCTTGTTACGGTAACTTCAAAGAGTTCGGCTTTTTGTACGGTTCGTTGGCAAGGCTCTACATCAAAATCCCATTCTTCTTGACTGGCTCTAAATCCAAAGGACATGCCTGTAATATCACCACGCGAGACGCTAACTAATAAATCTTTCCCAATAGTTGTATTAGGCGGTGTGAGTTCAAAACGTAAGCCGATTGAATCTTCTTCTAGTTTTAATGTTCCCGCACTGGTGCGACCGAGTAACTTGGTGTAGTCGTGTTCAAAGAGTGCACGAACATCTTCGCCACTGGCTAAACTTTCACTGAATGCTTTAGGCGCAAAGGATTCTACAAAATCACAGTAAAGCACTTGTGAAGGACTGTTCCATTTGACCGCATAACCAACGAGCTTTTGATTCTCTTCATCGGTCGCAATGGTTGCAGAGCGGATTTCAAATTCTTTCTTCATTTTTCACCTATTAAGCAAAAAAGGGGCTTTCGCCCCTCTATGATTTACGCTGTTGTCTCAATCACTTTAATTGCGTTGGAATCTACCACGCCACCACCAAGATATTTATCAGTATGGACTTTATAGAAGCCCGGTTCGGTAATGTTATCTGGGCGGGTTCTTACGCCGGTTTCGTGATCTACAATGAAGTAACCGCGTTTGAAGTCACCAAAGGCAACTACCGGTTTATTTGCGCCGCTTGCCGGCATGGTTTCAAGGAAGTAAACCGGACGACCTAAAAGGGTAGAAGGCGCATCTACGGTTAAACCATCACGCCAAATAAAATCGCCGTTTTTGTTTTTGAGTTTTTGTAATGCCGCCGCAATAGTGGAAGACATCACCCAAACGGCATTTTTACGGTATTTGCTGTGTAAGGTGTAGAACAAATCAATTAGCGTATCAGCGGTGATTTTGTCGGCACCGGCAACTTCTAATTTTTGTAACTTACCAAAGGCGCGTACTTTGTCCGCTTCGGTAGAACGTTCATAGGATAAGAAGCCTTTTGATTTCTTCGTGCCGTCACCATCGGTTAAGTCGATTTCTTCAGTTTCGGTAAAACTTTCAGAAATTTCATCAGTTAGCCAACCTAAAACATCAATGCTTGAGAAGTCTAAGATTTCTTGTGTAGTCTTAGGATAAGCATAGATTGAATTTAAGGCGATTGTTACTTCATGAAGTTTCGGGGTTGTTGTGCCGTTGCGTGCTGTGCCTTCTGTGCCGCGTTCTACTGTGGCACCGCCAGCCGATACTAATTTTTTGTATTCTTTCGCTCCAACTGGTAAGCGTACTACGTTACAAAGTTGGCGCATTACGCTATCGTCTGTTAAGCGTTTCATTACATCTTTGTCTAACTGTGGGATAACTGAATAGCCACCATCTTCACCGTTAGCCGTCGTTAAATTGCGAAGTTCACCAGTTTTAATGTAATGGCGCAATTCATCATTTGAAAATTGTTTAGCACCACGTTGCTCTACAGGACTAACATTGCCTTCAAGGCTACGCTCTTCATCTGTTACAGTTTCATATTTACTGATTTCTGCACTAATCTGCTTGCTTGAATCTTTTAGCTTTTCAAATTCCACCGATTCAGATTCATTTAATGATCGATTTTCTTTTTCTGCTTTATCAAGCATTGCTCGCATTTCTGCGACTTTTTCTGCCTTTTGTTGGCGTAACTCAATTAATTTTTTAAGCATAATTAGTCCTTATTCATTATAGTTGATATCAAACTGGAGAACTGATGAAATCCATGCAGCTTGCTCTTCATCATAGTTATAGTCATAACTCTTTAATGAAATATTAAGAACAGATTTTAATTCGCTGTTATAAATAGTATTTCGAATTAACTCTGCAATATTATCTAATTCATCTTCGCTAGAGTGAGGTTTTAAATAAATAGCAATATTGAGTGTTGCATTTAATTCACTATCACAAAGGCAAGTTTGATCTAAACTAATATCTTCTAAATAAACGGAAATAGCAGGACATTGTTCAGAAGGATTTAACCCAAGGATGCGGCCGCTATAAAAACGTTTAACGTGACTTGAAAGAGTAGGTTTTAATCTTTCAATTACTTCATTTCTAATTTCTTCATGTATAAGCATTTTTTACCCTTATTTGTTCTTAATTAAGAGGGCTTATAAAAAGCCCATAGAACAATATATATACAAAAAATATAAAGTAAACACCTTAAATTTCAATAGTTTAGATGCGTTTAGATACGTTGAGTTAAATATTTTATTCAGTGATTTTTTTAGGTGATTTTGGGTTTGAAAAGATAATTTAAGATAGGAATTTATCTATTTTTTATAGGTGAAGACTGGTGAAGACTTGGTGAAGACTTGAATAGGTAGTCTTCACCCTTATAAATATATAATAAATAAGGTTTTTTTATTATTTTTTTAGCAAAAGTGAAGAGGTGAAGACTATAATAGAAAAAAAGTTTTTTGATATACTGTGATTTATCAGATTTTGCCTTAGTAACCAAAATAGTAACCAAAAATAAATGAACTAAAATAAACTTATTTTAAATCAATATTTTATATAACCAATTTACTTCTCGCCCAGGCACCAAATTAAAAAATATACAGCACTAAAAGCATTACAAAGCCTTGATTCTACTGAAATCAAGGCTTTTTTATTCCCTATACGACTCCACTATAAACACTATCGAACCTTAGAATTTTAGTAATAGACTTAATAATATATTCACGCTAAGGCAAAAAATCTATTACTAAAACAGCATAGAGACTTGTAAATACTAGGATTATCGCCTAGTTTGTTATATTACTAAGTAGGGCTATTTTATGGCATACTTAACAAATCCGCTTTCTTACGCCCAAATTAAAAAAGCAAAACTGAAAGAAAAAGATTGCTCCTATTTTTACAAACAATTCACGAATACATCCATAACTAAAAGGACTAAGCCCTGTAGATTACAGAGCTTAGTCCTTGATTTCATAGTCTAACTTTTTCAATGAAAATTATTTTTTACATTCAAAGTGCGGTATTATTCCGCATTGTTTTTCGATTTAATAATGGCGTAAACCACACCTGTTGATAAAGCACCAATCGCAATTGCACCAAGATATTTCAACGGCTCAGACACAAATGGAATGACAAATAATCCGCCGTGCGGAGCTTGTAATGTAATATTTAATCCCATTGAAATCGCACCAGCCACCGCACCACCAATCACAGAGCTAATAATGACTCGAATTGGATCTGCTGCCACAAATGGTAATGCACCTTCAGAAATAAAACATAAACCAAGAACGAATGATGCTTTCCCTGCATCGCGTTGGCTAACTGTGAATTTATTGCGAGCAATCCAAGTCGCAACTGCCATACCAATTGGTGGAACCATACCCGCTGCCATTGCCGCAGCCATTGGCGTATAAACTTGGGAAGCAATCAATCCAACAGAAAAGGTGTATGCTGCTTTATTTACCGGCCCGCCCATATCGATACACATCATTGCACCGATAATTGCGCCTAACACAATCGCATTCACTTCGCCCATTGAAGTAAGCCAATTACTTAGCTCTTTCATAATTTCAGCCACTGGTGGATTGATGAGGTAAATCATCGTCAAACCAACAATCATCGAACCTAAGAGCGGTAAAATTAAAATCGGTTTTAATGAAGTCAGGCTTGCTGGCAATCGAATAATCACATTCAGTCCTTTCACCACATAACCCGCTAAGAAACCTGCAATAATACCACCAAGAATTCCAGCGCCCGCTTCACTTGCCAGCATCCCCGCAATCAAACCAACTGCAAGCCCTGGACGATCAGCGATAGAAAATGCAACGTAGCCAGCAAATACGGCGATCATTAACTTAAACGCCACACCACTACCGATATTCATCAACATATTGGGAAGATCTTGAAAAACTCCTGTATTTTCAATTACATTAAAACTGAACATAAAGGAAATCGCGATCAACAATCCCCCCGCAACCACTAACGGTAACATATGAGAAACACCAGTCATTAAGTGTTTATACACACCTTTTTTCTCACGGCTTTCTTCTTTCGATTCCGCATTATTTCCACCATCAAAAATTTTGGCTTCTTTAAATGCTTTATCAAATTCTTGCTCAGTTTTCTTCAAGGCTAATCCTGTTGAAGTGCGGTACATGGGTTTACCTTTAAATTTATCTAAAGGCACATCAATATCTGCTGCAACAAATACCAGATCAGCCGCCGCGACTTCTTCTGCAGTAATTTCATTGCCAGCCCCAACTTGACCACGGGTTTCAACTTTTACATTCCAACCTTGTTTTTTCGCATAGGTTTCAATCGCCTCGGCTGACATAAACGTATGCGCAACGCCAGTTGGACAAGCAGTTATCGCAACAATATTTTTTACACCAGAAACACCCGTAAAACTTACCGCACTTTTCGGTGCAACATAATCTGCCCCATTGGCTAAGGCATTTGCCAGTGTGACTTCAGGAGAAATCATGGCGATAGCTTCGCCGATAATAAAGACTTTTTTACCAACTAAAGCAGGGTTATTTGGTAATACAGAACCAAATACGAGAACAAGATCTGCTTCGGCTGGTGTTTCTACAATAGGGACATTCGCTTTTTGCGCAGCCGCTCGAAAAACTTCATGTAATAAATATGCTTTCGCATCGCCTACATTAGCTGATTGGGTTAAAAATAACTTCATACTATCCTTCAATCATCGTTATTTGTACTTTTTCTAAAATGGGGTCAAGTAAATTCAAATCACTCATACCGACATTACTTTGAGACACTGCAAAAGCGGACACAGCCGTAGCAAAAGCTAAGGTTTCAGCTTTAGATAAACCTTTTTCAAAACCATAAATTAAACCAGCTACCATGGAATCGCCTGCTCCAACGGTACTCACTACATTTTCACATTTTGCTGGTTCGGCTTTAAGCACGCCTTCATTATTAATCCATAAAGAACCTTTTTCGCCCATTGAAATAATCACGTTTTCAATGCCTTTCGCTTTGAGTTGCTGTGCAGTGGCAATAATTTCTTCAAGACTATTTAATGGATGACCAACCCAAGCCTCAAGTTCTCGATGATTGGGTTTTACTAACCAAGGTTTCGCTTTTAATCCAGCGGTGAGCGCAGCATTGCTACTATCAAGCACCACTTTAACGCCAGCTTGATGAAGCTGATTCAACCAATCAGCAAATAATTCAGGAGACACACCTTGAGGTAAGCTGCCACAAACTGCGACAATGTCATAATCTAAACAATAAGCCAAAGAATCCGTTACAAATTGTTGCCAAACTTGTGGGCTTATTTGATATCCCAAGAAATTTAAATCTGTCACATCCGCTTCAGTCTCGGTAATTTTTACATTGATACGCGTTTTGCCATCAACACGGTGGAATTTATCTTCCAAACCGTGCTGATTAAACATTTGCTCGAAATCAGCTGAATTATCCTCGCCCAAGAAACCACCGACTGCAACATCAACGCCTAAATCTTTTAGTACTTTTGCAACATTAATGCCTTTTCCAGCAGGGAATAAGCCCAATGTTTCTACCGTATTTACTTCGCCAAGTTGAATACGATTTAAACGCCCAACTAAATCATAGGCGGCATTTAAGGTAATGGTTACGACGCTTGCCATACTATTCCCCTAAACCCGATTCGATCACAGTACCGATTCCGTCAATAGCTTGTTGCGCTTCTTCGCCCGTCGCAACAAAACGTAAACGAGTCCCTTTGACTACGCCTAATGCCACAATTTTCATCAAACTTTTAGCACTCACTAATTGAGAATTACGATCAAGGTTTTGAACTGCTACGGAAGCATTATATTTCTTCACTTCGTTTACCAATATTGCACTTGGGCGAGCGTGCAAACCTTGCTCATTTTTAATCACAAACACGGCTTCAATGGCATTTGCCGGCAAATTATCATCTTCTGTTACCGCAGGTATGTGAATTTGATCGCCCATAATCTCAATGGTATCGGGTTCAGACGGTGGCACTGCCGAAACATTCTCGCCCAAGCCATTGGCTATCGCTTTGCCCAATGATTCAATCGCTTGTTTGGCATCTTCTCCCTCTGCCACAAAACGTAAACGATGACCTTGTGTTACACCAAGCGCAACAATCTTCATCAAACTTTTTGCGCTGACGACTTCACTTTCACGAGTAAGATTTTGCATGGTTATTTTAGAAGTGAATTTTTTCACTTCATTAACCAAATTTGCACTTGGGCGTGCATGTAAGCCGTGTTCATTACGAATCGTAAAGGTTCCTACAACAGCACCTTCTACAGATTGAGTTTCAACATCACTCGATGAACCCAAAAGTGCGGTCAAAATTTCTGTTGAATTTCCATTGAGCAAGGTTGTTTGGACATCGTCATCTAATAAACGTGCCAAAGTTGGATTAATTTGATCACCGACGGCTGAAACGGTTAGCACGCCTTTTACGGCCTTGCCATTGTGGCTAAAAATCGTTTTGGCACGACTAAATGCTAAGGCATTTTTCACATTTCCTACGACAGAGTCCGTTACCCATAACCCTTTGCCAAGCGGTAATGCCGCATTATTTATCACTTCAGAAATAAAGCGATTTTCTACCGCACTTTGCACCTGTAATTGCCCCGCATTAATCGCAACTAAAGTTAACAGGCTTTGGGTATTTACATCTAAACTGATATTGGCAGCAGGAATTTCAAATGGCTCAATTGTCTCGCCCATTAAAATCGCACAAAATTCAGCCACATCAGTTATTTTTGCTAATTTTGCTGCGGTATCTTCATCACTCAAAACGTGGGTAAGTTGACGTAATAAGGACAAATGCTCATCAGATCGCGCCGCAATACCAATCACGACATAAGCAATATTTCCTTCGCCCCATTCTATGCCTTGAGGAAATTGAAACACTTGCACGCCCGTTTTCTTTACCATCGAACGAGTATCCAAGGTGCAGTGAGGAATAGCGATGCCATTGCCTAAAAAGGTCGAGGTTTGCAGCTCGCGCGCTAACATTCCTTGCAAGTAACCATTTTCAACATTGTCTGCTTGAACCAATGCGGACGCTGCCATTTCAATCGCTTGTTGTTTATCAATTGCATTAGCATTTAAATGAATGTTGCTTTCCGAAAGTTCTAACATTCTTGCTCCTTAATAATTTAAAAAGAAAGCTGCGGATGAAACAAATCGACCAGCAGCTTATTGAAAAACAATTATTTAGATGTACAGGCTTTCAGCAGCGCTTCACTACCTTGCACAATATACTCATCATTTTCTCCGCGCGCTTCGCCTTTTTGTAAATCACGCATCGCATCATAAATACCTTGAGTCATGCTTTGCGAATCCACTTTTTCCCAACAATTTGCGTTCAAACGTTTAATATTAGCTTGCAAGGCTTCAGCATGTAACACGCCGCTATAATAAGCATATACATCAGAATCATGGCCGCCTGTATAAAGTTTATCCTGAATTTGTTTCACAGGAACTAAAATACGGCCTAAATACCAGTCATTCGCACCACTTGCAAAATTATCTACAAAGAAATTTTCAT
>ERZ1023510.54-NODE-54-length-26382-cov-86.059938_pt1 | contig 26382 bp, 19 predicted proteins | sample MGYA00380549_ERZ1023510 | MGnify/ENA primary metagenome ERZ1023510 (study PRJEB33173, sample SAMEA4830364) | metagenome | study: EMG produced TPA metagenomics assembly of the PRJEB25223 data set... | reverse complement strand
CAGTTCTATCCACAACCTCAAAACAGTGTTTTGAGCTGACTTCGTCAGTTCTATCTACAACCTCAAAACAGTGTTTTGAGCTGACTGCGGCTAGCTTTCTAGTTTGCTCTTTGATTTTTATTGAGTATTAGAAAGGAGACCTCATGACACTTCCAGTTAGAAAATCCCTACACAATGCGGTTTTACAGGCTTCAGAAGCGGATACTTGGGAACAAGCTACCAAGGAATGGAATGAAGTTTCCTTGATTTTTAACGGTATCGGCCGTAGCAATTGTGTCTGTGGAAATGCCATCAAATACGCTTATGAACTCTTTAACGGTGTCACAGGCCAACGCCTCTTTCCAATTGGTAGCGACTGTGTTCGTCATTTTCATCGATTGTCCCTTGACCAGCAATTGGAAGAGGAAGAAAAACTGCTCAGAAAGGTTGAAAATCTAACCAGAAAAGCTCAGAAAAAGGAAAAAATCAAGGTCAATAAAAGTGACTTTGACGAGCGACTTCTAAAATGGCTCTGGGAAAAAGGTGTTTTCAAACCCAATCGTGGCAATCAATTTGCGCCTGAGAGAGACTACCAGCTTTTCCTAGAAGTCTTTCAGGGAGGAAGTTGGACCAAGGCGGAACCAAAGAAAAAGGCTCGGATGGAAGAAGTCCTTGAAAAGTGTATCAAACCCTTTTTACTTGGGAAATCGGATGACCAACTCTACCTTGTCAAGCTAGGCAAGGAGAAAATTGACTACGAACAAGAACTCCGTATCCAGGCAGAGAAAGAACGCAAGAAGAGGGATAAAATCGCCAAGCAATATGCAGACAATCTGGTTCTAGCCATGGGACCCGCAGAGCGTGCTTATCAAGATTACTTTGGCTTTACAGAGACCCTGACTCAAGAAGAACGCAAGTGGGAAAAAATTCTTTTTGGTAAAAATAGAGCAGAACGAGCTATCAAGGCCAAACAATACCAAAAAGAGCTGGAAAAAGACCAACGAATTGCCAGTCAGGATCCAATTGAAAGAAAACAGAAGCAGACTTGGATCCTCAATTCCTATTTTCGTGAGCTTCCTGAAGAAAAAGCTCGATTTTCTAGACTCTTATTAGAATATCGAAAAAGTGGTGAAGTACCCTTTTCAACTGAATACCTGTCAGATCATCTCATCGACTTTTTCTATAAAATGAAAGCCTTTGAATTTGAAATCGCACCAGAACAAGTCCGAGATTTTCTAAAAAAAAGCCTGCAGGAAGACCATCGCTCATCAGCACAAGGAAGCTGGATAGAAGGAATTCTCCTCAACTGCCTCAAACCATTTTTAGAACGATTAGTGATATGAGTAACACCTACCGTGTAAATTTCATGGTAGGTGTTATTGTACCCCCAAATAATATAAAACAAAGTATGAAAGCGCATCTCAATTTTAAGACTTTTTTGTAAATTAAGAGTATAATTAAGGTATACTGCCTTTTCTATAGATAATAGATAATACACTAATATAATAAAGGTCTTTGTAACATATATAAATTTTATTTCAAGGAGGAATAATGGAAAAGTATTTTGGTGAAAAACAAGAGCGTTTTTCATTTAGAAAATTATCAGTAGGACTTGTATCTGCAACGATTTCAAGTTTATTTTTTATGTCTGTATTAGCTAGTTCATCTGTGGATGCTCAAGAAACTGCGGGAGTTCACTATAAATATGTGGCAGATTCAGAGCTATCATCAGAAGAAAAGAAGCAGCTTGTCTATGATATTCCGACATACGTGGAGAATGATGATGAAACTTATTATCTTGTTTATAAGTTAAATTCTCAAAATCAACTGGCGGAATTACCAAATACTGGAAGCAAGAATGAGAGGCAAGCCCTAGTTGCTGGTGCTAGCTTAGCTGCTCTGGGAATTTTAATTTTTGCTGTTTCCAAGAAAAAGGTTAAGAATAAAACGGTATTACATTTAGTATTGGTTGCGGGAATGGGAAATGGTGTCTTAGTTTCAGTCCATGCTTTAGAAAATCATCTTTTGCTAAATTACAATACGGACTATGAATTGACCTCTGGAGAAAAATTACCTCTTCCTAAAGAGATTTCAGGTTACACTTATATTGGATATATCAAAGAGGGAAAAACGACTTCTGATTTTGAAGTAAGTAATCAAGAAAAATCAGCAGCCACTCCTACAAAACAACAAAAGGTGGATTATAATGTTACACCAAATTTTGTAGACCATCCATCAACAGTACAAGCTATTCAGGAACAAACACCTGTTTCTTCAACTAAGCCGACAGAAGTTCAAGTAGTTGAAAAACCTTTCTCTACTGAATTAATCAATCCAAGAAAAGAAGAGAAACAATCTTCAGATTCTCAAGAACAATTAGCCGAACATAAGAATCTAGAAACGAAGAAAGAGGAGAAGATTTCTCCAAAAGAAAAGACTGGGGTAAATACATTAAATCCACAGGATGAAGTTTTATCAGGTCAATTGAACAAACCTGAACTCTTATATCGTGAGGAAACTATAGAGACAAAAATAGATTTTCAAGAAGAAATTCAAGAAAATCCTGATTTAGCTGAAGGAACTGTAAGAGTAAAACAAGAAGGTAAATTAGGTAAGAAAGTTGAAATCGTCAGAATATTCTCTGTAAACAAGGAAGAAGTTTCGCGAGAAATTGTTTCAACTTCAACGACTGCGCCTATTCCAAGAATAGTCGAAAAAGGTACTAAAAAAACTCAAGTTATAAAGGAACAACCTGAGACTGGTGTAGAACATAAGGACGTACAGTCTGGAGCTATTGTTGAACCCGCAATTCAGCCTGAGTTGCCAGAAGCAGTCGTAACCGACAAAGGTGAGCCCGCTGTCCAACCTGAATTACCCGAAGCAGTCGTAACCGACAAAGACGAGCCTGAAGTTCAACCAGAGTCGCCAGATACTGTGGTAAGTGATAAAGGTGAACCTGAACAGGTAGCACCGCTTCCAGAATATACAGGACCACAAGCCGGAGCTATTGTTGAACCCGCAGTCCAGCCAGCGTTGCCCGAAGCTGTTGTAAGTGATAAAGGTGAACCAGAGCAGGTAGCCCCATTGCCAGAATATAAGGGGAATATTGAGCAAGTAAAACCTGAAACTCCGGTTGAGAAGCCGAAAGAACAAGGTCCAGAAAAAACTGAAGAAGTTCCAGTAAAACCAACAGAAGAAACACCAGTAAATCCAAATGAAGGTACTACAGAAGGAACCTCAATTCAAGTAGCAGAAAATCCAGTTCAACCTGCAGAAGAATCAACAACGAATTCAGAGAAAGTATCACCAGATACATCTAGCGAAAATACTGGGGAAGTGTCCAGTAATCCTAGTGATTCGACAACCTCAGTTGGAGAATCAAATCAACCAGAAAATAATGACTCTAAAAATGAAAATTCAGAAAAAACTAGAGAAGAAGTTCCAGTAAATCCAAATGAAGGCACAGTAGAAGGTACCTCAAATCAAGAAACAGAAAATCCAGTTCAACCTGCAGAAGAATCAACAACGAATTCAGAGAAAGTATCACCAGATACATCTAGCGAAAATACTGGGGAAGTATCCAATAAACCTAGTGATTCAAAACCACCAGTTGAAGAATCAAATCAACCAGAAAAAAACGGAACTGCAACAAAACCAGAAAATTCAGGTAATACAACATCAGAGAATGGACAAACAGAACCAGAACCATCAAACGGAAATTCAACTGAGGATGTTTCAACCAAATCAAACACATCCAATTCAAATGGAAACGAAGAAATTAAACAAGAAAATGAACTAGACCCCGATAAAAAGGTAGAAGATCCAGAGAAAACACTTGAATTAAGAAATGTTTCCGACCTAGAGTTATACAGTTTGTCAAATGGTACTTATAAACAACACATTTCGTTAGAACAAGTTCCAAGCAATCCAAATAGCTACTTTGTTAAAGTGAAATCTTCTTCATTCAAAGATGTATACCTACCAGTAGCATCAATATCAGAGGAAAGAAAAAATGATAAAATCCTTTATAAAATCACAGCAAAAGTAGAGAAGCTTCAGCAGGAGATAGAAAGCAGATATAAAGATAATTTTACCTTCTATCTAGCTAAGAAGGGAACAGAAGAAACAACAAACTTTACTTCCTTTAGTAATCTGGTCAAAGCTATAAACCAAAATCTCTCTGGAACCTATCATTTAGGAGCTAGCCTGAATGCTAACGAAGTGGAGCTTAGCACTGATGATAAATCCTATATCAAGGGAACCTTTACTGGTCAGTTGATTGGTGAAAAAGATGGTAAGCATTATGCTATTTACAACTTGAAAAAGCCTCTTTTTGAAAGCTTGAGAGGGGCCACAATAGAAAAGTTGAGTCTGAAAAATGTCTCTATTTCAGGGAAAGATGATATCGGTTCACTGGCAAATGAAGCTCAGAATAACACAAAAATTAAGCAAGTTCATGTGGATGGTGTACTTGCCGGTGAACGTGGTATCGGTGGTTTGTTGGCTAAGGCAGATCAATCAAGCATCACAGAGAGTAGTTTCAAGGGAAGAATTGTCAATACCTATGAAACAACTGCTTCCTATAATATCGGTGGCCTGGTCGGTCATTTGACAGGAAGCAAAGCTTCACTGACTAAGTCAAAAGCGACAGTGGTCATTTCATCAAATACAAATAGTTCTGACCAGACCGTTGGAGGTATCGCTGGTCTTGTAGACAAAGATGCGCATATTCAGAATAGCTATTCTGAAGGGGATATTAATAATAGCCAACGTTTTGGAAAAGTTGCTGGTATAGCAGGTAACTTATGGGATCGTGAATCAAATAGTGAAAATCATGCTGGAAGATTGACTAATGTGCTTAGTGATGTCAATGTAACTAATGGAAATGCCATTAGTGGTTACCATTATAATGGAATGAAAATTACTGATGCATTTAGTAATAAAGCGAATAAAGTTTTCAATGTCACTTTAGAGAAGGATGAGGTCGTTAGCAAAGAATCCTTTGAGGAAAGAGGAACAATGCTAGAGGCTTCTCAAATTGCAAGCAAAAAAGCAGAAATCAATCTTCTCACTCCACCAATAGTGGAACCCCTCTCAACAAGCGGTAAGAAAGACAGTGATTTTTCTAAGATAGCCCATTATCAAGCCAACCGTGCTTTGGTTTATAAGAACATTGAAAAATTGTTACCTTTCTATAACAAGGCGACCATCGTGAAATACGGAAACCTGGTTAAGGAGAACAGTATCTTATATCAAAAAGAACTCTTGTCTGCAGTTATGATGAAGGATGACCAAGTAATCACAGATATTATTTCCAACAAACAGACTGCAAACAAACTCTTGCTTCACTACAAGGACCATTCATCTGAAAAGTTTGATCTCAGGTACCAGGATGATTTTGCCAATTTGGCAGAATATAGCATTGGAGATAGTGGGCTTCTCTATACGCCAAATCAATTCTTGTATGACCAAGACTCTATCATCAATCAAGTTTTACCTGAATTACAGCAGGTTGCCTACGATTCAGAAGCTATCAGAAAGACACTCGGAATTTCTCCAGAGGTCAAGCAAACTGAGCTCTATATGGAAGACCAGTTTACCAAAACAAAGCAAGATTTGGCAAACAGTTTGAAAAAACTCTTGTCTGCAGATGCTGGACTTGCTGGTGACAACCCAGTTACCAGAGGCTATCTTGTAGATAAAATCAAGAACAATAAGGAAGCCTTACTACTCGGTTTAACTTATTTAGAACGTTGGTATAACTTTAGCTATGGTCAGGTGAATGTCAAAGACCTAGTTATGTATCATCCGGACTTCTTTGGTAAAGGAAATACTTCACCATTAGATACTCTGATTGAGTTAGGTAAATCTGGCTTTAACAATCTTCTTGCTAAAAACAATGTCGATACTTATGCTATCAGCCTTGCCAGCCATCATGGAACGACAGATTTGTTTAGCACGTTGGAAAATTACCGAAAAGTCTTTCTACCAGACAAAACCAATAATAACTGGTTTAAATCACAGACTAAGGCTTACATTGTCGAAGAAAAATCCAATATCGAAGAGGTGAAAACGAAGCAAGGACTAGTTGGCACTAAGTATTCTATTGGTGTCTATGACCGTATCACTAGTGCCACATGGAAATACCGCAATATGGTCTTGCCGCTCCTAACCTTGCCGGAGAAATCAGTCTTTGTCATCTCGACCATCTCTAGTCTAGGATTTGGAGCTTATGATCGTTACCGCAATAGTGAGCACAAAGCAGACAAGGACCTCAATGATTTTGTTGAAGAAAATGCACGTGAAACAGCCAAACGTCAGCGAGATCACTACGATTATTGGTATCGTATTTTAGACGACAATGCACGTGAAAAACTTTATAGAAATATTTTGCTTTACGATGCTTATAAATTTGGCGATGATAATACCGTAGGGAAAGCTACAAAAGTAGCAAGTTTTGATGATCCAAATCCTGCGATGAAATATTTCTTCGGTCCTGTTGGAAATAAAGTTGGTCATAATGGACATGGTGCTTATGCTACAGGGGATGCAGTATATTATATGGGGTATCGCATGCTAGATAAGGATGGAGCTATTACGTATACTCATGAGATGACGCATAATTCAGATCAAGATATTTATCTTGGTGGTTATGGAAGAAGAAGTGGACTTGGACCTGAGTTCTTTGCTAAAGGCTTACTACAAGCACCAGACCAACCAAGTGATGCAACGATTACTATCAATTCTATATTGAAACATTCAAAATCTGATAGTAAAGAAGGAGAACGATTACAAGTACTTGATCCAACTACGAGATTTAAAGACGCAACAGATCTTCAAAAATACGTCCACAATATGTTTGATGTCGTTTACATGTTGGAATATCTCGAAGGGCAATCTATTGTTAAGAAATTGAATGTATATCAGAAAATAGAAGCTCTCAGAAAAATTGAGAACAAGTATGTGAAAGATCCAGCAGATGGAAATGAGGTTTATGCCACTAACGTAGTCAAAGAATTGACAGAAGCAGAGGCCCGAAACCTGAATAGTTTTGAAAGTTTGATTGACCACAACATCTTATCAGCTCGTGAGTACCAGTCTGGCGACTATGAACGAAATGGCTACTATACCATCAAACTCTTTGCCCCAATCTATTCAGCTCTCAGTAGTGAGAAAGGCACACCAGGGGACCTTATGGGACGTAGGATTGCGTACGAACTTTTGGCTGCCAAAGGCTTTAAGGATGGAATGGTACCTTATATCTCCAACCAGTACGAAGAAGTTGCCAAACAAAAAGGTAAAACTATCAATCTCTATGCTAAAGAACGAGGATTGGTGACCGATAAACTTGTATTGGACAAGGTATTTGAAGGGAAGTATTCTTCTTGGGCGGATTTCAAGAAAGCTATGTATGATGAACGTGTGAAGCAGTTTGGGAACTTGAAGCAGGTGACCTTTAAAGATCCGACAAAACCATGGCCAAACTATGCGACCAAGACCATCAATCGAGTGAGTGAATTGCAAGCCCTCATGGACCAAGCTGTTCTCAAGGATACAGAAACTCCTCATTGGTATAACTATAATCCAGAAACGGACAGTGCAGTTCATAAGTTGAAGAGAGCAATCTTTAAAGCCTATCTTGACCAAACAAATGATTTTAGAAGTTCAATTTTTGAGAATAAAAAATAGTGTTTACTATTAGGAAATAAAGTTTAAAAAGGTGATGAAGAACAAACCAAGATTCAAGCAGGAATTCCTACTGATAATGAAGTAAGTTATGCTCTTATTTATCAGCAGGAAACTCTTCCTGCAACAGGTTCATCAACTTCTGCGCTTACAGCTTTAGGCCTATTAGCTGTTGGTAGTTTAGTTCTTTTGGTTCATAATATGACGGGAACAGTTTTTTGCTCCCTCTGAAAAGTCATCATTTGATGGCTTTTTTCTATATAGGGTAAAAGATAGGGTAAAAGGCTATTATCGGACAAAATAAAGAAGGCATGATATAATATAAAGTAGATTTCTATGTCATAAAACAAGAACTGTTTGGACATCATCCATTTGAAAACTCTCTATGTTCAAACAATAGTAAAATAAAATAGGGGATCTAAATCCTTGCTATGAAAGGAAAAAACTCAATGGCTACTATTCAATGGTTTCCTGGTCACATGTCTAAAGCTCGTCGACAGGTGCAGGAGAATTTAAAATTTGTTGATTTTGTGACGATTTTAGTTGATGCACGCTTACCTCTATCTAGTCAAAATCCTATGTTGACCAAGATTGTTGGTGATAAACCAAAACTCTTGATTTTAAACAAGGCCGACTTGGCTGATCCAGCAATGACCAAGGAATGGCGTCAGTATTTTGAATCACAAGAAATCCAGACGCTAGCTATCAACTCCAAAGAGCAAGTGACTGTAAAAGTTGTAACAGATGCGGCCAAGAAGCTCATGACTGATAAGATTGCTCGCCAGAAAGAACGTGGGATTCAGATTGAAACCTTGCGTACCATGATTATCGGGATTCCAAACGCTGGTAAATCAACTCTGATGAACCGTTTGGCTGGTAAAAAGATTGCTGTTGTTGGAAACAAGCCAGGGGTCACAAAAGGTCAACAATGGCTTAAAACCAATAAAGACCTGGAAATCTTGGATACACCGGGGATTCTCTGGCCTAAGTTTGAGGATGAAACTGTTGCACTTAAGTTGGCATTGACTGGAGCTATCAAGGATCAGTTGCTTCCTATGGATGAGGTTACCATTTTTGGTATCAATTATTTCAAAGAACATTATCCAGAAAAGCTGGCTGAACGCTTCAAACAAATGAAAATTGAAGAAGAAGCGCCTGTGATTATTATGGATATGACCCGCGCCCTCGGTTTCCGTGATGACTATGACCGTTTTTACAGTCTCTTCGTGAAGGAAGTCCGTGATGGCAAACTCGGTAACTATACCTTAGATACATTGGAAGACCTCGATGGCAACGATTAAAGAAATCAAAGAACTCCTTGTGACAGTCAAGGAGTTAGAAAGCCCTATTTTTTTAGAGCTTGAAAAGGATAATCGCTCAGGAGTTCAAAAGGAAATCAGCAAGCGTAAAAGAGCCATTCAAGCTGAATTAGATGAAAATTTGCGCTTGGAATCCATGCTTTCTTATGAAAAAGAACTTTATAAGCAAGGATTGACCTTAATTGCAGGTATTGATGAGGTTGGTCGTGGTCCTCTTGCTGGTCCTGTAGTCGCTGCGGCCGTTATTTTACCTAAAAATTGTAAGATTAAAGGTCTCAACGACAGCAAGAAAATTCCTAAAAAGAAACATCTGGAGATTTTCCAAGCCGTTCAAGACCAAGCCTTGTCGATTGGAATTGGTATCATAGATAATCAGGTCATCGACCAAGTCAACATCTATGAAGCAACCAAACTAGCCATGCAAGAAGCAATCTCCCAGCTCAGCCCTCAACCAGAGCACCTTTTGATTGATGCCATGAAACTGGACTTGCCCATTTCACAAACCTCCATTATCAAAGGAGATGCCAACTCCCTCTCTATCGCAGCAGCATCTATAGTAGCCAAGGTAACACGTGATGAATTGATGAAGGAATACGATCAGCAGTTCCCTGGCTATGATTTCGCTACTAATGCAGGATATGGCACAGCTAAACATCTGGAAGGCCTCACAAAACTAGGAGTTACCCCAATTCACCGAACCAGCTTTGAACCCGTTAAATCACTGGTTTTAGGTAAAAAAGAAAATTAATTGAAAGGAAATACCATGGAGGAACAGTCGGAAATAGTCCGTTCTAAGAAAGAATTCGCCTTTGCATCCAGCACTATACTATCCCAAGTTGGTCGAGGAATCATTGTCGGCCTCATCGTTGGAATTATCGTCGGATCCTTTCGTTTCTTAATTGAAAAGGGCTTCCACCTGATACAAGGAGTTTATCAAGATCAAGGGTACTTAGTGCGCAATCTTTTTGTACTGGTTTTGTTTTATATACTCATCTGTTGGCTCAGTGCCAAACTAACACGGTCAGAAAAAGATATTAAAGGCTCAGGAATTCCTCAAGTCGAAGCCGAACTGAAAGGCCTCATGTCCCTCAACTGGGTGGGGCATTCTTTGGAAAAAATATGTGCTAGGTATTCTTGCTATTGCCAGTGGACTCATGCTGGGTCGAGAGGGACCCAGCATTCAACTTGGAGCAGTTGGTGGTAAAGGAATTGCCAAGTGGCTCAAATCCAGTCCAGTAGAGGAACGTTCCTTGATTGCCAGTGGAGCTGCAGCAGGTTTAGCCGCAGCCTTTAATGCTCCTATTGCAGCACTTCTCTTTGTTGTAGAAGAAGTCTATCACCATTTTTCGCGCTTTTTCTGGGTCTCAACTCTAGCAGCCAGCATCGTAGCAAACTTTGTGTCTCTACTCATGTTCGGTTTGACACCAGTATTGGATATGCCAGATAACATTCCTCCCATGACCCTAGATCAGTATTGGATATATCTCGTCATGGGAATTTTCCTTGGATTTTCAGGTTTTCTCTATGAGAAAGCTGTATTAAACGTTGGAAGAGTTTATGACTTGATTGGTCAAAAAATCCATTTGGATAGGGCTTATTATCCCATCTTGGCTTTTATCCTTATCATACCAGTCGGAATCTTCTTACCTCAAATCATTGGTGGCGGAAATCAGCTTGTCCTTTCTTTAACTGAACAAAATTTTAGTTTCCAAGTTTTATTAGCTTACTTTTTAATCCGCTTTATTTGGAGTATGATTAGCTATGGAAGTGGACTGCCAGGAGGAATTTTCCTCCCCATTTTAGCTCTTGGTTCTTTGCTTGGTGCCTTAGTTGGTGTTATCTGTGTCAATCTTGGACTTGTCAGTCAAGAGCAATTCCCTATATTTGTCATTCTAGGAATGAGTGGCTATTTTGGAGCCATATCAAAAGCTCCCTTAACTGCTATGATCCTCGTAACTGAGATGGTAGGAGATATTCGCAACCTCATGCCACTTGGTCTTGTCACTCTTGTTTCTTATATTATCATGGATTTGCTCAAAGGTACGCCAGTCTATGAAGCCATGCTGGAAAAAATGCTTCCAGAAGAAGTATCTAGCGAAGGAGAAGTTACACTTATCGAAATACCAGTTTCTGATAAAATTGCTGGGAAACAAGTTCATGAACTCAACTTACCACACAACGTCCTCATCACAACTCAAGTCCATAATGGCAAGAGCCAAACAGTTAACGGCTCAACCAGAATGTATCTGGGTGATATGATTCACCTGGTTATTCCAAAAAGTGAAATTGGAAAAGTCAAAGATTTGTTGTTGTAGTACGATCATTTACATAATTTATGTTATGTAAATGATCGGCTTGATTTATTTAGAAAACCGATTCTCAGAAATGAGATCGGTTATTTTTTACTGATGAGGAATTTTACATATAAATAATTGAACTTTATTAAAAATAAGACTATAATTAAGTTAGAAATGATAAAGTATAAAGCTAGAAAGGAGTTTACTGTATCAAATCTGTACAGTAAGATTAAAATCATGAAAAAGAAAACAATAGCAATTATATAGTGAAATGAAATAGAAATAGGATAAAACAATCAGGACAATCAAACCAATTTCTAGCTATGTAGTATTAACAGAAGTTTAGTGGGTGAGATTTTTATTATTTTCCTTATTCTGTTTTGTTTGTAGGTCTAAGTCTTTTTATCACTTTGAAAAACTCCTATAACATCTTTCTGAAAAACTATAATTTTCTTGAAAAATATACAAGTCTATGCTATACTACTAGTATACTTACTTATGGAGAAAATACATGAAACGTGAGATTTTACTGGAACGAATCGACAAACTAAAACAACTCATGCCCTGGTATGTTCTGGAATACTACCAATCTAAGCTGGCTGTGCCCTACAGTTTTACAACCCTGTACGAATACCTTAAGGAATATGACCGATTTTTCAGCTGGGTTTTGGAGTCTGGTATTTCAAACGCTGATAAAATATCCGATATTCCTTTATCAGTTTTGGAAAATATGTCTAAGAAAGACATGGAATCCTTTATCCTTTATCTACGTGAACGTCCCTTGCTGAATGCTAATACAACAAAACAAGGTGTTTCACAGACAACTATCAATCGAACCTTATCAGCACTTTCTAGTCTTTACAAGTATCTAACCGAGGAGGTTGAAAACGATCAGGGGGAACCTTATTTCTATCGTAATGTAATGAAAAAAGTTTCAACCAAGAAAAAGAAAGAAACCCTTGCTGCCAGAGCTGAAAATATCAAGCAAAAACTCTTTCTAGGTGATGAAACAGAAGGTTTTCTAACTTATATCGATCAAGAGCACCCACAACAGCTTTCAAATCGAGCTCTCTCATCATTCAACAAAAATAAAGAACGAGATTTAGCCATTATTGCCCTTCTCTTGGCATCTGGTGTTCGCTTATCTGAAGCTGTTAATCTAGATCTAAGAGATCTCAATCTAAAAATGATGGTTATTGATGTTACTCGAAAAGGTGGCAAACGTGACTCAGTCAATGTCGCTGCTTTTGCTAAACCTTATTTAGAGAATTATCTGGCCATTCGGAATCAACGCTATAAAACGGAAAAAACAGATACAGCCCTTTTTTTAACTCTCTACAGAGGTGTTCCTAATCGTATCGATGCTTCTAGCGTTGAGAAAATGGTTGCTAAATACTCAGAGGATTTTAAAGTACGTGTAACACCCCATAAACTGCGCCATACACTAGCAACTAGGCTCTATGATGCGACTAAATCACAAGTTTTAGTCAGTCACCAACTAGGACATGCCAGCACACAAGTCACTGACCTCTATACCCATATTGTTAATGATGAACAAAAGAATGCTCTGGATAGTTTATGATTTTACGTATTTTAAATTATGTAAATAAATATCAAAAAAAGAAGTTGGTTAGTTGGCCAACTTCTTTTTGATTTATCCAACTACCGCTTCAGCGATTTCTTCACGGCTAATACCAGCGAAGTAGCGTGTGATATCAATGGTTTTTAGCGCCTTAAGAACATCTTCGCGTTCGTATTTCACCCCACGAAGGACATCTTCTACTGCAGCAACGTCTTCAATACCAAAGAAGTCACCATAAATCTTGATGTCTTGGATTTTTGATTCAGTAATGTTAGCAAAGACTTCAACCTTACCACTAGTGAATTTGGTTCCACGACGGACGTTAAATTCAGGTGATTTACCATAGTTCCAGTCCCAAGTTCCAAACTTAGTATCCTTGATGTGATTGATTTCGGCCAATTCTTCTTCTGAAAAGACGTATTCAGTCATCTCTGGGTACTCTTTTTTCATGTATTCCAAGAGTAAATCACGGAATTTTTCGACTGTGATTTTTTTTGGTAATTCATTGATAATATTGGTTACACGGGCACGGACGGATTTCACACCTTTTGATTCAAATTTATCTTTTGAAACCTTAAGGGCATTTGCGAGGACTGACAAATCAACGTCAAAGAGCAAGCAACCGTGGTGCATGATACGGCCGTTGATATAGGCTTGGGCATTGCCACAGAACTTCTTACCATCAATCTCAAGGTCATTACGACCTGTGAACTCAGCTTTAACCCCAAGTTGAGCCAGGGTATTGATAACCGGAGTTGAGAAGCTCTTGAAGTCAAATGCCTTATTTTCATCTTCTTTGGAGATAATCGTGTAATTGAGGTTATTTAAATCGTGGTAAACAGCTCCACCACCACTAATACGGCGAACTACCTCAATACCATTTTCGCGAACATAATCACGGTTGATTTCTTCGATAGTGTTCTGGTGACGACCAACAATGATAGATGGCTTGTTAATCCAAAGTAGGAAGATTTGATCCTCATCCAAAAGGTGTTTAAAGGCGTATTCTTCCAAGGCAATATTAAAAGCAGTGTCATTTGAATGATTGATAATGTATTTCATGATATCCCTTTACTTTATATGATAGAAACTGGAAATAACCTTCCAGTCTAATCTATCTTCGTTTTATTTTTTCTTAGGTGAATGGATGGCCATTCCTAGAACATCTGCAAACGCTTCGTACATCACTTCAGAGTAAGTTGGGTGCCCGTGGATGGTCTTCAGCATTTCCTCAACAGTGATTTCCATTTCGATGATGCTTGATGCTTCGTTTATTAATTCTGCGGCTGCAGGACCAATAATGTGTACACCAAGGATTTCTCCGTATTTCTTATCAGCGATAACTTTTACGAAACCTTGAGCTGCGTCAGATGCAATAGCACGACCGTTAGCAGCAAAGTTAAACTTACCGATGGCAACATCGTATTTCTCACGGGCTTGTTCTTCTGTCAAACCTACTGCTGCTACTTCAGGGAGAGTGTAGATGGCTGCAGGAGTCAAATTCAATTTGGCAACTGCATGATTTCCTTTAAGGGCATTTTCAGCGGAAACTTCACCCATGCGGAAAGCTGCGTGAGCCAACATCTTAGTACCGTTGATGTCACCTGGTGCATAAATGCCTGGAACTGAAGTTTCCATGTATTCGTTGACCTTGATACAACCACGATCCAATTCAAACTCAACCTCTCCAATACCTTCAAGGTCTGGCATACGACCAATTGAAAGAAGAGCTTTGCTTGCGATGATATCGTCTTTTCCTTCAACCTTGATACGAAGTTGACCATTTTCCTCAATGATTTCTTGCAGTTTAGTACCAGTCAAGATGGTCATTCCTTTACGCTCAAGGATCAAGCGAAGGTTCTTAGAAACTTCCACATCCATAGCTGGAACTATACGGTCCATCATTTCGATAACAGTCACTTTTGAACCAAATGTCATGAAGGCCTGACCGAGTTCGATACCGACAACTCCACCACCGATGATAACAAGGCTTTCTGGCACTTCGTTCATTTCAAGAATGTCATCACTAGTCATGACAAGTGGAGATTCCATACCAGGGACGTTGATCTTGCTGACTTTTGAACCACCAGCAAGAATGATTTTCTTGGTTTCAAGCAATTCAGAACCATTTACCAAGACGTTCTTGTCTTTAGTGATTGTACCAATTCCTTTATGAACAGTAACTCCGTAGCTACGAAGAAGTCCTGCAACACCACCAACAAGAGTATTAACAACTTTAGATTTAGTTTCTAAAAGTTTTTCCATATCAACAGTGAAGTTAGGATTTTCAATCACGATACCACGATTTGCAGCATGACCGATATTTTCAATAATTTCAGCGTTATGAAGGTAGGTCTTGGTTGGAATACATCCACGGTTTAAGCAGGTTCCACCAAGTTCAGATTTCTCAACAAGGGCAACCTTACCGCCGAGTTGGGCAGCTTTAATGGCTGCAACATAACCAGCAGGACCTCCACCAATCACAACGATATCAAAAGCATCATCGCTCTTACCATCATCGTTTGAGGTACTTGCTACAGGTACAGGGCTAGCTTCTGGCGATGCTGCTCCAGCTGTTGGGATGTTTTCCCTTTCTTCACCAAGGTAACCGATAACTTCCGTTACAGGGACAGTTTCACCATCTCCTTTGAGAATGGCAATCAAGTACCCATCTTCTTCGGCTTCCAATTCCATGCTGACTTTATCAGTCATGATTTCCAAAAGGATTTCTCCTTCTTTTACAAATTCTCCGACTTTTTTATTCCATTGGACGATTTGTCCTTCTGTCATATCCACGCCGGCTTTTGGCATAATTACTTCTAAGGCCATGTCTTCCTTCCTTTATCTATATCTTAAAAATGAATACTCTTGCTCTTAAATCAACATTGAGATTGGGGTTTCAATCAACTCTTTCAAGTCCTTCATAAACTTAGCACCAGCCATACCATCTACGACACGGTGGTCAATGGTTAATCCTAAACTCATGATTGGGCGAATCACAATTTCACCATTGACGACAACTGGCTTCTCGATTGTCGAACTGACACCAAGGATAGCTGAGTTGGGTTGGTTAATAATCGGACCAAAGGACTGAACACCAAACATTCCCAAATTACTGATTGTGAATGTTGAATTTTGTAACTCACTTGGAGCCAATTTACCATCCAAGGTACGGCCAATAACATCCTTAAAGGCTACAACCAGTTCTGAAAGACTCATCTTCTCAGCATTGTAAACAACAGGTGTCATCAATCCATTATCCATCCCAACTGCCATGGCAAGATTGACATAGTTGTGAGTGATAATAGTCTTGCCATCTTCTGTCAATGAAGCGTTGATGTATGGATGTTTCATAAGAGTCTTAACAACTGCAAGTGAAAGAAGGTCTGTTACAGTAGTCTTCTTCCCAGTTGCTTCCATGATTGGCTCAAGAACCCTCTTACGAAGAGCCAACATTTCAGTCATATCAACTTCATAGTTGAGGGTGAAGGTTGGCGCAGTCAAGTAAGATTCAACCATGCGTTGGGCAATAACCTTACGCATTGGTGTCATTGGAATACGCTCGATTTCACCATATGGTGTTACGTTATCAGGGACTTCTTCCACTTTTTCAATCTGAGCAGGAGATTTGATGCTATCGTTTTCGATATTTTCAGGAAGCAGGGCCAAAACATCCTTCTTCATGATTTTACCACGATGACCGGTTCCTTGGATTTCCTGCCAAGCAATGTTATGTTCGAGGGCAATTCGTTTTGCAAGTGGCGAAATGCGAACCACGTTTGTGTCTTTATAAGTTTCCACGTCTTCTTTGTGGACACGACCGTTTGCACCTGAGCCAGAAACGTCGTAGAGGTTTATCCCTAAATCATCTGCTAACTTTCTAGCTGCAGGAGTCGCTCTTAGCTTGTCATCAGCCATGACCTCTCCAATTCTATTTATGATACAAAGGGCGTCAAAAGCGACTGAAAAATAGGAAATCGACGATGGCTTCGATGAAGCCAAGGAGATTTATCTTTTTTCCGATCTTTTAGCCCGTGCTCTAATCTAAGATATTAATGACGAAGAGCTCTGCACCTAAAAGATACAAAGTTTCTCGTCAGCTTTATTTTATTTACATAACTTATCTTATGTAACCCTATTCTTTGTTATAAGTTTTTCGGATTGCATCTTTGATACTTTCAACTGTTGGAATCATTGCATTTTCTAGGTTTTGTGCATAAGGCATCGGCACATCTTCTCCTGCACAACGGCGAATTGGTGCATCTAGATAGTCAAATGCTTCTGATTCTGAAATAATAGCTGAAATTTCACCGATATAGCCACTTGTTTTGTGGGCATCGTTGACCAGAACAACCTTACCAGTCTTCTTCACTGAGTTTATGATGATATCCTTATCAAGCGGAACAAGGGTACGTGGGTCAACAATTTCAACTGAAATTCCTTCTTCTGCTAATTCTTCAGCAGCTTGAACCACACGGCGAAGCATTTTTCCATAAGTAACAACTGTTACATCCGTTCCTTGGCGTTTGATTTCACCAACCCCAAGTGGAATTGTGTAGTCTGGATCAACTGGCACTTCCCCTTTTTGGTTAAATTCTGACTTGTACTCAAGTATAATAACTGGGTTGTTATCACGGATAGAAGACTTAAGCAGGCCTTTCATGTCCGCAGGTGTTCCAGGTGCCACAACCTTAAGTCCTGGAATGTGAGTAAACCAAGACTCTAGAGATTGTGAGTGCTGGGCGGCAGAGCCAACTCCGTTACCAGCTGCACAACGAACAGTCATTGGAACCTGACCTTTACCACCAAACATGTAACGTGTTTTAGCAGCTTGGTTGACGATATTGTCCATGGCAATAACAGAGAAGTCCATGAAGGTCATATCGACGATTGGACGAAGTCCTGTCATGGCTGCTCCTGCTGCTGCTCCAGAGATGGCAGCTTCAGAAATCGGACAGTCACGGACACGTTCTGGACCAAATTCTTCAAGCATTCCAACAGAAGTACCGAAGTCTCCTCCGAAGACACCGACGTCTTCTCCCATCAAGAACACATTTTCATCGCGACGCATTTCCTCAGACATAGCAAGGATAATGGTGTCACGGAAGGACATTGTTTTTGTTTCCATTTTATCTCTTTCTCCTTAGTCTGCGTAAATATCTTCAAAGGCTGATTCAAGCGGTGGGAATGGGCTTTCCTCTGCAAATTTAACAGAAGCTTCTACTGCTTCCTTTACTTGCGCTTGGATTTCTTCCAATTCTTCGGCACTTGCAATGTTATTTTCAATAAGGTAATTGCGGAGGTTTTCGATTGGATCTTTTTGTTTCCACAATTCCACTTCTTCACGCGTACGATATTTACCAGGGTCAGATGATGAGTGACCGAGCCAGCGATAAGTTACACTTTCAATCAAGACTGGACCATTGCCACTGCGAACATGGTCCACAGCTTTCTGAAATCCTTCATAGACATCGATGACATTGTTACCGTCTTCGATGAACATTCCAGGAATTCCATAAGCGGCGCTACGTTGATGGATATGTTCTATATTGGTCATTTTCTTGATATCCGCAGAGATACCGTAACCGTTGTTAATGCAATAGAAAATGACTGGCAGGTTCCAGATAGAAGCCATGTTCACTGCTTCGTGGAAAACACCTTCATTGGTCGCACCATCTCCAAAGAAGCAGACAACGATTTTACCGGTATTTTGCATTTGCTGACTGAGGGCTGCACCGACAGCGATCCCCATACCACCACCTACGATACCATTGGCACCAAGGTTCCCAGCATCAAGGTCAGCGATATGCATAGATCCACCTTTCCCTTTACAGGTTCCAGTGTATTTACCAAGGATTTCAGCCATCATTCCGTTGAGGTCAATCCCTTTAGCAATAGCTTGCCCGTGTCCACGGTGGTTTGAGGTAATCAGATCATCTGGATTGAGAGCTAACATAGCCCCCACGTTAGCTGCCTCTTCACCAACAGAAAAGTGCGTCATTCCTGGCACTTTCCCTTTCTTTACTAATTGTGCAATTTTTAAGTCCATGCGACGGATTTCTTCCATCTTACGGAACATTTCTAGCAAAAGATTTTTATCTAAAGTTGACATCTTCTTGCCTTTCTAACTTTCTTCTTACCTTACTATTTTACCGCTTTTGGCAAATACTGTCAAAGTTTTTCTAAAAGAAATTTCACAAAATAAAAAAGAAAACCCCGTGAAAACAAGGGATTTTCTTGTCAAGAATATTTTTTCACAAACTTTTTAGCATTTGGATTTTGCTAAAGATTCAAATCTCTTCATAATCACAGTTAAACGCCAACGGTAGAGCGCCCCGCTCACAATCAAACTAATAATCAAGCCGATCCAGTAAGAATAAGCTCCAAAATCTGTTAGGGAATCAAATAGCGTAGCCACAGGGATTGCTACGCCCCAATAACCAAGCAAACCAAGGTAAAAAGGAATAACTGTATCCTTATACCCCCGCAAAATTCCCTGAAGCGGCGCCGCAAAGGTATCTGCTAACTGGAAGAAAAGACTATAAGTTAAAAAACGCACTGTCAAATCGATAAATTTTGGGTCGTTACCATAAAGACTGGCCACATTTCCCCTAAAAATGTAAAGGAAGGTTAAGGTGAAGGCCGCAAAAATGAGGGCAGTCCATCTTCCTAGACCAATATAGGTTTTCGCATCATCAAATCGCTTGGCTCCCACTTCATAGGAAACGACAATAGCCATAGCCGATGAGATACTCATAGGAAAGGCGTACATAAGACTTGAAAAGTTCATAGCTGACTGGTGACTAGCTATAATCAAGGGCGAAAACTTAGCCATAATCAAGCCAACCACTGAAAAGATAGCCACTTCCGCGAAGACAGTTCCCCCAATAGGCAGACCTAAACGAACTCCTTCCTTAATTTTATCCATATTAAGTGGAATTCGTTTCTCAAGGTGTAAGGCTTTGAGCTTCTCCTGTTTAAATAAAACCAGAACAGAAATCCCAAGCAAGACCCAGTAGGCCAAGGATGTTCCTAAACCAGCACCAGCCCCTCCCAGTTCTGGAACACCAAAGGCACCGTAAATCAAGAGATAGTTAAATCCGCTATTGAGAGGGAGTAACAAAAGCATGAGGTACATGGACAGTTTGGTCAAGCCCAGCGAATCCAGCAAGGAACGAATGACGCTAAAGAGCAACAAGGGGATAATCCCGATAGATAAAAACCAAAGATAGCGAACCGCTACTGCCGCTACTGCTGCTTCTAACCCAATATGATTCAAGATTATTGGTGCCAAGAAAAGTACCATCCCCAGCAAGACCACAGATAGGCCCAAGGCCAAATAAATAAATTGGTAAAAATCAGACGCAACTTCTTCCTTTTTGCCTCGACCAAGATGGTGACCAATGATAGGCACCAAGGCTGACACAATCCCTGTTAGAAATGTAAAGAAAGGATTCCAGATACTGGTTGCCATAGATACACCAGCCAAGTCCATAGTGTTGTATTGACCTGTCATTGCAGTATCAACAAAAGAGGCAGAATAATTGGCAAATTGGTAGATCAGGATTGGGAAGAAAATTTTTAAAAATAATACTAACTTCTCTCGTAAACACTTTGTCTTATACATACTTCTCTTTCTATTCTGATTTATCTAAACCAAAGAGTTTCAGACCATAGTTTTTCAAACTTAGCGGAGGTTTATTAGATTTTGAAGTAGTATGCCAACACGCACATGTACGACAATAATAGCTTCTAACTAAACCTCCGTTATCATATTGAACCGCATGGTCAGCTTTTTCTTTAGTTTCATATTGAATTTTGGAACGATTAGCTGCGGGACAGTAAATTCCACTATTAGATTTCGCTTGTCTCTCCCTACGTTTTCGAAAATAATTCATATTCTAACTCCTATCAAGCTTGATAGACGATTTGTCCCTTACAGATGGTATATTTAACCTGCCCTTTTAAGGTTTCACCGATGAATGGTGAATTAGCTGCTTTGGAAGCAAAATGGGAGTCCACAAAGCGGTCAGCCTTGGCATCAAAAATAGTGATATCTGCTGGACCATTCTCAGCCAAGTAACCTGCTTCAAAGTTGTAAAGCTTGGCTGGGTTGTATGTCATTTTTTCAAGTAATTCCATCAAGCTCAACTCACCAGCTTCTACTAAATAGGTCAAGCTGAGAGACAGGGATGTTTCTAAGCCAGTCATACCAGATGGCGCTTTGGTAATATCCTCAACATTTTTTTCATCTACATGATGAGGCGCGTGGTCAGTCGCAATAACTGTGATGACACCTGATTTGAGACCTTCGATAACGGCACGACGGTCTGATTCCAAACGAAGCGGTGGATTCATCTTAGCATTGCTACCTTGTGTTAAAAGAAGTGCTTCTGTCTTAGAGAAATGCTGTGGCGCTACTTCTGCTGTGACTTCTGCACCTAACCCCTGAGCAAACTCCACTACTTTAACACTTTCTTCCTTAGACAAATGCTGGATGTGAACATGGGCTTTAGTTGCATAGGCAATCATGACATCACGCGCCATCATAGCGTACTCAGCCACCCCAGTAGCACCGCAGATATGGAAATGTTCTCTAGCAATATTTTCATTAAAGCCAAGAACACCGTTCAAACCTGGATCTTCCTCATGAAGGCTGATAAAGGTATTGAGTTTTTTGGCTTCCTCCATGGCTTCCTTGACAATCTTACTGCTCTCAAGCGGAATACCGTCATCAGAGAAACCAACCGCACCAGCTTCTAAGAGTGCCTTAAAGTCAGTCAAGTTTTTACCATTAAAGTTTTTAGTAATGGTCGCAACTGTCTTGACATTAATCTTCTCTTTGGCAGCTGACTGGAGAACTGCTTGCAAAGTCTCCACGTCTGAAATGGTTGGACTGGTATTAGCCATCATGACGACAGTAGTAAAACCACCTGCAGCGGCTGCTAGGGCACCAGTATGAATGTCTTCTTTATGTGTTTGACCAGGTTCACGGAAATGAACATGAATATCGACCAAGCCAGGAGCAACCACAAGACCAGTAGCATCAATCGTTTCTGCTCCTTCTTCCGTGATCTCAGACGCAATTTTGATAATTTTCCCATCTTGAACTAAGACATCACAAACTTGATCCAAACCAGACTTGGGATCCATTACACGACCATTTTTGATTAGTAGCATCTGCTTTCTCCTTTATTCATAGAAATCAACTTGGGTATCCAACAATTTATCCCCATCATAAACAAACTTGGCTGAAAAGAAGGGTTTATCCTCTAAAAGCCACTCAACAAAGGTGTGGTCACCTTCCCAAGTCGGCTTGCTCAAAACCTCATCATAGGGAACCCATTCTAGCGTCCCCTCATTGCAGTCAATCAAGTCGCCCTCAAACTCCGTCACCTTAAAAACATAGGTGTACCAGTCTAAATCTGGTGTAAATTCAGGAAAAGTGATGACACCTTTTAGAACTGGCTTGGCTTTGAGCCCTGTTTCTTCAAGGATTTCACGCGCCGCGCATTCCTGGGGCGTCTCTCCTCTCTCTAGCTTACCACCCACACCAATCCATTTCCCTTCATGGACATCATTGGGTTTCTTATTACGATGGAGCATGAGCAGTTCTTTCCCATTATCAATGTAGCAAATCGTCGCTAACTGAGGCATATTTTCTCCTTATCTAAGCCAATCGATTGGCTCTTGTCCTGTCTCTTTTAAGAATGCATTGGCCTTGGAAAAGGGCTTGGAACCCCAAAATCCTCTATAAACCGACAAAGGACTTGGATGGGCTGATTCGATAATCAAGTGATGAGGATTGGTAACTAATGCCTTCTTCTTACGTGCATAAGCTCCCCAGAGTACAAAAACGACTGGTCTATCTAGATGATTGACCACCTGAATCACAGCATCAGTAAAAGGCTCCCAGATTTGACCAGCATGACCATTGGCCTGTCCAGCAGGAACAGTCAAACAAGCATTAAGAAGCAAGACTCCTTGCTCAGCCCAAGCTGTCAAATCATGAGATTTCTTAACTCCGATATCATCTGACAATTCTTTCAAGATATTTTGCAAGGATGGTGGAGCTGGGATAGAGTCAGGTACAGAAAAACTCAAGCCCTGCGCTTGACCTGGTCCGTGATAGGGGTCTTGCCCTAGAATTACCACCTTAACTTCTTCAAGCAGTGTTGTCAAGAGAGCCTGAAAAACCTTTTCCTTGGGTGGATAAATAATCCCCTGAGAATAGACCTGCTCCATAAACTGATTGATTTTCCCGAAATAACCCTCAGGTAATTGCGCCTTAATCAAAGCATGCCAAGACGAGTGTTCCATAGCCGACTCCTTCATTTTTACTGCCTCTATTATAGCAAAAAGTGGCTATGGAAACCACTTTTTACAGTTTATCTAAAGATTTAATAAATCGACTATATATACGATTTGAATACGTGAATACAGTTTATAAAGACTGGCTATTTTTTATAATTACTTTTTAAATCATTAAGCATTTTACTACCTCTTTCGAAGATTATCTTTTCTGAAATATTTTTAAACATATTAAAATCCATTTCAGAAAAAGGAGTTTCTTTAGAAACTTGCCATATAGTCTTTAAATAATTTTTTTCTAAAAAGTCGTCAAAATTAGAAAAAAATCGAAAATACAATGCATTCTCTTGGTGTAAAATCGCTCTTTTTAAAGGATAATACTCTTTAATATTATTAACTTTTTGTTCGTAGGCATATTTTGCTACATGATCTAGGTATATATCAAAAAAGTCATGAGGAAAATCTCCCATACAGCCATTACGATTCATATTGAGGCTATATTTTCGATTAGTAAGATAATTCGGAAATATATTTCCTATTACTCTAAGATTATCTACTTGTGAATCCCTTCTCCCAATATAATCCCCTTCTTTGACTAATGATGGAGATTTCCAAGTAAAAATTAAATCGCCAGAGAAATTTTTCTTATCAAAAAACTTAAAAAGAGATTGATAAATACTATTTGCTAATTGACAAGTGTCAGATGTAAATTCATAATTAACAGCTTCATTAAAATCAACTTCAGACATTTCAATGTACTCTTCAATAGTAATATTAGCTTTTTTGTAGTCATTAGCTCGTCTCCTTTAAAATGTGATCTTTTCAAGAATATTTTTATCTAAACAATCCAGCAAGTCTTGGTAAGAATAGACTTCGTAAGTCGGCTGGGCTTGTGTGTGATTTTCGAGGTGATGAGGATTATACCAGATAGTGTCAATCCCCGCATTATTGCCACCTTGAATGTCGGCGGTTAGAGAATCTCCAATCATCAGCGTCTTTTCTTTACTAAATCCAGCAATTTGCTGGCCAATCTTTTCATAAAAAAGAGCATCCGGCTTTTGAGTTTGCAACTGTTCTGAGATAAAGACTTGATTGAAATAAGGTGCTAGACCAGATTGAGCCAAACGTCCTGTCTGAATGGCAGTAATGCCATTTGTCGCAGCATACAAGTTATAATCACGCTCAATGAGGCTGTCCAAGAGATCATGAGCGCCCGATAGTGTTTGTCCCTGCTGGGCGAGGTAAAATTGGTAACGCTGGGCAAGAAAACTACCGTCTTTTTCCTGTCCAAAATGAGCAAATAAACGAGAAAAGCGCGTGTTAACCAGCTCTTGTTTACTGATTTTCTTCAGCTCCAAGTCTTTCCAGAGAGCCTTGTTCATAGGAACGTAATAATCTTTATAAGCCTGAATATCCGCAACTCCTTCTTCTTTTAGAAGTTGGGTCAAAGCCACATCCTCAGCAGCATCAAAATCAAGAAGAGTGTGGTCGAGGTCGAAGAGTAGAAATTTGTAGAACAATTTGAGGTTTTCCTTTCTGAAAATTCATTAAGAACATTATATCATAAAGCACCTCATACAATTAACTAATTTAATCACTTAAAAAAATTCGAACACTTTCTATACAACTGACAGCTCAAATCTTTCAGAATAGAACAATACTAACTATCGAACACCCCGTATTCATAAATATATATGTAATTCTAGACCTAGAATTCCTATAAACTAAATGCTTTCATACTCTTCCAAGTAATTGATTGCCTTAAATTTTAATTTTTGAAGGTTTCTAAAGCTAGAATAGCCCCATCACAATCAGTTTTGATTGATTCACAATTTAGAAACACTATAGTTTCACTCCTGTTAAAATAAAAAGGAACTGCATAAAGCAATCCCTTTCTGATTTTGAAATCATTTACTTAACATTTTATAGTTGAGATAATCAATAGCTTACCTATAAAAAGAGTTATAGTAAAATTCCTTATTTATTGATTTCAAGCTCCGCTAACTGTGTTTGAATAACTGACAGTTCTGCACCAGCCTGAAGAAGAGCAGCTGCATTATAGGCACCTTCTACAATTGGAACCCTGTTGATGATGATACTTTTATCACTGAAATCAGTCACCATTTTTAAGTTCATTTTAGCAGAACCTAGGTCAAAAAAGGCAAGTAAAGTATCTGCTGGATTTTCGGAAACAACCCTATCTACTTGTTCAAAACTCGTTCCAATTCCTCCGCCCTCGGTTCCTCTTACATAAGTAATCGGAACATCTTTAGCTACTTTACTAATCAGTTCAACAACACCTTCTGCAATGTGTTTGGAATGTGAAACGATAACAAGACCAATACTTTCCATCAAACCACCCCAGTTTCTAAAATAGCAGTAAAGAGTAATCCTGATGAGAATGATCCAGGATCAATATGTCCAAGAAACCACATGCTCCTAAGACAAGAGCTAACAGACTGGCCATCAATAATAGTATTGTTCTTTTTTTCATCATTACTCCTTAACTAGTGTTTAACTGATTAATTAGCCAGTAAATAGTTTATCTTTATTTACACTATCTGTTAAGATATAGTAAAATGAAATAAGAACAGGACAGTCAAATCGATTTCTAACAATGTTTTAGAAGTAGAGGTATACTATTCTAGTTTCAATCTACTATATTTTGCACATTTTCATGAAAAAAATGAGAACTAGAACTCACATTCTGCTCTCATTTTTCGTTTTCCCGTTCTCCTATCCTGTTTTTAGGAGTTAGAAAATGCTGCTACCTTTACTTACTCTCCTTTAATAAAGCCAATAGTTTTTCAGCTTCTGCCATAATAGTATTGTTGTCCTGGGTGCCAAATAGTAAATTATTTTTTAATCCTGTGAGAGTCTCTTTGGCATTGGACTTGATAATTGGATCCTGGATTTTTCCAAGTAAATCTTCAGCCTCTCTCAGTTTTTCTTCAACCTTTTCAGTCTCGACCTGAGGTTCTTCTGATTCCTCTGGTGATTCTTCTGGTTCCTCTGTTGGTTTTGGAGACTCTGGTTTCTCGCTTTGCGGTTTCTCTTCTCGAGGGGTTTCTTCCTCAGGTTTTTCTGTCTGAGGTTTCTCCTCGCTTGGTTTTTCCGTTTGATTGGTATCAGCTTGACCATTTTTGTTTCTTTGAACATGGTCGCTAGCGTTACCAAAACCATTATCTGAATGCGGACGTTCGTTTGG
>ERZ1023510.52-NODE-52-length-27220-cov-119.345150_pt1 | contig 27220 bp, 30 predicted proteins | sample MGYA00380549_ERZ1023510 | MGnify/ENA primary metagenome ERZ1023510 (study PRJEB33173, sample SAMEA4830364) | metagenome | study: EMG produced TPA metagenomics assembly of the PRJEB25223 data set... | reverse complement strand
TCGTCAGTTCTATCCACAACCTCAAAACAGTGTTTTGAGCTGACTTCGTCAGTTCCATCCACAACCTTAAAACAGTGTTTTGAGCTGACTTCGTCAGTTCTATCTGCAACCTCAAAACAGTGTTTTGAGCAGCCCGCAGCTAGTTTCCTAGTTTGCTCTTTGATTTTCATTGAGTATTACTTCATTTTCTTCTGAAATGGAATTGTTACCCAGTCTATGCTATTGAAAATACGCCAAAACTTCTAAGGGTTTGTGAGCGATATAATCAGGTTGATAGTTTAGTAGATCTGCTTGCTCTCCAAATCCCCAAGTGATGGCCAATTTCTGAATACCTGTTTCTCGAGCTCCCAGCATATCAAACTTGGTATCTCCGATGATGATGGCTTGTTCTGGTGCTAGTTGATGTGTCTGCAAGGCTTGGTGAATGACATCTGCCTTATGGGGTGCTTCAGGGCTAGAACCATAAATGCCATCAAAGAAATGATGGATTTCCAAGTTTTTTGCCATGTCTTGAGCAGTAGATGTATCCTTTGTCGTGGTGATGTAGAGTGGATAACTGCTCGATAACTCCTCAAGCAAGTCTATAATCTGAGGAAAGAGTTGAGCTTCATAGATGCCTTTTGCCTTATAGTAAGAACGATATATCTGCACGGCTTCAGAAATTTGGTCTTTGGACAGGCAGGTCGCAAAACTACTTTCGAGAGGTGGTCCCATAAAACCACGAATAGTTTTGGCATCAGGGCTAGGCACCCCCAGCTCTTTAAAGGTATAGGTAAAGGCATTGTGAATCCCGATAGAACTATTAACGAGGGTTCCATCCAAATCGAAAAAAATCGCTGTGATAGAGGTCATGGTTTCTCCTATTTGATAAGCTTATTCTCCGAAAATTTCTTTTTGGAGGCGACGACCAGTAGGGGTGGTAGCGAGTCCACCTTCAGCTGTTTCACGAAAGGCAGTTGGCATGCTTGCTCCTACTTGGTACATGGCATCGATCACTTCATCCACAGGGATTTTAGATTCGATACCTGCCAAGGCCATGTCTGCTGCGATGAAAGCAAAGCTAGCTCCCATGGCATTACGTTTGACACAGGGAACTTCGACCAAACCTGCAACAGGGTCACAGATGAGGCCTAGCATATTTTTAATGACAAAGGCAATAGCTTGACTGGCCTGATAAGGTGTTCCACCTGCAGCCAGAGTCAAGGCGGCAGCACTCATAGCAGAGGCTGAACCAACTTCAGCTTGACACCCACCCTCAGCACCTGAGATGGAGGCATTGTTTGCGATGACTAGTCCAAAGGCACCAGCAGCAAAGAGGAAATCCAATTGTTGCTCGTGGCTGAGGTCTAATTTTTCAATAGCAGCAGTGAGAACGGATGGCAGACAGCCAGCACTTCCAGCGGTTGGAGTGGCACAGACCAAGCCCATTTTGGCATTGTGTTCATTGACTGCGATGGCATTTCGGGCAGCCGAGAGAATCGTATAATCTGACAGAGTTTTTCCGTTTTCGATGTAGTGATCCAATTTGGCAGCATCTCCACCTGTCAGACCACTACGAGATTTATTTTCATTGAGGCCAAGTTGGACAGAGGCTTTCATAACTTCCAGATTGCGTTCCATGAGAAGGAAGACTTCTTCACGTTCGCGACCGGTCAATTCAAACTCTGTTGTAATCATGAGTTCTGCGACATTTCCTTGAAAGTCCAGATCTGCTTGCTCGACCAATTCTTTGATAGAATAAAACATGCTTCCTCCTATTTAAAGAAATTGACATTGTGGAGATGAGGGATTTTTCGAATTTCTTCGATAGCCTCATCACAGTTGCGACTGTCAACTTCGATAATCATAATGGCTTTTTCACCAGCTTTTTCACGAGTGACATTCATCTGGGCGATATTGATACCATAGCGGGAAAGCGCCTCTGTAACAAGGGCAATCATACCTGGAATATCTTGATGAACGATGATGATAGTCGGTGTATTCATATTGAGAGAGACGGCAAAACCATTGAGTTCGGTTACTTGAATATTTCCTCCACCGATAGAAATACCAGTCACGCTGATGGTCTTGTGGGCATTTTTAACAGTAATTTTAGTGGTGTTAGGGTGAGGGGCATTGCTGTCTTTCTGAATGGTCCAGACAATCTTGATACCACGCTTGTGGGCAATTTCCAGACTATTTGGAATTTCAGGATCATCTGTATCCATTCCTAAAATACCTGCAACAAGGGCTAGGTCTGTTCCGTGACCACGATAGGTCTTGGCAAATGAGTTAAAAAGTTGGAATTCAACTTCTGTCGGAGTATCATCAAAAATGGAAGAGACAATCTTCCCAATACGAACAGCACCAGCGGTATGGCTACTAGATGGGCCAATCATAACTGGTCCGATGATATCAAAGACAGATTGAAAACGAAGTGATTTCATCAGTTTCCCCTTATAAAAATTCTTATCTCTATTATATCAAAGAATGAGGGGCTTGGCTTTAATTGTGGATGAAAACCTTTCTAATACCTCAAATAGCATAAAAATAGTATCTTTTATGACAAAAAACACCTTATTTAGGGAAATAAAAAATAATTTTGTAATATTTCTACATAAAAGTGTCAAGAAACGGTAATATTTAAAGGGTATGATAGAACTATAGAAAGAAGGAGAATTTTCGAATATGAAATCAATAACTAAAAAGATTAAAGCAACTCTTGCAGGAGTAGCTGCCTTGTTTGCAGTATTTGCTCCATCATTTGTATCTGCTCAAGAATCATCAACTTACACTGTTAAAGAAGGTGATACACTTTCAGAAATCGCTGAAACTCACAACACAACAGTTGAAAAATTGGCAGAAAACAACCACATTGATAACATTCATTTGATTTATGTTGATCAAGAGTTGGTTATCGATGGCCCTGTAGCGCCTGTTGCAACACCAGCGCCAGCTACTTATGCGGCACCAGCCGCTCAAGATGAAACTGTTTCAGCTCCAGTAGCAGAAACTCCAGTAGTAAGTGAAACAGTTGTTTCAACTGTAAGCGGATCTGAAGCAGAAGCCAAAGAATGGATCGCTCAAAAAGAATCAGGTGGTAGCTATACAGCTACAAATGGACGTTATATCGGACGTTACCAATTAACAGATTCATACCTGAACGGTGACTACTCAGCTGAAAACCAAGAACGTGTAGCAGATGCCTACGTTGCAGGACGTTACGGTTCATGGACTGCTGCTAAAAACTTCTGGCTTAACAATGGCTGGTATTAAGAACTAACGAACAAATAATATGTAAAGAGTCGAGGAAATCCCTCGGCTTTTTTATCTTTCCTTCGCTTGGTAATAGATCTCTACTTCTTTTTTGAGATGAGACAGCATAGAAGTTTCCTCGGTTAGCTCCAGAAGGGAGAACCCTTTTTGGATAAGTTTAGAATCGTCTGTACAAATCCCAATACGGACATAGCAGATAGCCAGCCTATCGTAGCTTTTCTTATTCTTGGCGTCCTCTAGTAAAGTGTAGCAGATTTGCTTACACATGTTTTTATCTTGATTGTATAGATAGAGTGTGGAAAGGTTGAGCAGGATTGCTATTCGCAAGTCATATAAATGTTGATAGTTTTTATAGACTTCTAAGCGTTGCAAGATTTTCTCGGATTATTGACAAATAAACGGACATTCTGATAGACGATTGCCCTAGCGGCTTATTGTAAACTTTGCAAATTTGGCTTGTAATTTTTTTTATAAAATTCACTTCGATTACTTGACAGTTATTATATTTTCACTTATTATATAGATAAAAGGATGGGATAAGAGTTTAAAAATTTGAAAGCGCTATCCATATTGTTTATTGGGCTGATTCTTGAGTAATAGTTAGAGTGTGATTAATACTACTCTGGTTGTTCAAAGACCTGATACAGAAGAGAACTATTCTCCTAGTTAAGAGTAAGTTCGTTGTTTAAAAATGAAATGAGATAGAAGGAAGGTGAGTCCAATGGACTACGATACTTGTTGACAAATTACTATAGCTGTTTCTACGGAATAGCTCTCGATAATAGGAGAAATAAATCATGAGAAAATTAGTGTTGCATCTTTAATGGTATGTAGTATACTTGCTTCTACAAGTGTTTTGGCAGTATGGGTTGATGGTGGTCAATGGAACTATGGAGTAGGATGGTCAGGAAATTTTGGTTATTCTGATTATTTACATTCTACTCGCTCTCATACAGCAACTGTTAAAGATGGAAATAAATTCTCTAAGGATCGTGCAGAAGCTGAGGCATGGGCTCGGGCTTCAATCTTCAAATTCCCACCAACGGGAATGGAATATTTCTATGGATTTGAGTAAAATTCTTCCCTCTCCTATTTGGAGAGGGAAAACTGTAGTGGAGGCACTTTTATGAAAAAAATCAGTAATTTCTGTATGTTACTCCTGCTTCTGTGTACCACTTTTTTTGTTTTTAATGTAAACTATACACGAGAAGTGGTTCGGATTCAAGAAATGGGAAAGACTGTAGATTCTTTGGATTTGTATTTGAAAGATATTAACGAACCTGCAGCGTCTGTTCTTCGATTTTTTGAGGATGTATCAAAGGAGTATAAAGTCTCCATCATCAAAACAGACAGTGGTGATGAGGTGGTCAAGTCTGGTGTTTTTGATAAAGATACCTTCCCCTACCAAGAGTTTGGGATTTCTTCTCTTGATTTTACCACAGATGGTGAAGGAGTCTATAGTAATAAAGAAATTTCCAATAAACTTGGTACGATTCCGACCTTTCTAAAAGCCAAACCTATTCAGCTTATGACTTTTCAAACCTATATCAAGGATACATCTCGTAGTTTAAATGGTCGCTATACGATAACTTCTACACAAGAGATGGACAAGGATAGGATTGTACAGAAATGGAGCGATTTTTTCAAGATAGACCAGGCTACCTTGCTAGAGCCGACCTACAAAAGTGCAGTGGAAGTCATAAATCGAGATTTGCTTTTATCTGCCATTGTTTTTGTCTTGGCTATTTTGCTTCTTGTGTTAGTGACAGTGTATCAACCGATGATGGAGATGAAAAGAGTTGGGGTACAAAAATTACTTGGTTTTCAAGATAGGGCTGTTTTAGCTGATGTTGTAAAAGGCAACCTTTACCTCCTCCTAGGTGGGGCTCTTGTGATCAATCTAGGCGTGTTTTTCTTGCTTGATTATAAGCCAAAAGATTTGTTTCCTATGCTGTGGTTGTCTCATTTTTTGCTGTTGCAGCTTTATCTCTTTATCAGTTGGTTGACTTACCTCTTAATCCAAAAAATGACAATCAGCTCTCTGCTGAAAGGTTTTTCATCTTTCAAATTTGGTCTTATCTTCAATTATGTGATGAAAATAGGGACAACTATTTTACTGACGGCCTTACTGATTGGGGTGGGCAGAAGTTTAGAACAAGAAAACAAAGAACTTGCTTATCAGCAACAGTGGGTAAGTCAAGGTAATTACCTGACCTTAGAAACCTTCAAACTCAATGATAATCTGTGGCAAGAAGAGCTAGCAGGGTCAGGGAAATCTACAGATTATTTCTATCGATTTTATCAGGATTTGGTAGAAAAAACGCAGGCGGGCTATGTGCAGAGTAGCAGTCTTCCTGTAAAAAATTTTGTCCAATCAGAACAGATTCAGCAATATCAGTTAACAGATACGGTGGATGTTTACTATGCCAATCGCAATTTTCTAAAGAGCAAGGGATTCAAGCTACCAGATACCGGTATTAAAAAAGTTATTTTGATGCCAGCAAGTACGAAAGGTGAAGAAGATAAAAATCAGCTCTTGGGGAAGTTAATTGCCTTTCATTCGATGAAGTATGAAGAGCAGCAAAAACGAACGATAGAGGAGATGGATGTCGAGATTGCCTATTATGAAGGAGATTGGTCATTTTTCCCATATAGTGATAAGCGAAAGGAAAATCTCTCCAATCCAATTATTAGCTTGGTCAATGATTCTGATATGATGTGGGATGAGAAAGCCTCCCTGTCAACAACTGGCTTAAATAATCCGATTAAAATTGAAAATACGGTTCAACATCAAAAAGAGATTACAGAGTTAGTTGAGAAATTGTCAGATGGAAATTATTTAAAATTTTCATCTATTCAAGCCATTCAACAAGAGAAAGTGGATTCTTATAGAGATGCTGTTCGGAATTTTAACCTACTCTTTGCTTTGTTTGGTCTCCTTAGCATGATGATTTCCTACTTCTTACTAGTAACAACTTTCTTATTGAAGCGCAGGGATATCATTACCAAGAAGTTTATGGGGTGGAAACTGGTCGATCGCTACCGTCCTCTCCTCGTTCTGCTCTTGCTGGGCTATAGTTTCCCTCTTCTAGTCTTGATTTTCTTTGCCCATGCGTTCTTACCACTTCTACTGTTTGCAGGTTTTACATGTCTGGATATACTATTTGTGCTAGGCTTAGCTTCTAGGATGGAGAAAAGAAGTCTAGTAGAGTTATTGAAAGGGGGCATCTTATGATTGAGTTGAAAAATATTACCAAAACCATTGGGGGAAAAGTGATTTTGGATAACTTATCTCTCAGGATTGATCAGGGGGATTTGGTAGCTATTGTTGGTAAGAGTGGTAGTGGGAAGTCGACCTTGTTAAATTTATTGGGTTTGATAGATGGTGATTATAGCGGACGGTATGAGATTTTTGGTCAGACAAATCTAGCGGTTAATTCTGCTAAGTCGCAAACAATAATCCGTGAACATATCTCTTATCTGTTTCAAAATTTTGCCCTGATTGATGATGAAACGGTCGAGTACAATCTCATGCTGGCGCTGAAATATGTGAAATTGCCTAAGAAAGACAAGCTCAAAAAGGTGGAAGAGATTTTAGAGAGAGTAGGTTTGTCAGCTACTTTGCATCAAAGGGTCTCCGAGTTGTCTGGGGGCGAACAACAACGAATTGCAGTTGCTAGAGCCATCTTAAAACCCAGCCAGCTGATTTTAGCCGATGAACCTACAGGTTCGCTGGATCCTGAAAATAGAGATTTGGTCTTGAAGTTTCTCTTAGAGATGAATCGAGAAGGGAAAACAGTCATTATTGTGACCCACGATGCTTATGTAGCCCAACAATGTCATCGTGTCATTGAATTGGGCGAGGGAAAATGAGTTCATTCAGCTCCTTTTGACTGGCTGAATACTCATGTTTTCCAGAGAAAAATAGCATAAATACGCCTAGGAATGACATTTTATGTAGTATTTCTAGGTTTTTTTTGTTTCAAATTGAAAATTTTTTCAATTTAGGCTTGACAAAGGATGAGTATAGGAGTATTATTTATACAATAAAAAAGAATAAACATAAAGGAGACCTTGTTATGAATAAGATGAAGAAGGTGTTGATGACGATGTTTGGTTTAGTGATGCTCCCCCTACTATTTGCTTGTAGCAACAATCAATCGGCTGGAATTGAAGCCATCAAGTCCAAAGGAAAATTGGTTGTAGCCCTCAATCCAGATTTTGCTCCATTTGAATACCAAAAAGTGGTTGATGGGAAAAATCAGATTGTGGGTTCAGATATCGAATTAGCCAAGGCTATCGCAACAGAACTAGGTGTCGAATTGAAACTATCTCCCATGAGTTTTGATAATGTACTGGCTAGTGTTCAATCAGGAAAAGCCGACCTTGCCATATCAGGTGTTTCTAAGACAGATGAACGGAGCAAGGTGTTTGACTTTTCCATTCCCTACTATACTGCAAAAAATAAACTCATTGTCAAAAAATCTGACTTGACTACTTATCAGTCTGTAAACGACTTGGCGCAGAAAAAGGTTGGAGCGCAGAAAGGTTCGATTCAAGAGACGATGGCGAAAGATTTGCTACAAAATTCTTCCCTCGTATCTCTGCCTAAAAATGGGAATTTAATCACAGATTTAAAATCAGGACAAGTGGATGCCGTTATCTTTGAAGAACCTGTTTCCAAGGGATTTGTGGAAAATAATCCTGATTTAGCAATCGCAGACCTCAATTTTGAAAAAGAGCAAGATGATTCCTACGCGGTAGCCATGAAAAAAGATAGCAAGGAATTGAAAGAGGCAGTCGATAAAACCATTCAAAAGTTGAAGGAGTCTGGGGAATTAGACAAACTCATTGAGGATGCCTTTAAAGCATCCATTGAAAAATAGAAAGAAGGAAAAGAACATGAGTAAAGAAAAAGTAATTTTGGCCTATTCTGGCGGTTTGGACACATCAGTTGCTATTACCTGGTTAAAGAAAGACTATGATGTTGTTTCAGTTTGTATGGATGTGGGTGAAGGGAAAGACTTAGACTTCATCCATGATAAGGCTCTCAAGGTTGGGGCAGTCGAATCTTATGTCATTGATGTCAAGGACGAATTTGCTACAGATTATGTGCTAGTGGCTCTTCAGTCACATGCCTATTATGAACAAAAGTACCCCTTGGTATCTGCCTTGAGCCGCCCTCTTATTTCTAAAAAATTGGTTGAAATAGCGCATCAGATAGGAGCGACTACAATTGCTCATGGTTGTACCGGTAAGGGGAATGACCAAGTACGTTTTGAAGTATCGATTGCAGCCTTGGATCCCAATTTAAAAGTGATTGCTCCAGTTCGTGAATGGAAATGGTCTCGGGAGGAAGAAATTTATTATGCCAAGAAAAATGGGGTGCCTGTTCCTGCTGACCTTGACAATCCCTACTCTGTCGACCAAAATCTTTGGGGACGTGCCAATGAGTGTGGTATTTTGGAAAATCCATGGAATCAGGCTCCAGAAGAAGCCTTTGGCATCACAACTTCTCCAGAGCAAGCTCCAGATATGCCAGAATACATTGAGATTGAGTTTAGTGAAGGTGTTCCAGTTTCCCTCAATGGAGAAGTGTTAAAATTGGCAGATTTGATTCAAAAACTCAATGAAATAGCTGGAAAACATGGGGTTGGACGGATTGACCACGTGGAAAATCGCTTGGTTGGGATTAAATCAAGAGAAATCTATGAGTGTCCAGGTGCAGTGACCCTGCTGACAGCTCATAAGGAAATTGAGGACTTGACGCTTGTGAGAGAAGTGGCTCATTTTAAACCAATCATAGAAAATGAATTATCAAATCTCATTTATAATGCTTTGTGGTTTAGTTCGGCTACACAAGCCTTGATTGCTTATATTAAAGAGACTCAAAAAGTTGTCAATGGGACTGCAAAAGTCAAACTGTATAAGGGGAGCGCTCAGGTCGTGGCTCGGAAATCACCAAATTCTCTTTACGATGAAAATTTGGCGACGTATACTAGTGCAGATACCGTTGACCAAGATGCGGCTGTTGGCTTTATTAAGTTATGGGGACTTCCAACCAAGGTTCATTCTGAGGTTCAAAAAAGCGCCAAATAGGACGATTGGATAGAGAGGTGGATGTGATATGGCTAAGAATACAAAATTATGGGGTGGTCGCTTTGGCAGGAACGACTTTCCCCATTGATCGCCAATTGTCTAGCGATTTGCTGGAGTTTAAGCAACCTTATACAAATTCTTTGGATGCTGTTAGTGACCGCGATTTTATCTTAGAATTTCTATCAAATGCCAGCATACTCATGATGCATATGAGTCGTTTTTGCGAAGAAATGATCAATTGGTGTAGTTTTGAGTACCAATTCATTACCTTGTCAGATACGTTTACAACAGGTTCCTCTATTATGCCCCAAAAGAAAAATCCAGATATGGCTGAGTTGATTCGAGGAAAGACTGGCAGAGTTTATGGGCATTTGTTTGGACTGTTGACAGTCATGAAGTCCTTGCCTTTAGCTTATAATAAGGATTTGCAAGAAGATAAGGAAGGAATGTTTGATACGGTCGAAACGATTTTAAATTCCCTCGATGTGTTGGCAGGTATGTTATCTAGTTTGCAGGTAAACAAGGAAAAAATGCAAGAATCAACAGAGAAGGACTTTTCAAATGCAACTGAGTTGGCAGATTATTTGGCAGGGAAAGGCTTGCCATTTAGAGAAGCTCATGAGGTTGTGGGAAGATTAGTGCTAGACTCTATCAAGTCTGCTAAAAATCTTCAAGATTGGACTTTGGAGGAATTACAAACCTATCATTCTCTCATTACCGAGGATATCTATGTCTACTTGCAACCTAAAACTGCTGTTCAAAGACGAAATTCCTTGGGAGGCACAGGGTTTGACCAAGTCGAATACCAGATTGCAGTCGCTAAGAAAGCGAATGAAGCTAAAAAGTGATGGAGTGATGGGTTCAGAATAAGAGGTTGGTCGATTGGCAGCCTCTTTCTTGTCGTTGAAAAAGTGAGATATATTGACTTTTGAAAAAAATGTCATAATTGAGTTGGGATAAACGTAAAAGTCATACTTTCTCGTTAAATCGTTCGGCGATTCATGGTGACATGGACACATAGTAGTAAACACACTATGTGGCTTGGCAGAGCTAAAAACTTCTGGCTTAACAATGGCTGGTATTAAGAACTAACGAACAAATAATATGTAAAGAGTCGAGGAAATCCCTCGGCTTTTTTATCTTTCCTTCGCTTGGTAATAGATCTCTACTTCTTTTTTGAGATGAGACAGCATAGAAGTTTCCTCGGTTAGCTCCAGAAGGGAGAACCCTTTTTGGATAAGTTTAGAATCGTCTGTACAAATCCCAATACGGACATAGCAGATAGCCAGCCTATCGTAGCTTTTCTTATTCTTGGCGTCCTCTAGTAAAGTGTAGCAGATTTGCTTACACATGTTTTTATCTTGATTGTATAGATAGAGTGTGGAAAGGTTTAATAGAATTGTCATTCGCAAGTCATATAAATGTTGATAGTTTTTATAGACTTCTAGGCGTTGCAATATTTTTCCAGTGATGAGATGGAGGTATTCAATGGGAAAACTGAAAAGAATGGTATTGAGGATTTTTAGATCACTCTCATACCATGTATCTTGTTTTTCAATTTTTTTCCAAAGTTTTTTGACAACCTGTTCTGCGTGTTTTGATAGTTCCCCTGCCCCGTGTTGACGGAGATAAATAACAACTTCAAGCATATCTCTGATTTCTTCTATAGGGAGATCGTGGTGGGTCTTGAGGTAGTCTTGGCATTTTTGAAATAAATTGACAAGATCGCTGGTCCCGATAATGGAACGCATATTGAGATAGGTTTGCATAATCTCTGTGCGTTGACTTGGTTGATAAAGTTGACAGATATATTCAAACTCTTCAAAACTCATATTGATTTGACGGAGAAGAAATTCCATATTTTCATATTTTGGGGTTGTCTTGCCACTTTCGATTTTTGATAAGCTGGTTCTTGAGAGAACACCCCCACAGACCTCTTCTTGGGTCAGCCCCTTTGACTCACGTATTTCTTTATAGACCTTTCCGAAATCATAACGCATGATTTTCTCCTTTTCGTGAAAAAAGTTAACAAACAATAAAATTTTGTTAAAAATATTGTATCATAGCAATGTAAAAAGTAAAAAAGAAAGTCGAAATAAATTTGTGAAAAAAGTTAACGTAATTTTAAAATGAGCTTAATAAGAGGTACTATGTAGGTAGAAAATAAAGATAGGAGAAAAAGTATGAATAAAAAAATATTTTGTATTCTAGTATGTATTATATCATTGATTAGTCTGGCTATAATCTTTCCATGGGGCTGGCCGATATAATGTAAGGGAGTTTGAGTTGTTAAAGGAGGCTCAGTCCTTGGGCAAAAATCTGCTGTACTACAATGCTTGGAAAGATATCAAGAACAAAGAATGATACGGTTGAAAATAAATTAATTCAAGAACTACTGGGCAGTGATTGAGGTTTGGGTGACATCAAAGAAAAGTTAGATGAATTCTAAAGAATTGAGTATTTCTATGTTAAAAAAATATCCTTGTACGATGCAACATGACCAGTCAGATTGTGCTGCGGCAGTTGTTTCAACAGTTCTTTTATCTTACAAAAAGGAACTATCAATCATGAAGATTAGGGAAATTATTGGTACAGACATGTATGGAACGACTGTCAGTGGTATTGTTTCAGGTCTGAATAAGTTGAATTTTACAGTAAAAGCTGTTCGAGTAGCACTGGAAGATTTGACTCCAAAATTAACATTTCCTGCGATTCTTCAAGTTAAGAATGATTTAGGTCAAAATCATTTTGTGGTATTACATAGTATCAAAAGGAATAGTAAATTTTACGTAGCAGACCCTGCTAGTGGCATACGCAAGATGTCAAGTGACGAACTGGGAGAAATTTATCAAGGTATTACTCTTTTTATGGTTCCAAATTCGGATTTTGAAAGAGGGAAACTAAAGGGAAAAGGACTTCTTGATTTATTTGGAAGGTTAATTTTTAATCAAAAAGGATTGATTAGTACAGTCATATTAGCTTCCTTTGTTTTAAGTATCATTGGTATTTTATCGAGTCTCTTTTCAAAAGTTATCATGGACGAGGTGATTCCATATGCTTTAAAAAATAGTCTGTATATGTTTTTGATAGTATTTGGAATAGTGTCGTTCTTACAGACTCTTCTATCTGCATTTCGTCAGCACGTTCTTTTGTTTCTATCTCGAAAAATTGATATACCGGTTTTAATGGGATATTATGACCATATTATTCATCTTCCTTATAGTTTTTTTGGAAGTCGTAGAGTTGGTGATGTTTTAACAAGATTTCAAGATGCGATGACGATAAAGAATGTGTTTACGTCAGTCTCTATTTCATTAGTCATGGATATCATCTTGTCAGTTATTAGTGCGGTTGTCCTTTGGACTATTAATCAATCTTTATTTCTGATATTAGTTTTTATGGTTATTGTTAACATCATTCTTATATACTGTTTTAAAAAGCCTTATAAAAAAATTAATCATGAACAAATGGAAGCAAATGGACTTCTTAATTCACAGTTAATTGAATCTATTCGTAACATTGATACCATTAAGTCTCAGCATGATGAGGAACAACGTTTAAACAAAATTGAAGAAAAATTTGTTCATACTTTAGAAATTGGTTATAAAGAGGGTGTTTTGCAGAATATTCAATCTACAATATCTTCAATGACCTCAACCATGGGTGGGTTATTATTTATGGGAGTGGGCGCCTTATTTATCATTGATGGAAAAATGACTATTGGGGACCTCTTGGTTTTTCAGACATTAAGTCAATATTTTACAGAACCTATTCAGAATTTAGTTGGCTTGCAGTTAACCTTTCAAGAGGTACAGGTTGCGGTTAGTCGGCTTCAAGAATTGATGGAAGTAGATCGTGAAGACATTGCCTTGGATTATAGTATTAGAGACTTCACCTTATGTGATGACATTGAATTTAAAGATGTAACATTTGCCTATGGTTCACGCCCTCCTGTTATCAAGGACTTTAATTTGCGAATTAAACAAGGAGAAAAAATAGCTTTTGTTGGAGAAAGCGGAGCAGGAAAAAGTACGCTAGTTCGTTTGTTATTAAGATTTATAAATCCGAGTGAGGGGAAAATTCGTATAGGAGAAAATGACTTATCAGATCTTGACTATGGTAAACTACGTAAGAAAATTTCCTACATTCCTCAGACCATAGAACTCTTTACAGGGACAATTATTGATAATCTAAAAATTGGTAATCCTTCTGTTACATATGAGGATATGGTGAGAGTTTGTCGTATTGTTGGTATTCATGATACGATTCAACGTCTTCAAAATCGTTATGGCTCCTTTGTAGAAGAAGGCGGTCAAAATTTCTCGGGTGGAGAGAAACAACGATTGGCTATTGCAAGAGCACTACTGAGTAAAGCTGATTTGTATATATTTGATGAGGCAACCTCTAACTTAGATTCATTTAGTGAACAGATTATTCAGGATTTAATCTTTAATAAAATAATAGATAAGACAACAATTGTAGTAGCCCACAGGCTGTCTACAATTCTTCGATGTGATAAGATATGCTTTTTAGAAAATGGGACTATTGTGGAATATGGGACTCATGAAGAACTAATGGCGAAAAATGGAAAGTATGCTAGAATGGTTGGTTTGCAGAGCGTTCAAGTGAATCAACAAATTCAGTCACAGGCTGTGTTAGATATAGAGGAGGTTACTTATGGCTAAGTTAGAGGTAAAAGATAATAAAAAACTGGTACTAAAGTCAGTTATCTGTAAAAAGTTACATGATACAAAAGTAGAAGATGTAGATCAGGAAATTAATAAATTTCATCAACATTTGCAGTTGTTAAAAGCACAAATTTTTGGTCCATTAATTGTAAAAAGTTGTGGTACTACTATTCATGATGATGGATTAATAACGACTGATTTTGAGTTTTATATTCAAGCTCATAATGCTCAACAGTACAGTAACATTTATGATGTACAGGATTCTATCTCTGTTCCATATTGTTTATATGTTCGTTTTGAAGACAGTCCAGAGTATCTACAGTATGCGTATTCTAAATTGGATCTATATGTCTATGAAAATGATATTCAAACGGATGGGATTGTCTATACAGTTTATGTTAATTCTTCTCCTGAAAAAATGGTAGTAGATATTTTTAGACCAATTGTAAGCCTATGAAATTATATAATAAATCAGAATTACGTTATTCTCGTATTTTCTTTGATAAGAGACCACCAGCTTTTGCGTTTATTCTCATTATTTCAACTGCTATTATCTTAAGCGGTGCATTGGTTGGCGCAGCTTATATACCCAAAAACTATATTGTAAAAGCGAATGGAGATTCAGTTATAACAGGTACAGAGTTCCTATCAGCAATTGGTTCAGGGAAGGTAGTTACTTTACATAAGTCAGAAGGAGATATGGTAAATGCTGGAGATGTCATTATTTCGTTATCAAGTGGACAAGAAGGTTTACAAGCGAGCTCTTTAAATAAACAATTGGAGAAGTTACGTGCAAAAGAAGCTATCTTTCAAAAATTTGAACAATCATTAAATGAGAAATACAATCATTTATCTAATTCTGGTGAAGAACAGGAATATTATGGGAAAGTTGAATACTATCTGTCTCAGTTAAACTCGGAAAATTATAATAATGGTACCCAGTATTCAAAGATTCAGGATGAATATACGAAGTTGAATAAAATAACAGCTGAAAGAAATCAGTTAGATGCCGACTTGCAAGCTCTACAAAATGAATTGCTTCAACTTCAACAGCAAGGAGACTCACCTTCTTTATCAGATACGACATCAGCTGATGATAAAGCTAAGTTAGAAACTAAGATATCAGAAATAACAACAAAAATCGAAGCATTAAAAACAAATATTACTTCTAAGAATAGCGAGATTGATAGTCAACAAAGCAATATTAAGGATATGAACCGTACCTATAATAATCCAACTTCTCAGGCTTATAATATTTATGCTCAATTAATTAGTGAGTTAGGTACTGCTCGTTCAAACAACAATAAAAGTATTACAGAGCTTGAGGCTAATCTTGGAGTGGCAACAGGTCAAGATAAAGCACATAGTATATTAGCGCCAAATGAAGGTACTCTGCATTATCTGGTACCTTTGAAACAAGGAATGTCTATTCAGCAGGGGCAAACGATAGCAGAAGTTTCAGGGAAAGAAAAAGGTTACTATGTAGAAGCTTTTGTACTTGCGAGTGATATTTCTCGTGTTTCGAAAGGAGCAAAAGCTGATGTTGCTATTACTGGTGTAAATAGTCAAAAATATGGAACACTAAAGGGACAAGTCAGACAGATTGATTCAGGAACAATTTCCCAAGAAACGAAAGAGGGGAATATTAGCCTCTATAAAGTCATGATAGAATTAGAAACCTTAACTCTAAAACATGGAAGTGAGACAGTCGTCCTCCAAAAGGATATGCCAGTTGAAGTGCGGATTGTCTATGATAAAGAAACCTATCTTGATTGGATTTTAGAAATGTTAAGTTTCAAGCAATAATTGGTTTTAAACCCCTTAGGTAACCTATAAAAATAAATAAGGTAGAGAAAGGATATCTTATCTAGGTAGCTAAGTGATAGAAACACAGTCGACGATTACTTGTTAGGAAACTATCCTAACCATGCTTAATAAAAAAGGAGAAAATAAATGGAACTCATATTGCCAAATAATTATGTTGATCTTGAACAAGAAGAGATGATGTATCTTGATGGCGGAGAACCAATGTCAATTTCGGCCATTGTTGCCTTGGCTATCACAATTGGTGGCGCATCGTATAGCACAGGATATGTGTTAGGAGAAAGAGTCTACTATTCAGGATATAAAAACTCTGATTATCAAAAAAATAAGTGGGGTATTAGGGGAGCAATGCTGGCTGCATTTGGAGCAATAGGTGCAGTAGTTATGCTCGGTTTTGAAAATAGATACTATGCTTTGGTTACTGGTAGAGGATAAAATGTTAAGAGTAATAGTAGTTATTCAATCTTTAGTAATAATACTGCTTGCTGTTGCTTTATTATTATCTCGGAAAAACTTTGATTCGTTAAATGTTGTTCTTATAATGATGATCGTATCACAATTGTTGTTATTAGTATATTTGATAAAATCAGGGAATCAGTGATTAGCTGTTATTTGAATTAAGTAAACTGTTAAGCTTCAAGCAGTAACTGGTTTTAAATATTTAAAATAAGATAAAGGAAGGAAGTCTAATTTAGGTAACTAAACAAAGCCTGCGATCACTTGTTAGGAAACCATCCTAAGCATGCTTAATAAAAAAGGAGAAAATAAATGGAACTTGTATTACCAAATAATTATGTTGTGATTGATGAAGAAGAGATGATGTACCTTGATGGGGGGGCTATATATATACCCAGGTGGGCAATTACAGGAGCCATTACTGGTGCAGCATATGCAGCATTAGCAGCAGGAGGTGGAGGCCTTCAACTAGTTCTTGCATCTTATGGATTACGCTCCGCACTGGTAGCTGGGATTGTTAAAGGTTTAGGAGTATTAGGAATTCATATTGGAAATGCTTTTGCAAATACTGTTATTAGAAGTATTGCATCTGCTGGAATTGGTGCTGGAGCTGATTGGATTTTTACCAATATTATTGATGGCTGGGATGGGCGACGTGATAATCAATTGAGAATAGGTTAATAATCTTATGTTGATTGTTTTAATTTCAGTTATTGTTGCATTCCTGTATCATAAAATTACAGAGTATGTCAACAACAGGAAAATTGATATTGTTATTTTTCTATCATTGCTGATTTCTCATTTTATTTGGAATTACTATTTTTTACCAATTGAAATATTGATAGCAATCAGTGGAGCAAATTTACTATTAAGTTTTTTAAAAAAATTACAGACTAAATAATATTAATCTGTGTAATACAGTAGCTCGGTCATTAGATTCTATTGAAGATATAAATTAAAAATGAGGTTGGGAAAAAACTCAATTTGAAAGTGAGATTGAGTAAATCTTTCTATCTATATAACGCATATTATCAAGATTTTTGAACATCTGATAATATGCACTTTTCTTATTTTAAAGATTTTTTGCCTTTCTTCATTTCTTGAATGAATTGGAGAGATGACTTTATTTAGGTGTTTGACATTACTATAGATAGGATTTAGCAGTACTAATATGAACTCATATTATAGGTGTAGACTTAAATTTTGGAAGCAAGCTAAAGGATATCTTATCTAGGTAACTAAGTGCTATAACAAGATATATTGGTGGAGTTAGTATGGCAACTATTACTAATGCTCTTAATATTGCGGCTACTGTTGCTGAAGTCTTCTCATTAGGAGGAGCCATTGCATATGGTTTAGATATCGTAGACGGTAAATTTGATGGATATTTATGGGCGTAAAACTATAGCTATGAAACATTTTTTTGCAGGAATTGGTGAAATTCATTTTTTGTTATTTTTATTATATCTAAGCATGTCTGCTAGTCCAATTATTGGACTAGTGATTGGATATACTAAAATAAATCTAATAAATTCTATTATTATAGCTCTTGGTATGATATTGGCATTAATTTTGGTATTATCAAGAGTGTATAGAAAATATTTTTATAGAGACGATGATGACTAAAGTTTTTATCAATAATTTGGGCTCCTTGTCAACTGTAGTGGGTTGAAGAAAAGCTAACGTCTGGGGAAGGGGTTAAAGCTTTGCTTTATCAAATATTGACTTACAGAGTTGCTCTATTGTATTGATGTATTCTTAGTAAATAATATGGTGTTTTGAATGAAAGATGATCAGAAATATTTATTAGCGGGACTTTATTCGCTTCTAGTTGCAATATTTTATTTTCCATTGATTGAGTCCAAGGGGATTTTTGTAAGTATATTGATGGCGGTTTTACTTTTATATTTAATATACTTCATTGCAACAGTCATTCATATTGTGATAATTAAGTTTATAAGAAAAAAATCTTTTAAGTATTTGGTTCTATATCCATTTACTTATGATGGGAGCTGGAGATTTCAACCTATAAACTTACTCTACTTTCCAGAAATGGTGAGAGATGTCATTCCGATTAATTTAGTTCAAGAATATTGCCAAGGACAACCTTACGGACTGTTAAAAAAGATGCTGAAAAGAATTCGATTGTCACGAGAGATATCTTTACTCCTGGCTACTATTATCGTCTATTTTTTTACGCATAGAATTCTACCTCTTTCAGTATTTACGTTCATATTTTCTTACATATTGCTATTTGCACAATCTTATTTGGGTGGTAATACCGTTTGGATTGGAAATAGAAGATTAATAATAGATGATGAATTTGAAAAAATCTTGCTTTCAAAAAGTTATATAAAAGAAATATCATCTGCACGATACTCAGAATACTTGACATGTGAATACAAAAACTTTACACCAATCATATTGTTAGCTATTTTTGAAAATTTGCTTGACTCCTACTTGCTTCAGAATCAGAGTGAGGTTGACTTAGATATTTTTTATAAAGTTTTACCTTTGCTTTATAAAGAAAAATATACTATGGGATTCAATTACTTTGTAAGTTTAAATTATTTACTATATAAGGTTGGATTTTTGGGAATCATTTACGATAATGAAGCATTAAGAGATTTGTCAAAACAATATTTAAACAAAAATATTTCGGAATTACAAGATGGTTCTTTCGAGGGCGGTATACAAGATGCTGTTGCCTCTAAACAAATAGTAGTTATAAATGAATTTATAGCTTGTTTAAATTCCAGATGCGTGCCATCCCAATATGATAGATTTTTTTATAAAGATAGACCTTATATTTTTTCCAGAAAGAGTCCTATTAAGGGGTGAAAATTTGTTACATTTGGATTAACAAGTGTCCTAGGGATTAGAAATAACTCTAGTATAGCTAGATATTTTTGAGTAACTAGAAATATCATTAGGCTACCCATATGATTGCCAGAAAAGATGGCTGATGAATCTTATTTATACTGTTGCAGTAGGCATTGTCTAGGATAAATAAGCTATCTTGATGGGGGAGATTGGAATAATTTTAGTAGAAACATTAAAGGATTATGGACAAGTAGCGTAGGATTAGGTGATGCAATGTGCTAAGTTGGCTTGGTGTTAGCAGTAGTATTATTTAACAATGGAAAGTAGACTAAATGAAAAATAAGCGTTATTTTTTTGACACAATTTTGATAATTTTACTGCTTATAAGCACGATATTTTGTGTCAGCCCAGTATTTATAAAATTGGACATCTTAGGAACTCCCTCTCATGCCATCTTAACCTTTGTATTGGCGATACCGTTATTCTATATTTTGTCTCAATGCTTACATACTTTGCTATTACTAGTTTCCTCAATCTTTTGTAAATTAAGACCAATTTATTTTTATTTTATATTTGTGATCATTATAGGAGCTAGGAAATACTATCGAATTCTCTTTCACCAACTAATGGGATTTAGTCCAGGAATAGCAGTGTTTTATAAGGAGAGTCAAACAACTAAGAATCTGTTTAAATTTTACTACTTCTTGTACTTTACAACACTAATTTCATACTATTTTTTCTTTACTTTTGTGTATGACAAACCGTTGCTTTTGCCTCTTATTCCATTTTCTATTATCATAGCATTAGTACAAAAACTTTATAGAATTGAGAATCAACAATTATTTCTGTTAAAATCAAAGGTACTAACAATACTGGAATCTAAGAAGAATTGTGAGTTTAATCTTCAGTATTATCATGAAATTTGGAAATTGCAATCAAAATCTGAGTTGCCATGCGTGGCTTTATCTTATATCAGTTTGATCAAGCCATATCTTTCAGAGAGCGTGCGTGAACAAATTGATTTATTAGAAGTTAAGCGATTTAAAAAAATAAATCATCCAATATCACTTTATGGTATGTTGGATGTTATAAAATTAAATCTATATTTACGGCATTATAATGAAAAAAATAAATATGAATCAATGTTAAAGAAAATTTTAGAGGTAAGACCAGACTTTGTTTTAATCGAGCAGAATATTGATGATAGTTTAAATAGCTCGCAACCATTATCTTTATCTTTAGCCATTTCAGAAATCCAACTTTTGCTTGAAGTGTATATGGGGATCAAACATGTTTCAACCAAGTGATAAAACCAGAATAATATTTGCCATTATAGGGGCAAGTTGCATATTAGTCAGTATGTATCTTATTCCACTTATTAAAACTGAGAATAAATTTTGGGAAATACTTTTATTTATATTAGGTGTATTGCTAATTGGAATTGCGTTACTAAGTCAAAAAAAATAAATTTTGAAATAGTATTAGTGAGTTCGCAATCATTTATTGCTAGTGGTTTAGAACTGTTAAGTTTCAAACAATAATTGATTTTAAACCTTAGGTAACCTATAAAAACAAATAAGGTAGAGAAAGGATATCTTATCTAGGTAGCTAAGTGATAAAAACACAGTCGTCTATCACTTGTTAGGAAACTATCCTAACTATGCTTAATAAAAAAGGAGAAAATAAATGGAACTCGTATTACCAAATAATTATGTTGTTCTTGAGCAAGAAGAGATGATGTATCTTGATGGGGGATTTTCTATTCCGAGATGGCCTGTTGCAACAGCCATTAATATAGCTTTTAATGGTGTTTTAGGTGGAGGAGCAATCAGTCTAGTTAGAAATTATATTCGTAATTATGGTTTGCGGCGAGTTACAAGCGCAATTGCTGGAGCAGCTGCAAGATATGTTGGGGTACGAGTTGCAAATAGAGTGGCAGGATTTGCACTGTCTGCTATTAATGGATTTGCAGCTTGGATGTCAATTGGCAATGCTATTACAACAATCTGGGCCAATAATGATGTAAATAGGAGAGACCCAAATTTAAACGCCTTGTGGTAACTAGATATGGGTATTAAAATGGAAAAAATTTTTGTTATTATTTTTTTTGTATGTCTATTTATATCATCCATAACTTTTTTAGCCTATGATTTTGTTAGCGAAGAAATAAAAAAGTTGATTATTTGGATTAATGTCGTTTTTTTGATTTTAATCATAGCAATGATAATTTATCCAAAATTAAGAAAATGATAAGGACACTGTAAAATTATGATACGTAAACTAATTGTTTTCTTACTAATGCTCCCTCTTTTTGTCTTGTGGCTAGAGTTGCATGTCCTAGTGAATAACTTACTATTGAATCTAGAATCTCCCCTTGATTTTGTGATTAGTATGAGTCTTGCTTTCTGTAGTTTGATTTTATCAAAAATAGTTTTAGACATACTATACGCATTGAAAGATTTATACAAGAAAGAAGGTCTTATTAAGATTTTTCCCTTTATTTTTATAAGAAGGAAAAAAGTGAATGTGAGATTCTCGCCCTATTTTTCATTCCATCGTAAAAGTTTGTCGCCTGATGATTTAAGATCTAGGATTATATGGAGTTTTATTCTTGAAATTGCTATTATCCTAGTATTTATTTTAAAAATTCCTTTTGCAATCATCATGCTTACTACAATATTTTTTTGGAATATAATGGATATCAATCATCTCGTTTTTAATAAGACGGAATTTCTTTTTAATCAAAACAAATGGCAAAAAGAAGATTCATTTGAAAGCGATTTGACGAAAACGTTAAAGGATAAGATACAAAAATCAGAGCTAAGTTATTCTGACTTAATGTCTCTTCAGCTGTATGATGCGATGAACCAATCCACCTTTTTAACGGATAGTGAACTTTTTGAGGATATTTTGAAAAAAATCGAAGATTCTCATAACACCCTTCTGTGTACAGGTCTTGTCGAGTTACTGCTGTATGAAATTTCTATTAGTAAGAATCATAATTGGTCAGAAAAGATTGATAAAATTAGGATAGAGCTTATCAGAATCAATCAGTTAGATTTTTTCTATTATACAAGTTGGTTAAGGCAAAATTTTGATTTCTGTATGAATAGAGAGTATCATAAAATGAAATCTCGGAAATTATTACTGAGTAATAAAAAGATAGTTTAAGTTCGTCCTATTTGTAAAACAAATGAAACAATTTCAACTAAGGAGGAGAAAACAAATGGAACTTGTATTACCAAATAATTATGTTGTGATTGATGAAGAAGAAATGATGTATCTTGATGGGGGAGCTTATTTAAGCAAGCGTGCTTGTCAAGGAATTTGCGTAGCTTTAGCTATGAGTCCAGGAACTTTTATAGCATTAGCTGGAGCTGCAGTTTTAACCAAAAAACTAATAAACTATATTAAGGTTGGAGGTCTTGGAGGCTGGCTTATTGGTGCAGCAGCAGGTGTATTGGCTACAGCAGCAGGGAAAATAGCTTACTGTATTGGATATGGTGTTCTTAATAGAGGTTGTGATATTAACGGGAACCCTTATCCTTGGGATGGATTCATATCTGCAACAGTAAGATGAGTAATGTAGATAAGATTCGAAAAATACACATCATCGTGTGTTGGGTGTATATATTTTTATCATTCAGGGCGATTATAAATGATACGGAGTATTTTTTGCTTATTTTTTTAGCTTTTATCTACTCAATAGTATCACTACCTCTATATTCTGTGAAAAATAAAATAGTATCTATCTGTCTAGCCATAAATTCGATTCTGTTAATGAGTTTCCCCATTTTAATCAATAAGTTTTTCCCAGAAAGTTTTTTGACTTATACCGTATTAATAAGTGTTTTTATTACAGAGTTGATAATTTTTCATTTAATTGGGAAAGATTTTGCTACTAAATTGACTAACGAATATAAGAAAATTAGTCAGTTTAGAAGCAAGGTGTCTCAATCTCCTTGGATAAAATATTTAGAGATTTCTAGTTTTATATTAACTATATTTCCATCTATTCTTTATGGTACAGTTGATAATCGTGTATTGGCTCTTATCTTTTTGATAAAAATTTGTGTAGATACTACGATAAAATTTTTATTCATCAGATTATTTGACACAAGTACTTTAATGAAGAGGAGGATATTTTTTCTTTTCGCATTGGATGTTATAGCTTACTTATTTTTAGGATATCTTTTAGTGATTCAAAAAGCAGGCTATTTGTTTTCGGTTTTACTTCTTTTTTCTAATTTTTCAGTTCCATTTATCAAAGAAAAGGAATACGAATTATTTAAAAATAGCAAGTAATAGAAATATGGATTAAATCTTAGAACGGCTTAAAATCAGACATGATAAAGGAAAGCTATCTAGGTAACCAAGTACTATAAACACAGTCGAGGATCACTTGTTAGGATTACATTTTAATCATGCTTAATAAGAATGGAGAATTCCTATGGGGATTGTATTACTCTGAAGTTTTGAATACCTTAGTTCTCGTGATTTTGAGCTATTCTAGCTTTAGAATCCTTCAGAACGTAAAATTTTAAGCAGTCAAAGACTTAGAATAGCCCGAAAACATTTATTTTATAACAATTCTAAGATTAGAATTGCTCATATATATGTATTTGAGCTGCTCGATAGTTAGGACAGCTCTATTCTGAGAAATCTGACCTATCAATGCTTCAGAATAGTATTTCGCAAATGGTTTTTATTGAAGAGGTGATTGTTTTATGATAGTCTAAAATAAAACTGATTTATGGAGTAAATGGAGAATCGTCACATGAAACATTTTTTTGCAGGAATTGGTGAGATAAAACTTGTTGGCTACTTATTGTATATATGTGTAGGACTAGCCCCTCTTTTTCATATATATGTCATAGGTTCGGAACTGAGTTTTGTGAAAATAGTGTTATCTATTTTGGGAGTTATATTTGTAAGTATGTTAACTATTGCTCGAATTTATCGGACTTTTCTATAAAGAATAGTTTGGACTTGAACTGTATCTAAAAACAGAGGTTGGTCGATTATCAGCCTCTTTCTTGTCGTTGAAAAGAGTGAGATATATTGACTTTTGAAAAAAATGTCATAATTGAGTTGGGATAAACCTAAAAGTAATATAGTAGATTGAATCTGGAATAGTCCGTTATGACTGTTAAAATATTTCTAGAAATTAATTTGACTTTCCTAATCGATTTGTTCACATCTTGTTTCAATCTACTATACTTTCTCGTTAAACCGTTCGGCAATTCATGGTGACATGGACACATAGTAGTAAGCACACTATGTGGCTTGGCAGAGCTAAAAACTGTTCCCTTGCGATAAGCCTAATAAGCACAACATAGGGAGTTAGAGAAGCCGACTCTAATCAACCACTTTGGGCAATAGTGAGAACTGCCCCGTGCTTTTTTATTTTGAGAAAATATGGAGTTTGTCGTTGAAATTACTTGATTGTATTTTGGACTATCAAGAAAGATTCAATGGAAAAACATGTCAAGTATCAACGAATTATAAGTATTTAGAGATTTTCAAAGTGAATTTTTGTTTGACTGATTTACATCATTTATTTTACTTATACAAAATCACACGAGATTATGCTAGTCAAACAAAACCTGCTATTCAAGCTGGTGTTTTTATTTTAGAAGATTTTAGAAATATCCTATGTACAATGATGTAATCGAAAGGATATCTTTATGTGAGTTTATCGGCGATATCTTCTATATCTAAGCTAGCAAGTTGTTGCATCGTAGCTAAGGATTTATCTAAAAATACTATGAAATTGGACGTCATATTTTTTGAGGATAAAAATAAAAGATCCGCAGTTTTAGGTTTACGAAGAGACAAAAGCGGAGTATTTAAACCAGTTACTCTACATTTTACAAGCGCTAAGAAATATGCTAAAGTTCGTAAAACAGATGTGAAAGAAATGAAATGGCTATAAAGATTGTCCGCAGGCTTAAGCTTGCGTTTTTTGTTGTTTAACGAAATTAAAAAACAAGCTCTCTCATCGGAAATGTTTTTATAGGAATGAAGGAAGATGATGCTATGTTTAAAAAGAGAATCGAAAAGGGCAAAAGTAGTATCTTTATCTATTTTTTGGAGTAGAAGCTTATGATATAGAAATTTGTAATAAAAATGTAATATAAAACATTTGACAAATATTTACGGGGGGAGTATACTTAATATAATTATAGTCTAAAAATGACTATCAGAAAAGAGGTAAATTTAGATGAATAAGAAAAAAATGATTTTAACAAGTCTAGCCAGCGTCGCTATCTTAGGGGCTGGTTTTGTTACGTCTCAGCCTACTGTTGTAAGAGCAGAAGAATCTCCACAAGTTGTCGAAAAATCTTCATTAGAGAAGAAATATGAGGAAGCAAAAGCAAAAGCTGATACTGCCAAGAAAGATTACGAAACGGCTAAAAAGAAAGCAGAAGACGCTCAGAAAAAGTATGAAGATGATCAGAAGAGAACTGAGGAGAAAGCTCGAAAAGAAGCAGAAGCATCTCAAAAATTGAATGATGTGGCGCTTGTTGTTCAAAATGCATATAAAGAGTACCGAGAAGTTCAAAATCAACGTAGTAAATATAAATCTGACGCTGAATATCAGAAAAAATTAACAGAGGTCGACTCTAAAATAGAGAAGGCTAGGAAAGAGCAACAGGACTTGCAAAATAAATTTAATGAAGTAAGAGCAGTTGTAGTTCCTGAACCAAATGCGTTGGCTGAGACTAAGAAAAAAGCAGAAGAAGCTAAAGCAGAAGAAAAAGTAGCTAAGAGAAAATATGATTATGCAACTCTAAAGGTAGCACTAGCGAAGAAAGAAGTAGAGGCTAAGGAACTTGAAATTGAAAAACTTCAATATGAAATTTCTACTTTGGAACAAGAAGTTGCTACTGCTCAACATCAAGTAGATAATTTGAAAAAACTTCTTGCTGGTGCGGATCCTGATGATGGCACAGAAGTTATAGAAGCTAAATTAAAAAAAGGAGAAGCTGAGCTAAACGCTAAACAAGCTGAGTTAGCAAAAAAACAAACAGAACTTGAAAAACTTCTTGACAGCCTTGATCCTGAAGGTAAGACTCAGGATGAATTAGATAAAGAAGCAGAAGAAGCTGAGTTGGATAAAAAAGCTGATGAACTTCAAAATAAAGTTGCTGATTTAGAAAAAGAAATTAGTAACCTTGAAATATTACTTGGAGGGGCTGATCCTGAAGATGATACTGCTGCTCTTCAAAATAAATTAGCTGCTAAAAAAGCTGAGTTAGCAAAAAAACAAACAGAACTTGAAAAACTTCTTGACAGCCTTGATCCTGAAGGTAAGACTCAGGATGAATTAGATAAAGAAGCAGAAGAAGCTGAGTTGGATAAAAAAGCTGATGAACTTCAAAATAAAGTTGCTGATTTAGAAAAAGAAATTAGTAACCTTGAAATATTACTTGGAGGGGCTGATTCTGAAGATGATACTGCTGCTCTTCAAAATAAATTAGCTACTAAAAAAGCTGAATTGGAAAAAACTCAAAAAGAATTAGATGCAGCTCTTAATGAGTTAGGCCCTGATGGAGATGAAGAAGAAACTCCAGCGCCGGCTCCTCAACCAGAGCAACCAGCTCCTGCACCAAAACCAGAGCAACCAGCTCCTGCACCAAAACCAGAGCAACCAGCTCCAGCTCCAAAACCAGAGCAACCAGCTAAGCCGGAGAAACCAGCTGAAGAGCCTACTCAACCAGAAAAACCAGCCACTCCAAAAACAGGCTGGAAACAAGAAAACGGTATGTGGTATTTCTACAATACTGATGGTTCAATGGCAATAGGTTGGCTCCAAAACAACGGTTCATGGTACTACCTAAACGCTAACGGCGCTATGGCAACAGGTTGGGTGAAAGATGGAGATACCTGGTACTATCTTGAAGCATCAGGTGCTATGAAAGCAAGCCAATGGTTCAAAGTATCAGATAAATGGTACTATGTCAACAGCAATGGCGCTATGGCGACAGGCTGGCTCCAATACAATGGCTCATGGTACTACCTCAACGCTAATGGTGATATGGCGACAGGCTGGCTCCAATACAACGGTTCAT
>ERZ1023510.50-NODE-50-length-27542-cov-46.070215_pt1 | contig 27542 bp, 30 predicted proteins | sample MGYA00380549_ERZ1023510 | MGnify/ENA primary metagenome ERZ1023510 (study PRJEB33173, sample SAMEA4830364) | metagenome | study: EMG produced TPA metagenomics assembly of the PRJEB25223 data set... | reverse complement strand
GAATAGCATTGCCATTTTCGAATGGTTCTACTTCACTTAACCATAATACATCTTGCTTCGCATTTTGTGGTTGCCAGCTAAGAAGTTGTGCGCCTTGTAAGGAAATTTTTGCTGTGCCAACAGCGTGTTTTAGATGAAGAATGGGAATATCATTATGTTGAACAAGATGAAGTTCTGATGTCAGTGTTTTTAGTAATGTTGTTTTCATATTTATTCCTATAATTTTAAAGGTTCAGAGATAACAAAGGGCGTATCAAATACGCCCTTAATCTACGACTTTGATTAAATTTCGTCAATAATTCGATAAACCCAATTTTCCAGTGGATCATTCAAACGTTTCATCTCAGCGCGCATTTCTTCCAACATCTCTTTTTTGATGCTGTTATATTGTGAATCATAGAATAAATTATGCATTTCTTCTGGATCGTTACGGATGTCATAAAGTTCACACACATCGGTCGCATTAAATACGAGTTTGTAATCTTTACGACGCCACATACGCTGTTCAAAATACACAAAATGCCCCGCAAGCTGACCAAGCACACCTTTTCGTTGGTTATCTTGGTGTTGACGCATAATCGGAAGAACGCTCTGCCCTTCAAAACTTTCTGGCACTTTTTGATTGGCTAAATCGAACACCGTTGAAGTTAAATCGTGAAGATAAACAAGGTTATCATCTTCTTGATTTACACGATCAGAGTTTGGATCTTTGATAATCATCGGAATGTTGTAGGTGGCATCAAACATAAATTCACCTTTTTCAATCATTCGATGCGCCCCCATTGCATCACCATGATCTGCGGTTGCTACCAAGAAAGTGCGGTCATAAATTCCGCGTTTTTGAAGATAATCGAATAATTCACCGATCGCATCATCAATTAAGGTAATATAACCCCAAAATTTTGTGATGACTTCTTTCCAATGATCTTCGCTCGCCTCCCACATTCCCCACATTTTTGAAATTGTGCGGAAATGGTCTGGTTTGCCCTCTAACGGTGTAAAGAAACTTTTATCAAGCACCACATCTTCTTTTCGATACATGGAATAATAAGGTTCTGGCACGATACAAGGCGTGTGAGGTCCCCAGAAGTTTATCCATGCAAAGAACGGCTTGCCTTCATCTAATGATTCTTGAATATATTTTTTCGCTTCATCAATGATGAAATAAGGGATGGTTTGCTCTTTCGTACCTGAAAGTAAACCGCAAAGTTCTTGTACTCGTAAATGTGGGTTATCTCCAAAGTAGGCGCGGCTTACTTCTGGGATTTCATATCCCTTTTCTTCTAACCATTCTTTATAACGATTATAGTGTGTTGGCGGTTGGTTGAAGACTAAATTTTTATATACGCCACTACCAGGATAGCCATAACCATCAAAGTTATGGCCTTTAATCCCGTAATCTTCAGGTACGGATTTCGTACCTACATACCACTTTCCTACAACATAAGTATTATAGCCAGCCAATTTACTGATATTCGGTTTTTCTTGGCTAATTTCGCCTATACCGCCCTTTTCCCCATTTTTAATAATGCCGTGAGACGACGGCATTAATCCAGTAAAAAGTGAAGTGCGAGCAAGACCACAAACAGAAGCTGGTGTGAAAGCATTATTAAAGCGAACGCCCTCTTTTGCCAATCGATCTAAATTCGGGGTTTTCACAATTTGGTGACCATAAGCCCCCAACATATCTTTACGAATTTGGTCTAATAAAATGTAAATAATGTTCATTATTTCGCCTCTTTATTTCGTACAACAAATAACAGGATAATTTGTAACACCGCCCATACGCCAAGCACCATTGATGGATTACCATTTTCTGATGCCATACCAAGTGGCGAAAGGAATGTGTAAAGTGCGATTAAGCCTAAAATCAAGGATACGCTAGTCACTTTTAAATATTTCCAGTTGGTTAAATCTACGTTGCCTAAGTTTTCTTTGTTTTCAATGTAAGGTTCGCGGCGTAAGAATTGTCCTAAGATGAGCATTAATACAACATCAAATACGAATAATCCGCCCATAACATACACAAAGTTGATTTTGACATTAAACACCCAAACAATGCTGAAATACAAGATAACGTGAGCAAGTAAAGCAATACGTGCCGCTTTGCCAGATACGGTTTTGTTAAACATACCCACGGCAAATAAAGCAACGATTGGAATATTCACAAAGCCTGCAAAACGTTTAGTGATTAAGAAGATGCCATCTGTACCAAACATGAGTAACGGTGCGAAAATCATAGTGACAATTGCCATAATGGTAGACACTTTTTTCGCGTAAGAAATTAATTCTGCTTCTGACCGCACTTTTTTACTGATAGATGGCAATAAATCTTTACAGTAAATGGTTGCTGCTGAATTTAAGAAAGATCGTGCATTTGATTTAATGGTTGTTAAATTAGATGAAGTTTGTGGAGTGTTAAATAGTGAAAATGAATCTTTTATATTTTATGTTAAAGATAATGCGATTTTTTTAGATTGTTCTGATTTTTCTCCTAGAGACGTATGTATTTTTAAAATGTAATGAAAATATTGACAAGGTAAAATTAAAGAAATAAAATTTATTTTGTTTATTAACAATAAACTAACTTAAACAAATAGAAGTGCGAAATGATTATCCAATTAACACAAAAAGAATTTGATATTTTAGAAAAAATCGTAAATCACATTGCGACTGATGCAAATCCGTATTTTACAACCAATCATATTAATAATGCGGTTACAAGTTTGAAAGATAAAGGTTTAGTAAATACTCGTGTCTATGGTATTGTGGTTGAAGTAGTTGCGCTTCATCTTGGCAAGCAGGTTATTGCTAATCAAGTTGAGCATGAAATTATTACAGATAAAGCCGTTGCACTTGAGCCAATGCAAGATGTGCAGGTTCAGTCAAACTTTGTTATTGAAGATAACGTGCCAATTCCTGACACTGTATATACTCGCAAGCCTCGCCCTTTAGTTTATCCTTTGAATAAACTACAAGTAGGACAATCTTTCTTTATTCCTGCTAATAGCTCTACCGATGATATGAAACTATATCGTCGTAGAATTACCGTTCGCATTTCTCAAATTAAGAATAAACTTGGTTTGTCTTATAAATTTAAAACCGCCGCTGATTTTGAAAATAACGGCGTTCGTGTATGGCGTGTAGCTTAATTAAAAATAAATGAAGAAAAGGGCGTGATTGATTCACGCCTTTTTTATTGCGTAATTTTTATTTAGTTCTTATAATCATAAAAACTTTTATAAAGACAATGAGTTAAAGGTACTTAAAATTGCGCCAAATAATGCAGCAATAAAGAAACCTTGCAACCAAGTTGGTAATACTTTGTTTACTAATAATGGATAAGACGCATCAATAGGATTGATACCCTCGTCTAAAATATGGAAACTCAATAAACCTGGAAGATTTAAAATAATCGGTAAAGTTAATAAAAATAATGCGGCAATCAAAATCCCTTTTTGACCAGATTTTAAGTCTTTCGCACCTAAGCAACGTTGTACGATAGCTTGGTTTGTTGTAAATCGTTGGCCAAGGTGTGGCATCGGTTTCACTACCAATCGCATTCCATTTTTCAATGTGCGTTGTTGTGATTGTGTGTAAACCTTCAGAGAAACCACCATCGCCTAAATACATCAAGGCAAAGAATGGGACAAGTAATGCGCCAATAACTAAAATAACCGCGTTAATAGTGTCAGATACTGCCACCGCTTTTAAACCACCCAAAATTGCATAAATCGCCCCAACAACGCCAATGGCAACAACTGTGTAAGTTATTGCAGCACCATAACTTAAACCAAATGCAGTTTCTAAGTTGAAGATTTTATTGAAAGCTATTGCACCTGTGTAAAGTGCGGTTGGAATTACGATGAAAAGATAAAACACTAAGAAAAGCGTGGACATAATCAAGCGAGTTTGACGGTCGAAACGGCTTTCAAAAAACTCCGGCACAGTGGTGTAACCGTTACGCAAATATTTCGGCAGCATATAAAGAGCCAAGAAACAAAGCGGAATAACCGTTGGAACTGTCCAAGCAATCACGGAAAAATTACCTTTATAGGACACCGCATTGACACCGATAAGTTGTTCAGTTGAAAGCGATGTCAGCACCATTGAGCAGCCAATTACTAAACCGCTTAACCCACGCCCTGCCAAAAAATACCCTTTTGAAGATTTTAAATCATCCCCTTTTGTTTTTAACCAAGAAACATACGCAACCACAGTGGTTACAATGAGGAAGCTGAGTATCGTCATAAGCATATATTATTCTCCCATATCGACTAACACAGCATAAAGATAATATAACGCTCTCTAAAGGGTTATGATAATTGTCATATTAAGATTGTGAGGTGGATCACAGAAATAATAATTGAAGATAAATTCAATGGTTTTTATTTTCTGGCAGTTGAAAAAACAATAAAAAATGCTGGAAAATTCCAGCATTATACTTTTTAAATCCGTCTGACTTGCCAGAAAGCTTTCGACCAATAAGGGTTATTCATTGAAGAATAGACAACTCCCCCTCTGGTGGAGGCATGAAGGAATTTGTCTTCTTTTACATAAATTCCCACATGATAGCCATTAGGGCCTCGACCAGTTTTAAAGAAAATTAAATCACCTGTTTGAATATCTTCTTTGCGTACATGTTTACCATAATTGGCTTGTTCAGTTGTACTTCTTGGCAAACGAAGATTAAAACGATCGAGGAAGGTTTTCTGCACAAAACCAGAACAATCTACGCCACGACGTGAAACACCGCCGAGCACATAAGGCGTTCCCGCCCATTCATGTTGTTGTTCGCTCAACATGGCTATAGCCATAATAGGATCGCCGATTTGACCTTTATAGTTCATCGCATAATCATCGTTTTGAAAACTGGAACAAGCGAATAAAAACAGAGAGGCAGTAGCGATTAAAAATGATTTATATACTTTCATACCTTTTCATATGAAAAGTGCGGTAGAAATTCACCGCACTTTTTGTTCCTTGCTATTTAGTTTTTTCTACACGAGCACGTAACTTTTGCCCTGGTTTAAATGTCACTACTCGGCGAGCAGAAACTGGCACAACATCACCAGTTTTCGGGTTACGACCTGGGCGAGATGACTTATCACGTAGTTCAAAATTACCAAATCCTGATAACTTCACATCATGACCAGATTCTAGCGATGAACGAATCTCTTCTAAAAAGTTCTCCACCACATTTTTCGTATCTTGTTTAGATAAGTGATATTTATCACTTAAATATTCAATAATATCAATTTTGGTTATCGTAGCCATATTAATCCCTTAATTCAGCATTAAAGCGTTGTTTTACCTCCGCTAATACTGCTGAAATCACTGCATTAATTTCTTCATCTTCAAGTGTTTTTTCATTATCTTGGACTGTTAAGCTAATCGCTAAACTCTTATAGCCTTCAGCGACGCCCACACCTTGATATACATCGAACAAGTTCACTTGCACCAATTTTTCGCCACCTGCTTGTTTACATGCTGCGATTAATTCCCCTGCTGGTACGCTATCCGCGACGACTAAAGCTAAATCACGACGGTTTGCTGGGAATTTAGAAATTTCTTTTGCTTGCACCACATTACGTGCTGCAATTGCATTCCAAAGAATTTCAAATACAAAAGTTTTGCCATTTAAGCCAAGTTTTTGGCTAATAGATGGATGAATTGCACCAATAAAACCAATTTCTTGACCATCTAATTCAATAGCAGCAGATTGGCCAGGATGTAATGCATCAAATTGTTTTGCAACAAAACGAACTCTATTACCACCTTCTGTTAAAGAAAGTACTGATTCTAAATCGCCTTTAAGATCAAAGAAATCTACAGATTCTGCTTTACCTGCCCAATGTTCAGATTTTGCCGTTCCAGTAATTACCGCACTTAAAACAAATTCTTGACGCACGCCAAATTCAGCATTGGCATCTGGCACAAAACGCAATCCAGTTTCAAATAAACGAACACGAGATTGTTGGCGATTTTGGTTATAAAGCACAGCACCTAATAAACCACTCATTAAAGACACACGCATTGCGGACATTTCCACAGAAATTGGGTTTGGCAATACAAGTGCTTCTTGCTGTGGATGTAATAAACTTTGAATTTTTGGATCCACAAAACTATAAGTAATAGCTTCTTGATAATCTGCATCCACAAGTGCGGTCTTAATTCGAGCTAAATCTAAATCAGATTCTTTGTGCTCACGCATGCGGAGATGCGCTAATGGCGCATTGTTTGGAATGCAGTTATAACCATAAATACGCGCTACTTCCTCAATTAAATCTTCTTCGATTTCAATATCAAAACGCCAGCTTGCAGAAGTTACCGTCCAAATATCATTTGCATAAGTAACATCGAAACCAAGACGGTGGAAAATTTCCGTTACGCTTACTGTTTCAATATGATGACCTAAAAGTGCATCTAATTTACTACGGCGAAGTTGAACTGTATTGACTTTAGGAAGATGAGTTTCATTGCTTACTTCGCAAATTCCCCCTGCTTCACCACCACAGATTTCAAGCAATAATGCGGTTGCTCGTTCCATTGCTTTACGGGCTAATTCAAAATCCACACCACGTTCAAAACGGTGTGATGCATCAGTATGTAAACCATATTGTCTTGCACGGCCTGCAATCGCTAATGGAGCGAAAAATGCGGATTCTAAAATCACATCTTTCGTTTCACTATTCACGCCACTTTCAGCACCACCAAAGATCCCTGCCATTGCTAAAGGCCCATTTTGGTCGGCAATTAATAACGTATTTGATTGAAGTTTTGCGGTTGAGCCATCTAATAATACTAATTCTTCCCCCTCTTTCGCTAAGCGAACTTGAACAGGTTGTGTAACTTTAGCTGCATCAAACGCATGCATTGGCTGACCAAGCTCAAGCAAAATATAGTTAGTAATATCGACAATAGGATCAATAGAACGAATGCCACAACGACGCAATTTTTCTTGCATCCATATTGGCGATGCAACCTTCACATTAACGTTTTTCACCACACGCAATAAATAACGCGGGCAGGCATCTGGTGCTTGTAAATCAATTTGAATTTTATCAGAAATTGTTGCTGGCATCGCTTCAAAGTGCGGTTGATTTACTGGCTGTTTATTTACCACACCAATTTCACGCGCAATACCCGCAATGCTCAAACAATCCGCACGATTTGGCGTTAAGCTAATTTCGATGGCATTATCATTTAAACCCAAATATTCACGTAAATCAGTGCCGATTGGTGCATCAACTGGCAATTCAATAATACCGTCCGCTTCAACATCAATACCTAATTCAGAAAATGAACAAAGCATTCCTTCTGATGGTTGACCGCGTAATTTCGTTTTCTTAATTTTGAAATCGCCCGGTAATACAGCCCCTTCTGTTGCGCAAGCGACTTTTAAGCCTTGACGACAATTTGGTGCGCCACACACGATATCCAATAAACGATCACCGCCTACGTTCACTTTAGTTACACGTAATTTATCCGCATCTGGATGTTGTGCACATTCCACCACTTCACCAACAACGACACCATTAAATGTACCCGCAACGGCTTCTACACCATCCACTTCTAAGCCAAGCATGGTAATTTGCTCGCATAATTGCTCGGTGGACACCGCAGGGTTCACCCATTCTCTTACCCACTGTTCACTAAATTTCATTTGTTGTTATCCTTTTAATTCTAATCCGAGAAATTACTTAAATTGTTTTAAAAAACGTAAGTCGTTTTCAAAGAACGAACGTAAATCTGTGACGTTATAACGTAACATTGTTAAACGCTCAACGCCCATTCCCACGGCAAAACCAGAATATTCATTCGGATCAATACCAACGTTACGCAACACATTTGGGTGCACCATACCACAGCCCAACACTTCTAACCATTTACCGTTTTTACCCATCACATCCACTTCGGCTGAAGGTTCAGTAAACGGGAAATAAGATGGACGGAAACGCACTTGTAAATCTTCTTCAAAGAAAGCGCGTAAGAAATCGTGTAATAAGCCTTTCAATTCTGTGAAATTTGCTTTTTTATCCACATAAAGCAATTCAATTTGGTGGAACATTGGCGTGTGGGTTTGATCGTAGTCATTACGATATACACGTCCTGGAGCCATAATACGGATTGGTGGCTGCATTTTTTCCATCGTACGAATTTGCACGCCAGAAGTTTGGGTGCGAAGTAATAATTCTGGATTAAACCAGAAAGTATCATGATCCGCACGTGCTGGGTGATGTTTAGGAATATTTAACGCATCGAAGTTGTAATAATCACTTTCAATTTCAGGGCCATTTTCAACTGAAAAGCCAAGTTCTGAGAAAAATTTTGTTACACGATTAATCGTCATGGTAACTGGGTGTAAGCCACCAGTTTCAACTTTGCGGCCTGGTAAACTGACATCAACACGTTCTTTTTCTAATTTTGCGTTAAGTTCAGCCTGTTCCCACTCCGTTTTTTTTGCATTTAAAAATTCTAACGCAGCTTGTTTTGCTTCGTTAATTTTTGCGCCCATAGCCGGACGCTCTTCTGCTGACACATTACGCAATTCTTGCATTAATTGAGTAAAATGCCCTTTCTTACCAAAATATTCGACACGGATTTCATCCAAAGCCGTTAAACTTTTATCCTGAATGGATTCAATCGCTAATTTTGCTTTCTCAACAAGCTCGTTCAGATGTTGCATAGTTTCCCCTACTTCTCTTTTCTCTATAAAATAAAAAACCGAGTAATGATAATACCAAGTCCTTAAAAAGTAAAAGAATAATACGAAAAATCATTGGTTTATCAAAAATAAAAATGGAATAACCTTATCGCTATTCCATTTTGTCTTGTTACCAACAAAATCGTTCATTCACAAAATTTTCTGACCGCTCTTTTTGCCATTTTTCTTTATTTTTTGGATTACCAAAAAAACGTGCTTGTTCCTGTAAACGTTGAACTAATTTTTCCTCAGCTTCTTTTAATGCTTTTTGACGATTTGCAAATTTTGAGGGCAATGCTGGTAAGAAAATAACTTCATAAGGATGCGTAATTGTCCATTTCATCGCGTTTTCTGCAGCACGACTTTGTTTATCAAAATTGCAAAACGCATAAGCATTAACAAACTGCCCTACTACGTGGCTGAAGCCTGTATTATCCTGTACCGTTTGTTTTGGTAAATCCAATACATAAAGTGCGGTGATCAAACGGTTTTGTCCACGATAAAACCAAGTAACCGCTTCATCTCTTAAGCCAAAATCGTAAGCCCGAGCAGATAATGTGAACATTGTGATTGGGGAAATACGAGCAGGATTTTCTTCTACAAAATTTACCGCACTTTTATAACCTTTTAGCGTATTTTCACGTAACATAGGATCGATTTCTTTATGTACAAATACATTTTCTGCTTTTCCATTTTCCGCCGAATAATAAGGTTTAATATAAATATCCACAGATTTCACTGGAGTTTTACTGATAGAGCTACAAGCCGTAATAAAAAGTGCGGTTATAAAATATAGCATTTTAAAAATAGGAATTTTGGCAAAATTCAAACAAATCCACTGACTAAGTGAAGTTTTTATCAATAATTTCATATTTTCCTTATATAATGGCACGACAAATTTCAACATATCGTTATTATGAAAATCCATCTTATCCGCCATAACACCACATTAGAATTTAATAATGAAACAAGTTTACTCGATCATCTCGAGAAAAATAATATTCATCATGAATATCAATGCCGTAATGGCTATTGTGGTTCTTGTCGTGTGAAGATTAAAAAAGGCAAGGTGTCTTATAAAGAAATGCCTCTTGCCTTTCTACAACCCGATGAAATTCTACTTTGTTGCTGTCAAGTAGAAAGCGATATTGAACTTGATTTATAAATTATTTAAATCCAACACATCCGTCATATCAAATAAGCCATTTGCTTTATTTTCCAGCCATTTACCCGCACGCACTGCACCATTAGCGAAAGTCATACGGCTTGATGCTTTATGGGAAATTTCTACACGCTCGCCAATATCTGCAAACCAAACCGTGTGTTCCCCCACCACATCCGAAGCACGAATAGTTGAAAAACCAATTTCATCACGTTTACGTTCGCCTGTAATTCCTTCACGGCAGAACACTCCGTGAGTTTTTAAATCACGACCTAAGGTTTTCGCGATATGTTCGCCCATTGAAAGTGCGGTGCCAGAAGGTGCGTCCACTTTGTGGCGATGATGCGCTTCGATCACTTCAATATCGCAATAATCCCCCATCACTTTTGCTGCTTTTTCTAAAAGCTTGAAGACTAAATTCACACCAACACTGAAATTTGATGCAAATACAATAGCAATTTTATCTGAAGCTGCTTTAATCGCCGCTTTACCATTTTCATCAAAACCTGTTGTACCGATCACCATTTTTTTATTATTTGCTACGCAAAATACAATATGCTCAAGGGTACCTTCTGGTCGAGTAAAATCGATTAATAAATCGAATTTATTTTTTTGGCTTTCAAGATCATCCGAAACTGTTACACCAATTTGACCAATTCCTGCCAATTCTCCCGCATCTGTTCCGACTAAAGATGATCCTTTGCGTTCAAAAGCTGCACCTAGTTCTACTCCTTCCGCAGAATGAACCGCTTGAATTAATTGGCGCCCCATTCTTCCGCCAGCACCTGCGATTGCAATTTTTAATGTCATGTTACTTCCTTTTTTATTAATAAATTATTTCGTTGATGCCGTTATAAACAAGCACACAACCAAAAAATAAAAATACAATACCTGCCATATTATCAATATAACGGCTGTATTGACTGTATAAACGCTTGGCAATATTACGTGAAAAAATCAATGAAATCACATAAAAATAACAAAATGTTTCTACCACAATCACTGCAAAAGCCAAGATAATTTGCCACATTTCAGTGATATTTACTAAGACAAGCGACATCACGCTACTAAAATACACCACGACTTTTGCATTGGATAAATTCACTAAAAGCCCTTTCAAAATTTCTTTTTTGATTGTGGTTTGCTGATTAAATTCAGTATCAGAGTGCGGTTCAAATTGAGCGTATTTTTTACTGCGAGCCATAAAAAAACCGAGATATGCTAAGTAACTACCGCCTAGCAACATAATAACGCCATGTAATGCTGGAATGGTAACGAACAACACCGTTAATCCCAACATAGAAAGCATTCCCCAAAAAGCGATACCAAGCGTTATGCCTAAAATGCCACAAACTGTATTACGACGAGAGTTACTTGCCGCCATCCGACTTACATAGAAGAAATCAGGCCCTGGCGTCATTAATCCAAATAAATGCACAATGATTAAATTTAGCATCACAACATCCAATATTGAATAGCAAATACAACAATCACGGCATAAATTGCCGCTAATACATCATCGACCATAATGCCAAAACCACTTTCGAGTTTTTCGTCAAAATAACGAATTGGAAACGGTTTTAAAATATCAAAAAAGCGGAATAACGCAAAAGCAGCCAGAATCCATTGCCAAGATAATGACGGTATCGCTGCTAATACAATAAATACACCGACAAATTCATCCCAGACGATAGAACCATGATCGTGCACGCCCATATCTGCTGTGGTTTTTTGACAAAGGTAGCAACCGAGTAGAAAACAAAGTGCGGTGAAAATTAAAAAGATTTTTACGCCTAATAAGGAAAGTAAAATCACACCTAAAATTGTTCCAGCTAAGCTCCCCCAAGTGCCGGGTGCTGGATAAATTAAACCCGAGCCAAAACCAACGGCAAGCAAATGGATAGGATTTAAAAGAGAGATTTTTTTAAGAGGATTATTTTCTGTCATTTTGATTCCTTAAAATGATCGAAACCGCTTGAAAAAGTTATATTCACAGGTTTTCCATCCCGTAAAAAACGGGGAGAAAAGTCACCGCACTTTTCATTAATTTTACCAATACAAGTGCAAGGCACGTTCAGTTTTTTCAAGCGTAATTCTAATTCATCTTTAGATTTGGGCGGTATAGTAAAACAGAGTTCATAATCTTCTCCACCACTTAAGGCAAATTGTTCCGCTTGAGTGCGATCATATTTATTTAAAATCGATGATGAAAGAGGTAATGCAGTCAGTTCAACTTCAGCACTACATTGACTTCGTTCAAGAATATGCCCTAAATCAGATATTAGCCCATCGGAAAGATCAATGGCAGCATGAGCAATATCAATTAACGCCCGCCCAAGTTCAATTCTAGGTGTGGGTCTAAGATGTCGTTGTTGCAAAAAAACATCATCAGAATCAACCGCACTTTTGCCCAATAAAATTTGTGTTAAACCTGCCGCGCTATCGCCTAAAGTGCCTGAAACATAAATTAAATCACCGATTTGTGCTTTATGCCGACAAATTCCTTTGTTTTTTTCGACAAAACCTTGTGCCGTAATCGTAATAGACAAATTACCTTTTGTAGTATCGCCACCAATTAATGTGACGTTGTATTGTTTTAACGTGTGTAATAAACTTTGGCTAAATGTTGAAATCCAATTTTCATCTACATTTGGCAAAGTTAATGCCAGTGAAACCCATTTTGGCTGTGCCCCCATTGCAGCAAGATCACTTAAATTTGTTGCAACCGCCTTATAAGCCAAGTCCGTAGGTAAAATGGTTGGTAAAAAATGCGTATTTTCCACCATTGTATCGGTCGTAATGGCAAGCTGATAATTCTCTGGCACGGAAACCAGTGCACAATCGTCGCCAATAGATAATTGAACGGAATCATCAACTAATATTTGTTGCTGAAAATATCGTTTAATTAAATCAAATTCACCCATTGCCATTTTTCACCTATCTTATAAAAGAAAAGGCACGCATTAAAAACGCGCGCCATTCTCAGTTTAAAAGGATTATTTACGCCCTAATGCTGGTGCGATTTTATCAAGTACGCCATTGATATATTTATGGCTTTCATCTGCACCGAATACTTTTGCCACTTCAATCGCTTCATTGATAACCACTTTATATGGCACATCTAACTCGAAGCGCAATTCATAAACGGCCAAACGTAAAATTGCCGTTTCAATAGGATCAAGCTCATCAAAAGCGCGGTCAATATAAGGCGAAATTGAAAAATCAACGGTTTCAATATTTTCTACTGTTTGACGAAATAATTTACGGAAGTAAGGTTTATCTACCCCTTCCATATCTTGATCTAACACAAAGGCTAATTCCACTTGTTCTGCAGTATTGCCAGATACGGCCCAAGAATACAAGGCTTGAACAGTACACTCACGTGCACGACGACGAGCAGAAGGCTTTTTCACTTGTTTTTGTTCTGTCATGATTTATGCCGCATCAATTTGTTGAATAAGATTAACCATTTCAAGTGCGGTTAAGGCTGCTTCTGCACCTTTATTACCCGCTTTAGTACCAGCACGTTCAATCGCCTGTTCAATATTTTCTGTGGTTAATACCCCAAAAGCGACAGGGATTTCAGCATCCATTGCAACTTTTCCTAAACCGCTGCTTGCTTCCCCTGCTACATATTCAAAGTGCGCAGTACCACCACGGATAACTGTACCTAATGCCACAATCGCATCAAATTTTTTACTTTCAGCTAAACGACGAGCAACTAATGGCAACTCATACGCGCCTGGGGCACGCACGATAGTGATATTTTCATCTTTCACTTGGCCGATACGTTTTAATGCATCAATTGCGCCTTCTAATAAACTTTCATTAATAAAACTGTTAAAACGAGCAATTGCTACTGCAACTTTTGCATTAGGTGCTGCGACTGAGCCTTCTAAAACTTTCATATTTTTTCCTATTATTAGCCATAATGATTTTGGTCCGAGATTTTAGCATAAAATCGCGTATATTCAATATTAATAAGGCTTTACCCTATTTTATTTAGGGCTCATTTTTAAGGCTATTTTATTGTTCATAGCCCGCACCAACACTATATTTTTATGGAAAATTTCCTTTATTAAGGTAAACTATCGGCAATTTTATGTGAATTACATTCAGTTACAGAGGTTTAATATGTCTAAAGTGGCATCAATTGTTGATGTATTACAAGGGAAAGTGGTGATTGGTGAAAGTGTCACTGTGCGTGGTTGGGTTCGTACCCGTCGCGATTCTAAAGCAGGCTTATCTTTCTTAGCGGTTTATGACGGTTCTTGCTTTGATCCAATTCAAGCAATTATTAATAACGATATTAAAAATTACGAAAGCGAAATTTTACGTTTAACAACAGGCTGTTCTGTGATTGTAACCGGTAAAGTCGTTGAATCACCTTCAGAAGGACAAGCGGTTGAATTACAAGCAGAAAAAGTGGAAGTGACAGGGTTTGTTGAAGATCCAGATACTTACCCAATGGCAGCAAAACGCCACTCTATTGAATATTTACGCGAAGTAGCTCACTTACGCCCTCGTACCAATATTATTGGTGCGGTCGCACGTGTTCGCCATTGCTTATCTCAAGCAATTCACCGTTTCTTCCATGAGCAAGGTTTCTACTGGGTGGCAACCCCATTAATTACTGCATCAGACACTGAAGGTGCGGGTGAAATGTTCCGTGTTTCTACACTTGATTTAGAAAATCTTCCTCGTGGTGAAAATGGAAAAGTGGATTTCAGCCAAGATTTCTTCGGTAAAGAATCATTTTTAACGGTTTCAGGTCAGTTAAACGGCGAAACCTATGCTTGTGCATTAAGCAAAATTTATACTTTTGGCCCAACATTCCGCGCAGAAAACTCGAATACTACCCGTCACTTAGCGGAATTCTGGATGGTTGAACCCGAAGTTGCATTTGCAACCTTAGCGGATAACGCAAAACTTGCAGAAGATATGTTGAAATACGTATTCCGTGCAGTATTAGCAGAGCGTAAAGATGACTTACAATTCTTTGAAAAACATGTAGATAAAGATGTTATTACTCGTTTAGAAAACTTTGTAAACTCAGATTTTGCACAAATTGACTATACCGATGCCATTGATGTGTTATTAAAATCTGGTAAAAAATTTGAATTCCCTGTTTCTTGGGGTATCGATCTTTCTTCTGAACACGAACGTTTCTTAGCGGAAGAATATTTCAAATCACCAGTTGTGGTGAAAAACTATCCAAAAGACATTAAAGCATTCTATATGCGTTTAAATGATGATGGAAAAACTGTGGCAGCAATGGATGTGTTAGCACCTGGAATTGGTGAAATCATCGGTGGTTCACAACGTGAAGAACGTTTAGACGTGCTTGATAAACGCATGGAAGAAATGGGATTAAATCCTGAAGATTACTGGTGGTATCGTGATCTTCGCAAATACGGTAGCGTTCCACATTCTGGTTTTGGTCTTGGTTTTGAACGCTTAATCGTCTATGTAACTGGAGTGCAAAATATTCGTGATGTAATTCCATTCCCACGCGCGCCAAGAAATGCGAATTTCTAATTCAATTTAACTTTAATATTGACCGCACTTACGCCAAAGTGCGGTCAATTTTTTCAGAATTTTAAGGAAAGTAAAATGGATAAAATTAAACAACTCTTTGCCAACAATTACAGCTGGGCGCAAAGAATGAAAGAAGAAAACTCTACTTACTTCAAAGAACTTGCGGATCATCAAACGCCACATTACCTTTGGATTGGTTGCTCTGATAGCCGTGTGCCTGCTGAAAAATTGACAAATCTTGAACCGGGCGAGCTCTTTGTACACCGTAATGTTGCTAACCAAGTAATTCACACAGATTTTAATTGCCTTTCTGTTGTGCAATATGCCGTCGATGTGCTTAAAATTGAACATATTATTATCTGTGGTCACACCAACTGCGGGGGAATTCACGCTGCTATGGCAGATAAAGATTTAGGACTTATCAACAACTGGCTCCTTCATATTCGTGATATTTGGTTTAAACACGGTCATCTTCTCGGTAAACTTTCTCCAGAAAAACGTGCCGATATGCTGACGAAAATTAACGTAGCGGAACAGGTTTACAATCTTGGTCGAACTTCTATTGTAAAAAGTGCTTGGGAACGCGGACAAAAACTCTCATTGCACGGCTGGGTATATGACGTAAATGATGGATTTTTAGTAGATCAAGGCGTAATGGCAACCAGTAGAGAAACTCTTGAAATTTCTTATCGAAACGCTATCGCTCGTTTATCAATACTTGATGAAGAAAATATTTTGAAAAAAGATCATCTTGAAAATACATAAAAAAACGCCCTTTCGGGCGTTATTTTTTAAGCTTTACCGTCAGTCAAATTTTTCTTTTCTTCCAATTCTTCCCAGCGTAAAAATGCTGTTTCTAATTCGGCTTCAGTATCCGCCAATTCTTTTAATTTAGCATCGGTAATATCATGAGCCTGTTGGAAAAATGCTGGATCGGCTATTTCAGCTTGAAGTACGGTGATTTTAGTTTCCAACTCTTCCAATAGTTGTGGAAGTTGTTCTAGCTCTCGTTGTTCTTTATAAGAAAGTTTCACGGATTTCGGCTTAGAAGTGCGGTCATTTTTCACCGCACTTTCTTCTTTTAGTGGTTCAGATTTCTTCGCTTTAGCCTGTTCTTCCACTGCTTTACTTGCCCAGAAATTGGCTTGTTGCTGTTTCGCATCAAAGAATCCTCCCACATACTTATTCAAACGCCCTTCACCTTCGAATAAATAACATTCTGTCGCAGTATTATCGATAAATTGACGGTCGTGGCTCACAATTAACAATGTGCCTTGATAATCAGTCAAAATTTCTTCTAAAAGCTCCAATGTTTCTACATCAAGGTCATTGGTTGGTTCGTCAAGAATCAATAAATTATTTGGTTTGAGTAATAATTTTGCGAGCAATAAACGATTTCGTTCTCCCCCCGATAAGGCTTTAACTGGGATCAGTGCACGTTTTGGTGGGAACAAGAAATCTTGCAAATACCCTAGCACGTGGCGTTTTACACCATTGACTTCAATATCTTGTTTGCCATCCGCCACATTATCCATTACGGTTTTTTCGGGATCTAAATCAGCACGGTATTGGTCAAAATAAGCAATCTCTAATTTAGTACCACAACGAATTTTGCCTGATGTTGGCTGAATTTCACCCAGCAATAATTTAATGAACGTGGTTTTCCCACAGCCATTTACCCCAACAAGTGCAATTTTGTCTCCACGTAAAATCGTTGTTGAAAAATCTTTTAACAAGGTTTTTCCTGCGATTTCATAGCTCACATCTTCCATTTCAAAGACAATTTTGCCAGAACGACTTGAGGTATCTAACTGTAATTTGGCTGTTCCCATTACCTCACGGCGTTGGCGGCGTTCCTCACGCATCGCTTTTAATGCTCGCACTCGCCCTTCATTTCTTGTACGGCGAGCCTTGATACCTTGGCGAATCCATACTTCTTCCTGTGCTAGACGTTTATCAAATAATTCATTTTGCAAGGCTTCAACGCGTAGATTTTCTTCTTTCGTGGTTAAATATAAATCGTAATTGCCTAGATAAGACTGCAATTGACCGCGATCTAAATCCACAATGCGTGTTGCCATTTTGCGAATAAAAGAACGGTCATGGGAAATAAATACAATACTACCTTGGAAATCCAGTAAGAAATTTTCCAGCCATTCAATAGCTTCCACATCCAAGTGGTTGGTTGGTTCATCAAGTAATAACACATCAGGATCGCACACCAATGCACGTGCTAGTGCCGCTTTGCGTAACCAACCGCCCGAAAGTGCGGATAATTTTGTGTTTGGATTTAAACCTAGTTTTAACAATACTTCATTGATTTTATTTTCAAATCGCCAGCCATCAGCGTGTTCTAATTTAGCCTGAACTTGCTCTAATTGACTTAAAATTTGATCACTGTAATTTTCTTCCAATTGAACAGAAATATGATGATATTCTTTCAATAAATCCGTTAAATGCCCTACACCTTCTGCGACATAATCAAAAATATTGCCTTGTGCATTACGCGGTGGGTCTTGTTCTAAACGAGAAACCACAAGATCTTTTTCGTATTGGATTTTGCCATCATCCATAAGCACATCGCCTGCGATGATTTTCAATAAAGTTGATTTACCTGCGCCGTTACGCCCAACTAAACAAACACGTTCATTCGGTTCAATATGTAGTTCTGCGTGATCTAACAAAGGTGCATCACTAAAGGAAAGATATCCATTGGTTAAACTAATTAATGCCACAACTGCCCCATAAAAATTCAGTGAAAATTAACCGCACTATTCTATACGGTTTGCATAAAAAATCCCATCAATTCGATGGGATTCTCTCTTAAATCAAACTTGTTGATATACCCGCAATGCGTGTGCATCCGACATACCTGCAATATAATCGCAAATAATCCGTTTCTTCCTTTCTTCAGGGGCATTACGCCAACGATTTGCAGTATTTCGAGGTAATAAACGCTCTGGATCAGATTCAAAAATTTGGAACATTTCTGTTAGCATTCTCTGCCCTTTATATTCGATTCGTTGAGTATCCACATTGCGAATAACATAATCCCAAACAAATTTTTTAAATACACCAAGTGCAATAATCACTTCAGGTGACAACTCTGCGTTATAACGTAACAAAGGTTCATCAAAATTTGCCGTTAATTTCCACCGCACATTAGTAATAAAAAAGTTCACCAATGCACCAATGGCTTGTTTTCGTTCAAAATGTTTATCAGAGAAAAGTCGTTGGCTAATTGAATCAATATTTTCATGCAACCAAGCCGATGGAATTTGTTTTAATGCGGAATGTGCCGCTTGCCATTGATGAGGATTGACCACGCCAGTCACAATGGCATCTTCTAAATCATGCACGCCATAGGCAATATCATCTGCCAATTCCATAATGCTGCAATCCAGCGATTTAAACTGAGTATGTAAAGATTCAGATGGATTTTTCCGCACTTTTTTAAATTGACAGAATAAAGTGCGGTCATTTTCAGAAAGATTTTCCAGCAACCAATTAAACATTTTTAAATCATCACGGAAAATGCCTTTTCCTGGAATCCAATCGTGAATACGCACAAAACGAGGATCAATATTGCGAGAAAAATTAAGTTCTGCATATTGAGGCGAAGCCACATCTAACAACGCAGGATATTTCACGACACCCAATAGTGTTCTACGCGTTAGATTCATCCCTGCATTTTCAGTATAAGGCTCAAGTTTTGTTAAAATTCTAAAGGTTTGCGCATTGCCTTCAAAACCGCCCTGCTCTGCCATCATATAATTTAATGCCGTTTCGCCACCATGCCCAAAAGGTGGATGCCCAATATCATGAGCAAAGCACAAACTCTCAATAAGATCATTACTTGGCAATAAAGGTTTCAACTGCTTTTGTAACTCGTTTTTATCAATATTTAATGTTTGCGAAAGGCTTTCAAAGGTTTCTAAAAATTTAAGTTGTGCAACAAGACTACTGCCAATCTGTGCGACTTCTAAAGAATGGGTTAAACGAGTGCGATAAAAATCATTTTCGCCAATTGCGTGAATTTGGGTTTTCGCTTGCAAGCAACGAAAGGCGGCAGAATGTAAAATTCGCCCGCGATCACGACGAAATGGTGGGCGATTATCTTTTTCACGTGGAGGATCAGGAAGAAAACGTTCTGTCCAAGAAGAATCAATGATAAGTGGTTTCATATCGCTTTGTTTTATTTCGTTTTTCTGCATTATCTAATCATTTAGCGCAAAAAACAACCGCACTTTATCTATAACAAACAAAATCTAGAATGAATAAAGTGCGGTTGAATTTTTATTGATATTTAAACAAAGAAATAAATCAGCTTAAATACAAATGGTGCGAGAATAGAACTAATAATCCCACAAAGCACAAGAGAAATAGAACTGTAACTTCCCGCTGTTGGATTCGTTTCCATACAACTTACTGTACCGAGTGCGTGAGAAACCGAACCAACAGAAAGCCCAATAGCTTCTTGATGTTTAACACCCAACTTTTTTAATACAAGATAACCAAATATCGATCCTTGCAAACCTGCAACCACAACACCAACTGCAGTTACGGCAGGAATGCCGCCTAAATGACGAGAAACTTCCATCGCAATAGGCATTGTGATGGATTTAGGTAAAACCGTAGCGACCATTTCGGGCGTTGAGCCTAAAAGAAATGCTAAAAGCCCGCCACTTAACATCGCCAAAAAAGAGGCTATAACCACCGTTGAAAGAATAATTTTCCATTGTCTGGCAATTTGGCGAAGTTGTTCATAAAGAGGCAATGCGAGAGCAACGATACTCAAGCCAAGTAAATTATTAATAGGTGCATTTCCTGCCATATAATCATCATAAGGAATCTTTCCTATCACTAAAATCGCCGCCAAAATTAATACTGTTAAAACAAAAGTATTAAAAATCATTGACTTCCAACGTTTGCTAATTTGTAGTGCGAGCCAAAACCCAAAAATTGTTAAAAATGTATAAAGATAAATAATGTACTGCTGCATATAAACTTTCCTAACATACTAATTCGCTTGTTTTACCTGATTTTCTCTACGTTTTATTACTTTTTTGCGTTTATGTGTAAAAGATTGCATCTGATACAAATAATGACCTAAAAATCCTATAACAAGTAAAGTGACACAAGTACTCACAATATTAGGAACAAGCAAAATATTAATTTGCTCTATCAATAAATCAGAATATTTGATAATTCCCACGCTCACTGGTACAAAAAGCACCGCCATAAAACGAATTAGCAAACTTGCACCTAAATAAATCCAATTTAAATGAATCACTCGTGTTGTTAAACCTAAAAAGAGCAATAACAATCCCCAAATACTTCCTGGAACACCTGATGGAATGTAATAAGCAATAAGATTTCCGAGAGATAACATAATAGATAAAATGACCAACGAACGAACTAATAAAAATAATTTTTGAATCATATACAACCTTTTTCAACTATTTTCATAATATTTCAAAATTATTTTACGCTTTTTTTTTCTGACTTGAGCCATTTTTTCGGTAAAATAACCAGACTTAGATCAAAAACTTTGCAAAATGATAAATCGAAAAATACTATTGACGAGTTTATTACTTATTTTTACCGTACTTTCTGCTTGTTCTCACGAAAAAAATACGTGTCGTGTGGTTAAAATTAGTGATGGCGATACGCTTACTTGCCTCACTAAAGGCAATAAATCCATTAAAGTTCGTTTAGCCGAAATTGATGCGCCAGAAAAATCTCAAGCCTTTGGGCAAAAATCGAAAAAAACCTTGTCTGATTTGGTTTATCAAAAAAATATTCGCCTTGCGCGAAAAGGAAAAGATCGCTATCAACGCACCTTAGCGGTGGTTTATTATCAAAAACAAAATATTAATTTAGAAATGGTTAAACAGGGTATGGCTTGGGCTTATAAGCAATATTCCCATGATCCGATTTATCTTCAAGCACAAGAAAATGCACAAGCCAAAGGAATTGGTCTTTGGGCAGACAATAATCCGATTGAACCAAGTCAATGGCGCAGACAAGAGAAAAATTAATATGGCTTTTGATTATCAAACGTTCCGTCAAGCATTTCCCTATTTCCAACGTGAAGATGCGGTTATTTATTTGGATAACGCCGCCACCGCATTAAAACCTCAAGTGTTAATTAATCGCACCGCCGAATTTTATGCTTCGGCAGGTTCGGTGCACCGTAGCCAATATGATGCTGCCCAAACTGTGCAATATGAACAGGCTCGCACACAAGTTAAAGAATGGGTTAATGCTGAAGATAAACGCGCTGTTATTTGGACTTCGGGTACAACTCATGCGATTAACTTAGTGGCAAATGGATTGCTGCCGCAATTAAACGCCGAAGATGAAATTCTGATTAGCCAAGCAGATCATCACGCTAATTTTGTCACTTGGCATGAAACGGCGAAAAAGTGCGGTGCAAAAATTCGAGTTTTACCGATTTTAGATAATTGGCTAATTGATGAAAATGCGCTGATTTCAGCTCTTTCTGAAAAAACAAAACTCGTTGCGCTGAATTTTGTTTCAAATGTCACTGGCACAGAACAGCCGATTAAACGACTAATTCAACTTATTAGAAAACATAGTCATGCGTTGGTTTTAGTAGATGCTGCACAAGCGATTAGTCATATTAAAATCGATTTACAAGATTTAGATGCCGATTTCCTCGCATTTTCTGCCCATAAAATTTATGGTCCAAATGGGCTTGGCGTTTTAACAGGAAAATTGACCGCACTTTCTCAACTTCAACCGCTCTTTTTCGGTGGAAAAATGGTTGAGCGTGTGTCAAATAATCGTATTACTTTTGCCGAATTACCTTATCGTTTAGAAGCTGGCACACCCAATATTGCTGGGGTTATTGGCTTTAATGCGGTGCTGGATTGGCTACAAAAATGGGATTTTACCGCAGCAGAACAGCACGCTATATCCTTGGCTGAATCCGTCAAAGTGCGGTTAAAATCTTACGAGAATTGCCGATTATTCGATTCCCCTCAACCTAGCACCGTTGTTTGCTTTATATTTGACGGCATTGACTGTTCCGATCTTTCTACACTTTTGAGCGAACAAAATATTGCGCTCCGAGTGGGAGAACATTGTGCCCAGCCTTATTTAGCACGCTTAGGCGAACGCACCACATTACGTCTTTCTTTTTCGCCTTATAATACGCAAAAAGATGTAGAGACATTTTTTACAGCTTTAGATAAAGCACTGGATTTATTACAATGATAGAACAATTAAAACAAGCTAAAAATTGGGAAGATCGCTATCGCCTGATTATTCAAGCAGGCAAAAATTTACCTCGCCCAAGCGATAATCAACTCGCTCAAATGCAACCTATTACTGGCTGCGAAGCACAAATGTGGTTTCAAATTATGCCTAACAATGACCGCACTTTTCAATTCAGCGGATTTAGCGAAGCCAGAATTATGAATGGCTTGCTTTGGATTTTATTCAATAAAATCAATGGCAAAACAGCGGATGAATTGAATACATTTGATATTACTGTATTTTTTAGCGAACTCGGCATTTCACAACATTTAAGTGAAACGCGTTTAAACGGCTTAAACCAAATCGGACAGCAATTAAAAAATTTATGTATTTAATCGAAACCTATTTTCGCCTGACTGCGCTCGAAAATAATATTGAATCACAAAGTCGTTTACTCAATGCAGTGATCGATCAATGGCGGTATAACGGGCAAATTATCGGACGTGAAATTCCTTTATATTTAGCGGAAGAAGATGGCACACAAGGCTTTGCTATGCGTGTCATTTGCCCTGAGCAAGATAGTCTTTTCCCGCAAAATAATAATGCAGAAGTGAATCGCGCATTACAAGAAGCAGAAAAGTGCGGTGTAATTTTTGATGGTTTTCAACTTGTGGGCGATGATTTCAATTCAGATCAAACGGCTGAAAATACATCGCCAGCTTGGCAAGTACTTTACACAACTCATTTACAAAGTTGCTCGCCGATTCATAGTGGAGAAAATCTCGCACCAATTCCGTTGTATAAACAGTTGAAAAATCAGCCGCACTTAAGCCAAGATCTGATTAAATGGCAAGAAAATTGGCAAGCCTGCGATCAACTACAAATGAATGGTGCGGTATTAGAACAACAATCTTTGGCAGAAATTTCCGATCATCAAAGCACGCTTTCAAAACACGGACGATATTTAGCTCAAGAAATAGCAAAAGAAACCGGCATACCGACTTACTATTATTTATATCGTGTAGGTGGGCAATCTTTAGAATCTGAAAAATCCCGTTGCTGCCCTTCTTGTGGTGCAAATTGGGCGTTAAAAGACGCGATTTTTTATACCTTTCATTTTAAATGCGATACCTGTCGATTAGTTTCGAACCTATCGTGGAATTTTTTGTAATTTAAGTCTATGCCTCAACTCTCTGTTGGAATGATAAAGTCTTAGCCCCCTTCCGACGCTTCGCGCCACCTTCCCCCGCAAGCAAGGGAAGGCAAAATTATTTTTTAACATATAAAGGAAAAATAAATGAATTACCAAGACAACAGCTTAAAATCCTTAAAACTCGGTCAAAAAACGGAATACGCCTCTCAATATGACCGCACTTTATTACAGCCAGTGCCACGTGCGTTAAATCGTGATGGATTGGGCATTACTCAAAACCAACCATTTACTATCGGCGCCGATATTTGGACGGCTTATGAAATCTCTTGGCTCAACGAAAAAGGCTTACCGCAAGTAGCTATCGCAGATATTTATCTGGATTATCAAAGCCAAAATTTGATTGAATCAAAAAGTTTTAAACTTTATTTAAATAGCTTTAACCAAAGCAAATTTGCCGACTTCAACGCCGTTCAACAAACTATGCAACGCGATTTAATCAAATGTGCGCAAGGCGATGTAAAAGTGCGGTTAAATCCAGTGGCAGTTTATGATGCTCAAAAAATTGAGCATTTACAAGGCGATTGCATTGATGAACAAGATATTGAAATTACTAGCTACGAATTTAACGCTAATTGGCTGAAAGATTGCGTATCGGATGAAATTGTCGAAGAAAAATTAGTCAGCCATTTATTGAAATCTAACTGCCTCATTACCAATCAGCCAGACTGGGGCACCTTGCATATTCACTATGTTGGTAAAAAAATCAATCAGGAAAAATTATTGCGTTACGTTGTATCGTTCCGTCAGCATAATGAATTCCACGAACAATGTGTCGAACGTATTTTTTGCGATTTAATGCACTACGCAAAACCAGAAAAACTCACCGTTTACGCACGCTATACTCGTCGTGGCGGATTAGACATTAATCCATTCCGCTCTAATTTTGAGAATTTACCTGAAAATTTAAGATTGGCGAGACAGTAAAAAACTGCGGTGAAATTTCACCGCACTTTTCTCTACCCTTGTTTCAAATCATTTGCCTGTTGCAATAGCTGACGGCTTTCTTTTAAGAATTGTTCGGAATAATCGCCAAACCAGTCACGCACCTTGTGGAAAGCATCAATAAAACCTTGACGATCATTCTTTTCAAAGAAAGTTAAGGCTTCGTCGTAAGTTTGTTTTAGCGTTTCAATTACCGCTAAATTTTCTGGCTTATCCATAATAATATCTGCGTAAAGCTCTGCATCTTGCGCAAATAAGCGACCGATCATCGCAAGTTCTAAGCGATAAATAGGAGAAGAAAGTGCCAATAAATTAGCGAGATTAATGGGCTGTTTGGAAAGGTGTAAACCATTCGCAAAAGTCGAAAAATGGCGCAAGGCTTGTATATAAGTCATATTGTGATCGTGTTCTGTGGCATTGGTTTGATAAATTTTTGCGCCCCAAATTTGAATTTGCTCAAGTAACCATTCGTAACGTTCAGGAAAACGTCCATCACAACGCACAACCACTTGTTTTGCCATACTTGCAATATCTGACCCAAACATCGGATGTAAACCTAAAACAGCACCAGAATGGATTTCAAGCATTTTCTCTAACGGTTCACGCTTAACGGAAGTCAAATCTGCAAGCAACATATTTTCTGTTAAATAAGGTTTTAGTCGCTCAATCGTTTCCAAAGTAATATTGATGGGAACGGAAACGATCACAACATCAGCATTCGTTAAAATACTTTCAGCTACCGTCCAATCTTCACGATCTAAAATAGAAATTGGATAACCAGATGCACGTAAATAGCGGGCAAATAAGCCACCCAATTTACCATAGCCACCCACGATAACAATTTTGTGAATATCAGGATTGATAGTTTTAAAGCCAAATTGGTTTTCATTGGCATAGGATTCACGCATAAAACGGCGTAGAACATCTTCAATCAAATCGGCTGAAATGCCTGCTTTTTCAGCTTCTAAACGACGCGCTTTGAGCATTGCTATTTCACGCTCTGGCGCATAAATAGGTAATCCGTGTTTATGTTTAACTTTACCGACTTGAGAAACCAACTCAAGACGTTTAGCAAAAAGTTGGATAAGTTCGCGATCAAGCGAATCAATTTCAGAACGTAAATCTTTAAGGGCTTCCATAAAACTCACCTGTAATGTTTATCTTACATATATTGTAAAAAATTAATTACAGGGAGATTACTAGAATTTTATAAGAAAGGCAATTAAGTTATGCGGATTGTGTGATTAAGCGTTGTGGGCGAATAATATTCCCGTCGATCAATGCCACACCTAAGAATAAATTCTCCGCTGAAAATAACCGCACTTGACCGCTTAATTGCTGTTCGTTAGCAAATTTCACTCGCTGACCAAAACCAATGGCTTTACTCTGCTCTGTATCCAAATGCAAAGCGGGCAATTTACTTACTGCGGTATCAGTTGGCAGTAATAGACGATCCAATTCACTTAACAGAAAACTTTCAGCGAGCAGTTGTAGCTCATCAATTGACATCATTTCTGCTACGGGGTAATCCGCTACGGCTGTACGGCGTAACATTGTCACATGTGCGCCACAACCTAGCACTTCACCCAAATCATCTACTAAGGTGCGAATATAAGTGCCTTTTGAACAATGCACTTCTAAAGTTAAATAAGGAGCATTATAGTCAATAAAATTGAGTTCAAAAATCGTAATTGGGCGTGCCTCACGCTCAACTGTCATACCTTGTCGTGCATATTCATAAAGCGGTTTACCGTTATGTTTTAGTGCGGAAAACATTGTCGGCACTTGTAAAATATCACCACGAAATTGTTCAAGTGCGGTCAAAATTTGCTGAGTTTCAACATGAACTTCACGCGTTTCCACCACTTGCCCTTCCGCATCGGAAGTATCGGTACGTTCGCCTAATTTTGCCGTAACAAGATAACGCTTATCTGCATCAAGCAAAAATTGTGAAAACTTAGTTGCTTCGCCCAAGCAAATCGGCAACATCCCCGTTGCCAACGGATCGAGCGCGCCAGTATGCCCTGCTTTGTTCGCTTGAAATAAACGCTTTACCTTTTGCATGATGTCATTTGATGACATGCCTTGTGGTTTATCCAACAAAAACACACCATCAACATCACGCCAGCGTTTACGAGGTCTAGACATTAGTTGCTTTCCTCAACATGTTTTTTCTCATCTTCACGCACAACATTTGTCACAAGATTTGACATACGCATCCCTTCCACTAAGGATTGATCATAAATAAAACGAATCTCTGGCACGATACGTAAACGCATCGCTTTGCCTAGCAGCGAACGAATATAAGGCGATGCTTTTTCTAAGCCTTTCATACCTTGCTCAATTGCCGTTTCATCGTGATCAAATAAAAAAGTCACGAAGATTTTTGCGTAAGATAAATCACTCGACACTTCCACATCAGAAACCGTCACCATCCCAATACGGGGATCTTTCACTTCGCGTTGTAAAATGACTGCTATTTCTTTTTGTATTTCTTGAGCGACGCGATCGCTACGTTTAAATTCTCTTGCCATAGTTATTCCTTATTTATAAAACCGCCCCATTCTACTGGAAATCATTGGATTTAGCACGCAAAAATCCCTTTCAACCTGATACTGTTTTTCGATAAAATGACACCTGATAATTTGTTTGAATATTCAAACTTCCGATAAAAATCACTTTACAGAGGGCATAATTTATGCGAGACGAGACGAGACGAGACGAGACGAGACGAGACGAGACGAGACGAGACGAGA
>ERZ1023510.43-NODE-43-length-31182-cov-96.055579_pt1 | contig 31182 bp, 28 predicted proteins | sample MGYA00380549_ERZ1023510 | MGnify/ENA primary metagenome ERZ1023510 (study PRJEB33173, sample SAMEA4830364) | metagenome | study: EMG produced TPA metagenomics assembly of the PRJEB25223 data set... | reverse complement strand
CAGTTCTATCCACAACCTCAAAACAGTGTTTTGAGCTGACTTCGTCAGTCTTATCCACAACCTCAAAACAGTATTTTGAGCAGCCTACGGCTAGCTTCCTAGTTTGCTTTTTGATTTTTATTGAGTATGAAAAGGATTGGAGAAAGCCTTCCAGCTTGTGGTATAATAGATTTATGGATAAAAAATATGAAAAAATCTCTCAGGATTTGGGAGTGACGTTAAAGCAAATTGATACCGTTCTAAGTTTGACAGCTGAAGGGGCGACTATTCCCTTTATCGCGCGTTATCGCAAGGACATGACTGGTAGTCTGGATGAGGTGGCGATTAAGGCTATTATTGATTTGGATAAAAGTCTGACAAATCTCAATGACCGTAAGGAAGCTGTCTTAGCTAAGATTCAAGAACAAGGTAAGTTGACCAAGGAATTGGAAGAAGCTATCTTAGTTGCCGAAAAATTAGCAGACGTTGAAGAACTCTATCTTCCTTATAAGGAAAAGCGTCGTACCAAGGCAACCATTGCCCGTGAAGCTGGACTCTTTCCTCTTGCTCGTTTGATTTTGCAGAATATAGTTGACTTAGAGAAAGAAGCTGAAAAGTTCGTCTGTGAAGGATTTGCGACTGGCAAGGAAGCCTTGACCGGTGCAGTTGATATTTTGGTCGAAGCCTTATCGGAAGATGTGACCTTGCGTTCTATGACTTATCAGGAAGTGCTGAGACACTCTAAACTCACTTCTCAAGCCAAGGATGAAAGTCTTGATGAAAAGCAGGTTTTTCAGATTTATTATGATTTTTCAGAGACAGTTGGAACTATGCAAGGCTATCGTACCTTGGCTCTCAATCGTGGGGAGAAACTTGGTGTCTTGAAGATCGGTTTTGAACATGCGACGGACCGTATTCTTGCCTTCTTTGCTACTCGTTTCAAGGTGAAAAATGCTTATATTGATGAAGTTGTTCAGCAATCCGTTAAGAAAAAGGTCTTGCCTGCTATTGAGCGTCGTATTCGGACAGAATTAACTGAGAAAGCTGAAGAGGGAGCTATCCAACTTTTTTCTGACAATCTGCGCAATCTCCTCTTGGTTGCTCCACTGAAAGGGCGCGTGGTTCTTGGGTTTGACCCAGCCTTTCGTACAGGTGCCAAGCTAGCTGTCGTGGATGCAACAGGAAAAATGCTGACAACTCAGGTTATTTATCCTGTTAAACCAGCATCAGCTCGTCAAATCGAAGAAGCCAAGAAAGATTTAGCAGATTTAATTGGTCAATACGGTGTAGAGATTATTGCCATTGGAAATGGAACGGCCAGTCGTGAAAGTGAAGCTTTTGTAGCGGAAGTTCTGAAAGATTTCCCTGAAGTCAGCTATGTTATCGTTAATGAAAGTGGTGCTTCTGTCTATTCTGCCAGCGAACTTGCTCGTCAGGAGTTTCCAGACTTGACCGTTGAAAAACGCTCTGCCATTTCTATCGCTCGTCGTTTGCAAGATCCTCTTGCGGAATTGGTCAAAATCGATCCTAAGTCAATTGGTGTCGGTCAATACCAACACGATGTCAGTCAGAAGAAACTATCTGAGAGTCTGGACTTTGTTGTCGATACAGTGGTTAACCAAGTTGGTGTCAATGTCAATACAGCTAGCCCAGCTCTTCTTTCACACGTAGCTGGACTCAATAAAACCATTTCTGAAAATATCGTCAAATACCGTGAGGAAGAGGGAAAAATCACTTCACGCTCCCAAATCAAGAAAGTTCCTCGTTTGGGGGCCAAGGCTTTTGAACAGGCTGCTGGTTTCCTCCGTATCCCTGAAAGTAGCAATATCCTTGATAATACAGGAGTTCACCCAGAAAATTACGCTGCCGTTAAGGAACTCTTCAAATGCTTGGATATTAAGGATCTGAATGAAGAGGCCCAAAGCAAACTCAAGTCGCTTTCAGTCAAGGAAATGGCGCAAGAGTTAGACCTTGGTCCAGAAACTCTTAAAGATATCATTGCAGATCTTCTCAAACCAGGTCGAGATTTCCGTGATTCCTTTGATGCTCCAGTTCTCCGTCAAGATGTCCTAGATATCAAGGATTTAGTGGTTGGACAAAAGCTAGAAGGAGTGGTGCGTAACGTTGTTGATTTCGGTGCTTTTGTTGATATCGGAATTCATGAGGACGGTCTCATCCATATTTCCCATATGAGTCGCAAGTTTATCAAACACCCTAGTCAAGTGGTGGCAGTTGGAGATTTGGTGAGCGTTTGGGTTAAGAAAATTGATACTGAACGTGAAAAAGTTAATCTGTCTCTCCTAGCTCCAAATGAAACTGACTGATTACGTCAAGCAGGTTTCACTAGAAGACTTCGGCAGACCTTTTATCCATCATGTCCAGTGGAATAGGCGTCTACGTTCGACAGGTGGGCGATTTTTCCCCAAAGATGGGCATTTGGATTTTAATCCCAAGGTTTATCAGGAACTGGGGTTGGACGTTTTTAGGAAAATTGTCCGACATGAACTCTGTCATTATCACCTCTATTTTCAAGGGAAAGGCTATCAACACAAGGATCGGGATTTTAAGGAACTGTTGAAAGCAGTGGATGGATTACGGTTTGTACCATCCTTGCCCAATAGTAACTCCAAGCCAATCAAGCTCTATCGTTGCCAATCCTGCCAGCAAACTTATCAGCGTAAGCGTAGGATTGATACCAAACGCTATCGCTGTGGACTTTGTCGAGGAAAGTTGCTATTAGTAAATCAGCCTGAGGACTGATGAAAGCCGAGCCTATCCGTGATATACTATGTCTAACCTAGCAGAAAGAGGAAATATCATGAACAGTAAGTTTTATAAAATGAGACGAAATCGCATGATTTCAGGAGTTTTAGCAGGTCTGTCAGACAAGTGGAACTTTGATGTTACCCTTGTACGTTTTCTGTTTGCCATTTTTACAGTCGCAAACTTTGGACTTGGGGTGATTATCTATATCATCCTAGCTTCTATCATGCCAACCAAGGAAGAAATCGAAGCAGAAATGTACGGAACAGGCCCACGTAAACGCAAAGAAGCTCAAGCCATTGACGATAATGAAGGCTGGTTTTGGTGAGGTTTTACAAAAGATTTGGAATACGCAAAAAGCTTTAAATCAATAGTCTAAACTGCTTGATTTAAAGCTTTTTTACTTTTATACTCAATAAAAATCAAAGTGCAAACTAGGAAGCCAGCCGCAGGCTGTAATTTAGTCGGCAATGTGAAGTTGATATAGTTTGCACTTTGATTTTTGAATAGTATTAATAATATTTCGCCAGCTTCATCCACAAACTATAGTGGATTGGAACTAGAATAGGACACCTATACTTCTAAAAAATTGTTAGAAATCGATTTGACTGTCCTGATCGATTTGTCCTGTTCTTATTTCATTTTACTATAAAAGCAGTAATTTAAACGCAGTTTTTTAATCTATTTTTGCTGTTGAGACAATACATTTTTGGAAAAATGGTGGATGCTGATAACAACTGATAACCAGCAAATAACATAAGCAGTGCCGGTAAATTCTGTACTGATAAAGTGTGTGTGTTCAACTAAGAGCTGACCGATGAATGGAGAGAGCAGATAGAGAAATCCGATGAGTATATGTTCTTTATGTTTCATTAAAGCGCACCTTCTTTCCTTATAGGTTGAACGACTTGCAAGTGTTAAATTGAATGGCATGTTATCTAGGTAACCTTACTAAAATGTTAGTTCCCGCTTCCTCCTTTTTAAAGTAAGCCTTTTCATACTTATATTTTACAACTTTAAAAATAGGAAATCAAATCATTTTCTAAGTAATTTTGCTTATATTTCACCCAATCTTACAAAAATGTAAGATTAAAGTCTCTTTTGTAAGGTTAGGTTATGGCAAGCGGTCTTTTTTTGATGTAAACTAGACTCATAAAGAACAAAGGAGTAACATCATGAAACAAATCTTACATAAGAAAACTAGAAAACCAAGTCACAAAGAAATTGAGCGCATTCAGCTGGGATGCACTATGATGCAAGCTACATTTCATTTGATGGGATATTAAGAAAGGAGATTCTCATGACACTTTTAGATGTAAAACACGTTCAAAAAATTTATAAAACTCGTTTTCAGGGCAACCAAGTAGAGGCCCTCAAGGATATTCACTTCACCGTAGAAAAGGGTGACTACGTTGCTATCATGGGTGAGTCTGGTTCTGGTAAATCCACTCTGCTCAATATCCTAGCTATGCTGGATAAACCAAGTCGTGGGCAGGTTTACCTAAACGGAACTGATACAGCAACTATTAAAAATTCACAGGCTTCTAGTTTCCGGCGTGAAAAGCTAGGATTTGTCTTCCAAGACTTTAACTTGCTAGATACTCTGTCTGTTAAGGACAATATCTTGCTTCCGCTTGTCTTGTCAAGAAGACCTATAACGGAGATGATGAAGAAATTGGTGATGACAGCTGAAAATCTGGGTATCAACCAATTGCAAGAGAAGTACCCTTACGAGATTTCTGGTGGTCAGAAACAGCGTGTAGCAGTAGCCCGCGCCATCATCACAGAACCTGAAATTCTCCTTGCGGACGAGCCAACAGGAGCCCTTGATTCCAAGTCATCTGCAGCCTTACTTGATGTCTTTAATGAAATCAATGAGCGTGGGCAAACCATCCTCATGGTAACCCACTCAACAGCAGCTGCTAGCAGGGCCAAGCGTGTTCTCTTTATCAAAGACGGCATTCTTTACAACCAAATCTACCGTGGAGAGAAGACAGAGCGTCAGATGTTCCAAGAAATCTCTGATACCTTGACTGTCATGGCAAGCGAGGTGAATTAGTATGTTTCGATTAACCAATAAGTTAGCGGTATCGAACTTGATTAAAAACCGCAAACTCTACTATCCCTTTGCACTGGCTGTTCTCTTGGCAGTCACCATCACCTATCTCTTTTACTCCCTAACCTTCAATCCCAAGATTGCGGAAATCCGTGGAGGAACCACCATTCAAGCAACACTTGGATTTGGTATGTTTGTCGTTACCCTTGCGTCAGCCATTATCGTCCTCTATGCCAATAGTTTTGTCATGAAAAACCGTTCCAAGGAACTGGGTATATATGGCATGTTAGGCTTGGAGAAGCGCCATCTAATCAGTATGACCTTTAAGGAGTTAGTGCTATTTGGGATTCTAACTGTTGGAGCAGGAATCGGTATTGGAGCCTTGTTTGACAAGTTGATTTTCGCTTTCCTACTCAAACTGATGAAATTGAAGGTGGAACTGGTCGCTACCTTCCAGATGAAAGTTGTCATTACAGTACTTCTTGTCTTCGGTTTGATTTTCCTAGGCCTCATGTTCCTGAATGCCCTTCGAATCGCCCGTATGAATGCCCTCCAGCTCTCACGTGAGAAAGCTAGCGGAGAGAAAAAAGGTCGCTTCCTTCCTCTCCAAACTATTCTTGGTTCCATAAGTTTAGGGATTGGATATTATCTTGCCCTTACGGTAAAAGATCCTCTTACAGCCTTAACAACCTTCTTCATAGCTGTTTTACTGGTTATCTTTGGTACTTATCTTTTGTTCAATGCAGGGATTACCGTTTTCCTTCAAATCTTAAAGAAAAATAAGAAATACTATTACCAACCTAATAATCTCATATCTGTTTCTAACTTGATTTTCCGTATGAAGAAAAATGCAGTTGGACTAGCAACTATCGCTATTTTGTCAACAATGGTTTTGGTAACCATGTCAGCAGCGACAAGCATTTTCAATTCCGCAGAATCCTTTAAAAAAGTTCTAAATCCTCATGATTTTGGGGTTTCAGGGCAAAATGTTGAAAAAGAAGATTTGGACAAACTCTTGAGCCAGTTTGCAAGTGACAAAGGTTATAAGATTAAAGAGAAAGAAGTGCTTCGTTACACTTACTTTGCTGTTGCGAATCAAGAAGGAACCAAGTTAACTATTTTTGAAAAAGGACAAAACCGTGTCCAACCAAAAACAGTTTTCATGGTATTTGACCAAAAAGATTATGAAAATATGACTGGTCAAAAACTGTCTCTATCAGGAAATGAGGTCGGTCTCTTTGCCAAAAATGACGGACTGAAAGGACAGAAAGCTCTAACTCTAAATGATCATCAATTTTCTGTCAAAGAAGAATTTAATAAAGATTTCATTGTCAACCATGTTCCAAATAAGTTTAATATCTTGACTACTGATTACAATTACCTTGTTGTTCCTGATTTACAAGCCTTTTTGGATCAATTCCCAGATTCGGCTATCTATAATCAGTTTTACGGTGGTATGAATGTAGATGCCAGCGAAGAAGAACAACTCAAGGTCGCTGAGGAGTATGAAAACTACCTCAATCAATTTAATGCTCAATTAGACACAGAAGGTAGCTATGTTTATGGTAGCAATCTAGCAGATGCTAGTTCTCAGATGAGTGCCCTCTTTGGTGGTGTCTTCTTTATCGGTATTTTCCTATCCATTATCTTTATGGTCGGAACTGTTCTGGTCATCTACTACAAACAAATTTCTGAAGGCTACGAAGACCGTGAACGCTTTATTATCTTGCAGAAAGTCGGTTTGGACCAAAAGCAAATCAAGCAAACCATCAACAAACAGGTTTTAACTGTTTTCTTCCTTCCTTTGCTCTTTGCCTTCATACATCTCGCCTTTGCCTACCATATGCTTAGCCTGATTTTAAAAGTGATTGGTGTACTGGATACGACTATGATGTTGATTGTGACCTTGTCTATCTGCGCTATCTTCCTCATCGCCTATGTGCTGATTTTCATGATTACTTCAAGAAGTTATCGCAAGATTGTGCAAATGTAAAAAAGATACCTCGACTTCAAAATCGAGGTATTTCTTGTATTCTAAATGCTGAAAAGTTGTTCGAGCAGGAAGGTAACTCCCATGGTCAAGAGACCAATAGCAAGGTTCCGAATCATAGCTGTTCTAGTCGGATCCTTTCCAAGTCTGGCACTAGTGTAACCAGTGAGAAGAAGGGCCACACCGACAATAAGGACAGTAGCAGGGATGCGATATTCACTTGGGAATATGGTCACTGACAGCATTGGAGGCAAACTTCTAAGGAAAAAGGCAACGAAGCTAGAAATGGCAGCGTGCCAAGGATTGGTAAATTCTTCATACTCAATCCCATATTTTTCCTCTACCAGAGCCTTGAGTGGATTTTTAAGAAAGATCTTATTGGTCAAGAGTTGGGCAGAAGTTTTGCATTCTCCATTTTGGATATAAGCAGCATAGAGGGATTTTTTGGCTAGTTCCCTATCTTGGTCTAACAAGAGTTTTTCTCGCGAAACGGCAGCTTCCTCGGTATCTTTTGGAGTTGAAACGGATACATATTCTCCACCAGCCATTGAAAAGGCACCAGCTAAGATAGCCGCAAATCCTGATAAAAAGATAATCCAGATATTGGTCGTGGCACTGGCAACCCCGATAACCACACCAGCAATGGAAATAATTCCATCGTTAGCACCAAGAACACCTGCGCGCAGGATATTTAAACGACCTGCAAAATTTGAATCGATTTCGTGATTTGTTTCTGACGCTAAATTTCAAGTTCAAGTTAGCCATCAAGAAGTCTTCTCTGGGTGACTTGTAGTTCAAGCATTTTTTAGGATAGTTGTTAATCCACTTTTCGATGAATGCGACTTCTTTGGGAGTCATTTTCTTGGTTCCCTTAGGTAACCATCTATGAATGAGCCTGTTGTGATTCTCATTAGTTCCCCTTTCCCAAGAGGCATAGGGGTGCGCATAATAGATGTGCTCCTCAGAAAATACATCAAACAAGCGATTGAATTCCGTTCCATTATCTGCCGTGATGGAAAGAATCTTGTGTTGTTTTAAGATGAGTTTTAGAGCCTGATTGACCACCTCAGCACTTTTATTTGGAATCAATCGGATGATCTGATGTCTACTCTTTCGATCCGTCAAGACAAGCAAGCAGTAGTTTTTCGCTCTCGTAAGTAGAACCGTATCAATCTCATAATGCCCATTCTCCAAGCGAAGATTGATAGCTTCAGGCCGCTGTGCGATGGATTGACCAGCAGGTTTAAAGTTGGTGCTAGCCTGTTTCTTAAGCACTTTTCCTTTTCTAGGGTAAAGCAGATCCTGCTTGCTTAACCCCAATTTTCCATGATGAATCCAATAGTAAATGGTTGAAATCCCCACGTTAACCCCTTTAGCCATCACCATCATTTCAGGCGAAAATTTTTGGTTATGATAGTGGAGAATCTTTTCCTTTAGTTCCTTGGTCAAGCTTGATTTCTTGACCGAGCGCTTGCGATTGTTTTCATAAGACTGTTGAGCATAGTCGGCAGAATAAACCTCTTTGAAGCGCCCTTTTCCAAGACATTGTCGGACTGTCCCACGCTTGATTTCAGTGTGGATAGTTTGAGGAGCTTTTCCAAGTAGAGAGGCAATTTCTCTATTTGATTTCCCTTCTTTTTTCCATCTTTCGATTAAGCGACGGCTATCGATTGTCAAATGTTTGGCTTTTGTAGTATAATTGTCTTGCATCTCTGTGCCTTTCTTGTGTTTGTGGTTGAACAACAAGTATAACACAGAGGTGTTTTCTTATGCCTACAAGAGCTATCAGCTAGTTGAACCATCTAATTTTTAGGAGGGCTGGGTGGCTAACTTCATTATAGAACTTTCATTTACGAACATATAGTAAAATGAAACAAGAACAGAACAAATCGATCAGGACAGTAAAATCGAATTCTAACAATGTTTTAGAAGTAGAGGTGTACTATTCTAGTTTCAATCTACTATATTTTTGTTTTTTATCAAAAAATACTTTACAAGTTCTTAAAAACATGATATAGTAATAAGGCTTAGAAAATGAGATGATGTTTTCTAGCAAATATAAACCCGAGTAAAAAATGCCTACGGACAGGCAGGGTTGAATGCCGAAGCGTGGTTGAAAAGCCACATTATTGATAGGGTTGAAAAGCCTACTTTTATAAGTTGATGTTAGGACACTTGTCCTAATTCATAAATTTTTAGTGTGGTGAAAGCACACGTCATCTTGTGAAACGATCAATAAAGTACGTAATATTTGCTACTAGAGAGTTAGGAAACATCGGGAACAGACATACTCAACAGAAACCAAAATAAACACGTCAGAAGATTGCAGAGCAGGTGAAAACCTGCTCTTTTTTCATGAGTCAACCTTTAGTTCCTTAGTTTTCATAAGGTCCTAAAAATATTGAAAGGAGTATGTTTTGAAAGAGTTAGATCAAAACCAAGCCCCAATTTATGAGGCCTTGGTGAAGTTACGCAAGAAAAGGATTGTTCCCTTTGATGTTCCAGGTCACAAGCGTGGACGGGGAAATCCAGAACTTGTCGAACTCTTAGGAGAAAAATGTGTAGGCATTGATGTCAATTCGATGAAACCCTTGGATAATTTAGGCCATCCTATTTCGATTATTCGTGATGCAGAGGAGCTGGCTGCAGATGCTTTTGGAGCTAGCCATGCCTTTCTAATGATTGGTGGAACAACTTCATCGGTGCAGACTATGATTCTGGCAACCTGCAAGGCAGGAGATAAGATTATTCTGCCACGAAATGTCCATAAATCTGCTATCAATGCGTTGGTTCTATGTGGTGCCATTCCCATCTATATCGAGATGAGTGTAGATCCTAAGATTGGTATCGCTTTAGGTCTTGAAAATGACCGAGTAGCACAGGCCATAAAGGACCATCCAGATGCTAAGGCTATCCTAATCAACAATCCTACTTACTACGGCATCTGTTCAGACCTAAAGGGGTTGACAGAAATGGCTCATGAAGCTGGCATGATGGTTTTAGTAGATGAAGCCCACGGAGCGCATTTGCATTTCACTGATAAACTTCCAATTTCTGCTATGGATGCAGGGGCTGATATGGCAGCAGTTTCCATGCATAAGTCTGGTGGGAGTTTGACCCAAAGCTCCATTTTACTTATCGGGGAGCAGATGAATTCTGAATACGTTCGTCAGATAATTAACCTGACCCAGTCTACATCTGCCTCTTACTTGTTGATGGCTAGTTTGGATATTTCACGTCGCAACTTGGCCCTTCGTGGTAAAGAGTCGTTTGAGAAAGTCATTGAGCTATCTGAGTATGCCCGCCGTGAAATCAATGCTATCGGTGGCTACTATGCCTACTCAAAAGAGTTAATAGACGGTGTTTCGGTTTGCGATTTTGACGTAACTAAGCTGTCAGTTTACACTCAGGGTATTGGCTTAACAGGTATCGAGGTTTATGACCTCTTGCGAGACGAATACGACATTCAGATCGAGTTTGGTGATATCGGCAATATCTTGGCCTATATTTCCATCGGCGACCGCATCCAAGACATCGAGCGCTTGGTTGGTGCTCTGGCTGATATTAAGAGACTCTATTCAAGAGATGGAAAAGATTTGATAGCAGGAGAATATATTCAGCCCGAGTTAGTGCTGTCTCCGCAAGAAGCCTTCTATTCAGAAAGAAAAAGTTTAACTTTGGATGATTCTGTTGGACAGGTCTGTGGAGAATTTGTTATGTGTTACCCTCCAGGTATTCCTATCTTGGCTCCTGGTGAACGCATTACACGAGAAATTGTCGACTATATCCAATTCGCCAAGGAACGTGGTTGCTCCCTCCAAGGGACGGAAGATCCAGAGGTCAATCATATCAACGTTATTAAGAGAAAGACAAACTATAAGAAAAGTCAATAGTTTTATCTAAACTATTTCTTATTTCAATTTGATGATTTGGCGATGATTTTAGAGCACGGCAAAAAGCCCTTGAATTAGAAGCGGTCAATCGCTTAATTTCTATCAGCTTATCAAATCCTGCCTCAAGCCTTTTCTGAGGATTAGGGTAGCATGTCAAGAGTTGGTAGGTATATTCTGAATGCTTTCCAACGATTTTATCCAACTCAGGAAAGATGATATCAAGACAACGAGTGTATTGTACTTTCCAATCAGACTGTTTTTTCTTGAGACGATGAATATGTCTAGCCAGTATTTTTAGTTCTACTTGCCGATTATCGTGTTGAAATTGTTCACGATTGGGGTCAGAAAGAAGTTTAAGAGCGATGCCATGAGCGTCTTTCTTATCCGTTTTAGTCTTGCGAAGTGATAATGATTTGGCAAATTCCTTGATGAGCAAAGGAGTGTAGGTGTAAACTTTATATCCTTGTTCATGCAGGAAGTTCAGTAGATTAAAGGCATAATGTCCGGTATTTTCAAGAGCGATGAGACAGTCTTGGTTGAGCTGTCGAAGAGACAGATCTAAGAGTTCAAAACCAGCTTTATTATTTGAAAAAGTGAGTGGTTTAAGAACAGTTTTTCCTGGAACATTCAAGGCTGTAACATCGTGTTTATTTTTAGCGACATCAATGCCCACATAAAGCATGGGAGTACCTCCAGATATAGTATTTCAAGTCTACTTGGTTATCCACGAACTTTTTGCCTTGTTACCTTAGACGAGATAAAACGTCTATGCGTTATCAAACTCATTACCAATTGAAACAAAAAGCTGTGGTTAGATCCTTTCGGAAATCGTCAAGCGATTGGAGGAAATGAACTAATCCACAGTGGCTTATTCCAAGTATACCACTTGGGCTTTGGCAGTAGCTAACTGCGCTAAATATAATATAAGGAGAAATAGATGGATTTATGGTTTTCTGAAGTTCATACTCCAGATGTCAAATTGTCTCTGAGAACAGCCAAGCAACTTTACGCTGGAAAAAGTGAATGGCAGGATATCGAAGTCTTGGATACGCCAGCTTTTGGGAAAATACTGATTTTAAATGGCCATGTCTTGTTCTCAGATGCGGATGATTTCGTCTACAATGAAATGACCGTCCACGTTCCCATGGCTGTCCACCCAAATCCAAAGAAAGTATTGGTTATTGGGGGTGGTGACGGCGGTGTTGCCCAAGTATTAACCCTCTATCCTGAACTGGAGCAAATTGATATTGTGGAACCGGATGAGATGTTGGTCGAGGTCTGTCGTGAGTATTTCCCAGACTTTGCTGCAGGCCTAGATGATCCTCGTGTTACCATTTATTATCAAAATGGGCTACGCTTTTTGCGAAACTGCGAAGATGACTATGATATTATCATCAACGATGCGACAGATCCCTTTGGACATACAGAAGGGCTCTTTACTAAGGAATTCTACGGTAATAGTTATCGAGCTCTGAAGGAAGACGGCATCATGATTTACCAGCATGGGAGTCCCTTCTTTGATGAGGATGAGTCGGCTTGCCGAAGCATGCACCGAAAGGTCAATCAAGCCTTTCCAATTAGTCGGGTTTATCAGGCCCATATTCCAACTAGCCCAGCTGGCTATTGGTTATTTGGATTTGCATCGAAAAAATACCACCCTGTCAAAGATTTTGACAAGGAAGGTTGGAAAAAACGCCAGCTTTTCACAGAATACTACACTGCAAACTTACACGTGGGATCCTTTATGTTGCCCAAGTATGTTGAGGACATTTTAGAAGAAGAGGAAGGAAAAAAATGAGTCGTTTACTAGTTATTGGTTGTGGGGGCGTTGCCCAAGTTGCTATTTCAAAGATTTGTCAAGATAGCGAAACATTTACAGAGATTATGATTGCTAGCCGTACCAAGTCAAAATGCGATGACTTGAAAGCGAAGCTAGAAGGCAAAACAAGTACTAAAATTGAAACTGCAGCACTTGATGCTGACAAGGTTGAAGAAGTGATTGCCCTGATTGAAAGCTACAAACCAGAAGTTGTTTTGAATGTAGCTCTGCCTTATCAAGATTTAACCATTATGGATGCTTGTTTGGCAACAGGTGTTCACTATATCGATACAGCCAACTACGAAGCAGAAGACACAGAAGACCCTGAGTGGCGTGCTATCTACGAAAAACGTTGTAAGGAACTTGGTTTTACAGCCTACTTTGACTACTCATGGCAGTGGGCTTATCAAGAGAAATTCAAAGAAGCAGGCTTGACTGCTCTTCTTGGTTCTGGTTTTGACCCAGGTGTAACTAGTGTCTTTTCAGCTTATGCCCTCAAACACTATTTTGATGAAATCCATTATATCGACATTTTAGACTGTAATGGCGGTGACCACGGTTATCCATTTGCAACCAACTTTAATCCAGAAATTAATCTCCGTGAGGTTTCTGCGCCAGGTTCTTACTGGGAAGATGGGAAATGGGTCGAAGTCGAAGCTATGTCTATCAAGCGTGAGTATGATTTCCCTCAAGTTGGACAAAAAGATATGTATCTCCTTCACCATGAAGAAATCGAATCATTGGCCAAGAACATTCCAGGTGTCAAACGCATTCGTTTCTTTATGACTTTTGGTCAATCTTACTTGACGCACATGAAATGTCTTGAAAATGTTGGACTCCTTCGTACGGATACCATTAACTTTAACGGCCAAGAAATTGTTCCAATTCAATTTTTGAAAGCCTTGCTTCCAGATCCTGCCAGTCTTGGGCCACGTACAGTCGGAAAAACCAATATTGGATGTATCTTTACAGGTGTCAAAGACGGTGTCAAAAAGACTATCTATATCTACAATGTCTGCGACCATCAGGAATGTTACGCAGAGGTTGGTTCGCAAGCTATTTCTTATACGACAGGAGTTCCAGCCATGATTGGGACAAAATTAGTCATGAACGGAACTTGGAAACAAGCTGGAGTGTATAACCTTGAGGAGTTAGATCCAGATCCATTCATGGAAGCTTTGAATGAGTATGGTTTGCCATGGGTTGTGGTTGAAAATCCACAAATGGTGGACTAATGAAGTTAGAACAAGTACCAACACCAGCCTATGTTATTGACTTGGCCAAGTTAGAAGCTAATTGCCGCATTCTACAATATGTACAAGAAGAGGCCGGTTGCAAGGTCTTGCTTGCCCAGAAGGCATATTCCCTCTACAAAACTTATCCCTTGATTAGCCAGTATCTATCAGGTACGACAGCTAGTGGACTCTATGAGGCCAAATTGGCAAGGGAAGAATTTCCTGGTGAAGTCCATGTATTTGCGCCTGCTTTCAAGGATGCAGACTTGGAGGAATTGCTAGAGATAATGGACCATATCGTCTTTAACTCAGAGAGACAGTTGCGTAAACACGGTCCGCGTTGTCGAGAGGCTGGTGTCAGTGTTGGTTTGCGCCTCAACCCTCAGTGTTCAACTCAAGGAGATCACGCGCTCTATGACCCTTGTGCACCAGGTTCTCGCTTTGGAGTTACTATAGACAAGATTCCGAGTGATTTGCTAGATTTGGTTGACGGACTTCATTTTCATACCCTTTGCGAGCAGGGAGCAGATGATTTACAAACAACTTTGAAAGCAGTAGAAGAACAGTTTGGTCCCTACTTACATGAGGTAAAATGGCTCAATATGGGTGGTGGTCATCATATTACAAGAGAAGGTTACGATGTGGATTTGCTGATTTCAGAAATCAAGCGTATCCGAAAAACTTACAATCTTGAAATCTATATCGAGCCTGGTGAAGCCATTGCGCTTAATGCGGGTTATTTAGCAACTGAGGTATTAGATATTGTAGAAAACGGTATGGAAATCTTGGTTTTAGACGCCTCTGCGACCTGCCATATGCCTGATGTACTTGAGATGCCCTATCGTCCACCTTTGAGAAATGGCTTTGAGGCACAGGAAAAAGCCCATACCTACAGACTTTCTTCTAATACCTGTCTGACGGGCGATGTGATTGGTGATTATAGTTTTGAAAATCCAGTCCAAATCGGAGACAGACTTTATTTTCAAGACATGGCCATTTATTCTTTTGTCAAAAATAATACCTTTAATGGTATTGGATTGCCAAGTCTCTATCTCATGGACGAACAGGGAGACTGTAGCTTACTCAAAGCTTTTGGCTATCAAGACTTTAAAGGGAGATTATCATGATGGACAGTCCAAAAAAATTAGGCTATCACATGCCAGCAGAGTACGAACCCCATCATGGTACCCTCATGATATGGCCGACTCGACCAGGATCATGGCCTTTTCAAGGAAAGGATGCTAAAAGAGCATTTACTCAGATCATCGAGACTATAGCAGAAGGGGAAAGAGTCTATCTTTTGGTGGAGCAGGCCTATCTATCTGAAGCCCAATCCTATCTTGGGGACAAGGTTGTTTATTTAGACATTCCCACCAATGATGCCTGGGCGCGTGATACTGGCCCAACCATTCTCGTCAATGATAAAGGTAAGAAATTAGCCGTGGATTGGGCCTTCAATGCTTGGGGAGGCACCTATGATGGTCTTTATCAAGATTATGAAGAGGATGACCAAGTAGCCAGTCGTTTTGCTGAGGCCTTGGAAAGGCCTGTCTATGATGCTAAACCTTTTGTACTGGAAGGAGGTGCAATCCATAGCGATGGTCAAGGAACTATTCTCGTAACTGAAAGTTGCTTGCTTAGTCCTGGTCGCAATCCTAACTTGACTAAAGAGGAGATTGAAAACACATTATTAGAAAGTCTTGGTGCTGAAAAAGTTATTTGGCTTCCTTATGGTATTTATCAGGATGAAACCAATGAACACGTCGATAATGTTGCTGCCTTTGTTGGTCCTGCTGAGGTTGTTTTGGCTTGGACAGATGACGAAAATGATCCCCAGTATGCCATGTCAAAAGCAGATCTCGAACTCTTAGAACAGGAAACAGATGCAAAAGGTTGTCACTTCACCATTCATAAATTGCCTATCCCTGCAGTTCGACAAGTTGTGACAGAAGAAGATTTGCCAGGCTACATCTATGAAGAAGGAGAAGAAGAGCGATACGCAGGTGAACGACTAGCAGCTTCCTACGTAAACTTTTATATCGCCAACAAGGCTGTCTTGGTTCCACAGTTTGAGGATGTAAACGACCAAGTGGCCTTAGATATCCTCAGCAAGTGTTTCCCAGACCGTAAAGTTGTCGGAATACCAGCCAGAGATATTCTCTTAGGTGGTGGCAATATCCACTGTATCACCCAACAAATTCCAGAATAGGAGAAAAAGATGAGAAATGTAAGAGTTGCAACCATTCAGATGCAATGCGCTAAGGATGTGGCAACAAATATCCAAACCGCAGAGCGTTTAGTACGTCAGGCTGCTGAGCAAGGAGCCCAAATTATTCTCTTGCCCGAGTTGTTTGAACATCCCTATTTCTGTCAGGAACGTCAGTATGACTACTACCAGTATGCCCAATCTGTAGCGGAAAATACTGCCATTCAGCATTTTAAGGTGATTGCTAAGGAACTACAAGTTGTTTTACCAATCAGTTTCTATGAAAAAGATGGTAATGTCTTGTATAACTCTATTGCCGTCATTGATGCAGATGGGGAAGTGCTGGGCGTTTATCGAAAGACCCATATACCAGATGACCATTATTATCAAGAAAAATTCTATTTCACGCCTGGTAACACTGGTTTCAAGGTCTGGAATACTCGCTATGCTAAGATTGGTATCGGTATCTGTTGGGATCAATGGTTCCCTGAAACAGCCCGCTGTCTTGCATTGAATGGTGCTGAATTGCTCTTTTATCCTACAGCTATCGGTTCAGAGCCAATTTTGGATACAGATAGTTGTGGTCACTGGCAACGTACTATGCAAGGGCACGCAGCAGCGAATATTGTTCCAGTCATCGCAGCCAATCGTTATGGTTTAGAGGAGGTTACTCCTAGTGAGGAAAATGGCGGACAGAGTTCCAGTCTTGACTTCTACGGTTCCTCCTTTATGACGGATGAAACAGGAGCTATTCTAGAACGAGCTGAAAGACAAGAAGAAGCTGTTCTGTTAGCTACTTATGACCTAGACAAGGGAGCAAGTGAACGTCTAAACTGGGGCTTGTTTCGAGATAGAAGACCAGAAATGTATAGACAAATTACAGATTAGTGTGGGAGAAATGAGAGATTCATTCTGCTAGACTAACTTCTTATTAGCAACTATAAGATACTATGGCATCTAGTAAATCGATTTTTATGATTCGCTATTCTTGTCTATTGATTAGTCCGTATTTTAAATATTAGCAAAAAAGCAAATAGCAGTAACTTCTGTCTATTTGCTTTTCTTTTTTTATAGAATATATTTCTCAATAGCACGCGCAACGCCGTCTTCTTCGTTGCTTGAGGTAACGGCATCCGCAAGAGATTTGACATAATCGCTGGCATTTCCCATTGCAATCCCAAGCCCTGCAAACTGGAGCATTTCGATATCGTTATTAGCATCGCCCATGGCCATAATCTCTGAGGAATCAATCTTCAAAATCTCAGCAAGTCGTGAAAGAGCAGTAGCCTTTGTCGTTCCAAGTGGCATTGCTTCATAAATGACAGGCTGCGAACGAACTCCACTGAATCGTTGGCAAAGCTCTTCAGCAAAACGCTGCTCAAAATCGTCTGTTTGTTCTTTTGTTCCTAAAAACATACCTTGGAACATCCGGAACTTTCCACTAGTCGCTTCTTCAAGAGAAATTTCAGTCAGGTCTGAAAATACTAGTTTAGCATCATTTTCAATAACTTGATTGGGCTTGCCACCGAGAACAAAATAATGTGACTCGTCAAAAAGTGTCAACTGAACATCACTCTTTTCAGCAAGGTCATAGAGGTATTCGATGTCAGCTGGACTCAGTTCTTGCCAGTCAACCAAGCCCCAGTCGCTAGTCTGGTGAGTTGAACAACCGTTGTTAACAATCACATATTCGTTCTGGAGGTCGAGTCCCAGTTTTTTGTAGTAGGGGAGGACACCGAAAAGGGGGCGACCCGTACAGAGGACCAGTTTGACACCTTTTTCAATGGCTTGGTGAATAGCAGCGATGTGAGCCTGTGGGATTTCCTTGGCTTCATTGAGGAGGGTTCCATCCATATCCAAGGCTAGTAGTTTAATCATAGGTCTTCCTTCTTTATCTTTTGCTATTATTATAGCATATTTTGGAGAAGAAATTGATAGAAAGCTTGAGACTAATTGATTTTATAGTTTAAGATGTTTTGATGACAATTCATGATTTGAAGAGGATATTTGGCAAAGATATGCTATACTATGTTTGTCAATGTTGCAACTAGACAAATTAAAAAACCAACTTAATATAATAGTTTTTTTTGTAAGTAGGTATGAGTAGCAGATTACTCAACTAATCTAAACAATAACGGAGGAAATATATCATGATTTTAATGACAAAAAATATAAATCTAACAAATGAAGAATTAGAGCTGATACAAGGTGGAGCAGATCCCTATGGTAAAGAACCTAATGGTTATTATCCTTGGCAAATGGAACCAGTATTAACTATGCCGGTTCATGGATTTTGTCCCAGAGGAACCGATGATTTAGGATATATTGGAGGAGGTAATCATCTTTGCAAAGGAAGTGCTGCGAGATTTTAAGTAAAATTTATTAGGAATATGAAGAAACAAGGGGAGAAAACAGAGGATTTAATATGAAAAAACGGGCTATTCAAATTTTACTAGCATTGTCCTTAATTTTTTACAAATCAACTTGGTTTTGGAGAGTTTTCAATCACCTCGCAAAGCCCTATCTACCAGCAAGTCGTGAATTTTTTCAGATTCTGCTTTTGATGGAGAGCGGAGTTCTTTTCTTAGCGGTCATCTATCTACTGGTTTTTGCAGGAAAGAAAATTTTTCATTTCAAGTGGCAGCTGAGGTACTTCATCTACCTTTTACTGGGCTACATCATTTCATATATGTCTGACTTCCTCTTTTCGTATTTCATATCCCCGCCTTCAAATCAAATTTCTTTGAATGAAACGGTAGAAATGATGGGGAGACAGGAGTTCCCTTATTTCTTGCTCATCGTTTGCTTCATCGCCCCTATTGCTGAGGAATTGATTTATCGAGGTGTGCTTATGACAACCTTTTTCAAAAACTCACCTTGGTACGGAGATGTTTTGCTTTCTGCTATTATTTTCGGTTATATTCATATCAATTTTGCTTTAACTCCTCTTGCTTTTTTCATTTATGCTAGTGGAGGTCTTATTTTAGCTCTATTGTATCGCATGACTAAAAATCTCTACTATCCAATACTAGTTCATATTCTCATTAATATCACTGCCTTCTGGGACGTGTGGTTGCTCCTATTTTCAGGAAGTTAGCTTACTAAAATAATGTCGGAACTTTCCAGCATTTTCTTTTTTCACAAATAGTCAACGTTTTTCTTTCCGATACTGAAGTGGTGTGTAGCCACTTATTTTTTTGAATTGATTTTGAAAATAAGGTTGGCTTGAGAAAGGCAGATAGTGAAGAAGAATAGGATGTTCTTTTTTCCTTTTTGGAAAACTTCTAAAATATGGTATAATGAAAAGATAAAGAAGTTAGGGGTAGAAGATGAACATTCAACAATTACGCTATGTTGTGGCCATTGCCAATAGTGGTACTTTCCGTGAAGCTGCTGAAAAGATGTATGTTAGTCAGCCGAGTCTGTCTATTTCTGTTCGTGATTTGGAAAAAGAGTTGGGTTTTAAGATTTTCCGTCGGACCAGCTCAGGGACTTTCTTGACCCGTCGTGGGATGGAATTCTATGAAAAATCGCAAGAATTGGTTAAAGGATTTGATATTTTTCAAAATCAGTATGCCAATCCTGAAGAAGAAAAAGATGAATTTTCTGTTGCTAGCCAGCACTATGACTTCTTGCCACCAACTATTACGGCCTTTTCAGAGCGCTATCCTGACTATAAGAACTTCCGTATTTTTGAATCAACTACTGTTCAAATATTAGATGAAGTGGCGCAAGGGCATAGTGAGATTGGGATTATCTACCTCAACAATCAAAATAAAAAGGGGATTATGCAACGGGTTGAAAAATTAGGTCTGGAGGTCATCGAATTGATTCCTTTCCATACCCATATTTATCTCCGTGAGGGTCATCCTTTAGCCCAGAAAGAGGAATTAGTCATGGAGGATTTAGCGGATTTACCAACGGTTCGTTTCACTCAAGAGAAAGACGAGTACCTTTATTATTCAGAGAACTTTGTCGATACCAGCGCTAGCTCACAGATGTTTAATGTGACAGACCGTGCCACCTTGAATGGTATTTTGGAGCGGACGGACGCCTATGCGACAGGTTCTGGATTTTTAGATAGTGACAGTGTTAATGGTATTACAGTTATTCGTCTCAAGGATAACCTAGATAACCGCATGGTCTATGTTAAACGTGAAGAAGTGGAGCTTAGTCAAGCTGGGACTCTCTTCGTAGAAGTCATGCAAGAATATTTTGATCAAAAGAGGAAATCATGAAAAAAAGAGCAATAGTGGCAGTCATTGTACTGCTTTTAATTGGGCTGGATCAGTTGGTCAAATCCTATATCGTCCAGCAGATTCCACTGGGTGAAGTGCGCTCCTGGATTCCCAATTTCGTTAGCTTGACCTACCTGCAAAATCGAGGTGCAGCCTTTTCTATCTTACAAGATCAGCAGCTGTTATTCGCTGTCATTACTCTGGTTGTCGTGATAGGTGCCATTTGGTATTTACATAAACACATGGAGGACTCATTCTGGATGGTCTTGGGTTTGACTCTAATAATCGCGGGTGGTCTTGGAAACTTTATTGACAGGGTCAGTCAGGGCTTTGTTGTGGATATGTTCCACCTTGACTTTATCAACTTTGCAATTTTCAATGTGGCAGATAGCTATCTGACGGTTGGAGTGATTATTTTATTGATTGCAATGCTAAAAGAGGAAATAAATGGAAATTAAAATTGAAACTGGTGGTCTGCGTTTGGATAAGGCTTTGTCAGCTTTGTCAGAATTATCACGTAGTCTCGCGAATGAACAAATTAAATCAGGCCAGGTCTTGGTCAATGGTCAAGTCAAGAAAGCTAAATACACAGTCCAAGAGGGTGATGTCGTCACTTACCATGTGCCAGAACCAGAGGTATTAGAGTATGTGGCTGAGGATCTTCCGCTAGAAATAGTCTACCAAGATGAGGATGTGGCTGTCGTTAACAAACCTCAGGGAATGGTTGTGCACCCGAGTGCTGGTCATACCAGTGGAACCCTAGTAAATGCCCTCATGTATCATATTAAGGACTTGTCGGGTATCAATGGGGTTCTGCGTCCAGGGATTGTTCACCGTATTGATAAGGATACGTCAGGTCTTCTCATGATTGCTAAAAACGATGATGCGCATCTAGCACTTGCCCAAGAACTCAAGGATAAAAAGTCTCTCCGCAAATATTGGGCGATTGTTCATGGAAATCTGCCTAATGATCGTGGTGTAATTGAAGCGCCGATTGGCCGGAGTGAAAAAGACCGTAAGAAACAGGCTGTAACTGCTAAAGGGAAGCCTGCAGTGACGCGTTTTCACGTCTTGGAACGCTTTGGCGATTATAGCTTAGTAGAGTTGCAACTGGAGACAGGGCGCACTCATCAAATCCGTGTCCACATGGCTTATATCGGCCATTCAGTCGCTGGTGATGAGGTCTATGGTCCTCGCAAGACTTTGAAAGGACATGGACAATTTCTTCATGCCAAGACTTTAGGTTTTACTCATCCGAGAACAGGTAAGACCTTGGAATTTAAAGCAGATATCCCAGAGATTTTTAAGGAAACCTTGGAGAGATTGAGAAAGTAAGAATGAAAAAGAAATTAACTAGTTTAGCACTTGTAGGCGCTTTTTTAGGTTTGTCATGGTATGGGAATGTTCAGGCTCAAGAAAGTTCAGGAAATAAAATCCACTTTATCAATGTTCAAGAAGGTGGCAGTGATGCGATTATTCTTGAAAGCAATGGACATTTTGCCATGGTGGATACAGGAGAAGATTATGATTTCCCAGATGGAAGTAATTCTCGCTATCCATGGAGAGAAGGAATTGAAACGTCTTATAAGCATGTTCTAACAGACCGTGTCTTTCGTCGTTTGAAGGAATTGGGTGTCCAAAAACTTGATTTTATTTTGGTGACCCATACCCACAGTGATCATATTGGAAATGTTGATGAATTACTGTCTACCTATCCAGTTGACCGAGTCTATCTTAAAAAATATAGTGATAATCGTATTACTAATTCTGAACGTCTATGGGATAATCTGTACGGTTATGATAAGGTTTTACAGACTGCTTCAGAAAAAGGTGTTTCAGTTATTCAAAATATCACACAAGGGGATGCTCATTTTCAGTTTGGGGACATGGATATTGAGCTCTATAACTATGAAAATGAAACCGATTCATCGGGTGAATTAAAGAAAATTTGGGATGATAATTCCAATTCCTTGATTAGTGTGGTAAAAGTCAATGGCAAGAAAATTTACCTTGGGGGCGACTTAGATAATGTTCATGGAGCAGAAGACAAGTATGGTCCTCTCATTGGAAAAGTTGATTTGATGAAGTTTAATCATCACCATGATACCAACAAATCAAATACCAAGGATTTCATTAAAAATTTGAGTCCGAGTTTGATTGTTCAAACTTCGGATAGTCTACCTTGGAAAAATGGTGTTGATAGTGAGTATGTTAATTGGATCAAAGAACGAGGAATTGAGAGAATCAACGCAGCCAGCAAAGACTATGATGCGACAGTTTTTGATATTCGACAAGACGGTTTAGTAAACATTTCAACTTCCTACAAGCCGATTCCAAGTTTTCAAGCTGGTTGGCATAAGAGTTCATATGGAAACTGGTGGTATCAAGCGCCTGATTCTACAGGAGAATATGCTGTCGGTTGGAATGAAATTAAGGGTGAATGGTATTACTTTAACCAAACGGGTATCTTATTACAGAATCAATGGAAAAAATGGAACAATCGTTGGTTCTATTTGACAGACTCTGGTGTTGCTGCTAAAAATTGGAAGAAAATCGCTGGAATCTGGTATTATTTTAACAAAGAAAACCAGATGGAAATTGGTTGGATTCAAGATAAAGAGCAGTGGTATTATTTGGATGTTGATGGCTCTATGAAGACAGGTTGGCTTCAATATAAGGGGCAATGGTATTACTTTGCTCCATCAGGGGAAATGAAAACGGGCTGGGTAAAAGATAAAGAAGCCTGGTACTATATGGATTCTACTGGTATCATGAAGACAGGTGAGATAGAAGTTGCTGGACATCATTACTATCTAGAAGAATCAGGAGCTATGAAGCAAGGCTGGCTTAAAAAGGCAAATGATTGGTATTTCTACAAGACAGATGGTTCACGAGCTATAGGTTGGATTAAAGACAAGGATAAATGGTACTTCTTGAAAGAAAATGGTCAATTACTTGTGAATGGTAAGACACCAGAAGGCTATACTGTGGATTCAAGTGGTGCCTGGTTAGTGGATGTTCCGATCGAGAAATCTGCTACAATTAAAACTACAAGTCATTCAGAAATAAAAGAATCCAAAGAAGTAGTGAAAAAGGATCTTGAAAATAAAGAAACGAGTCAACATGAAAGTGTTACAAATTCTTCAACTAGTCAAGATTTGACATCCTCAACTTCACAAAGCTCTGAAACGAGTGTAAACAAATCGGAATCAGAACAGTAGTAGAAAAGAAGGTTTTAGGGCCTTCTTTTTCCTATCAACTCTTTTCTATTTTCTGTTATTCATGTTATAATGGATAAATATGAATAATCGGAGTGAGACTATGAAATACAAACGGATTGTCTTTAAGGTGGGTACTTCTTCTCTGACAAATGAGGATGGAAGTTTATCACGTAGTAAGGTAAAGGATATTACCCAGCAGTTGGCTATGCTGCACGAGGCTGGTCATGAGTTGATTTTGGTGTCTTCAGGTGCCATTGCGGCTGGTTTTGGAGCCTTAGGATTTAAAAAGCGTCCGACTAAAATTGCTGATAAACAGGCTTCAGCAGCGGTAGGGCAGGGGCTTTTGTTGGAAGAATATACAACCAATCTTCTCTTGCGTCAAATCGTTTCTGCACAAATCTTGCTGACCCAAGATGACTTTGTGGATAAGCGTCGTTATAAAAATGCCCATCAGGCTTTGTCGGTTTTGCTCAACCGTGGGGCAATTCCTATCATCAATGAGAATGATAGTGTCGTTATTGATGAGCTCAAGGTTGGGGACAATGACACTCTAAGTGCTCAAGTAGCGGCGATGGTCCAAGCAGACCTTTTAGTTTTCTTGACAGATGTGGACGGTCTCTATACTGGAAATCCTAATTCAGATCCAAGAGCCAAACGCTTGGAGAGAATCGAGACCATCAATCGTGAGATTATTGATATGTCTGGTGGAGCTGGTTCGTCAAACGGAACTGGGGGTATGTTAACCAAAATCAAGGCTGCAACTATCGCGACGGAATCAGGAGTTCCTGTTTATATCTGCTCATCCTTGAAATCAGATTCCATGATTGAGGCGGCAGAGGAGACCGAGGATGGTTCTTACTTTGTTGCTCAAGAGAAGGGGCTTCGTACCCAGAAACAATGGCTTGCCTTCTATGCTCAGAGTCAAGGTTCTATTTGGGTTGATAAAGGGGCTGCGGAAGCTCTCTCTCAACATGGAAAGAGTCTTCTCTTATCTGGTATCGTTGAAGCAGAAGGAGCCTTTTCTTACGGTGATATCGTGACAGTATTTGACAAGGAAAGTGGAAAATCACTTGGAAAAGGACGCGTGCAATTTGGAGCATCTGCTTTGGAGGATATGTTGCGTTCTCAAAAAGCCAAGGGTGTCTTGATTTACCGTGACGACTGGATTTCCATTACTCCTGAAATCCAACTACTTTTTACAGAATTTTAGAGGTAAACTATGGTGAGTAGACAAGAACAATTTGAACAGGTACAGGCTGTTAAAAAATCGATTAACACAGCTAGTGAAGAAGTGAAAAACCAAGCCTTGCTAGCCATGGCTGATCACTTAGTGGCTGCTACTGAGGAAATTTTAGCGGCTAATGCCCTCGATATGGCAGCGGCTAAGGGGAAAATCTCAGATGTGATGTTGGATCGTCTTTATTTGGATGCAGATCGTATAGAAGCGATGGCAAGAGGAATTCGTGAAGTGGTTGCCTTACCAGATCCAATCGGTGAAGTTTTAGAAACAAGTCAGCTTGAAAATGGTTTGGTTATCACAAAAAAACGTGTAGCTATGGGTGTCATCGGTATTATCTATGAAAGCCGTCCAAATGTGACGTCTGATGCGGCTGCTTTGACTCTTAAGAGTGGAAATGCGGTTGTTCTTCGTAGTGGTAAGGATGCCTATCAAACAACCCATGCCATTGTCACAGCCTTGAAGAAGGGCTTGGAGACGACTACTATTCATCCAAATGTGATTCAACTGGTGGAGGATACTAGCCGTGAAAGTAGTTATGCTATGATGAAGGCCAAGGGCTATCTAGACCTTCTCATTCCTCGTGGAGGAGCTGGCTTGATCAATGCAGTGGTTGAGAATGCGATTGTACCTGTTATCGAGACAGGGACTGGGATTGTCCATGTCTATGTGGATAAGGATGCAGACGAAGACAAGGCGCTGTCTATCATCAACAATGCTAAAACCAGTCGTCCTTCTGTTTGTAATGCCATGGAGGTTCTGCTGGTTCATGAAAACAAGGCAGCAAGCATCCTTCCTCGCTTGGATCAAATGCTGGTTGCAGAGCGTAAGGAAGCTGGACTGGAACCAATTCAATTCCGCTTGGATAGCAAAGCAAGCCAGTTTGTTTCAGGTCAAGCAGCTGAGACCCAAGACTTTGACACCGAGTTTTTAGACTATGTCCTTGCTGTTAAGGTTGTGAGCAGTTTAGAAGAAGCGGTTGCGCACATTGAATCCCACAGCACCCATCATTCGGATGCTATTGTGACGGAAAATGCTGAAGCTGCAGCATACTTTACAGATCAAGTGGACTCTGCAGCGGTGTATGTTAATGCCTCAACTCGTTTCACAGATGGAGGACAATTTGGTCTTGGTTGTGAAATGGGGATTTCTACTCAGAAATTGCACGCGCGTGGTCCAATGGGCTTGAAAGAGTTGACCAGCTACAAGTATGTGGTTGCTGGTGATGGGCAGATAAGGGAGTAAGAGATGAAGATTGGATTTATCGGTTTGGGGAATATGGGTGCTAGCTTGGCAAAATCTGTCTTGCAGACTAGGACGTCAGATGAGATTCTCCTTGCCAATCGTAGTCAAGCTAAGGTAGATGCTTTCATTGCAGACTTTGGTGGTCAGGCTTCCAGCAATGAAGAAATGTTTGCAGAAGCAGATGTGATTTTTCTAGGAGTTAAGCCTGCTCAGTTTTCTGAACTGCTTTCTCAATACCAGACCATCCTTGAAAAAAGAGAAAGTCTTCTTTTGATTTCGATGGCAGCTGGATTGACCTTAGAAAAACTAGCAAGTCTTATCCCAAGTCAACACCGAATTATTCGTATGATGCCTAATACCCCTGCTTCTATCGGGCAAGGAGTGATTAGTTATGCCTTGTCTCCTAATTGCAGGGCTGAGGACAGTGAGCTCTTTTGTCAGCTTTTATCCAAGGCTGGTCTCTTGGTTGAATTAGGAGAAAGCTTGATCAATGCAGCGACAGGTCTTGCAGGCTGTGGACCAGCCTTTGTCTATCTCTTTATTGAGGCCTTGGCAGATGCAGGTGTTCAGACGGGATTACCACGAGAAACAGCCTTGAAAATGGCAGCCCAAACTGTGGTAGGAGCTGGGCAATTGGTCCTAGAAAGCCAGCAACATCCTGGAGTTTTGAAAGATCAAGTTTGTAGTCCAGGCGGTTCGACTATTGCTGGCGTAGCAAGCTTAGAAGCGCATGCTTTTCGAGGCATAGTCATGGAGGCAGTTCATCAAGCCTATAAACGAACACAAGAACTAGGTAAATAAGAGGTAGTTTTATCTGCCTCTTTTATGGTGGTTGATACTCTTCGAAAATCAAATTCAAACTGCGTCAGCTTCACCTTGCCGTACTCAAGTACAGCCTGCGGCTAGCTTCCTAGTTTGCTCTTTGATTTTCATTGAGTATGAAATGAGAAGACAAAAAGATTGTCACAAACCCCTATTTTTTTGATAGAATAGAAGTAGTAAAAAAGAAATGAGTTAGACATGTCAAAAGGATTTTTAGTCTCTCTTGAGGGACCAGAGGGAGCAGGCAAGACCAGTGTTTTAGAGGCTCTGCTACCAATTTTAGAGGAAAAAGGAGTAGAGGTGTTGACGACCCGTGAACCTGGCGGAGTCTTGATTGGGGAGAAGATTCGGGAAGTGATTTTGGATCCAAGTCATACTCAGATGGATGCTAAAACAGAGCTACTTCTCTATATTGCCAGTCGCAGACAGCATTTGGTGGAAAAAGTTCTTCCAGCCCTTGAAGCTGGCAAGTTGGTCATCATGGATCGTTTTATCGATAGTTCTGTTGCCTATCAGGGATTTGGTCGTGGCTTAGATATTGAAGCCATTGACTGGCTCAATCAGTTTGCGACAGATGGCCTCAAACCCGATTTGACACTCTATTTTGACATCGAGGTGGAAGAAGGGCTGGCTCGTATTGCTGCTAATAGTGACCGCGAGGTTAATCGTTTGGATTTGGAAGGGTTGGACTTGCATAAAAAAGTTCGTCAAGGCTACCTTTCTCTTCTGGATAAAGAGGGAAATCGCATTGTCAAGATTGATGCTAGTCTCCCTTTGGAGCAAGTTGTGGAAACTACCAAGGCTGTCTTGTTTGACGGAATGGGCTTGGCCAAATGAAACAAGATCAACTAAAGGCTTGGCAACCAGCTCAGTTTGACCGTTTTGTCCGTATCTTAGAACAAGACCAGCTCAATCACGCCTATCTCTTTTCAGGTTTCTTTGGAAGCTTGGAAATGGCGCAATTTTTAGCTAAGAGCCTCTTTTGTACGGATAAAGTTGGCGTCTTACCATGTGAGAAATGCCGAAGTTGCAAGCTGATTGAACAGGAAGAGTTTCCAGATGTCACCTTGATTAAGCCAGTCAATCAGGTCATCAAGACAGAACGCATTCGGGAATTGGTGGGACAGTTTTCTCAAGCAGGGATTGAAAGCCAGCAACAGGTCTTTATCATCGAGCAAGCGGATAAAATGCATCCCAACGCAGCCAATTCTCTGCTCAAGGTCATCGAAGAACCCCAGAGTGAAGTTTATATTTTCTTCTTGACTAGCGATGAGGAAAAGATGTTACCGACAATCCGAAGTCGGACTCAGATCTTCCACTTTAAAAAGCAAGAAGAAAAACTTATCTTACTCTTAGAACAAATGGGACTTGTTAAGAAAAAAGCAACTCTTTTAGCCCAGTTTAGTCAATCGCGAGCTGAAGCAGAAAAGTTAGCCAATCAGGCAAGTTTTTGGACCTTGGTTGATGAAAGTGAACGCCTGCTGACTTGGTTAGTGGCTAAGAAAAAAGAAAGTTATCTACAGGTTGCCAAATTAGCCAACTTGGCAGATGATAAGGAAAAACAGGATCAGGTTTTACGGATTCTTGAAGTTTTCTGTGGGCAGGACCTCTTGCAGGTAAGAGTAAGAGTGATTCTACAAGATTTACTAGAAGCTAGAAAAATGTGGCAAGCTAATGTCAGCTTTCAAAATGCCATGGAATATCTGGTCTTGAAAGAAATATAAACTCAAAAATGAATGATAAAGAAAGGAAAGGGCTGTTTTATGGACAAAAAAGAATTATTTGACGCGCTGGATGATTTTTCCCAACAATTATTGGTAACCTTAGCCGATGTGGAAGCCATCAAGAAAAATCTCAAGAGCTTGGTAGAGGAAAATACAGCTCTTCGTTTGGAAAATTCTAAGTTGCGAGAACGCTTGGGTGAGGTGGAAGCAGATGCTCCTGTCAAGGCCAAGCATGTTCGTGAAAGTGTCCGTCGCATTTACCGTGATGGATTTCACGTATGTAATGATTTTTATGGACAACGTCGAGAGCAGGACGAAGAATGTATGTTCTGTGATGAGTTGTTATACAGGGAGTAGGCATGCAAATTCAAAAAAGTTTTAAGGGGCAGTCTCCCTATGGCAAGCTGTATCTAGTGGCAACGCCGATTGGCAATCTAGATGATATGACTTTTCGTGCTATCCAGACCTTGAAAGAAGTGGACTGGATTGCTGCTGAGGATACGCGCAATACAGGTCTTTTGCTCAAGCATTTTGACATTTCCACCAAGCAGATCAGTTTTCATGAGCACAATGCCAAGGAAAAAATTCCTGATTTGATTGGTTTCTTGAAAGCAGGGCAAAGTATTGCTCAGGTCTCTGATGCCGGTTTGCCTAGCATTTCAGACCCTGGTCATGATTTAGTTAAGGCAGCTATTGAGGAAGAAATTGCAGTTGTGACAGTTCCAGGTGCCTCTGCAGGAATTTCTGCCTTGATTGCCAGTGGTTTAGCGCCACAGCCACATATCTTTTACGGTTTTTTACCGAGAAAATCAGGTCAGCAGAAGCAATTTTTTGGCTTGAAAAAAGATTATCCTGAAACACAGATTTTTTATGAATCACCTCATCGTGTAGCAGACACGTTGGAAAATATGTTAGAAGTCTACGGTGACCGCTCCGTTGTCTTGGTCAGGGAATTGACCAAAATCTATGAAGAATACCAACGAGGTACTATCTCTGAGTTATTAGAAAGCATTGCTGAAACGCCACTCAAGGGCGAATGTCTTCTCATTGTTGAGGGTGCCAGTCAGGGTGTGGAGGAAAAGGACGAGGAAGACTTGTTCGTAGAAATTCAAACCCGCATCCAGCAAGGTGTGAAGAAAAACCAAGCTATCAAGGAAGTCGCTAAGATTTACCAGTGGAATAAAAGTCAGCTCTACGCTGCCTACCACGACTGGGAAGAAAAACAATAAAGGGAGACAGGATGTAATAATTCTGTCTGTTTCTGTTTAACTTAATTAGTGATGATAATATAAAGATGTATCACTTGGTATAGAAGCTTTGGTATTAAGTTTTTTATTAAGCCCATACGGAATACCGATGGTTGGAGCAGCAGTTATAGCGTTCTTAGAAGGTATAAATAGAAAAATAAGGTCATTTTAAATCAAAGGATTGATAAATCAGAAAGAAGGTGATTTTTTGCGAACATACGAAAATAAAGAAGAACTAAAAGCTGAGATAGAGAAAACATTTGAGAAATATATTTCAGAATTTGATAATATTCCAGAAAATTTAAAAGATAAGAGAGCTGATGAAGTTGACAGAACTCCAGCAGAAAACCTTGCTTATCAGGTTGGTTGGACCAACTTGGTTCTTAAATGGGAAGAAGATGAAAGAAAGGGGCTTCAAGTAAAACACCATCGGATAAATTTAAATGGAATCAACTTGGTGAATTATATCAGTGGTTCACAGATACCTACGCTCATTTATCTCTGCAAGAGTTGAAAGCAAAATTAAATGAAAATATTAATTCTATCTCTGCAATGATTGATTCGTTGAGTGAGGAAGAATTATTTGAACCGCATATGAGAAAGTGGGCTGATGAAGCGACTAAAACAGCGACTTGGGAAGTGTATAAGTTTATTCATGTAAATACGGTTGCACCTTTTGGAACTTTCAGAACTAAAATCAGAAAATGGAAGAAGATAGTATTATAAATTATATTTTTAACTTTAAAAAATTTCATAAAAATGGTTACCAAAGGCGATAGAAGAAAAACTATCGTCTTTTTCTTTGCAAATTTTTAAGAAGGGAGGTGATCTTGCATGGACTTTGAATATTTTTATAACAGAGAAGCGGAAAGATTTAACTTCTTAAAAGTACCGGAGATATTAGTTGATAGAGAAGAATTTCGGGGCTTATCAGCAGAAGCAATTATCCTTTATTCCATACTTCTTAAACAGACAGGAATGTCATTTAAGAATAACTGGATAGACAAGGAAGGCAGAGTATTTATCTATTTTACTGTCGAAGAAATTATGAAAAGAAGAAATATCTCAAAGCCAACTGCCATAAAAACATTAGATGAGCTTGATGTAAAAAAAGGAATAGGACTGATCGAAAGAGTAAGGCTTGGACTTGGTAAGCCGAACATCATTTATGTTAAAGACTTTATGAGTATATTTCAGGTAAAAGAAAATGACTTACAGAAGTCAAAAAACTTAACTTCAGAAGTAAAAGATTTTAACCTCAGAAGTAAAGAAAATGAACTTCAAGAGGTTAAGAACCTTGACTCTAACTATATAGAGAATAATAAGAGTAAGTATAGTAAGAGAGAATATAGTTTTGGTGAAAACGGACTTGGAACATTTCAAAATGTGTTTTTAGCTGCTGAAGATATATCGGATTTACAAATCATAATGAACTCACAGCTTGAGAATTACATTAGACTTCCTGCAAAACTAGAATCCTAGTTCATGATTGATAATACCAGCAATC
>ERZ1023510.34-NODE-34-length-39014-cov-482.146359_pt1 | contig 39014 bp, 46 predicted proteins | sample MGYA00380549_ERZ1023510 | MGnify/ENA primary metagenome ERZ1023510 (study PRJEB33173, sample SAMEA4830364) | metagenome | study: EMG produced TPA metagenomics assembly of the PRJEB25223 data set... | reverse complement strand
CTTGATTGATGAGTTTGTCTTTTTGTGCTTGGGTTAGGGTGTTTGGGTCATCTACTTGATAATCACCCCACATCTCACCAACGACAGCACCGATGCTGCCTGCTTCACAACGATTTCCTGCCGCTTTGGCAGATAGACAGCCTGTTAAACCTGCGGCAAGTTTATGGGTAATGTTATCTATTAGGGTATCTTTGTCCAGTGGTTTGACATAATCGGTAAAGATCTCACTGGCGACAGCATTGGCAACTTCACCACGCAGATTTTTAATTAATGACTTTTCAAGACTGGTACCATATATGGCACTTTCAAGCAGCGCAGTTGAAGTGGCGTTAGCGATACCTTTGCTGATTTTATGGCTAAAATTGTGAGAGTTGGCTATATCACCCACACCAAGACTTTTTGAGAGTGTTTGGTTGATTTTGCTACCAATCCCAGCGCTGGCAATGGCAAAGGTCATTTGCTTGATGTTTTGTTTACTACCTAAGTCTTTGAGTGTTTGCTTGATGTTGCCTTGGTTATCGATTAGGCTGATGCTGGCTTGTGTTACCAATGAGCTAAAGGCAGCACTTGTCATGGTGCCTAGGGTGGTACTGCCTGTTGCTGTTGCAACAGTACTTGTCAGAGCTGTACCTACGCCACCTGTCGCATAAGCCACCGCAATCGCCACAATCGCAGCACCAGCAGGGGTCAGTCCTTGCTGCTTATAATCCCAGTCTTTGTCGGTTAGGATGATTTGCTGCCAATCAACATCATTGCGATTCACCAGATCGTTTAGATAGCTGTACTGTGGTTGACTGGCAAGGGTGATGATTTCATCTTTGAGCTGTCTTTTTTGAACATCTTTTTCAGATATGGGGATTTGGATATTTAGACCACCTTGAGCTTCAAACATGGGGGCTGCTGTACCTGTAAAGCTTGGCAGTTGGGCAGATTGTTCTATCTTGCCCGTATTTTGTATGCTTTGCCAAACCACAGAGTTGCTATCAGTTTGTGCTTGTTCTTGTAATGTGCTGATGGCGGCTAATAGATTAATCTTATCACCAGCGTAGAAACTGGCCCCTGACAAATACTCAAAGCGTGTACCTTCAAGGGTAGTATCACCCTCAGAGCGGCTATTGATGTAGTTTGCCACCAGTGTGGCTGGTACGGCAGCGATTTGCTGTCTTTGATTGTGATTGTCTGTGGTATTGTAGCGAATGCCTAAGAGTTTTTTCTTGGTATGGCTATGCTCTTTATTGCTGTGCTGATTGGTCAGAGCGTATAGGTTGATATTGCCTGTGGATATGAGACGAATATCACCACCTGTGGCTGTCATATCAGCAGCATAGATGTTGATATGGCTGTTTGCTTTATTGGCATGGGTTTGTAGACGAATGTTATTGGCAGTTAGGCTAACCGCATCAGCATCTGTCCACTCGTTGATTGTTGTGGTTGTGGTGTATTTGCGTTTATACCACTTACCATGTTTGTGCGTGGTTTTATCATAGCCATATTCATAGTCAATGGCAGCATCTAATAACAAATGATGATTGGCAGCAATGGCTAGGTTGCCAGCAGTAGCAACCTGACTGCCTTGCAATACCAGATGTGTATTAGGCTGTTTGGTGGTGGCAGTGATGTTAATGTCTTTGCCAGCGTTTAGTGTGGTTGGTGTGCTAAAAGCGACAATGCGATGATGATTACTGCCTTGTGAGCCGATTTCATAGTGGTTTTGTAAGCCATCTAAGATGATGCTGGTATTTAGATTTTGAGACTTTTTACCAGCTTGATTGTTAAACTCATCACTGTTTGGGGCAAATCCTTGAGCGTTTAGCGTAATATTAGCACCAGCATTGATGTTAGCACCACTTGCGATGATGGCATCTTTGGCGTGGATGGAGATGTCGCCTGTTTGGGTGGTGAGTGATGATGGGGTGTGTTCATAGCCTGAGGTGTTTTGGGATGCCAACAGAATTTACGATTTAATTTATCAAGCTTTTGAGTATAATACCAATCATTCATTGCAGCATATAACCGCTCCTTATCTTTGATATATTCTGGATTACTTTTAATGACATTAATCTTTTGTTCTAATTGTTGTTTTTGCGAAATAAGCTGTGGCAATGCTTGAGTGGATTTTCCCCTCACAAAATCCCTTCTTACCCCATCAACCTGTACACTGCCATCAGTGGCATAGACGCTGATGTTTTGTTTGGCTCTGATGTTGGCTGCGGTTAGAGTAACACTTTGTCCTTGTAGGCTGATGTTGCCTTTGGGTGCGTTTAGTTGGCTTGTTAGGGTAAGATTACCTTGTTTGCTGGTTAGGCTGATATCACCTTGATTGCCTGTTTGGGTAAGTTTAATGGCATTTGTTAGATTAAAATCTTTTTTGGTTTGTACACTGATGTCGCCTGATAGATGGCGTGTGTGGTTATGACTTGATAATAATGGGCTGTTTGCTGTGCTGATGTTTAGTTTATCTTGATTGTTAATTGCTAAGCCATCAGCTTCAATGAGTACCGCACCACCTTGATGGCTGACATTGCCTTTGATGGTATATGTTTTGCCCACCACATCACTGACCACATCTTTGGCATTAAACTTGCTGTTTGTGCTGGTTTGATTGGCTTTGACACTGATGGCAGTGTGTTTATCTGAGCTGATTTGACTGTTTGTAAAGACCGGATTGTTGTTAGCACTAACTTGGCTGTTTTGCTTACTTGTGATGGTGGTATTTGTTAGGGTTTGATTTAAATTAGCAAAGCTTGAGACGTTACCTGTTGCGACCAGTTTATTATTGGCATGAGTTAAATCACCGTGTAGATTGGCGGTGGTGATGTACCCTTTGGCAGTGAGCGTGTTATTGGTGAGTGTGGCTGTAGCTGTGGATTTTTGTTTTTGATTGGTTGTTTTGTTTTGGTTGTTAGCAACAATTACTTCAATATTTTTACCAGTATTTAGTGCGTTGTTTGATAAAGTTAGATTTTGTTTGGCATTGGCACTCATATCACCTGTTTTGGTGGTGATGACAGCTTGATTGGCAGTAATGATTGGTGCTGACAGCTTAATGTCGGTGTTGGCTTGTAGGTTTGAGTTTTGAGCAGCTGTTTGATTATGATTTGGACTGTTGTGTTGCCCAATTTCAATAGCGGTATTACTGGCAAGATTGATACCGCCTGTTTGTGCTTGTGATTTGCCTGTGTGGGTAATTTTACCATCACTGCTGATGTGAATGCTTCGTTTGGCAGTCAGTAGCCCTGCTGTGTTCACGCCCACACCCTTATCTGTACCAATAAGGGTGATGCTACCAGCACTCATGCCACCTAGTAGCTTGACATCAATGGCGGTGGTAGGGTTTTTGCTTGATTTTGCTGTGTTGGTAGCTGGACTGTTTTGGTTGGGATCTGGCGTAATGTGTCCTGTATCACTGATTTGATTAGTTCCTGCTACTGCTGTGATGGCGTGTTCTGCTTGTATCTGAGCATTGATGGCAACAGCTTTGGCATATAGATTGATGTAATCAGCGGTATGCGTCTCACCAAGTCCAGTGATTTGTTTGTCGGTGTTGTTTGGATGATTGCTTGTGTTATTATTTGAATCAGCAGTTGTTTTAGATGCATTGATGGTAATACTGCCTTGGGTGATATTATGGCTAAAGCGTCCTTGATGAGTGATGTGTCCTGTGGATAAGGTAGCTTCATGGACATTGATAAAATTTGCCCCTGCAACATGAATGCCTGATGGATTGGCGATAATGACATTTGCCTTTTGACCTGCTATCTCAAGTGTGCCTGTCAGCTGACTTGCTTTATTACTACGTACTTCATTGATGATGGTATGAGCTTCACCTTTTTTTAAAAATGGATTGCCAGCCACCGCTCCTGCAAGCTGTGTCTGAGTACCTGTACGGGCATTGTTTAAGACAGCACCTTGAGCGTGAACATCAAACTGGCTGTATTTGTTGTGTGAGATGCCCTGTACAGGTGTTTGGATTTGTACCACAGCAACAGCTTGACCGGCATTGTTTTTGGCAGCTACAATGATGGGTTTTTGGTTATTGGTAGCGACTGGATCGGCTTTGATGTTGGCAAGGCTTGCATTTGAGGCACCGAGGAAGAAAGCTATGATGGCAGTGTGTAGGGCAGTTAACCGCATCACTTTGCCTTGATTGGAACTTAAAGGTAAAAACCCACCAAAACCAGAAGATTTAGCATCAGAGTTAGACTTTTTAAAAACAACCACCAACCGAGCCAGTGTCTTGCTGAATACGACACGAAAGCAGTTGCGATTCATGGTGGCTCCTTGGGGGGTTGATTTAATTAGATGTCCATCTACCAATGAATGAATTAAAAATGAAAAGTATTTTACAAAATTTTAAGTATTTTACTTGATTAAAATTAAATAAACAAGAGAATCTTTATAAAACAAAGTTTTTACCACGGACCATATTTAATCTGACAGCCAATGCCCTTTTGTGGGCAACTGTCAGATGAAGTCTGAATTACTACATATAAGATGATGAACCACCAAGCAATGATAAATGCAATTCTTATTTTGTTTTAATTTTTTTTTCACACAGCGATTTTTTGTTGGTAAATATGCCCTAAAATATTTTGCCACAGAGTTTAAGGTCATTTGCCTGTCGTTCTCAAGCGAACTGTTCTTTTCATCAAGCATGAAACTTAATTATTCAAGCTGCTTTTTATCCGATGCAGGCTTTCTCCCTTTGTATCTTCCTTGTTTCTTAGCTTTTTCAATGCCTTTTTCTTGAGGTTCTTTGATTAAGGCAAGCAAATCATCAAAATTTCTTGCCAATCGTTCGGCTTTCTCACGCTGTTTGCGTTCTTGCTCACTCTGTTTGGCTTGTCTGTGTTGCTCTAGGCCTTTTTAATCAAGTTTTGGCGGTGTTGCTCTGTCGCTCCGATTTGGTCGGCATAGGCATTCTTTTGGGTGATGATTTCTCGTTCTTTGTCGGTTAGGTTGTCAAAAATATCAGGGGTTTTTGGGTCTTTTTGGTCTAGGGGTTTGGGTTTTTCTTTTACCTTAAATTTGAAAGAAAATTTAAAGCCGACAATGGTTCGCCCTTTCTTGCGTTATTCGTAAGTGGCGGTTAAGTCGGTTTTTTCATTGATTTGAGACATAGCCAAATCTAAAACCCCTTTTTTTAAAATCCCCCATTTGGTTGTATTCAGTAGGAAGCAACCCAAAGCGAAAACGCAACTCATCAAGGGAAATATCTAGCCAACCTTTACCACTCTTTTTATCCAAATTCTGCATAAAAAATTCATATAACCGCATGGCATATTGGCTAGACAGTTGGGCGACTTGCTCAATCTCGTAAGTGGTAAAACGTTTTTCAAGTTCAACCAGAAAGGAAATAATAGCGTTAGCAAACATGAATTTAACAGTTGCTTCTGCTTCAACGTATTTGGCAGACTGCGTAAAGCGTTCATAGGCAACAACTTTATTGCCTTTGTTGTTTACGTATCTATACCCCCATTCTGCACGATACAGCCCCATAACGGCTTGTTTGAGCATTCTGTAAGCAACTTGGCGAGTTACCCCAAAAGTTTGCATATAATCATCAGCATAAATAATCAACTGTTCCTTAAAACCTATCTAAATCTACCCAAAGGCAAATTTAGCGTTTAATTTCCACTTCAACGTTGTTTGCCTTATTCATTTGAACTTGGACTTACATCAACTCCATAGACTAACACGGTGGAACCTACCGCTTGTTTATATTAAGATAAAGTTAGGACTTTATCCGCCTTGTTTAAAATGTTTAAACTTGCATTCACATCACGGTCATGACTTGCTTGACAATTTGGGCAAGTCCATAGACGTGTTACCAACGTCAAGTTTTCTTTAGCCATCACAAAACCACAAGATGAACAGGTTTTACTGCTTGGATAAAATCTATCCACTTCTTTGACGGTTTTGCCTTGCATATTAGCCTTATAAATCAGCTGTCGTTTAAATTCATAAAAACCCAAATCGCTAATAGCGCAGCTTAATTTGTGGTTTTTAATCATGCCCTTAACGTTGAGATTTTCTATACAAATCACATCAAATTGTTTTACTAAGTCTGTCGTGAGTTTGTGCAAAAAATCTTTTCTGATGTTTGAGATTTTATAATACAACCGTGAGAGCCTGGTTTTCGCTTTTTCACGGTTGTTACTGCCTTTTTGTTTACGGATGAGCGATTTACTTAGTCGTTGTAATTTTTTAAGGTTTGTTTTTAAAGGTTTGGGTGCCCCAATTTTTGTGCTGTCTGATAACGTGGCTAAATCGGTAATCCCTAAATCAATGCTAACACTTTTGTGTGTTTTGGCATTTAATTTTGGTGGATTGTCAATTTCCACACCAACCGATACAAACCATTTACCGCCTTTTTTAAAAACAGTGGCGTTTAAATTGACTTGGGCTGTTCAGTTTGGTTTTGTCAATTTCTATGCCGTTTGCTTGACATTCATCACGATAATTTTTATCCGCTTCGTATTGTTTTGCCACTCGGCTAATGCCCAGTTATGGGCAAGACGTGCGACACCGCAAGCCTTATTAAAGTAGGTGGCTTGTTTGTTATTGGGAGCAAGTTCTATCGTGTGTCCTAATATCATGGATTTTCTTTAACCATCTGTTTGATTTGCTTTTTGTATTTTTTAAGTCCATACAATCGGCTACTAAAGCTATGAATAATAGCAAGCATGTCTTCAACCAACTCTTGCTGTGGCGATGTTTTTCTTGGTTGGCAACAATGATTTGACAGTTATGGCGGTTTGCCATGTGTTTAAAATAATCAAATCCAAAGCGTGCAAGACGGTCTTTGTGAGCGACATATAAGTTCTTTATCTCGCCAATTTCTATTCTATCCATAAGTGATAAAAAGATTTTGCGTTTAAAGTTTAAGCCACTGCCAACTTCACTGTGCCATTCATCAACGGCTATGCCTTGTGCTAAACAAAAGGTTTGCATGGCTTCTATTTGCGATTGCAAATCGTCTTTTTGTGCATGGCTTGACATTCGGCAATAGACAACGATTTTACCTTGATTACTTGGCTTTTCAAGGTTTAAGACTTTAAATATATCATCGTCTGTATAAACACGATGATTGGTTTTAAGTCCATAGTGGTACAAGGCGTTTTTCTTTATCCTAACGTCTTAATGTAGATACGGACACACCTATTTTTTGGCAAATTCTTTGGGTTTGTACATGGCTAACAACCTATCTATTTTGTAATATTATAGATAAGTTTAAATATGTTTGTAATGCATAGTTAATTACTCTTGGTATGTGGTCGGTTTTCAAACCGTCAAATTAACCACCAAACAAGGTCAGGTCTATGAGGGGCTTTACACCCCACGGCCGGATTTGTCGACTGTGTTTGCATATCCGTAAAACCTGCAATGGATTGTGCCGATAAGATTGGCGACTGGGCGCTCATCCCTCGTCAAAAGTGCTTAAAGCGCACACAGGTTGAAATTGATAAAGATGATATCGCCAGTTTGGAATTCGATCATGGGTGGTCATATTCAGCCAGGCAGAAGCTGTTCTTTTAAGTAAAAAAGAGGTTTGATACAACCGCTGATAAAGGCAAAGGTGGATTTAACCGATAAATAATGTGGCACACTAGGGAAAGAAGTCAAAGTTACAAATAATTTGCGTCGACGCAAACGCAGAATTTCAATGAAATATATTGACCAATGATACTATTAAAAGTATCATTAACAAACATTATAATAATACCATGGATAACTTACTCACCCATTGTGAAACCCAAGCAATGTGTCAGTGTTCTTAGTTACAAGACTAAGCAGTCCATTGTTTAATGAGCCTTAGGAGAACCAACTTATGCTCAATACCATCTATAGCAAATACATTGCAAGCATCAGCGAGTTTAAAAAAGCCCAATGGATGCTTTGAAAAATGCCAACGGTGAAACTGTTGCTGTCCTTAATCGCAATGAGCCAGCCTTTTATTGTGTTCCAGCTGCACGATATGCAGACTTGATCGATCTCATCGAAGATCTAGAACTTGCTCAAATTGCAGAGGAGCGAAAAAATGAACCTAGAATTCGGGTAAATATTGATGAGCTATAACCTAAGCTTTACAGAGTCTGCAAAAAAAAGAATATGATAAATTAGATAGCAATATTCGTGATCAGTTTAAAAAGAAACTTAAGCAAATTTTGGAAAATCCAAAAATTCCAAAAAATAAACTTAGGGGTTCAAATACCAAAGATCGTTATAAAATCAAGTTGCGATCTTCTGGTTATCGTTTGCTTTACGAAGTCATCTTATAATATCACTCATAAATCAATCTCCAATCCTGTTTAGGTTTTCTTCATAAGTACCAATTTCCATACCCCGCCATTATGACTATCGACATCTGGCGTAATATAAGACAAGCCTCTGACAACGGCAGATTTAGTGGCTTGATAAACTGGTTGACCATTGGAGTGCTCATTAATTTTTTTATAGCCCAACTGCTCGGCTTTAGCCGTCGCCTGTATTGTGGTGGCAAAGTACGGTCTTGCCTGAGCTTGCTGTATCGTTGGAAGTATAATAAAAAACGAACTAAAGGCAAATCCCAAAGTTAACGCTCTAAGAAGATTTTTTATAGTTAAGCATCCTAACCTAAATAAATTTTTACGGTAAACATTATCACATTTTGACCTAAACCACCAGATGCGGTGTTTTTATTTTTAAACATCAAGCCCACCCACCACCCCCACCAACCGCTCCCATAGCTCATCATCACCCAAAAGTTCGTATTCCTTGACAAGTTTATTACTTCTAACGCCTTGATTGTCAAGAATGCTTCTGATGATACGATCAGCATCTTGATTGCTCATTTCAATAATTTCTTTAACCTCTTGGCGTGTTTTATCGTAGGTTCTAAGATAAGCTGACTCTTCTGCCATATCTATACCAATAACTTGCCTCATAAGCTCTGATAAATACTGCGTATGAGTAGTCAAGTCCATATATCGCCATAGACTTTGCGTGTTTTTGTCTGCCTGTACCACAAGATTGCTTTTGATACCATCTGCATAAGTGGTTGGTTTGCCGGTAAAGTGGTACTTATCCTCTAAACTTTGCATTAAGGGTTTGGATATAGCATCCAAGATGGCATCATAGGCACGCTTGGTGGTAGGACTATCAATGATAGCCTTAGAAATCGGCAAAATCACAGGATCATCTGTCTGCCCATCTCGCCTTAATACATCATTCATCAAAAAACGATGAATGCGTCCATTGCCGTCTGCTAATGGGTGTATGTAGACAAAACCAAAGGCAATGACCGCACTTCTCATCAGAGAGGATTGCCCCTTTGTACCCTTAAAAAATGCATTAAGCCCTTCTAGCTTTGATGGTACCTCTTCGCAAGGTGGAGCGATATAATGTACAATCTCTTTAGCGTGGCGATAATTACTCTCACCCACAAATACAGGCGACTGTCTAAGCCCAAAATGTTTAATACTAATACTTTTACCAATAATTGCCTCTTGCAGTACACCCAATCGCTCATTAGATAAGGGAATTTCACCCTGCCCAACTTGCTCTGCTATCACCCTGGCAAATCGCTCAATGCGACTTTCTTGACCACCCTCCCCCTCAATGGCAAAGCTGGCACGACTTTCGCGTAAGGTAATCCACACCGAAGCACGCACCAATAAATCCTCGCCAAACTCCTGCCTAAGCTGGGTCAAATGCTCCTTAACATCAAAGTCAATGGCGGATAATAGCATTGGTGTCTTGACCACCATTGGAGCAAAGTCCTTAGTACCCGCAATATTATTGTTCACTCGCCAGCGATTATCTTTAATGGGGGTATTTGCTACCACCACTTTATCGCCATCTAAGATATCGACATAGCCACCGCCAATGTCAGACGGCGGTTCTAAACGCTCATCTGTCAGCCACTCATACAAAAAAGCCACTCTTCTGGCGTAGCGACCTGTTGGCTCAGCATTGACCCAATCTTGGATAAGTCTGCCATCTATCTTATAAAACAATCTAGCCAAAAATTCTAGGGTGGGTATTTCATTTTTTAGATAAAAGGTAAGATGAGCTGCCACATTATCGCCCAAACGGGTACGGGCAGGATAGATTTCTTGGGTATAATGCCCTTCTGTGAGAGTACGACGGCTTGTGCCAATTTGACTAATCACATAAGGCTTTATCCATAAGCGTATGTTAAAATGATACGACAGCCAGAGTACACCCAGCATATCTTGTGGGTCTGTGGTTGGGGCAAGGATGTTGGAGGGTCTTATGGTCATTATTGTCGCTTACCTGCCATTTTAATCAGTTTTGGCAAATTTTAGCACAAAATGATTTTAAGTGATACAAAATAATAATATTTTGGGATATTTTGTGCATTTTGATTATGAAATTTACTTAATAGCTTGAGTTTTGTTAATACAAGCGATATAGCAATATACTGTGCTATTGTAAAATAACTTTTCGGCAAAATATGATCCACCGCAACTTTATACTTTTCAGCATCTTCAAGTTTTCCAGTTAAAGGGTCTTTGATGTGTGGTTTGCCATTAATCATTGTTATTTTGTTGATTTGTTCAGTTTTATTGGTTAATGGGTTCACCCAGTAAATTAAATATTTCAAAATAAACTGGCTGAGAGTAAGAGTTTATATTTTCCACATCATAAACTATCTCATTTTTTCTATATTTATGAAATGAAAATGTTGCCAACTCTCCTATTTCGTCATCTTGAAAACTTAATGAAATAAAGCAACTTATATTAGGGAATTCTTTATACCAATATGTTTTAAAAAAATATAAGAATATAAAAGATTTTTCGAACACTTCTTGACTCACATAATCATCAATATGTATTTTATTATTGGCATTTTCAATTCCAGATAAATCTAAAAAATCTGTTTTCATTCTTCCAATGCCATTCAAATTTCTTTCAAAATCTCAGTATAATACTTTATCTAAAAATATACAGTCACCAATAATTATAAAACCATCATCCAAAATAGATCTTAAACTAGAATCCAGTACACAATCAGGTTTATTAGATTCTTCATTTTTAAAATATTTTAACATTAAGTGATTTGTATAAATCATTTTTTCACCCCTAAATATGTTAAAAATTTAATTCCATATTTAATGTATTTTAAAAAACCTTATACAGTTCAAACCTCATCAAAATAAGATATAAAATATTCTTTTTCATTACAAAATTTCAAAAAACCTATTAACAAATCTTTGTCTCCATTTAAAGATATGCAACCATACCCTATATCCTCATGAGGATAAAGAGCTATTCCCAAGACAGGGTTAATCAAAAAGCATACCTGCCCCCAAATTCTTATTAAAATAATAAAACATTAAGAGCTCACAAATCTTGGTTGATATGTCAATATCAAAATGTATGTTAATTAATTTTATATTTAACTTTTCGTCATTTTCAAAATAATTTTTGAAATCATCATTGTATTCTTGTATGACTTTCAAACTCTTTATTTCCGTAAATAATTTATCATAAAGAATATCAAAATTATTAAGATCTCCATAAGATTCATAATCAGGATTTTCTGTCAAAGCACTTAATAAGAAAAAATTAGTTAAATTTTCTTTAAAAAAGTTAATTAGTAGCATAGTAGACTCATTTATCAAATGCAGATCATTTATATTCTCTGCCTTAAAATATCCTACCCAATACCTACTATTTCTAGAATTGTCAAAATCTATATTCTTTAAAAATATTTGACTATTTTTCAATTTTGATAATTTTTCCATCACTAATTTCTATGGTAATTTTCTTTGTTCGGGTTGGCGGTTTGCCGTTTATGCCAATTTTCCATTCACCCATTTTGTCTGTATGTGATGTATGACTCTTTTGCCAAATCTCGCCTGTATATTTATTGATTTTGTTGGCTCCTTTAGAAAGAAAGTCATCTGGATGTGTATCTGGAGTTCTAAATACATCTCCAACATTTGCACCATTTACCTTTCTGTCATTAGCATAAGTATAATGCCTTGTTTGAACTTTTGGTACATCTGGAATGTTATAAGGTCTTGCATCAGTTTTATTATAATCTGATGTACGATACCATTGACCATCTTTACCTTTGTAGATTGCAATTGTTTGACCATTACCATCTTTTGTATTAAAGATTGATTCACCTTTGGGTAATGTTTTCCCATTTGGTGTGATATTCAAATCACAACAATCCGCATTATGCACCCACACCCCATATTCACCAATATGGTAGGTGTGGAACTCTTGTACTTCAAAGTTGTAGACAGTTTCGGTGTGGTCTAGCTTTGTTTGGCTGAGGATTGTAACATTAGGCAGACCATGTTTTTTTAGATGGGGCGGTGTCTGTTATTTGCTTTTATATATCTATGGTAAGAAATAAATAAAATCAAACAATTCTGGGTTGTTTTCACCAAAAATATGATAGGACTCTTTTTTACTATGATGTTTTTTATAGTATCCCATAGCAATAATTTTTTTCTGATATAAAGGTATGTGTGATTTATCTTTAATTAATAGATAGTTATTAAATTCGCTAAAATCATCCATCATATAAGAAAAGTCTACATCTTTTGATACCTTATTAAACATCCTCCAATCTTCATCTGACAGCCTAAATATATTTGTTATAGCAATGTCTTGAACAGTTAGATTGTTTGATTTTATCAATAACTCTACATAAGATAGATAATCTATGTCTCTGCTCATCACATATAACAAACTCTCTGCAAAATAAAAATTAGCTCTATAATAGCCTTTCTGTATTGCCTCAATAATAATATCGACTATTTTATTTTTATTTTCTTTCATAAAATCTCTTGAAGCGTGCTCAAGAATAAATGATAGTGCAAAAATTACTGCGTAATCATTAGATTTTGACATTTCACCTAAAAAGTAACAAGCGTCTGTTGATTGTTCTATGCTTATTGAATTATTAATTAAATCAGCATATGAATCAGAATTAAATTCATATTCAGATGACAGAACCTGGATCAGGTGTTTATCTATTTTTTTATGCATTTATTCCAACTCCCTTAGCATATTATTGATTTTATTAAGTATTCTTTGTTCCATATCAACCCTTCTTTGATGACCAGCATCTAATCCTCCCACCTGGTTGGCTTGCCTTTTCTGCCTTCCTGATTTTAATACTGTATTCCAATATGGATTTGGCTTTTAATAATTCATCTTTATTGTAGCCAATATCTAAAATTAACTGTGTTAACTCATTTTCATTAACACGATGCAACTTTCCCATACCCCTTGCTGATTTCTCAACATATGATTCAAGCGTAGAAAGGGCTACCCCACAACACCCATCATTATGCACCCACACCCCATATTCGCCAATATGATAGGTGTGGAAGTCTTGTACTTCAAAGTTGTAGACGGTATCGGTGTGGGTTAGCTTTGTTTGGCTGAGGATTGTAACATTAGGCAGACCATGTTTGTCAAGTAGGGTCATACCTTGTTCTAGTAAAGAAGCTTTAAGCCAGCCAATGCCTTCTACCCAAAATGGATGTTCTTTAGTGGTTTTAAAGGTTTCTGTGGAGTTATTGCTGTGTCTGACAACAACTTCATAGATTTCTTGATTGGGTGTGACTTTGGTGGCAATGACAGGACGGTGGTCATACTCAAGCGTAACATCATTTCTTGTCCATACCAGCTCACCACCTATAAAGTATGGATTTTAAATCAATTGTTGGGTTTTTGCAGGCTCAAACCAACCTACGTGCTTTATTATCCATATAATAAATAGCGGTATTTATTTCAAGTGTTTCCATATTGATAAATATAAAGATTAAATCACCTAGATTTGGTAGTGTATCATATAAAAAATATATATTATTGGGAAATGATGACAGCTCCTGAATATTATTCATCCTAATCCATTGTTTATTATTCATACTTATCATTGTATAAATAATATTTTCATATTTTTTTTCAGATAATATATCCAAACATAAATCTAGATAAGGATCATAATCTTCTGACATAAGTTAGTTTCCCGAAAATTGCTTGATGAAAGAGTACTCCTGATTGGTTGCAGGTCTTCTCTCGCCATTTTGCACCTTGTTTAAATGCGAACTATTTGATCGATTATTTATGGTTGTAACAACTTCTCCATGGGGTTCAATTATATGCTCACGACCATTTTTCCCTCTAACAACATACCTGCCATCAGATTGTATAAAAATATCAGATTGTCTAGCTCTTTGTAAGTCGTTTTGAGCAACACCAACATTTCGACCTTATAACTTTCTTATTGATGCATGAGAGCTTGTTATCAACCCTCCTGAAGATGAATTATTTTGGGTATTGCTGTTATTTCTAGATGAACCACCACTCATCTGAACCCTACCACTAGCTCTAGGCTTTCCTAAATTTACAACACCATTTACACCTTCAGCAATATATGGAATTGTTTGGTTTTTGATTGCTGCTACACCGCCATTAAGGTAGGTGTACATGCTTAATTCCATTTGGATTAGCATCTCCTTCATGCCACCATAAGAAACCATGTAATAGTCTTTGGCCATTCTTAATATAGCGTTACAAGATGCATCGGTATTTTTGCAATATCCTATATAATGTTTGTATATTTGATTAACACTTGATTCCCAATCTTGAATCTGCACATCATTTAGACCAGCATTCTTTTTATAGCTAGCCTGTTTCCATTTTTGCATGATGGTGCTACAGCTAGTGGCTGGGCCTGAGCCACAGTATTTGATATATTCTTCCACAAACTCTTTATCTTCATCTGAGCCAAGCCCAAGAATACCTCTTGAAAGATGATTCCACCTCACCGCCTCCGCTGCCACATTGACATCTTCACCAGCAAAGGCAGCGGTGATGCCTGCAATCAGTTTGACAGTATTTAGGGTATGGGTGTTTGTGTATTAGGCTTTAAAAGGTTTTCAAGCGTACTGTTTCATCATTTCAATAACAGGGATATAATCTTTGTCATGACTCCAAAGCAACTCTAATAATTGTAACACTTCATAATGACCATTATAAAAATGAACATTACCACCTTTTTTGAGCATCAGTTCAAGTACATCTAATCGCTTTGGTATCACACCTATCATTGCCAAGGGTATGACATTGTCTCTATTAGGAATATTAGGGTCAGCCCCTGCCTCCAGCAAGGCGATAGCAGCATCAGCATTCTTTGAACGCATGGCATAGTGTAATGGGGTCATACCATAAACATCTTGGGCATTGATAGGAATGCCTTGGTTGATAAGATAGCTGATGGTGACAGGTGGTGGCTCATCAGGATTCATAGAATCCGTGACTTTGTGAAGCCAATTTTTTTTATCGCTATTGACAGCGAGTAAGTTGTGTTGTGGGTGTTGTTTTAATAAATTTTCAGCAAGAGTAATATTGCCTAAACATAATGCATCTAAAATCTCCACACCGCTCATATCATAACTCATTATCTAATACCTCTTTTGCGTTTAAATTGATTCATATGTCTAATGATTTCACCCAAATCATCGCTGCCAGGTTTCTCATTGCGATGACCCATATTATCCGATGCGTTTTCAAGTCTGAAATAATCAGGACGAGAATTAATAAAGTCATTAAATTGAGCTTGAGTCAGACCTGTTTGCTCTACAACTAACACTAATTATCTGTATTTATTAAAAATCTACAGCCTGCGAGTATATCAAACTTAATTGTGCTCAAAATGGAATACTAAGTTAGATTCATCAAACTCAATCAATCCCATGGATTTCAAAAATTCTTTTTCATCAAGCTGTCCATTTTCCAAAAAACAAGATTTGCTGACAAATAGGCAATCAATCCAATCTTCATTTGGGATTAACTTGCGAAGCTCATTAACAATATCCATTTCCAATTTGTTGTTAAAATTTTTATTTAATAAATCATTGACCAACGAGATAATATATTTATTTCTCTTATACTCATCAGAAAGTTCGTATTCTTCTATTTTTTGGAAAAATTTTTCATAATCTAGTCCATTTTCTTTTGTGCAATAGTCGTTAGTCCAAAAGATATAGTCACTCCATTTTGGGTCTGAAATTAACAAATCTAATTCTTCATTAATTTTTTTATTTTCAATTTCTGATATGTAACTATCAAAAATTTTACTGATTAATTCAATGACTCTATTTTTTTCTGCTTGCTTCATAAGATTCTCCTATTTTCTACCAGCACCTTTATTGATATGATCTTTGGGAGTTCTGATAATAATATTATCAAGATTGTAAATTGTTCCTCCATGCTGGATTTCTATATTATGATCCAATTCATATACTTTTCTTTCGCCAACCTGTTGAGTAGGTATAGCATAAGGAGCATTACCTTGTCTCATAAGGGCTAGATTTTGTGGGTTAAAATTTTGAGCAACTGCAGGGTCATTAGCCATTTCTTTCCAAAAAGCACTTCTAAATTCATCAAAATTGCTAAAACTTCCCCCTGATAATTTATCAGCTACTTGTTTTGGCACGGGAGCGGAGTTGCCACCTTTAAACAAACTCTCTCCGATTTTTAATTCTTGCAAACTCGTTGATGAAAATGCTTTTCCTGGACTACTTCGTCGCTCACTTGCTTTTTTTGGTGATGGTAATGTGCCAGCAGGAGTTATCTCTCCACGCTCCACTTTTTTAATAACCTGAGCACCATTAATTTTTGTCGCTCTTCCTTCTGCCTTTAAAACATCCACACCCTCTTGAATGGCACTTTTTATGCCCTTCACATCATTGGCGGATTTGGCAGTATCATAAGCTTTTTTTGCTTTATGAGCTTTTTGAGCTACATCCCCCAAACCAGGTATAAGACCTATGGTTGCAAAAACATAATCGCCAGCAGTTTTGGCCTCTACAAAGCCTTGTATGTCACCGACAACAGGAATAAAGCTGGTACCGATTAAGATGTACTGCTTGTTACGACTGATGGCTTCATGCAACTCAAGACCATAAGAGCCGTCAGTATTATTTACGATTTCATCCCATTCATTGGGATATATCTCTGCAAAAGTATTATTCTCCACCGCCTCCGCTGCCACACCAGCAGCCACATTGACATCTTCTCCAGCAAAGACAGCGGTGATACCTGCAATCAGTTTGGCTTGATTGATGAGTTTGTTTTTTTGTGCTTGGGTTAGGGTGTTTGGGTCATCTACTTGATAATCACCCCACATCTCACCAACGACAGCACCGATGCTGCCTGCTTCACAACGATTTCCTGCCGCTTTGGCAGATAGACAGCCTGTTAAACCTGCGGCAAGTTTATGGGTAATGTTATCACTTAGTGTGTCGCCGTCAAGGTCTTTGACGATATTTAAGAAAGTGTCTTGAGTGGCGACAGTGGCAAACTGCATTCTAAGATTCTTTTTGAGATTCTCCTCAAAATCACTGCCATAGACAGCTGTCTGTAACAAGCTTGTACTGGTACTATTAGCAATGACTTTTACCAATCTTTGGTCAAAGCCTGTTTGGGTGATATCTATACCTTTTAACCCCAAGCTTTTGTCAATCTTATGGCTAATGCCAGCACTTGTGATGGCAAGGGTGAGTTGTTTGACATTGTCTTTGGGGCCAAGTTCTTTGAGAATCGCTTCAACATCATCTCCTTGATTATTAATCAAGCTAACACTGGCTAGGTTGGTAAGAGAACTAAACGCAGCACCTGCCATTGCTCCGACGGTCTGACTGCCCACAATGGCAGCACCAGCAGGCGTCAACCCTTCTTGCTTATAATCCCAGCCATCTTCTGCTAAGACAATCTCTTGCCAAGTGGTATCTTCTCTATCAATAAACTGGTTTAAATAGCTATACTCAGGCTGTTGTATGGGTATGTCAATTTGTTCTTGTAGTGTGATACCTGCCTTTTGTTCTTTTTGAGAGATGGGGATTTGTATGTCCATACCATCTAAAGCGATGATGGTCGGTGTATTATTGCTTTAGATGGCATTGAGAATTAGCATCATTCGACATTGATAAATAATTAATAATCCGTTTGATCACCGTAAGAAACTCGGCAGTATACACTTCTACCACTCGTACTGACCATATAGACTCATCAAAAAACTTTGGATCCTTCTTGATGGCTTCTGGGTTACAAAACCTACCTAGCTCATCATCTAAATTTTTGTTGTAGCTGATAAAAACAACTTTAGTGTTTTTAAGGTGATTTACAATAAAAATAAAATACCCATTGTTTGTATATTCCATAGAATCAATCTCCCATAGTTTATCTCTATTTTCCTCCCTATTTGAAATATTATCAAATAATAAGTCATAATTTTCAAACCATGAGTCATCGTATTCTCGAGGGTACAAATTCAATTGAATAATTTCCTCTCTTCTATACATATATACAAAAGATTCTTGAATGAGGCGTATCATTAACCTTCTATCATCTAGATTAAAAAAATCATCATTTACTTGGTTTTCAAAAATCTCCTTGTTGTCAAAAGACTTTAAGAATATGCCACGTAAATTGTATGCCAAATAATGCGGAAAGAAATTCATATCCACGCAAAAATTCACACTAAAGAAATCAGAGCCTAAATTTTCGATAATGATAGACAGCCTTTTGGAGCATTCTGATGACTGCCTATTACATGGAATTTCAAATATCATTTACGTTTTACCTTATTGTAAGTCGTCCCCAATTTGCCAAAGACATTATTTGGAATGTTTGATGAATTTAAGCGTTGCGATTCTGGCTGATCTTTACCTGTACGACCAGCCCAATGCCAAGTACCATCATTGGAATTTGCAAATTGATGAATGTTTCCATCAGAATCAATGGAATATCTTTTATTTCCAGACTGAAAAGAGTTTTCAAATAACTCAAACGAATTTTTCGGCTCAATACCAGCATTCGGACGATTTCCTGTTTGACCTAATGTGTGCTTTGGGTTTGACTTATAGATTTCATTAACTTTATCTGATCTCTTAGCCCCAGCAACAGGCAGAGGAGATGTTTTAACATCAACCCCACAACAATCCGCATTATGCACCCACACCCCATATTCGCCAATATGGTAGGTGTGGAAGTCTTGTACTTCAAAGTTGTAGACAGTTTCGGTGTGGTTTTGATATTTATCTAGGGTTTATATTTTTAGCCCAAGGACTAAAATCAAACCGAGAATAATCCTCTCCAACTTGTGAAAATACATGTAGAAAGTATTCATCAAGCATTTCTTTAGGATTGATAACTTCATACAGTCCATCGATAAAATCACCATCTTTTACCCAAAACATACGATGGTCATAATAGTAACACATGAGTATTAAATCATATTCTTTTGGGTCTTCATAAGGTTTACGACAATCTATCATCACTCTTAGATTGGGAAAACCCTTGGTTCTATATTTTTCTTGTTTCTCAATCTCTTCAATTTCAATATCAATAAAAGCATAGGGAATTTTTTTAACCAAGCTTTCGATGACTTGCTTGGCTTTTTTGCGTGAGTTGGGGAGATAGATGTCAAATGATCGCCAGCAACTATATGGGTCGCCGATTAGCATCGAACCACCTTGGGCGTATACAACGTCATCAGATAGTAACACGCCACCAAATGCTTTTAACCAACCATCTTTTAGATAACTTGGCAGCCAGTCGTAGTAATCTCTACTTGGCTCCGTTAAAAAATAAATTCGTTGGTTTAGTTCAAAAAATGCAGGTAAAGATAAGCTCCAATTGGTCAGTTCGTACCAAGATACGACTAATTGGTAAGATAAGTTTTTTGAAACCAAGTAATCGTGTGCTTTTGGATAATAATCTTTTAATGCGTCAATAGACCGATTAAAATCCAAATTGGTTTTATTGATGTGATAATCATAAATAAATTTGTAATCGCTTTGATTGATAAACTCAATCTCTTGTTTTTGAATATCAGAGATGGAGTTTGCAACGTACTTAACTTCCAAGCTTCCAAGGTTGTCATTAAGTTGATTGATTGTATAAATCATTTTTTTAGTCCTATGTTATTTAATGCCGTGTTTTTTATATTCGAGTTGAAGTTTTTTGCTGTTTCATCTTGAGTTCGTTTTAGATAAGCTTTATATCCAGCATTAACCTTTTGCCCTCTCCAGGTTTCCCAACCTGAGTTATTGAATTCAATTTTTGATCCCTTGGACGAATTTGCAGAATGCAGCATGGGTTGTAAATTGTCAGGGCTGTTCATAATGGAATTTTGAACAGATCTGGGTAGTTTGCTAAAACGAGAATCTTTTGTAAAATAACTTTTCGGCAGAATATGATCTACCGCAACTTTATATTTTGTCGCATCTTCAAGTTTGCCTGTTAAAGGGTCGGTAACATGGGGCTTACCATTAACCATTGTGATTTTATTGATTTGTTCAGTTTTATTGGTTAATGGGTTCACCCAGTAAATTTCACCATTGTTGCCAAAATAACGATTGCTCATTTTTCCGTATTGTTTTTCAAGATTAGCTCTTGTAACCTTGCAACAATCCGCATTATGCACCCACACCCCATATTCACCAATATGGTAGGTGTGGAAGTCTTGGACTTCCAAAGTTGTAGACGGTGTCGGTGTGGTATGTGTTGGATATATTTATATGTTAAGAATACATCCACACAATAATAAATAAGCAGTTGAAATAACCTATCAGTCTTAAGATAATGGTAAATATTCAGAGTATTGATTTTTGCAATCATCAAAAAATTCTTGTGTATCAAACATGATTTTCATTTTATCGCCGTCTATGCACCAAACACTAAAATAACTAAAACTAGATGGAGCTTTTTCAATATCATCCATTGAAACATATATCTTTGATTGGAATGTTTTTGACATTTCAGATAATAATTTAATTATCTTACTAGAATCAAAATTATACCCCGTATCAATATACATAATACCCCTAATCTTTACATCTAAAAAATCATAAACTTCACCTGTCTTTAAGTCATCAAAATAAACACAAATATTAAAATCATTGTAATTATTATTTATAATTTCAATATTCTCTTGATTGTATCTTATTGATATATTACAATTTTTGAATTTGTTGGACATAAAAAACATTAAGTTATGAATGTTAATATGCTTTTCAAAATCTATGTTGTAGTATTCATTAATTTTATCTTGTCTCATTGTAAACCTCTACTGCTTTATTAAAGTCTTTTTGGTTAAAATCTTTCCTGCGAGACATTTGTGCTTTGGATTTTGCAATATCTCCACCATTTCTAACAATTTCTCGAAGATTGATATATTCTCCTCGAGACAACTCAAATATCTCACCTTTTGCATTTGATGATATTGGAATCAATCTATCAGATTCCACTACACCTCCCCCTGCATGCTTCTGATAAGTCCTACCATTGATTTCAATTTGTATTTCACCACTAGAACCCTTTTTTGGCGTACCCAGACCTTGCCGAATAAGCTCAATATCTTTATTCATATCCACTTTACTACTTACAACTGTGTTTTTGGTTTTAGCCTGTGTTTTGGCAATTTGGTCAATTTTATGTCTTGGGTGAGGAGGTTTTACAGACTGCCTTATTTCAGACCATCTATCAATATCTGATAAAACCCCACAACAATCCGCATTATGCACCCACACCCCATATTCACCAATATGGTAGGTGTGGAAGTCATCTACTTCAAAGTTGTAGTTTAAAAACTATTTTATATTAGTAGACATCCATTCTATACAATTATTTAAAATTTCTAAAAATTCATCTTTTTTTAAATCAATAGAATCGGCAATGTCATTAATTAAATAAATAATTTTTATTTTGTCATCATATGAAACAGCAAATATTGGTTCCACATCATCAATCATCTCTCCTATCAAGATTAAAAACCTTAATTCTTGATTGTCATTTGATTTAAAGGATAAATCATGCAAACAATTATATAAATTTTTATTATCCATATGAAATATAGAAAATGAATCCAATAATCCTTTTTGTATATTTTCCTTTAACAATATTAAATCTCCGTGATAAACTCCAAGAGTGGATGATTTAAGAAAAATGCCTTTTGGAAAAAATTCATTTTTCAAGATATATGCAAATATACCTTCATCAAAGTTGTCATAAGACCAATCTGCAATCTTGTCAGTATAAATAGCAAAATAATCAGGATTACCAAAAATCATTTCTTACTTACTCCTAGTTTTTTCTGAACATCGTTAGGTATTTTTGCATCATACTCACTTTTCTTAACTGTTCCAGACCAATGATAAGCATTTGTTGCAGGGGTATAACTAAATTGTTGAACGACACCATTACTATCAATAGCAAACCTTTTATTGCTATTTGGGTTAGATGAAGCTATGGATTTGTCAAACAAGTCAAGAGAGTTGATGGGTTCTAATTCAGCTTCTTCACCAGATTTTTTTCCACCACGACCTTTTGTGTGTTTTGGGTTAGATTGATATATCAATCCATTATATGCTCGGATAGGGCTCTCATGTGGTATATCAGAGCCTTTTTTGGGTGTTCTATCTGTGCTAATCTTTGGTATATTGTAGGGTCTTGCATCAGTTTTATTGTAATCTGATGTACGATACCATTGACCATCTTTACCTTTGTAGATTGCAATTGTTTGACCATTACCATCTTTTGTATTAAAGATTGATTCACCTTTGGGTAATGTTTTCCCATTTGGTGTGATATTCAAATCACAACAATCCGCATTATGCACCCACACCCCATATTCACCAATATGGTAGGTGTGGAAGTCATCTACTTCAAAGTTGTAGACAGTTTCGGTGTGGTTGGGTAGTAGGTATTGGTTATTTTAAACAATTAAATACTTCTTTGCCCCATCTGTCAATTCTATAACATACCAATTAACAACTATAAGATAATTAAAATACTCATCAAAGAGAAAATATTCCATACCGAAACTTTCAGACATAACATCACATATATCTTGTACATTATTAAAAATAAAAATATTATTTCTATCTTTAGATTCTAAGTCAAAAAAAATATAACCCTTGCATTTGGGTAATTTTTTTGAATATGTAAACTCATTGCCCTCCAAAGGAATTTTTAAAGCCTTATTGCTGTCGTTAGAAATTGATAAATGACCTGTTGTTTGTTCTGGATTAAAAAATTTTATTACTTGTGATATTATTTGATTGGCTTCATCTCCATTTATCATATTAAATGAAATGTCTAAATCATTACAAACCCGTATAAGTTCAGAAATATTACCCATATTTTATCTCCTAGTAGCAGGTATTTCATCAACAAAGATATGTCCTCTGATACGATTAGAACCTTTTCCAGTATTTTGATAACCAATGTGTGGTTGGTGTGGGCCATTCCCCAAAACACCATTAGTCACATTATTAAATTTTGGAATATCTATATTTACATTAGCACCATTTGGTGCTGAATATTCAACAGGAATTGATTTACCATATTTATCTTTTGCCCATTTTGTGATAACAAACTGTTCTTTTGGCACACCAGTTCTTTTAAATGCTTCATCCAATGCATCTCTGTAGCTTTTACCAGTTCCCCTTAAATCCACATCTTTATTGGGATTAAATGTCCAGTTATTGCCAGTCAGCCCCCTTCCACAACAATCTGCATTATGCACCCACACCCCATACTTACCACCTTGTGCTGAGGCAAAGTAGGTATGAGTGTTGTCAACGGTTAGGTTGTAAGCAGTGAGAGCCTCTTTGGTGATACTGACGGATTTGATGGTTTGCCATGTACCATCTTCGGATAATAATTGATAACCTGCCTGTAGATTGCTAGCATCTACCCAAACCCCATGATCAATTTCACCCTGATAATCATGACCTTCCGATGAGACAGGGGTTATTGTATCATAAGGCACTTTTGCAAAGAATGGGTGAATGGCATTTGAAATCAGAATTTGCTCATTGCCTTGAGAATCAACAATAGTAACATACACAGTTTCTTGATACTGATTGTGATACCAATTGGTGACAGGCTGGTAGCTGTATTTGCCCGTATATTCATCACAAGACCAAACAAAATCCCCAATCCTGATGGCTGAGATTGGTTTGTATCCGTTCGCCGTTGAAATGAGAGTACTGCCGTGGAATGAGCAGGTTTTTTAATAGCTTACAACCAATCTAAGCAAACTATGAAATCAAATCATTCAATCTGTTTCATAATATTATCCATCCATTTTTGCATCGGCAAAAAGCTTTTTAAATTGGCATCATCACCAAACATAAATTCTAATGCCTTTGCAAAATTAACTGTTGCTCTTTTTAATTTTTGATAAAAGGTGGGAATTTCTTCAACCAATGAAGTATTCATAAATTCTTCATGTGAAGCAGATAGTGATAATTCCATGAACACATCATTCATATGAGAAAATATCATGGTTGGTGTATGTGGATAGTACAGACCAGTTTTTGCACACAGTTTCTCTCTCATTTCCCATTCGTCAAAATACAAATCAAAAATTTGTTTGTACTGATGAATGGTTAATAAAAATTCACGAAATACTGGAATAACATCGATTTCATTCTCTTTATTCAGCATGACAATGCCGTCGCTATTAATTAACTCTATCGCACCAGACATATAATACCAATCATCATAGTATTTGTGTTCTTTGGTGATGTGTTCGGCAGGAATCATTTCATTGTCAATTTTAATAAATAGATTTAGTTTCATGATTATTTTCTTCATTTATTTTGTAGGATTAGGATATAGCTGACCCACGCGGCCATTCGACAGGCCGAGAGTGTACCTTGCCCCGTTAACCGTGCCCGATAATTGCCCATCTTTCACTCCAGCACGGAGCGAGGTAGCATTTTGATTTAATACAGATTTGATAATTTTCTCAATATCTGCAACAGTTGTCTTTTTACCAAAAAAAGTCTGATTAGCTTTTGTAGTACCATTCCAATATTCGGGGTGGTGTCGCTCAAGAATGTGCTTCATACCTGCCTTATCAATGGTGATGATGTTTGAACCATATGATAGTTTTGAGCCCTTAAACTTTGAAAGTGCATTATTTGCACAATCATTATGCACCCACACCCCATATTCACCAATATGATAGGTGTGGAAGTCTTGTACTTCAAAGTTGTAGACGGTATCGGTGTGGTTGGGTAGTAGGTATTGGCTGATATCTTATAAGTTAGCTAAATTCCCAATATTTTACCCCTTCATTATTGCAAAATTTAACTAAGAATGATTCAAAATTATCATTTGTAAAATACCAGTCTTTTCTTTCATCTAATGGCAACGATATGATTATGTAACCATAATCATCAAATCTATTATCACATCTTAATACAACCAAATCATTATCTCCAAAAAATTCACCAATAATTAAATCAGTGGGCAATAAATCTTGTTTCATATAGCTGTTATGCCACTCTAGATTCTTCTTATATATTATGTCAGTTTCATACAAATACATCCCAGCTTGACCGTAAATTTTATCATAAAACAATTTTGCCCCATCAGTTTCTTTAATAAAATTTAAGTATTCAATAGGTATATTTTCAAACCCTAATTCCAAAATCAATTTTTTTAACTCAACTTCCATTCCTTTATTATTGAATACGCAAGACAGTTCAAAAGAGTTATTGCAATAATTAGGCTTTTTGGGAGCTGACCAATCTTTCTTTAATGCTAAGATTAAATCTCTAATTTCATTCATTTTACACCTCGCCAAAAGTTATTAATTTCTTGCTGATGGGTCTTTCTTTGTACTGGGACTAGATTCCAAAAATCATTTGTTCCACCATATTCTCTAGGTTTAATGTGATGTATATCATATTCTGCCCACCCACCTCTTGGTTCTGGATAGCCCTTATCGTGCCATGTTTTAATAAATTTGTATCTTTCTTGATTATCCCATATAACACGACTCTCCTTGGGTACAATCTGTAAAGTTTCGTTCGGAAACGGAATAGGACGACCCGTTCTAGGATCTGGGATGTTCGGATAAAAGTCCCCAGCTTTATTTATAATATTTCCCGATACAACTCTAACCCCACAGCACTCCGCATTATGCACCCACACCCCATATTCACCAATATGGTAGGTGTGGAAGAGTTTTGGAGTAGAGCGTGGATGAGGGTCTTTTGGTTCCTAAAAATAAACAAATTATCTTACCACTCATATGGGTAGAAACTAAAACTTAACTCTAGGTTTAAGTCACTTAATAGCTTCATTTGTTCTGGCCATATTGCAGGCCCACCTGTATCCCCACTAGAAAACCAAACACAAGATATAAACATTTTATGATATTCTTGCAATTGAATGATAACCTCCTTGTTGGGATATATCTTTTCAAGAATGTAATCAATATGATTTCTAGCATCTCTTGATTTTATTTTATTCTCCGATGAGAGTTTCCATAAATCTAGATTAGCAATCCTTTTTCTCCCAAGAGAATTTTCAATGATGTCTCCTTTGACTTGTTTATAACTGGGTGTAATATTGTTAATATTTTTGATATTATCAAAATTACAATAAACAATGAATTCAGCATAAACATAACCACATGATGGATAATCATATGTTATTGGTGTCATTCTAGAGTGTTTGTTTTTATCATTCATGGCATGTAATCCAAAATATTTCCATAATTAATTCCATTTTCTCCCACATAGCCTCCATTGGACATAATTTTCCCATGATGATTAGCAGGGATACCATTTTCTTTTTTTAAAGATTCCAAACCTCTGCCAATATCCCTAGAAGTATAATTTGTTCCCCAAGCCTCATTTAATTTTTTTGATGTATTGCCATTAATTTTATTACCCCCTTTCTGTAATAACCCACAACACCCATCATTATGCACCCACACACCCAATCTACCTACATGATAGGTGTGGAAGTCTTGTACTTCAAAGTTGTAGACGGTATCGGTGTGGGTTAGCTTTGTTTGGCTGAGGATTGTAACATTAGGCAGACCATGTTTGTCAAGTAGGGTCATGCCTTGTTCTAGTAAAGAAGCTTTAAGCCAGCCAATGCCTTCTACCCAAAATGGGTGTTCTTTAGTGGTTTTAAAGGTTTTCTTTCTTGGTTAAAAGTGGCATATTGAATGGTATGAGCCAAAGCCTGTTGATAGGTTTTAGTTTGTGTAACATCTATCATGGTTTCTTGGCACCAGTTCTGGAGGGATTGATTGGTTAATACACATCAGTCGAGTTTACCAGTTTTTTATTTGCATAATCAGAAAAAATCAAGGATTTAAAATACAATTTTGTCATCATTGGACTTTTCTTCATTTAAAGATACTTCCTGAATTTCACTATTTCTAGATATCTTATAATATCCATTAAAATCATCATATGGAACAAAAAATGTGTCATTATGGTATTCTGAAAAATGCTTTAACTTGTCTAAGAATACAGAAAGATATATCTCCGCTCTATAAATCTGAAGTAAACTTTTTACAGAACCGCAAACATCTGATATAACGCATAAACATTCTATGTCGTCATCAATCAAAATTTCACTTAATTCACATAGTTGACAAACAAATATTTTTTCTTCATCTAAACAAAAAATATTTTGCATTAAATATTTAGCTTTACTTACATCGTATTTATTGTTAGAATAAAAATCTATCATTTGTTTAACTCTTGAAATATTTCTAAAACTTTATTTTGGGTAGTTTTATCTATACCCATATTACTCAATATCTGCTTGGATTTTTGACTATTACCAAATTGATTATTAAACCCCCAATACTTTGTACTCAGCTCTATTTAAGGTATAAAATCCTGTGCCAGATATGGGGTACAGTGTACCGTCATGATGCCCATAAATCCTACCATTGACATGGAATTGGTTATTTATAATGTTTACTTTTCCATCTCTAATTGCTTGAACATCGGCAGAAATATCTACAGCTTTTCTGTTAACAACAGTATTTTTCTCTTTTGCAACACTCTTTTGAGTTACTTTATCTGCATAATGTCTTGTATTGATGGTTTTTAAATTGCTCAAGTCACAACACCCATCATTATGCACCCACACCCCAAACTCACCAATATGGTAGGTGTGGAAGTCTTGTACTTCAAAGTTGTAGACAGTTTCGGTGTGGTCTAGCTTTGTTTGGCTGAGGATTGTAACATTAGGCAGACCATGTTTGTCAAGTAGGGTCATACCTTGTTCTAGTAAAGAAGCTTTAAGCCAACCTGTGTCTTTAATCGAAAATGGGTGTTCGGCTGTGGTTTCTAGGGTTTCTGCTTGTCCTTGTTTGTTTTTAATGGGTGCAACACATAGGTTAAGTTAGCAATGGCATACCCAGCGTATTTTGTCAAAATTTCTTTTTTTGTGCTTCAACTCAGTCTATATGCTAAGAATTTCACATTCTTGAATAAAATTTAATATAAAAGATTTAAAATCATCTAATTCTACCCAAAAATTAAATGCTATAAAATATCCGATTTCTTCTCCATTGGTAAATATACCAGTAGGCATTTTTATTTCCACCCATAGTGTATCTGAATTTGACTTATATACGTCTAATGTCATAAACATATCTACAGGATAGATATCAAAAATAATCTCTGTTTCTTCTAAAAATTTTTCAATATTATTAAGATTTTCATATTCTCTTTTAATATAATCTAAATTTTTATGGGAAATATACTTGTCATTAATAGATGTATGCTTATAGTCAATTTTAATAATACTTGTATTTAAGCATACATCGCATAAAAAACCAAAATTATCTTTCTTTATTGGTTTAAGTATAAGTTCTAAATTATTTTCTCTATTTTTTAAAATAGCCATTTCTCACCTTAATCTAAAGGAACACCAGAAAAACCACCATTATTGTTAAGCATACGCATCACTGCTCGCCTGTTGGGTAGATTGGTTTTTGATTCATTTCCACCAACAGCTGTTACTAGTTGCCCATCTTTATTAACAATAATCACATCATAAGAACTGTCTTGTTTTTTCTTAACATAAACAGTTAGACCTCCTGGCTGATAACCTTTTTCGCTATAATTATTTACAATATCATTGACTTTTTCTTGGGTAAAGCCACGCTCATGAAATCTTTGGTTTCCATGGGTAGTTCCATCTACTCTAACCCCACAACAATCCGCATTATGCACCCACACCCCAAACTCGCCAATATGGTAGGTGTGAAAATTTATGGATTTAGACTTGTAGATTTATGCTTTTACATTATTTTCATAAACTTTTAAAAAATCATTGAGTTTTTTAATATATATATAATTATCAAAATCCTTATAAATGCTGGTTATATCATCAAGAAATTGCTTTGTTTTTTTATAAATTTCCTCTAACCATATGTTAATATTGATAGGAGCCATTTCATTGATTATTCTATAATTGTCTGGTAGTTTTTTGCTTAATAACTTTAATGTACCATCTTGATTATCACACTCAATAATTGAAATTTTTAAATATTGATTATTTTTTGTGAACAAAATATAGTTTTTGATATATGCACTATCTAAGTCATAACCAAGCATAATGTATTTATTATCGTCTCTCATTAGCTCTATGTTAATTTTATTAAGATTAAAAAACCAATCAAACAAATCATCATTAAACTTAAATAGTTCAAATAATCCATCATCAATCATGCATTTATCTCTTAAATAAAACTCAAAGTCACTCTCAATAATAAAAACTCCATAAATAATTGGTTTACTAAGAATGTCATCATAGTTATCCATTAAAGACTTTTCATTTATTCTATATTTGATACTTATCATATTCATATAAATTATCCTTTTTATATCAGAAATCGTTAATGTTATATTTATAATGACCGTAAGCCGTTGACACTTTCCTATCATTAGATATATTTATTGTAATTTTTTCTCCTCGATAAACAACCGTATGATTTCCACTTGTTACATTTTTACCAATAGCGTCTTGTTTTGCATATTCAGTAGCTTTTACTATTGTGTTTTGATCCCAGTTTTTATTAAAAAATGTTCTATTGCTTAGGTTTAACATATTAAACGCATCTTGCTTGCTTTTTCCTGTTTTATTCATGATTGTGTCAATTTGTTGCCTAATCTCATTGTAATCATGCCTTTTAATGATATGATCTTTAGTTGATTTACTCAACGGTTTTGATAGATTATCTATTAATTTCTGATCAACCCCACAACAATCCGCATTATGCACCCACACCCCATATTCGCCAATATGATAGGTGTGGAAGTCTTGTACTTCAAAGTTGTAGACGGTATCGGTGTGGTTGGGTAGTAGGTATTGGCTTAGAGCTTAATTTCAATGCTATTTCTTATTTATAAAAACACCTTTTTCATTTAGAAAAAATATTAATTTATGAACAATCTCAACATAATCACTAAAATCAATAATTACAGAAAAATTATTGGAATCATCCAATGAAGAAAAATCAAAAAAATCTTTCAAATTATTTTTAATATAAAATATTAATTTTATCTTATCATCTAAAGACTTAATACCAAACAAATGAAAACTCTCAGCATGACCTTTAGAAAAACTCTCTAAACTTAAATCAAAATTAATATTTTCCTCAATATCATTCCAATTATCTAAATTTTCCTCCCATTCATCGTTGGAGTTAGCACACCAGTTTGGATATCTTTCTAATAACATAAATTTCAAAATTTCAATATTTGATAAATTAAAAATATACTGATTACAGGGTATATTGTCTAATTTTTTTAAAATATTTTCGAAGTCATTATAAAGCGATATTAATCCGTAATTTGTTAAAAAAAACTGGCTATTTATATAAATTCCAACAATACCATTAATTTCCTTGTCGATTAACCAATGCCTAACTTCATCAACATAGATGGCAAAATTATCGGGGTTTCCAAAAATCATAATTTCTTTACCTTTTTAGGATTTAGATTGAAATGCTTAATAACATCTTGAGGTATGTTATTGCCTTTTAATCGCTGATCTACAGCTTGATCCTTGCCTGTTCTACCAGCCCAATGCCATGTATTATCACCTTTATTTGTATGGGTAAATTGATGAATGTTTCCATCAGAATCAATGGAATATCTTTTATTTCCAGACTGAAAAGAGTTTTCAAATAACTCAAACGAATTTTTCGGCTCAATACCAGCATTCGGACGATTTCCTGTTTGACCTAATGTGTGCTTTGGGTTTGACTTATAGATTTCATTAACTTTATCTGATCTCTTAGCCCCAGCAACAGGCAGAGGAGATGTTTTAACATCAACTCCACAGCACTCCGCATTATGCACCCACACCCCATATTCGCCAATGTGGTAGGTGTGGAAGTCTTGTACTTCAAAGTTGTAGACGGTATCGGTGTGGTTGGGTAGGTATTGGGAGCATCTTCAATGGATTGATGGGCTTTACTATTGGAAATATGACTTCAATTCATTCAAAAATTCAACAAATTTATTTATACTTACAATCTTTATCATTGGTGTATTTACCGTTATGTTTTCATAACTAAAAAAATGTTCTTCGTATAATTTAAAGTAAAAATAAAAATTTCCCCTATCTCTTATGCATCTTTTCATAAAATCATCGAATGTTTCTTCTAAGGTAAAGATATTTTCATTTTCTAATTTTCCTTCTCTGATAATCTCACGAAATAAGTCCTTGTCCATTTTTTCGCAAAAATAAATTTCTTCTACCAACAAACTTTCCAATGAATTTATAAAACTAGGAATATAAGTTGGTGAACTTAAAGTGCCAATTTTAAGCCCGTCAATAACTAAAACTAAGTTAGCCATATTATTACAATATGTACTTGAAATTATTTCAAGGTAAATTTCTTGATTTCCTATTTTTTTATAGTTTTACTCATTAATCATCTAATCTAACAAAAATATCATCTAAGCACAATGATTCATCGCTAACTATGCACAGTACAGCATTTACAATACTTTCTTTAGTAATTTCTTTAAGAATAATTGATCCAATACTCCAAAAGAAGCTTTCTTGACTGATTATTTTCCCCACATCATTTAGACAAAAAGCAGAGCAACTATATCCTATCCCTTTGTAATATATAAAGAAATCAACCATTCCATAACTATATTCAGCTATAAAATCATAAGACTGAATTTCCAATTCATTATCTTTATAAAGAATTTCCATATTATCTGCCATATAATTCTTTCAGTCGAGTCCAAACTTTAGCTTGGTTACCTTTACCAGAATAACCCAAAACTTCCCAACCATTAGCGGTTTTTCTAGCATATATTCTACCACCATTTCTATGTCTAAATTCTGTAATGCCGTGATAAACACTGGTACCGATACCTGGATTTTCATTACCTTTCTTAATTTGTTCCATCATTTGATTGATACCTTGACTCTCTTGCTGAGACAACTTTCTTGCCTCTCTCAGTAGTAGTTCGTCTTGTTTTACAATGGAAGAAATATGGTTTCCACAACACCCATCATTATGCACCCACACCCCATATTCGCCAATATGATAGGTGTGGAAGTCTTGTACTTCAAAGTTGTAGACGGTATCGGTGTGGGTTAGCTTTGTTTGGCTGAGGATTGTAACATTAGGCAGACCATGTTTGTCAAGTAGGGTCATACCTTGTTCTAGTAAAGAAGCTTTAAGCCAGCCAGTCTCTTTAATCCAAAATGGGGACAGCAATCTTGATTGATTATATACTATACTTTTTCATAAACTCAAATTCATCTTGATAGTTTTCCAAAGGTGTCATCTCTAACCATTCTTTGGGAATGTAATCGCTTTCAATTTGAATTTGATAGCCATGATACCATGCCAGTTTAGTATAAAGCGTTGCTGGAGTATCTATTAAATCTTTTGTATAACCGCTTTCTAAATCCATGCGTTGTCTGCGATTAAAAGTTTTGGTTTCTAAAAGTTGGGAAATAGCATTTATCATACCATCAATATCCCCTTGAGAAAGAGATAAGTAAAAAGTGTGGTCAATTAAGTAGTTCTTGCCACGACCCGATGTCGGTGGATCTGCTAACACTTTCTCACAACGCTCTTGTAAAAGTTTCCAGTCTCCACGCAATGCAATAAAAAATTGTTTGGTAAAAAATTGCTCTGATTTAGGGTTGTCCGCAGATTGACTAAAAATATGAGCTAGATTTGAGTACCATTCAATCAGTGGTTTATGATTGGATAATAGAAACCACAACCCTTCAAAAGCTCTGTTTTCATAGGCATATTCTTGACCCAAATAATCATAAGGCGATTGAGACATTACATATTGTAGTTTTGCATAGTTATAAGCATAATTTTTAGTTTCATTAATATCGTGTTTATGGAACCAATTTATAATAAGTTTCATTAATACTAAATCTTGGAATGCTAAAAAACACCATGAAAAATTGTCTTTTACATCAATAATTCTTTGAGTTAAGTTTTTTTCCCTTTCAGGATCATCAATCCAACTTGAATTCCAATAATCTGACACATAAGCCAATCTTAATTGAAATTTCTTTTTATCGAGATTTTTCATTTTCATATTAACTCCAAATTACTTTTTAGGCTTAACTGTAAAAGGTGTAAATAAAACATTACCAGTTTTTTTATCCACACCAATAACAGCTGTTTTTAATTTACCACTATCAAGAGCTTTTTCGATAGCTTTTCTAGCTGGTGAATTTATAGGCAAATTTGGCAGGGTAGCTCTAATAGCATTTTCACTTAATTGAACACCTGCGTTGCTAGTTCCTAATTTAGTTGCTCCGCTATTAGCAAGTTGTTTGGAATCTATGATGGTAACTGTACCATCTGTATCTTGAATGACATGGTCAAAACCTTTATTACTACCACCATGATATTTTGCACCTGCTAACTCTTTATAACCACTATCTTTTAGAATTGAACTAGTCAGCTTCTCTGTTTTTTCGCCACCTTTATCACCTTTCATGATTTCATCAACCATTTTTTGTTGTTGTGGGGAAAGTTTCCTTTTTTCTACTAAACCACCATGAGTATCCATGAGTTTTCCACTAATTCTACCTGATGGGGTCGTACTTGCAGGTGATAAAGTTTTTGTTTTATCAACAACTTGATTAACTTCACAACAATCCGCATTATGCACCCACACCCCATATTCACCAATATGGTAGGTGTGGAAGTCTTGTACTTCAAAGTTGTAGACGGTATCGGTGTGGGTTAGCTTTGTTTGGCTGAGGATTGTAACATTAGGCAGACCATGTTTGTCAAGTAGGGTCATGCCTTGTTCTAGTAAAGAAGCTTTAAGCCAGCCAATGCCTTCTACCCAAAATGGGTGTTCTTTAGTGGTTTTAAAGGTTTCTGTGGAGTTGTTGCTGTGTTTGACAACAACTTCATAGATTTCTTGATTGGGTGTGACTTTGGTGGCAATGACAGGACGGTAGTCATATTCTGTGCCAAACTCTTGTCTTGACCAAATTAAATCACCATGTTCAATGGTTTCAATGGGTTTTAGACCATGGATGGTGTGAATGAGTGTGCCTGCGGTGAAGCAATAGACGGTACATGCGTGGTTGACGGTCTTGGATTGCACAGCCTGTACAACCCTCTTGCCACCCGATTTAATAATCTTGTAGCCATACTTTCCAATATTGCCAGCAATGGCTTGCATAATGTACGATTCGCCCTTTTCTTTTGCTAGCTTATCAACACTGGTTTTGCCATCAGTTAAGGCTTTAATGTCTTGATAGACTTGATAAGCGGTATAGACCTTATCAACTACATAAATAACCACTGGAATCGCCGCCCAAATCGCATTGTTTTCTACAGAGGTTTCTGCAGTATTTGCAGCAATTTGTGCATCATACCCTGAATAAGCAGCGATTACAGATGCGGCAAGCTGGCTTTGCTTAATAATTGAGTTTCTTTGTTCGTCTGTTAAAATTAGAATGGTATCACCATCAATATTTTGGTAATATGACCTAGATAGCTGTCCAGCCACTACCTCACCAACGGCAGCACCAATCGCCCCTGATTCACAGTCTTTTTGTAATGCACCAGCAGCACATCCTGCGGCAGCATGGGCGATTTTGTGTAATATCCAGTCGGTATCTTCAAGTCCTTTAATATGATTAGCGGCTTCTGATTGTAAAGCTGTCGCTAAACCTAGCTTTAGGGCATATTCTAAGTTGTTACCAAGACTGCCACCTTGAATGCCTGTTTGAACCAAAGCGGATGCCGTGCTATCAATGATGCTTTTAAATAATTTATCATCAAATCCATTTTGGGTATTTTTACCTAAATCTTTTGCCCAGTCCGTGCCGCCGATTTTTTCTAATAAGCCTGCTGTAACTGCACTGGTAACAACGCCTTTGACTGTACTGTCATCTCCAAGCTCTTTAAATACGGCTTTTAGATTTCCCTGATTGTTAATGAGACTGATGCTGGCTTTTTGACTGATGCTGATTAAAGCTGCTTTTCCTGCTGCCCCTAATGCTGTACTGTTTGTCGCACTCACAATAGATGCCGAAAGTTCTGACCCAAGACCACCTGTCGCATAAGCCACCGCAATCGCCACAATCGCAGCACCAGCAGGGGTCAGTCCTTGCTGCTTATAATCCCAGTCTTTGTCGGTTAGGATGATTTGCTGCCAATCAACATCATTGCGATTCACCAGATCGTTTAGATAGCTGTACTGTGGTTGACTGGCAAGGGTGATGATTTCATCTTTGAGCTGTCTTTTTTGAACATCTTTTTCAGATATGGGGATTTGGATATTTAGACCACCTTGAGCTTCAAACATGGGGGCTGCTGTACCTGTAAAGCTTGGCAGTTGGGCTGTCTGAGTGTGTTGACCTTCGCCTTGGGTGCGCTGCCATACGACCCAATTGTCCTCTCGTTGAGTGGCGGTTTGTAGCTCACTTAAGGCTGCCAATAGCCGAATTTTGCCGCCGGCACTGATCTGTGCGCCTTTGAGGTACTCAAAGCGCGTGCCTTCAAGCAGGGTATCTCCTTTTGAGCGACTGCTGATGAATTGCGCAGATAAGGAAGCTGGTACGGCAGCGATTTGACTAAAGTTGTATTTGCTATTACTGGTACCAGTCTTAATACCTAGGAATTTTTTCTTGGTCTGGTTGTTTTGTTGGATGGTGTGAGTGTCTTTTGTAGCGTACAGATTGATATTGCCACTGGCGCCCAGTGTGATGTTACCAGTAGTGTTGAGTTCAGCGCCATAGATGTCTAGATGGTGCTTTTGACCATTATTGCTGTTATTACCTGTTGTTTGTAAGCGTAAATTATCCGCCGTTAGTTCAACAACGTCAGCATCCACCCATTCGTTGGTGGTTTCTGTTGTCGTGTACTTACGTCTATACCATCTGCCGTGCTTGCGTGTGGTTTTATCATAACTATATTCAAAATCGATACCAACATCAAGCAGTAGGTGATGATTGGCACGAATGTCAATTGCACCATTGGCTTTTGCTTTTGTGCCTTGCAAGACCAAAGTTGGTGTCTCATCTTGCTTGTCAGTGGCTGCTTTGGTTGCACGAATGTCTATGTCTCTACCAGCGGTTAGCATGCTTGGTGACCCAAAGCTTAAAAGGCGGTGGTGGTCATTGCCGTCTTGACCGATTTCATAACGGTTTTGGCTGCCTGTTAAGATGATGGAGGCCGCCTTGTCAGTTTGGGTTTCGGCATCAGATTGGTTTGAGCTGCCTGACTGCGATGACTTGGTTGTTTGCTGGTAGGCAAACGGTAGCACGCCTTGCGCCTCTAGGGTAATGTTACCACTTACGGCGTTAAGTAAGGCGCCTTGTGAAAGAATGCCTTGTTTGGCATACACACCAATGTCACCAGCTTGTGAGACTAAGGTGGTTGGGGTGTGAATAAAGCCAGTTGAGTTGCTGTTTAAAATGCCTAACTGGTTTTCAATTCTGGATTTGGTGTTGGTGAATGCATCGGCTCTTGTGGTAAGACTTAGCCTGGCGGCTTCATCAAGTTTTGCCTCCAAGGCACGCTTTTGATCGCTCCCACTTTGATTTTTATTGCTAAACTCACGCTTAACCCCATCCATCACTACACTACCTTGGGTGGCATAGACAGTGAGGTTATTTTTGGACTTTAGGTTGACACCTTGTAGTTGCACCTCACTACCTTGCAAAGTAAGATTGCCTTGATGAGCGTTTAAGGTATAGTGCGCTTGATTGCCATTGGTAACGGGATTGGTGTTTTGTAGGGTAAGCTTGCCTTGTTGACTGACTAGGCTAATATCTCCACCGATGGCTAAATTGTGATTTGTGCTGTTTAGGGTAAGCGCACGGTCCGTTTGAATGGATAAAGAACCGTTGAGCACTTGTGCGTTTTTGTTGCTATTGAGTAGTGGTGATTTGGTCGTTTTGGCAATGAGCCTACCATTTAAGGTAAGGCTTGTACTGTCAAGCAAGACAGCACCGCCTTGGTAGGTGCCATTACCGTTAATACGATGATCACCCTTGACCACATCGCTGACAATGCCTTTGGCAATCAAGGTGCTGTTTGTGGTGGTTTGATTGCCTTGAACATAGATGGTGGTGTGTTTGGCGGAGTTAATTTGACTGTTGTTGACAATCAGATCGCTGTTAGCTTGGATTTGGATGTTGGCCTGACTGGTGATATTGGTATGGTCAAGTGTTTGCCGGCCTTTAGCAAAGCTTGAGACATTGCCTGCGGCATCAATGATGCTTTGGTTGTGTGTTAAATTACCTTGCAAGTTGGCAGTGGTCAACGCCCCTTGGGTTGTAAAGGTTGTGTTGGTGAAGCTGGCCGTACCATTTGTGTTTTTTGGTGTTGGATTGTCAAAGACAATTGCCTCAATCTTTTTACCAGCATGAATTGTTGTGTTGTTTGTGCCAAGCTCTTGTTTGGCCTGCAATGTGATGTTGCTGGCACTGTTCAAAGAGGCATGGTTGGCCATGATGGTAGGTGCACTCATGGCGATGTCTTTGCTGGCCCAAATGGTGGTTTTATTACTGGTTGAGCCATTCAATCCCACTGCGGTGTTACTTTTTAGGCTGACCACCCCTTGCTGTACACTTGATTGGCCAGAGTGGGTAATTTTACCATCTGCGGTGATGGTAATGGCTTGTTTGGCATTTAGACTACCTGCTTGATTTACCCCAAAGCCCTTATCGGTACCAACCAAGCTAATGCTGCCAGCTGTCATTCCACCTAGGGACTTGATGTCAATGGCAGTCGTGGGTTTTGTTGTATTGGTAGTCGTTTGATTACTGGTGATGGGCGTAACTTGTCCTACATCACTGATCTGGTTGGTTCCGGTAACGGTGGTAATGGCATATTCTGCCTGTACTTGAGCGTTAATGTTGGCGGTCTTGCTGTACAGATTTACCAAGTCGGCGTTTTTGTTTGGTCCACCAAGACCAATATTATTAGTCGTTGTTTGAGTGGCCACATTCGCACTCTTTGGTGTTTGGATGACAATGGCACCCTTGTTGACAGTGTGGTGAATATGTCCTTGCTTGTTGATTGCTTGACCTGTCGATAAGGTTGCTTCATGCACATTAATAAAGCCAGCACCAGTAACTGTAATGCCTGATGGATTGGCAATCACCAAATTGGCTTTTTGTCCAGCAACTTCGATGGAGCCTGCCAATTGGCTTGCCTTGCTGCTACGAACCTCATTGACAATGGTGTGTGCCTCACCTTGCTTTAAAAAAGGATTGGCAGCTACTGCACCAACCAATTGGGTGCTTGCTCCTGTACGAGCATTATTTAGAACAATACCTTGATTGGGTACATCAAATTGTGTGTACTTATTATGAGATATTCCCTGAACTGGGGTTTGAATTTGAACAAGGGCAACGGTTTGCTGACGGTCGTTTTTGGCGGCAGCAATGATGGGTCTTTGAAAGACAGGTGCTTGACTGTCAGAAATAACATTGGCAAATGCAGAACCGCTACAGCCAAGCCAACAAGCGATGGTTAATGGCGCAAGCTTTGTCATCAAAGAGATGGAAAGCCAAGTTGGCTTTTTACCAAGACCACCACCCAAATTGCCTGATTTTCCCTGTGCTTTCGTTATTTCAGAAACAACAACCAATCTTCCTAGGTTCTTATTAAAAATAACACGGTAGCAAAAGCGATTCATGGTGGACTGTCCTTGTTGTTT